>Ga0065711_1039218_pt1 | contig 18025 bp, 9 predicted proteins | sample Hoacrofraction12_FD_59098 | JGI IMG/M metagenome (GOLD analysis project Ga0065711, IMG submission 59098) | Hoatzin crop microbial communities from Cojedes, Venezuela - Epithelial fraction 12 v2 (version 2) | ecosystem: Host-associated > Birds > Digestive system > Esophagus > Crop | place... | reverse complement strand
CCCCCCCCCAAAAAAAAAAATCACTAACTAAGTGTATAGAAGCAATGACCAATGGGAGGTCTGGATTAAACCCCTTCTTATTTCTATTCTGTCTTCCGTACTAAAAAGAGCTTTGCATTCTCTTTGGGGAGCAAACAGACTAGGCAGATCTTCAAAGGTCTGGCCAACTCACAGCCCTGTCACATACTTGAAAATTACTCAACATAATTTTATGTGTTAGTTCAGAAATTCAGAAGGATTCTATATTATTTCTGTACACAAAATTCCTCAGTGTTCTTGATAGCCTGTGTAGTATTTTTGTGCATCTCTGCCTTACGCTATGACATGACATGACATAGCTCATGAAAGAGAACTAATCATACACCTTGCAAGTTCCTGGGATGAAATAGTTTTGGATATTTACTAAGATCAGTTCTGTAGTGTTCCCTGAAAGTTTTATTGAATATAATATGAATATGACACTGAGAGGCATTTGGAAGTGTTTAAAAAAATCAGTTAACTTTTTTTTGCTTGCCAGTATTATGGATACTGCATTTTGAAATCATTAAGGTATTTGGAAAAGGAAGGAACTAGTTCTATTTTCAAAATGCTCTGTGTCTTGCAATATTATGATTTCCTATTACTTCAGCTGATGACCAGGACATAAATTAACAGGCTGGGTGGTAAAAATGACAAAGTCTGGAACAGCAAAACAAGAAACAGGTTAACTTAATGAATTCTTAGGACAGATTCATTCATATTAGCTTCATTTACTACAGTGGATTTTAATTTTAACATCCTGTTCTATCAGATACAAGATACATGGAATATTTGAACTGACACATACAGGTTGAACTTCCTTCTACTGAAAAAAAGAAATTATTGTAAGCAGCATTATGTCATCAGAGAATTCAAGTTTTGTACTACTCTGGGTCAGAATTCAGTGTATAAAGTTTGTCCTACTTAGTTTAAGCCATTGACAGGGTCTCAGACTGGAGTTTCAAAAGTCACTGTTGCCTCTCAACCAGTCCTGCAGGGCACCTTTGAAGAAGGCCCTTTACCTTTAGGGTTGCATGTTCTAGATGGATAATCTTTAAATACATTCATTTTCAAGTTGTTACAAGCTGTTTTTATTGCAGTTTTGTTAGCTGGGAAAAGGAACTGATACATTTCTCTGTTTCTTAAAGAATCGTGTTTCACAGAAGATGGTAGGAAAGTACTTTTTAAAAAAAATTATTATTTTTTCCCTATTTCTGCTCTTTTTCTGCTGGAGTGGTTTTAGTCAAAACTTAGACTAACACTTCTAGATGGTCTTCCAGCTGTATCTGGCACCAGCCAGTATAAGTCTGGCCTACTATCTACAGCAAAGTAAGTCTAAAAGTAAACCTGCCAGCAACAGGAGTACTTAGTACTTGTAGATTAGAATATGTGTAACACTTAAGAAAAATACTTGTGCACTGTTTTGCCATTTAGGAAGCTTTTATCCAGTTGATGTGTTTGCTGGCCAGTTGTTCCTCGTCTTCTGAAGAAGCTGGAATCATACCCCATGGCATGAAGGTTTCAGGTCCTCCTTGATCAGCTTTGAAGTCCATTCCTGACAGTCTAAATCGAAACTGGAAAAAGTAGCTTCCTTCTCTGTGGCCACTGTTTGCCTTGAAGTATTTATCTGCAGACAGAGGTTCTGATGAGAAAATAAGTATAAGGGGAGTGACAATGATGTCTTCAGATGGTCAATTATGTATTAAAAATAACAGTTGCAGTCCTCAATGTCAGTTAAGGTTAAGAATGTGATGGATGTGAACAAATATGCTATGGTGATTCGACTGTTTCTGCATGAAAAGTCATTATTATTTTTTATTTATGAATTACTATGAAGATGTGCTGGATTTCATAAATAATGTGAAGTAGAAGGGGCCAATTTGATAAAAGTATTACAGATTTTTAAGTACTGGTTCAATTCAAAAGTTCTTACTGAAGAACGAAATGGTTTGTTTCATGTAGGATAGCTGCTGGGTTGCTGTATTGGATCAACATGGTTCTGAGATTCCCTCAGAATTCAGTGGACTGGTACAAGGTATTCAGTATATATACTTCAAGCCAGTGCAGGAATATCAAGTCTTCAAATACATGTTCATTACAGTAATAATATTTTGAAAGTCTGGAGACCAGAAAAATTGTTTCCCCAGGAGAAAGCCAACAGGTCCAATGAATTAACCTTCAAAGAAAAATTTCAAGTGTAAGAAATAAGACACCTCTTGGATGCAGATATATCAAAATTGTCTTGAATTTTATTATGATATAGTTGTAAGAGCATGGTTTTTGACTGTCTATGTTAGGAGAGAAGAGAATTAAATGAAGGATGTATTTTGAAATACTTTAGTAGCAGGACTGTTTCTTAACATGAGTTATTATCCTATGTCATATATTATTTTTGATACTTTTATTAGATGCTTATGCATTCAACCCAGAAAAAGTAAAAATTTTTTTTTTGTTTCGCAGGAGAGAAGAGGTAGGGCCAAACGTTAACCTTGGCAAGCATAAGGATTTGCAGGATTTGGTCCACACTTGGTGTTTTTAAACTGTTCACATTTTGCACTTGTATTTACTGAGTGCTAATGAAAAATCACTATTTGCCTGTTAGGCATTCTTGGATTGAAAACTCCAATTTTTACTTTAACTTCTTTTTATATACAAATTTTAGAATATAAGTGTTTCTCTTTTTAAAAGCATTAACAGGTCTCCATTTAAATAATTTTGCTGAATCATTTAGATGATAGAAGAAAAGATAAAGCTTCTATATTTCCTTTTCTATACTGCAATAATGTTTTTGAGTTATAACAAAAACCCTTATCTGATAAATTTTTACACTTGGACTGTATAAGGTCTACTTCATAGGTCTTTTTGACATGAAACTGGAAACACTTAATACTCGGAGCTTTGGAGGGTGATTAGAAGCATAATCCCCAGTAAGCGAAGAGAGAATAACATGGATGCATCAGCATGAAGAGTGAAAAAATACATTGACAGGATATAATGAGCACTAAACATAAGAGGGAGCCTTTAATGAAATTGGAGAGGAGGTGAAGTGAAGGAAGTAGAATTAAAGTATGGCACAAATATTACTTATGAAAACAGCATTATTTTCAAAAAAGTTTATCACTGCAGTATAAAAAAGTAAAACCAAGTTAAATAATCTGAGACAAAGTTATGTGAAATAGAAATAGCTAAATGAAGCAGTAAATTTAGTTGATATGAAAGACAAAATTGGTAAAACCAACTAATACTTACATAAAATATATCTAAATGCAGTGAGTGAAACTGTCAAAGCAGGTAATGTAATGCTTTAAAAGGATATTTGGAAAAGAAAACGTACAGTGAGAAAATCTGTTTACGCTGGAGTAGATTAAAAGGGCTGCAGGCATACATTAATTGATGTTATGGAGAAATAAGCTTAATGAGGACAGACTTCAAATAATGTGGGATTTTTGTCATTCCTTTGAAGCATGAAGTACTTCACACGGTCAGAAACAGCGTTGTCAATGTACAATAAAATATATCAATCAGCAAGATAATTCCTATATTTGTGTGTTGTTCACTACAAAAAGCAATCAGAAATGTATTTCAAATGTTAGAAAAATGCAAGAATACCCTCATGAATGCTGATAAAAGTAGTTAGCTTATGCTGCTGTTTATTAATAATTTGCTAAGTGTTGACATATTTTAAAAAGTTCATGCCCTTTTTATTTATTGGTGCTTGTCAGCTGCCATTTTAATATAATGTGTGCTCAGGACAATATATGCAGGGAAATATTTATTTTGATTTTTTGGCAGGTTCAGGTCAGCTGCAGATTTTGTTATTTTACTTTTTCCTTCCCTCCATTTCCCTTAAGTCAGGAACCATAGCTTCCTGTAATGTGGCTTTCAGATATTCTCTAAGGAAATTGAATTTCTAGATTCAAAAGCTGCCCATCTCAAGTTCAAGAGCTCTTCTTTCTTCATGAAAACATATTTATGAAACTATATAGCTTAGTAAATTTTAATCAGCCTTATGAAGGTTCTTTCTCTTTAAACATAGTAGGAAAGCTGAAGGAGTTTAAAGATAAAGGCACATTGTTGAAGTTTAGAAAACTGTCTTGAAGGTTCATAATAACACCGTAGGATTTAGGAATTTAAATTCTTTTTATTATAGACTCAAAACCACCTCTAAGCATATAAAACACTTTGCCTAGTTTGCAGACTTAACATTCCAAAGCAGTATGGCCAGAGCTCCATTTTTATTTTGAGCTTATACAACTATTAGGAGCTCGGTAGCCTTCTCTGGGGAACAGAATGAAGGTTGTAAAGTGCCGAGTCCAGTTGGAAAGCAAACTTTGTGTATTTTTTTAAGTTATGCTGCATGTTAGAAAGTAAGATACTGGAATTTTCACTTCTTTAAGCGATAATTCATTTGGGAACGAATGAGGCTAGTGGTGGTTTGCAGTTGATTTTTGCTGCTCATTCTTTCTGAAACTGTGCAGCTACAAAATTATGGATATAAACTACGTAGCTAGAAATTTAACTCATCTTGTGAATGTTATATGCCTTGGTCTAATAAAGCTTATAAAATCTTGTCACAAGCTTAAAAAAGAAACTAAATAATATCACATGTACTGCATAAGCTTGCTGATACAGATGATGTAATTTAGGTTATATTCCAGCTAAATAAGAAATCTGTTAATCTTATTCTTGTGTGCTTCCTAAAGCACACAACAATTTTGTATATATTTTTGAAAAATTATGTAATAAATTGCTACCTAAAATGTGTAACTGCTGACTAGTCAGTGGTTAGCTGAGGAATTACAGATGGGAGTGAGATGGTCCAGATTGTAGGCCAAGGAGCTTTTTATAGTTCTGGTATATCATTTGGATAAAATTACAACCATGGATGCTTTAGAAGAAGGGTGATCAAGTAGTTAAAGTGGGGTACCTCTTGTTAGGTTACTAAATCTGTTCTTCATTTGAGTATGGTGAATATGGTGAAACTTGCTGGGATGTTCACTGAAACACCTATCTCTGGGGCATTACCGAAAAGAATACTGAAATCTAAAAAGTGTGAGAAAGTGATAAAAAGTGCAGTCACATTTATAATTTCAGTCTGATCCAGGTAAGTGTTTGCCTCAGTTGCCTCTGTCCTGGGTCTTCTCTCCTTGCACTCTTCTGACTGTTGTCTGTAGAGGAGGACCTCTCTTCCGCGTTTTACCTTAGATGATGAGAGACTTCCTCAGGTGCTGAGCTGAGACAGGCAAGAGCTTATTCTGATGACGGTTTCTAAAGCACATATGTTGATACTCTGCATTGGTAAAATTGGTGCTTTCTGAGAATATTCTAGCTTTGTGCGAAGAATTTATTTTGGTGAGCAATTGCCTATAAATGTGAATAAGAGATTTATAAACTGACCTTCTCGTTTTCCGTGAGGCTTGCATAGCTAGTTGGTGATATTCAATATGAGTAACTATGGCAGACTCAGGTTTTAACTCAGTATAATTTAACATGATTGAAAGTGGCAGGCTCAGGTATGAAGTTATTCTTGTGGTTTTTAAGCCTCTTTTAAAATGATTCTTTTCAGTCTGTAAAGGTACAAAAGCAGAAATAATACCCAGGATAAAAGAGCTGTCTTAAACAAAATGGCAAATAACAATGTACAAAGTACAGAGCAGCCTTAGCGTTGTTGCTTTGTAGTCACGTGCAAGGGTATGTTATAACCTGTATAGCTTGCTATTTGATAATGTCACTAGATTTATAAATGTGTAATATAGAGGTAAATTGAAGAAAAAAATAACTCCAAGTTTGCCATTTTGAAAAGCAGTAATCCGCTATAGACAGAGTCAGTGTTTGTGGTGAAATCTATAAAATCTTAGATACCTGTATTGCTTGGTCAGATAGTGTTAACTGCATTCTGAATGGTTTTTGTATTTTGTTGACATTCTCCAAATTAGACTGGTATTTGACTCTTTTATTCAGTTCAACTCTAAGCTATTTCAGGAAGTTATTATACATTAATTTTACTGTTTTCTTATTATTAGCCCCCCCACCTTCTGGATAATCAAACTCGAACAGATGCTATAGCTGTGAAGGGATCTGATTTCAGACTCCAGTGCTAGTAGTAGGTCTTTAAAGTTCCAAAATCAGCTTTAGAAATAGTCTTTAAAAGGTTTACAAGAGTAGCCATCTTATTTTGGACTATAAGCAGTAACTGCGAATGTGATTTCATCTACGTTTAATATAAATTTGCAGTCACACAAAATGTGGTGGCAGTGATTTATCACAGCTTGAAAAGGTCGGTGCAAGCTCAAAGCCTTATCTAACAGCAAATGTTTTCATGAGACTTTTTGACAAGGTAGGTATAGAGGAGTTTTTGGTTTTCATATCACAGATGATTTAGTTGATCAGAGTGAGAGCAGAGTGGCAATTTCTAATTGACAGGCTGAGTTAACAGTCTTTTTGTCAGACAGTATTAGGTGTGGATGAAAGGCCAATGAATGCCACCACAGTTTTTCATTACTTTTGGTAGCCAAATATCAATGTCAGAATTTCACCAAGTGACAACTGATTTAACCCTTCCTGCACAAATTCCAAATGCAGGCACTTTTGTGAGCTGTGGCACCCATTAAATGAAAGCACTCATCATTAACTGGGTTCAGTTGTCATCTTAATCTACAAGAATGGCTGTAAATTTTCCAGCCTTGTGCGCTTCAAATATGTGTTGAGATTATATGTAAAGAAATTTTGACAGTCAAAATCTTCCTTTCAAACCAGAGTACTTAAAGCACTCTGTAAAGGCGCCATTGAGTCCAGCAATCTTTTTTATTTATCTCCTGCACTGAAGAGGGAGCTGAGATACAGCAGACATCTGAAACGTTGCTGGAGTTCTGTGGATGCGTTCTCAGGCAGGATTTGTTTGCTGCTGCCTTTAAGTTTGTGATGAGCTGTGTGGATCTGTGGTGAGATTTTCTTGTGCTGGATTTTAGGTCTTTTGGTACACAGCATCTGCCAAGTGGAAGTGATTTCAGGCTTTATGGTTTGACTTTGCAAAGTCAATACTCTGTGTGGTTTATTCCCATCCTTTTAATACTGTCTGCTCAAATTGTGTCAAGCTATCTCTGAATTTCTATCAAATCATACCAGTTAAAATTGCTGAATGCCCCTTTAAGGCTTAATTGAATATTCCTTAGGATTTGGCAACACAGAGAAGATACTGTTTTTTCCAGAGAGACCTGCAAAACACTTGTTCTCTGGCATTAACAGGGGTATGATTGGGTATGATACCTTGTGTATAACAGTTTATAAGGTCTGCATGTAGCTTAATGCTGACAAAACTGGAAGTGACCATTACTCCATCTAGGATTGCAGATGCTTGCTGAAATGAGGCTACCAGTTTTTATTGCAACTTATTATTCTGTGAGGTGTATCACCTGAGCAAATACCTAAGCATATCCCTGACAAAGGCAGGCAGATAATTTTCATGTCGAATGGTGATATACAGACAAAATGAACTTGGCCTTTGCTTTGAGGGAGGTTTTCAGTCTCTGCTCGGAAGAGTCCCATCCCATCCATTGCTGGGTCAGCGGTGTCCCCGGGAGGAACTGCTGCTTTCACTGCCCTGCTACTCAGAGAGAGATTTCATAGACGAGCTCAATGTTTCAGCTGTTTCACACTTAACATGAAAAGCAACAAGAAAGCTTGCCCAGAGGGATGAGCTAGTGCTTTACTGAAACGTAACTGGTTTAATGGAATCTGTAAAATGAGAATATGTACATATGTCCATTTTCGTATGTAGTGATTTAATAAGAAGCTCAGTCTTAGGGGTGAAATTAGCTTTGCCTAAACAAGTGCAGCTAGAGTTGCCTTAAGCTTTCCAAAGTTGACTCATGCATCTGAGCTAATTCTTGCTCACAATTTTTGCTCTCATGGTAATTCTCAGCTATGTAATTCTCATTCAACCTAATGCTCAGGTTGAAATCAGTGAAGTGGGAAGGAAAGTCGCTTGCTCAGAGTTGTAGCCTGAAATGCCGGAAATTAGGGTTTTTTGCCAACTCAGCCACAAGTCCAGAACTGCACGAATAATTCTCTTTCTGGTACTTTGATTCACTGTCTGTGAAATAATACTTCTTACATAAATGGGTGTAATTTTAAGGGTAAAAAATACTCAGATGTGCTTTATAAAACGAAGCACAATACAGCTTCCAGTGGTACGGTCCTAATGAAGGTCATCTAATTTTTTTGCTTCTACTACACCATTCTGGATTTTGTCTTTGATCATAAAGCCTGTGTGAAAGTTTAAATATTTTTGTTTCCAATATTCCTTCGCTTGTGATCTAGCTGTCCTGGATACCTATGTTATTTTGCACTGGAACTGGAGGGAGATTGAGATCTTGTGTTTATTCATGCCCTGTATTCTTATCCAGATAGAATATTGCAAAATAAAAATACACTTCATTCCATTCTGCTAAAACTAGTGAGAGAAGGCTTTGCAATGAAAAATAAGCTTTGACATTCAGCATCATTCATAAGACAGTTTGCCGTTTTAAATATCTGAAAATCTGTTCCCTTAAAGAAGGTTAAGAAAATTCTGTTGGCCAAGGAAAATACCTTTCAGAGTAAAGAATGATATGTTTATGTATCTTGTAGTGTGCATATTGGAATCAAAAAAGGACGGAAGAAGATACCGCCTTTTGTTTTTCTACAGTTCCCTTTTGGTCCTGACTATATAAAGCCAGTTTAGTTTAGCACTTTAACATATAAAGCATTTTCTAGTACACACAGCATGCTAATGGTCTTTAGATGCACATATATCGCAATAGATAGCTGTTATGTCATTCATTACTGTAGTTGTAAAGAACATTGAAAGCAATTTAAAACTCCAGTTATCTCAGCTCTGCTGAATCCCAAGATAGTATTTGAATACCTGTGCAAGAGTGTCTGAAAGGTAAAACATCCCCTCTCTAGGAGTTATTCGTCTGATAAAGGAACATTTCGGAGTGGTACGTCTCCAGCTTGTCTTACTCCAAAATGAAGTAAATTTACAAATAGAGTCTTTGTAGATAGAACTGTAAAAATAGCATCCAGGAAACCTATTTTTTGTTCATTTAGTGTAGGAATTTAAAGTCATGCCTGTATTGAGTATCGGGCTATTCAGCAGCAGTTGTATAGCTTTTAGTTAAGAAGTACTTCAGAGGTAACAATGTGAGTATTTGGCTGTGAGAAGAGCCCTTGGGGAACCATGAGCACTCAAAATGAAGCTGCTTGATGAGATTCCCGAATTCTTACTCTCTTTCTGACTTTTGCTACCTGGAGAAAGCTCTGGGTGAGCATGAATGTCCCATTGGTGTGGGCTCAGTCATCAGCAGCTCCCTGACCCTTTTCCAGTCCTGTATTCACAGGGGCTGTGCCGAGTCCAGCTACCACCGCTCGCCTGCTCAGGGAGCCCTGACTGCCTTCCCTTTGCAAAAGAGTTGGCAATCCAAAGGTTTGGTGTGGGCTCCAGAGGACACGAATGGAGTGTCCTGCAGAGGTAACTGCCTGTGCCCTCCTGCAGCAGGGAAGTACGCAGCTCCCTGCTATTTCAGGGAGATGATTGTGTTTTGGGATTCCAAGGTCTGTTACAGTAAGTGCTTATAGTGTTAGAATGTGAAGGGGGAAAGGAAGCATTACTGTCAAACTCATGTGCTCAGTAGTCATGAGTCAGGGGTTTTTTTGGGGGGGGGAAAGACTTGTTTTCATAAGGATTCCTCTAGTGTACCATATAGGTACACTTGGGTCAGCTTTTTTTTTTTTTTTTTGTATCCACAATATCTGGAGACTTCTTGTTTTAAAGAAAGTTGACAACCAGAATTCTCAGAGATGGAAATTTTAAAAAGTGCCAAATCCCTCTAAAACTATTTCCTTTCCAGAGCTGTCATCTTGAAATAAGATATATAGTATATGTATAGGAATATTTTTGAAAATAAATGGAAGAGAAAATCAGAGCATGACACAGTAGATAATATTGCTGTAGGCAGACAACTGATGTGAATGCGTTAAGCTTGGTTTCAGGTTCTTATGGGAGTGTGTGGTTATCTTGCCATGGAATGCTTTAAGGTAATCTTCTATTATTCTACATAAATATTCAAATTGGTTAGACCAGAATCATATATAATTAAGACACTGAGCTATTCTTAGTATTTTTTTCCCTAGTCTGTATTGAGTGTAGCTGGTCTTGCTCAAGAGCCTTTAGTTCATGATTGCTGGGCTTCTGTGAAGGACTTGGAATGAGGATGTTTTTACTTAGTCAAAAAAATGCCTGATACAAAGATTATAAGGAGTAGCCATTTTTGAAGTATATATTGGGTCTTGTGTTACAATTTTGAAAGACTTTGTTTATGAAAATGAAACTCCTGCTTTTACCTAGTCTTTAATACACATCGTTCAGAAAGCTTTGCAGAGGACGACTTTTGATATCTTTTAAGTATTCTGTGGCGCTTATTGAAGCTAATTTGTGGCATCAGATCTCTCTGTCTCTGTAGGTGCTTTTCTGATATGCTATAGGAACTTGGAGTCTGATGGAAAGTAAGAAAACAAATTTTAGAGAAAGGGGCCTAACTAGCAAGAAATATCAAAGTTAGCTAAGCACAATACAGCAAACACAGCAGAAATGCATATTTAAATGAAGTTTGAGGGAAAATTATCATATTTACTCTCTCTTTAGTCATTGTAATACCATAGTGTGAGGGGAAGACTGATTGAAACAGCATTGAAATATTCAGATTTAATGTTACAAATATTAATTGATAATCCAGAGAGTGTATGTTACAGAATTTCTTTCTGGTATGGATTAAATTTTTTCATTTTTTTATCATCTGGCCAGCACTTGACAGCCTTTAATAAATATTACATGGTTTCAATCTGAATCCAGTTATGGGACTAAGTATCTGTACTAGCAACTTGCTGCCTAAAATACTATACATAAGCCATCTCATGTGCTAACACAGTAAGCACAAAATGATGATCCGCTAAGTGTCACTTATGCGGGTGATCGGTAAAGAAATAATCACTACCTGAGTTGCACATAATACAGTTATAAAAAGAGAAAATGGCATTTTAATGGAAAAGAAACAGATGAGCACCCATGCTGATTTTGGCTGATACTAGAACTGTCTGTTGTGCTCTGTACTTTCTTGTACCTTCTTGTCTTAGATGTACGATGCATCTTCCATATTGATACACCCAGTTGTCCATTACTCTAACAGTGCTTTGCCCAAAGAATGAATGGCTGAGCTATTTATTTTAGGAATTATTTAAGGACCTGCCCCATTTTTGTCATTCTGCTTAACTTCAAACAGCTCATGCTGCTTTCCTAAAGAACAAAAGTTGTATACCACTGTGGACGAGTTTAATAAATAGCTGATTAATTGTAAGTGTACCAGAAGAGACAATCTTTACCTTACTTTCATTTAGTTGTTTTTCTTCGTTAGTACTCATAGCTATATTCTCTTCCCTGTCCTTCCTTATTTCTTTTATGCCTTTTATTTCTTCTGTTATTCCTGTAGACAGTCTCTGTTTTTAAAAAATAAATAAGTGCAACTGGTCTCACGGAAGCAAGTTCCTTTTGTGTCATTTCAGGCATCCCTGAAAGAAGATATCGCTGTCATTATTTATTCAAGAATCTGAAGACACTTCTGAAAAATGAATAAATTCTTCTGTCATGATTTCAGGAAAACTTTAAAAACCACTAAAAAAACCGAAGTGGGAAACCATTAGGAATAACCAAGCTTCATGTAACATAGCTGTGATAGGTTCGGGACATGATTCCCTACAAAGGCTTTGGAATTCCTTGTGGATATTGCTGCCAGAGTTTATTATTGTAAAAGCAATGCAGTCAATTACAGTTACTGTACAGCTAAATGTTTTGGGAGCCATTTGGCAGAAATGCACTCTGCGAGGTAAAGCTGAATATTGACAATCAAGTATCAAACAAAAGGTGGTTGAATGGGCTGAACATTGACTAATGTGAAAGAAACAAAGACAAAGCACACTAGGAATAAGTTAGTTGTGGGATGGAAGTTGGATCAAGTGTTAGGTTTCTTTGTTTGTATTATTTATACCAGTGTTCTGAACAGTTGTGCTGAAAGCTTTATTTCAAAGATTATGGATATAACTAAAATGGACAGAACATCAAATATTGAACAACACAGCCTTGGGAAGATAATGTTAAGTACCTGAGCTGATAGATAGCATTTGAAGCTAAGATTAAAAAAAGAAAAATCACAAGTGAGACTGTCATTGACCATTTTAGCTTGGAAGCTGAGAGGAAAATGCACTTGGAGATGATTGCTCCTGTGTTACATTCATTACATGGGGTGAGAACTGCCTTCTCAAGTGTCTTATGAGAATCTTGTCTTTAGCCCATTTTCTTAAGGTGACCACATTACCTTCACCAGTGTGAAAGCTCTTTGAAGTAAACCCTTTAATAATATTAATTAGTTCTGGAAACAATAGAAAATCCATACAGATTATTTGCAATAAATGTTACATTTTAATGGAGTTCCAGTTTGACCTGAGTAGGCAGTCAAGTCAACTTGAACTGGGATTTGATATGGCAGAGGCTGCTGTCATGGTCTCGCTTGGACATACGCATCCTGAAAAAAAATTTAAAAGGAAGGCACTGTCACAGAAATAAAACACATCCAACCACACATTGGTGGTTTTGCTGTATAACCCCTAGTACAAATATTCTTCACCCAGTTAGGAACCCATGCTGGGTAAAGCAGAAGGAGATTCAGATAAAGGTCTGCATCCTCATGTTTAGGATTCCTCAGTCTGATACTGGTTGTGACAATCCTGTGTTTTGCCATAAATATCTGGTCTCTGCAGTAAGTTAGAGCGGAGTACCTCTGTGCTGTCTGGATTTAACTTCTGAATCAGTCTTTCAGGGGTTATTTAGTCTCTTGTGGTCTGCTTTGTAGATAGTGCTTAAGGCCAAAATAATCCACAATGGCTACAGTCTCCATTACAAACAAGTGTCACCATCTTGCCACTCTGAGCGGTGCTCTGATCTAACTTTTATATTTTATTGAATTATCAGATGATACATCATCATTTAAAAAAAAATACTGCTGCAGATCCCTCTTTTGCAAAACACAACTACAGTCCCAGCAGAACCTGTGGGTGAAGATATAACAATTACAAAAACAAAGCAATTTGGAGAGAAATCAAAATAAATTACTAAAGTGAAATTTTTTCACTGTTTTTCTGGATTTATATTCAACAATTGTTACTGCTTATCTGTTGTAGTAACTGAGACACATGAGTATGTTGAAGACAATTCTGGGAATGTTTTTCAGAAATAATATGGAAGTTTTATAGTGCTGTTTTAGAAACACGTAAAAAAGTAGCAAAACTGGGAAAAGTGGAACAGGTGTTTCAGGGTTCAAAAGAAGAACAAAGGGCTGAAGAAGAGTAATGCTGAAAAGAGCTTATGAAGGAAATAAAAGGTAATATAGAAAGTGTAATAAACAGGGAATGGTGGCTCAGGAATTGTTAATCCTTTTCAAAAAATGACTTAGAAGAAAGAAAGCTGTAGTAAAATCCTAATTAGGAAAGGTGAATTATTTCTTAAAAAAATTTGACTAAATAAATTATTAAAATTGAATTAATCTTATTAAAATTCTTGAACTTAAACAGGGATTTAGAATTTATTTGCAGAATAAAACCACCTGAATGTATCGTAGCTAATGTAAACAACAGGTTTGGCCCACCTGTGAGAGCTGCAAGGCAGACTGGGGTGCTGAAGGTTGTTTGCCTGAGCAGTGGAGTGGAAGCCTAGGAGAAAGAAAGGGCATGCTGTTGTGTTGATCTTGCCATGAATCCCCATGGCAAAGTACTTCCAGTAACCGTTTTGACATGGGGAACCTAGAAGAACTCCTTAGTCCCACTGAAATTAGTGTAAAAAAATCCTGCCCTACAGAATAACGATGCTTCTTGGCTCTTGTCTGTCTAATTGGTGCCGAACATGCTGAAATGCTCCAATGTGCACATTGTTGTGCATTGTTCACTCAGCTGCTCTGCTCCTCCTGGTGTTGTTTGCACTGTAGCTATTGATGAATTGTGTAAGTTTGGATGAGAAACAAATACAGGAATATCATTTCCCCATAATGTCAACTCAGTTGAATGACAAGCAAATCAAAAGATAATTCTTCTATGAACAATCACTTTGTTAAATCTATTTGCATATTACACCAGCTTACTCAGTGAAGAACTTGTTATTTTTTATATTCTGTATCAGTCTTATTTTTCCCATTAAAAATTAATTTTAAATATATGTTCACTGTATGAAGGCTGTGCAGTGAGTCAAAGGCAAAGCCAGGAACAGCAAGACATACAAACCCATGCTGTCACCAGTTGTCTACATATGCTTTTAGAAATGGTGTTTTATTGAAAGGTCAGATGTAAGGATTTACTTCTCATTGTAGAACAATTGCTTTGAACAATTCCTCCCTTTCTCTGAAGAAAAAGTTGACAATAGAATCTTTGATCTTCAAAAACTAATGCACATGATAAATTTAATTCATGTAAATAATTCTGCTAGACTCAGTAGGACCCATCACAGAAAGCTGAACACACATAATTATCTCTCAACTAAAGACTATGCACAAGCTAGGTATAATGCCACAGTCCAAAAATTCACTCAGAAAATATTATCTCTTTTTCAAAAGATGTAATGAAAATGCTGTATTATCAAAAGATCACGTGTTAGTTTTTTAAGATTACATTTGAAAAAGTTATCTGCACTCAAGTTCAAAACTTCTAATAGAAAGGTTTACCTAAGCAGTTTAATGATGTTATAAATACAACGTGTACATGTCGTAGTAAAATAGTAATGATTCATCATCTTTCTATATCCTCAGCAGTTCGGTATTCTGTGATTTCAGGAAATAGCACTGCGTAATTTTATTCCACGTAGTGTTTATATTGTCAGACCTTTTTCTACAATCATCCACCAATGATGGCAGTTTTCCAGGTGTTGACTTTTTTGAATACAATTGATTAAACTTTGAGCATGGAATCCTATATGATACTTTGGGTCTTCACTGATGTATAGATATAACCTTTACATCTTAAAGTTCTTGTGGAAAAAAATATTTTACTGAAGAGGATCATCTAGTTCAGAAATTTGCTGGTGCTTGACAGAAGTTGTAAAATAGACAACCACATTTCCTTTCTGAAGTACTTAGTCCTATTAGTAATGCTTTGATTCCTGCTACTTCTTGTCTTATGCAGTTAATGAATATCACCCTGTAGTGGAGAGGACTTGTTTGAGAAGCTGGGAACTTTTCAACTCCCACACTGTTAAGAAATCATATTAAGATTTCTACTTGAGACTGACCTTCCTGCTTCCTTTTGTTAAAACATTAATACCACGGAACCAGTGTTAGGGAGAGGATGAGTCGTGTGTCCTGCTAGTGATGACAGGATTTAGTTTTACTGTTTGCACTGTGATATTGCTTATACAAAAATTCTCCTGAAGGTGATTTTAGTTAATTAAATCGGCTAGTGTGATGGTTTATGAAGAACTCTCTGGCTTTGTTGTTTTGAATGTGACCTGGCAGTCTCTCATGTCACTCAAGAGGACTATTGATGAAAAGCCACCAGTATGAACACCGAAGCAGCAAAAATCAGAGTTTTGCCTTATATTTTGAATTACTGATAATGAGGCTATTGAACAGTGATTTTTCCACAAAAGCAGCATTGTATTTCCATAACATGAGTGGTCAGCTACAGTTTCTCCTACATTCCATTAAATGTATGACAGACTACTAGCATTTCTCTGCACTTTTGGAAATACTTTCATTTAAATAAATAGCTACCTACAAGAAAATTTCTTGGTGCTTATAGTTTCATTGCTGCTTTTGCTGTCATCAAATAGCATCAAGATCTAGAAATAATTGTTCTGCTGGTGCTGTTCTAAATAGACGGATAATTAGTACGCAGTTATTGCTTCTTTGACTATAGCTGTCTGTGGCCTTTTGCCACATGTAACACACGATCTACAATGGAAGGTCATTTTTAACATTTTTGTTTTCACTGATGCTTGGGATTGGTTATGCTGCAAGTGAATGGGTTTAACAAAAGCTGGTATATACTGAAAATAATTATAAAACCAGCTGGAATTAGAGGTGCTAAGTGGGTTTTTTACTAAATCTAGTGGGTTTTGTTACTTTTTACAGGATTTCTATAGGATTTACAGGATTCCTTTTAAGAATGTTGACATCACACTTTGTTTAGTTTGAAAAGGCAACACCATGGGCCACAGTCCCCTTAGCGAAGAGAGGTGTCACTTGAGCCTGTTATGTGCATCTTTAGTATTCTGAAAACTCATCTTTATGCTTCAAGTTTTGAAGTTCTCAAAGTCAGACAGATTATCAGGCTGTATGAATTACTGTATGCATATAGTGATGTATAATGAATTGATAAATAATTCTTATAGTTTTACAAGTTTTTCCTCCTTTCTGTTTCGTTATCAAACTATGTAGGTGTCTGCCACACCCCATTCATCTAGTGAGCTGTCGATACTGTTTTCAGTCATTTTTCTATCTTCACTTGTTCAATCCATTTTGTTATTGTTCTGTGACTTTCCTCCCAGTTTATCTGTATAGTTCTGATATTATCTGTTGAAGCCCTAGGTAGCAGGTCAGCTGTGGTCTTTAGTTTTGATGGAAAAAAATTATGATAGCTCCATATGTCTCTACATACATGGCACAGAAAGCAGGAGTTCTTTTTTTCCTTTCTATTCCTTCAATTTTTGTGGTGCAAGCTCCTTCCTAATTTTTTTTATAATGCAGTGTTCAATGAATTATGAATATTGTGGGAATAAACAATATTCTGGTCGTCTGAGCATTTTAAAACCTTAAAAATAGTTTTTCATTTTACCGTGTAGCATTTTAATATAAATGGTTTTAGTCTTATTCTGATATCATAAAGAAATTAAATACATTTTTTCCCACCACTGTGTCCAAGTATTTCATAGGATGTCTGCTCACACTCGTTTTGTGTCTAACCACATACTGTGTGTAAAGAAAACAAACACCTTAAGCTGCAACATGTCAACTGTTATCAGGCTTCCATGTAAAATGATATTTTAAAAGAGAAGATACTCCCCTCTACTTGAACTGAAATTAGTATCTAAGAGAAACTGCAGAACTTGAAACACAATTTCATAACACAAGCCCAGTACAGAGGTCCCAGATGTACATCTTAATGGATTGAGCTTTCTGTCTTTTGTCAAATTACCTTGGATAACCATCTAACACATCTTTTTACTTGAGAAGTGGAAAAACAAAGTAGGCATGGAGAAATGCGCAGCAGGGGCAGGTGTGGTTGGTCTCCTGGCTGGTGTCTCCTGTAGTACCTAAGTGTACCTTCAGCTGGTCTCAGTGAGAGGGCCATAAAGAAAGGATTTCAGAGGGGTTAATTTCGTAGACGTGGGTTGTTCATCTTATCTATCAGCTAGATACAGGACTGGGTAAAGTGTGTTCTGAACCAGTTCCTGGGCTCTCCAGCAGAAAATCAGGTGGAAGTTGACATTTTACTATTTTTTCATGAAGTTTGGGTGGGGTTTTTTTGCTTATGGTTTTTGTTTATTTTCCTCTGTGAATATTATCAGAGGAAATATGTATTTTCAGTAGTGGGTCACACTTCCTTCTATCTTCACTGTGCATTTGGGAATAGCAGTCTTCATCTAAATGTTCCATCTTTCTTCGATTTAGTTATCTGAGATGTGCTTTCTCTGTGGATTCACTGCTGTGTGAGCTCACAGTTTTTAGGCTTTGCTGGGTGGGGTGCAGTATCATCTCACTGAAGAAGCCTCAGCTGTGGAATTTGTTTACTCTGTAATGTCAAGTGAACCCAAGTCCATTGGCTTTGAAGGCATGGTAAAGAGATTCTTTCTGCTTGAGGGGTTGTAGGAAGTTGAAGTTTGTTTGCATTACAATTGAGAGCTTTTTATTTGATACTTTTTAAAATACTGCAGTAG
>Ga0065711_1039217_pt1 | contig 18025 bp, 15 predicted proteins | sample Hoacrofraction12_FD_59098 | JGI IMG/M metagenome (GOLD analysis project Ga0065711, IMG submission 59098) | Hoatzin crop microbial communities from Cojedes, Venezuela - Epithelial fraction 12 v2 (version 2) | ecosystem: Host-associated > Birds > Digestive system > Esophagus > Crop | place... | reverse complement strand
ATTCCGTGCCAAGAGCCAATCGATACACAATAATTGACTTAGTCCCACCTCGCAAAAAGATTTCCAAACATATAAAAATTGGCACTTGAAAACTCTCTTTGGGAGGAGGAGCCAAGCGCGAACTTCACCTGACGGACGGGTCGACGGGCCTGAACCTCTCTTCCCCCCCCCCAAGAAGGGATGCCTTTTTGGTAAGAGTCGCGCCTCTGACTTTGTCAGACGTATCCCCGGGAAAACATTGTTAACTAAAGCGCTAAACTATTACTTTGAGCTCAACTTTTGTAGACAATGAATTTATCAACGGCAATTCCGAATCTGTGATAACTGTCTCTTGAATAAGTTAACTATTGTTTCAACTTTACAAAACTGTTTCAGTGAAAGTCCTTGGAAGGGCTCTGGCAGGCTAGTTGAATATCAGACTCCCCTTACCCCCCCCTTTAACGCGACACCTGCTCCAACAGGTCCATGTCCTTCTTGTGCTGAGGGCTCCAGAGCTGGATGCAGGACTCCAGGTGGGGTCTCGCCAAAGCGGAGTAGAGGGGCAAAATCACCTCCCTTGACCTGCTGGCCATGCTTCTCTTGATGCAGCCCAGAATACGGCTGGCCTTCGGGGCTGCAAGTGCACATTGGTGATGCATATCAAGTTTTTCATCCACCAGGACCTGCAAGTCGTTCTTGGCAGCACTGCTCTCAAGCCTTTCATCCCCCAGCCTGTACTGATAGCAGGAGTTGCCCCAAGCCAGACGCAGTACCTTGCACTTGGCCTTGTGGATCTTGCATTTAGTCACTGAACCGTCCACCTATCAAATCCATATTTCTCCAATTTAGAGAGAAGGATGTTTTGGGGGACTGTGTTAAAGGCTTTACAGAAGTCCAGATTCAGCACATCCATAGCTCTTCCCTTGTCTACTGATATAGTCACTCCACCATGGAAAGCCACTAGGTTGGTCAGGCAAGACTTGGCCTTGGTGAAGCAATGCTGGCTCTCTCAAATCACCTCCCTGTCCTCCATGTGCCTTATCAGAGCTTCTAGGAGGATCTGTTCCATGATCTTCCCAGACACAGATGTGAGGCTGACAGATCGGTAGTTCCTATGGTCCTCCTTGCTACTCTTTTTAAAAATGGGCACAATGTTTCCCTTCCTCCAGTCACCAGGGACTTCGTCTGACTGCCATGACCTTTCTAATATGATGGAGAGTGTCTTGGCACTGACATCAACCAATTCCCTCAGGACTCTGGGATTCATCTCATTGGTCCCATAGACTTATGTTTGTTCAGGTTCCTCAGGTGGTCATGAACCTGGTCTTCCCTTACAGTGCCCCTCTGGACCCCAACTTGCAGTCCATCAGCTTGAGATGGGCAAGGAGAGAGGTTGCCAGTGGAGTGCCATCTGGCTTTTAATCATGCCTTCTGGCATTTAACTGAAAATACTAGGTGTAGTCAAGACTGAACTGTGTTCGAAGGAATTTTACATAGTGAGATGACTAAAAGACAGGGAAAATCTGCAGTACAAGAGCTGAACACAGAACCAGCGGACACTTCCCTTGTGCAGAGACTTGCTGAATGTAAGGCAAAGTAGGCAGAAAGTTGTTTATGGTTACTGCCAAAAAGGTTTTTTTTGTTTTTTCTGCCACTTTTCTCCTCAGAGTTCACACAAGAAAAGCCACAACTAAAGGCCCGCAGGAGGTTTAGTTGCAGACCCCAGAACTTGCAAGAGGGGGAACCCTTTATTTATTAGCATTTCTTCTTGACCTGTCTCAGAAAGCATGGCAGTGGGAAGAGTTGTGGTGCAATTCTCCAAATTCCCTTCATGGTGATTCAGTATCAGTTCCTTTTCCACAGGGTCAACGTTCCTCAAAGCAGCATATACACTCTTCATATTCCCTTAAAAGTTAACAGCCTTCATCACTTCCTTCTCAGTCTTAGTTCATGACACTTGTTTTGCCACCTGCAGTTAAAGAATTTTTTCCTTCCCTTTCTTTATGGACAGACCATACTGTGGTACCCAAAGGTGTCTCTCCATTTAGACCCCAAAGAAATAAACTGGACAAGACTGAGTATGAAGAAAAGATAAAGTAAAAGAAATAAATAATATCCAAATTGTGTGTGTGTTATTGTAGGTAACATGAGGTTTGAGGGGGAAAAACATTTATTTGCATTGGAATGTTCAAGTATATCAGAGAAATTCTTTCCAATGCCAAGTAGAAGAACAAATATTTTCAAAGACTAGAAGTCTGACTCCACCAAAGCTAATGTTGTATTAAGTCACTTATCTTTTACTGTTTGTTCCTTCTCCAGACAGGGTTGTTTTGTTATAGTATAGCTGTTGAACTGTGATTCACAGTGAATGAAAACAGTATCATGTTGCAGGAAAAAAGTAACCATGCAATGAACCGAAAATGAGTGTTATATTCATTTTAGTCATATATTTGTCAGTCATTGATAGTGACAATTTAAAGTCATCATATGATTTGACCTTATATTAGCAGTTTTGACAGAAGCTAATATGCTGAGAACCCTTACTTGTTATTACATACTAGTCATGGTTTAGCCTGGATGAATGCCAGGTGCTCACAAAAGCCACTCTATCACTCCCCCTCTTCCGCTGGACAGGGGAGAAAAAAAATAATGAAAGGCTTGTGAGTCAAGATAAGGACAGGGAGAGATCACTCACCAATTACCATCACAGGCAAAACAGATTGAACTTGGGGAAAAAGTTTATTTTATCGCCAATCAAATCAGAGTAGGATAATTAGAAACAAAACCAAATCTTAAAAACAACTTCCCCCCACCTTTCCCTTCTTCCTGGGATTAACTTTACTCCCAGTTTTCTATCTTTTCCCCCCGAGTGGCTCAGGGGGATGGGGAATGGGGGTTGTGGTCAGTTCATCACATGTTGTCTCTGCAGCTCCTTCCTGCTCACTCTTCCGCTGCTCCAATGTGGGATCCCTCTCAAAGAATACAGTCCTCCACAAGCTGCTCCAGTGTGAGTCCTTCCCGTGGGGTCACAAGTCCTGCCAGCAAACCTGCTCCAGCACGGGCTTCCCACGGGGTCACAGCCTTCTTTGGGCACATCCACCTGCTCCAGCGTGGGGTCCTCCATGGGCTGCAGGTGGATATCTGCTCCACCGTGGACCTCCATGGGCTACAGAGGGTCAGCCTGCCTCACCATGGTCTTCATCACAGACTGCAGGGGAATCTCTGCTCTTGAGCCTGGAGCATGTCCTCCCCCTCTTTCTGCACTGACTTTGGTGCCTGCAGAGCTGTTTCTCTCACATAGTCTCACTCTTCTCTCTCCACTGCTGTCCACAGCACGTTTTTCCCCTTCTTAAATATGTTATCCCAGAGGTGCTACCACCATTGCTGATAGGCTTGGCCTTGGCCAGCAGCGGGTCCATCTTAGAGCTCTCTGACATTGGCCCTGTCAGACATGAGGGAAGCCTCTCGCAGCTTCTCACAGAAGCCACCACTGTAGCCCCCTCACTACCAAAACCTTGCTACACAAACCCACAACAAGATTATAAATGCTAAATTATACTTAATAATTAGTTGCTGAAGTAAGCATATTTAAATTTAGAATATTATTTGATAGATTTTTAGTGTGTTTTTCACTCCACTATTGCCACGCTTCAATTGCGAGTGTCATCATGTGTTAGTGAACTCTTGTCAGTATGAAAATAAGAAAAAAGAGGAACAGAACAGTCACATTATCATGCCATATCTATGAGGTTCAGCAAGAATATAGCATGAATCACATACATAAACAGTACGGACTTCTATTATTTACAAAGCTATGCCAGTTCCAAATTACCATTCGTAGATACAAGCTAGAGATCAGCTAAAGATCAGTTGTCTTCTCTCTGCCTTATATTCTTCATATTGTAACCTCTAGTGCTCACTCAGGCTTTTCTGGGTTGGAATAAGTATTTTAGAACTTTGGAAGCAGAAATATGTGTATGAAAACTGAGATATACCTGTATCTCAGCAAAGTTCAGAGACTCCAACAACACAGTAGATGGCTATCATCAGAAAAGGGAACAGAAATTAATTTAGTTTGTTCTTTTTTGTAGTCTGCCACCTAGAGATGGGTAAGCAGATGAAAAAAAGCAATAACAGTGGCAGATTTCATAGGAACTGATGGTACTGAGCAACTCTAGAAATCAGATCTTGAGTCTAGACCTGAAAACATTCATAATATCTGCATGTGGCAAATCATTATTTTGTAAAACCTCTTTTTCTGGCAGTACTGTTGAAGGGATTTCTGTACATGAGGTAAAAATAAGATAAAGCTTAAAGTTTGATCCACCCTGTTGACAGCACATCGTAAAGCCATTTGCAGTACATACAGAAGGGTAACTCAGTCTTGTGAAGCTCAAGAGTAGATCTACACGTTCATAAGCACCATCTATTGGCATTTTATCTGTTAGATAGCTCTATGTATAGATTTGGAAAACTTCTGTAACAACTGTTATCAGAACTAATTTGGGAATGTCAGAGGACATGTCTGGAATTTAAATTGTTTTGCATATGCACAGATACAGGTTATAGGAAATACTATCAGGGTAGTGAGCTGGGGTATCTGTGTTAGCAGTGAAGGCTGGATGCCCACCACTCACTCTGCAAGGGAGATCTTCCTTCAAGGAAACATCCAGTCAAGAAAGTCTCTGAACCCTGATCTTGGTAACAATAGCTCAAGCTAAGTAACATCATCCAATGGTTCCAGCCACAGATATAGCTTCCTTTTTTGGCAGATGGCTTATTCTTAGATAGCTTGTTCCAAATGATAGCACTGCCAGGTTGGTAGATGACCAGCCTAGAGCTGATTTCCGTTGAGTATTTCCCTGCTTCAGGCATTAGCTATTCACCACTGTGGCTATGTTCCCTGTCTCTTTTCCTGAGCAACTTCTAGAGAGCCGTCATGACAGAATTTCCTCCCATCTCCTTTCTAAGTGATGTGGCCTGACCTCCATCCACAATGTCACTGGGTGCCTAGCTCCTGAGGAAGCACCACTTGATCTGGTACAATCACAGGGGAGCACGGAGATACCAACTCAGGCCTCAAAAACCATACAGACAGATTAGGGACTCATTGGTCTTGGTCTTTTCTTGCAAATTAAATGGGCTAGAATGGACTTTCCAAGCCTCAGGCTGAATAGCACAATAGCTCTTCTCTCCTAAAAGTTAAATTCTTTATTCTTCAGAACATTGGGGCCACTTCTAAGCTGCCCAGAGAGAACAGTCACTGCTCCATGCTAGCACCTGAACTGTGTCTGAACTCTCTCTGGGAGCGTACTTGCTTGCCTGGGGCAAAAGGTAACAATAACCTAACAGAATGGGAAATTGCTTGCTGGACTTGAGGTCCCTGCCCTGGCTATGTTCAGCTTACTGTCACAGATCGGGCCTTGCTGCCTAGAGGTGCTCATGGGATAGGCCTGGCTGTCAAATCTCTTCATGTGAATTAAGGCTCCTTGATGTCTACCGCAGGACATCATGCCTCTATATGAACCTCAGTATAAAAATCTAGTTTATTGCCAATACTAGAACAGAAGAATCACCGTTCAAACCTGCTCTAGAAGCTGCTGGAGCTGTGCCTGGGCTCTTTATGGCCTCTTCCCTTCCTACCCGGTGTTAGTGAAGGATGAGCACAATATAGCGGAGTTGTGCTACACCTCACTCACAACCCTCCCTCCTCTGCAAGTCCTCTGTACTAGACTGGCAGAAGAAGCAGGCTCTAGCTCTTCTGGCTTTACACTAACAGGCAGCATTATTTCCCCTGCCAGGTGATCCAATAGTGCCTAGGGCTGGAGAATAACACATTGTCTGGCTTTTTTCTTACCCTCAGTTCTTCAGAGCAACTGTCTGTGAAATAATAGAAAATATTGCAGAGCAATTTGATTTCATGATTTGTTCATACTGATGGCAAAGCATTCCCTAATTATATAATAAACATCTGTTCTGCTTGATTAAGTACCCTCAGAACAGAACCATTTCAGAGAGTCTTCTTTCACTTGCTTAACCAATACAAACATCTTAATTTCATTTTTTTCCAGTGGTCCCTGCAATGCATGGTGACCTTCATTTGCCAAAACTAAAATGACAGCAGGGAAAATAAATTATAGAAATGAAAATGTGGTTTGTAAAGCCTTTAAACTGTCCATTGAGCTGAAGCACAATAACTCAGCAAGATTTAGAGGCTACTATGTAGTCTTATGGAAAATTCTTATGCTCTTGAAAAACTCAAGTTTGATTTGTATACTTCCCTAAGATCAGTATCCATAGTTAAAATTGTAGCTCTAAATGCCCCAAAAGGAGAAGTGGTCAATTCTTTGAGTTTTGAACTTTCTTCTTTCAAAGACTGGAGCCGTGAGAGGAAGAAAATAAACCCCACAGGAGCTGTTTACAGCATTGAAATGCATCACACACTGTTAGATCAATGGACTGTAATGGTAGGAATCTTTTATATAGAAGCCTGCAACAGCCCTGCTAGGAGAAGTTACCGATGCAGCAGACTTGGAGTATTTATTTTTTATGTGCTTCACCAGGAAAGTCCTAAGTGTCCTGAAAGCAAAGGGCAATCAATAACTCATTAGACATAGTGTAAAATGGAACTAATGTTCAGTCAATTAGGTACCATAACTATTCCATGACGGTACCAATTAGAAATAAAAATAGTTTAAGTAATTAAGCAACCTTTTAAAAGCACTTGAGGTTGGGAACTATTCTGTTTTTGCAAGTGGCATATTCTAACAAGAAATTCTTGTCAATATCTACCAGAGATGCAAGACTTCAGATGTTAATCTGGGTTATTTCTTCAAATAGTACCTCAGTACAAGAACTCTAGCATATTCAGTTCATTTAGATACCACAGTGAAAAATTTGCAGTCTTCATGTAAATACATCTCTGGGGTTCCCGAAGCTGTTTTTCACATATCTACATGTGTAAAAAACACAATGAAGATAGAAGGTGTAGTAAGATCTATTTCATAAAAACAAAAATTCTTATTTTATATCTTAGTTTCAAGATGGGTAATCTTAGGTTTATATGTCAGGTTCAATTTGCTATCTGCTTCACCTGTGCAAAACCTATGAGAAACAAGTAAAATTTTTTGGGTGCAGGTGAGGGAGGTGTTGATCCTTCTTAATATTCATTTATTTTTTATATCACAGATGAGGGATTTTGAATTTAGAAGTTCATCTTATTTTTGCTATTTTTCTTTCCCCTTTTTCTTTTGAGGAATAATCTCCCAGAATATCTAGGGAACAGAAGATAGAATTTAATAATTTTGTTAACTTTGTCTGTTGGATGATTTGTAGCCAAATGCTATTTTCATTTATCATGACCTAAGTGTGGGTTAACATAAAGATTTTTATTGCTTCTGTTCAATAAGAAAAAAATACTACCTTTATCAAAAAAGTAGGATCTGAGAGTGGAATGTTTAATTTACTGATAGGTTATTACAGCTGGTTGAAAACATTCTGTCTGAATGTGTAGCATAAAAATGAGTATTTTCAAAGTCTGGGGGATTTGGACTTCAGAGGCTTTTTTCTAGTGTTAACTCTATGTGGATAGCTTTGATTTTTTATGAAAAAAAATACAATTATGAACTGACTATTTTGCTTTTGCATTTAAATGCTTTCATTTGGTTGAGCTGCCATAAAGACCTAGGTCAGCTGTGGCATGGTTACCTTGTCTTCCTCATTTCTTATGACACAAATTACTTACTGAACTTCAAATATTGGGAAAAAATGTCTTCCCTGCCTCAGAAATATCAGTTACTCTCCTCTGGTGTGAGTAAGGATACTGATCTAGTCAGGCTAGTATACAGAGCAGATTATGTTAATTCCAGATCCCATAATTTGAAAAATTGATTCTTTGCTGGTTAAAAAGGGAAATCACATAATGAAACACAGCTCCTTCAGCAGTGTTGCAAACAGCAAGGACTAGACTGCATCTGCTTAGGCCAGCAAAGTCCACTACAAATGGAAGGTTTCCATTCATTAAAAATGGAAATTGCAAGATAATATTTAAGTTCAAGATTTATTACAGCTACACTAACATTAATTATGTTTCTCTGTACAAGAATTATGGTAAATATTTATCAAACAGAGCTTCTTTAAGCATGGAAAAGACTGAGGGGATACATCTCATACTTGTTAGAAAGCGATATTTGAATTCTGCAACGTTGTTTAACAATTGTGGGCAGCATCTCTCTCACTGAAAGGAAGAATGAAGGTTAAACTCCAGTTCAGCAGTTCAGGAGCACCTCAAAGAGTTGTGTTGGGGAGGGGGAGAACTGGGTGCCGGTCTGTAGTTATCAGAGAGGAAATGGAAGAGCAGTAATAATCACTTCTGCATTTTCTCTTTCTGACTAAACTCTGATCTTGTCCATGTGGTAGCAAACCCAGAGCAGACTGGGAGTGTCCTGCACTTTGGAATAGCCAGCTGCTTGGTGGCTGTAGCTGGGAGGTGAGTGATAAGGGTCGGTATCCCTAGTCCAATCAGGGCATCAGACTGTGATCTGCAACTTGTTTGGTGAACGCTTTACGAGATAAGATATCAAGTCAAACTTTGGTCCTTGTTGACATATGTGTAGGTGCTCCCTTTCTGAGGTGTCTGTTCTTCCTGACGGGCTGCATAAGAAGACTACGTCCTATAATATTAAAGGCCTTGGATAGCTTTCTAAAAGGTCTTCTGCTTCTCAGCCAGAAAATACACTTTTGTGTGTTATGTGGTAAGGAAGATTGAATAACTGTCATGATCTTAAAAGGTGCTTAAAATCTCGTATTGAAGAGGGTGGAGCGAACTATTGAAATAGAAGCCTCCTTAGATGTATTTGTTACTGCAGAGAAAATGAGGTGTCAAATAGCCAGGGAGTTCTGATAGCTGTGTTTTATTTCTGGAAAGCAGAAGTAGCTACTATTAGTTCCCCCCCCAAGCTTAAAGAAAATTTGTTGCCCAGTGAACATGCTTTTCCCAAGCTATCTTTTCTGAAACACTGCATATCCCAGTATGATGTAGATTTAGATTATATTTATGTAAAAGGGGCAAGGTATGATGTGTGGGCATATGGCTACTGTTCCATATATAGAATATTTCCCTCAGCAGTGTTAACATTCCAGCTGCAGAGATCATTCATGCATATGCATAGTCCTCCAGGAACAGAAAAGGTAGGATTGTTGTGTGTGTCTGAAAGTCTTAATTAACAGATTTGAGCAGGGTGAATGGTAGGTAAAACTTATTAGAAGCATCCGTTTAGTAATATATCTGTGAAAAGGTAGGTTATGTAGAAGCTGGACTGTAAAATTACAGTGGTTTAAAAACTTATGAAAAACATTATCCAGTATTTATTGGGTAGAGATATATGACATATATTTTTTGAGCAAGATGAGTACGGAGCTGCACTGGACTTCAACCTGCCTGGAAGCAGAATTCTGACTTTCTTTTCTTCTTCTGATAAGTATACAACCAAACCACTGTACCAAACTGACCATCAGACATATTTGTCATGTGTTTTGCAGTAATTGCTAACTGTGGTAACTTCTCAAGTGCTTGCAAACTCCTCACTGGGAGATTATCTTGACAAACTTGTCAAATTCCTACAGATTTGTGTCATGGATATTGAACATTGGCAAGTCCATTCCAGCCATTACTGCAGAGGTCTGTGACAATACTGTGCTGCATTTTTCTCAATCACAAGTCATAATGGGCATCCCCCCCCCCTTCCAAACAAAAAAGAGCAGGGTTAGTAGAGTTCATATGACTAATTGTTATTTACTGCCAGGTAGAGAAAATTTGGCTGCCAGATGGGCGATTCGAAGGACTGATAGAATTCACCTCTCGGCTACCAAGGGTTGTCAAACCTTCAGGACACAATAACCAAGCCAAAAAAGCTTGGTTATTGTGTCCTGAAGGTTGTTGCCTCACTGCTGACAAGACTAGTGCTGTAGCCTTACCTGTTCGACACCCTTTTGTGCCAATGATGTGTCCGTGGTGATAGGAAGCCCGCAGCTGTGTGGACATGCTGGATGTTTCTCTTTTTCTCCCTATGGAACTCTTGACTTGGAGGCCTAATTTCTCTGCTTATACTTTTCCATAGCTACTGATTTTTCTTTCTCTTACCTCTCTCCTTTACCCAAATATCAAAAGTGTGATTTTGTATGAAGGTCCTGCCAAGAACCTTTCCAAATGTCTATTTGTGGAGGCAGGAGCACTTCTCCAGTATATTTCTTACTTATGGATCACATTTATGATTTGACTCTTACTTCAGTACTGTGTGCAGATAAACAAAGGCATAGGAATTTGTCATGAGGGTAAGATAGTTTAAGTGGGATGGACCATGCCCACAGATTGCTATGGGATACATGTTTATAAATTCAGCTGCATATTGAGTGTGTTCTGTCATATGCTGGAAGGTTTTTCCACCGCTTCAAGGTTTTCCACTTTAAGGTTGCACTCAAAGATTTTCCAGTCTGCGCTGAAGCTGTATCTCACTTTGAACAGTGCAGACTGCCATGGAACTGTCCTGAAGAGTATTGGCAGGGACACTACAATAAAATATGCTTATGAGTACACAGTTTATATGTCTTTCACCAGGTATTTTTGCACCTGACTGTATAATGGAATTCAGCTTTTTAGTGAAGGGGTCTGAAATGTTTCTCAACTTTTAAACATTTTTGCTGTTCTTTCTCTGATGTTATTTGAAATCTCTACTTAGTGATGGACTGTTTGTTGTTTTGTCTAATTTTAGTGAAATGATATTCGACATATGGTACTGCATAGTTGATTGCTACGTTTATCTAGGTTTCAGTTTTGGAGTGGCCTGTAGATGCACCCAGGAGTTGCAAGTATCATGTATTTATGAAAGCATTAGGTCAAGACAAATTGTTTTGAAATACTATACAAATAATGATCCTTAAAACAATATTTCACTGGGTTTATCTATGCATGTGACAATTGTGCTAAAATATTCTGAGAGTGCTCCTTTGAGTGAAGTTACTGCTCTCAACACTACTGACAAACAAAACAATATCTTTCTTTAGCAGGACATACTCCTGTTTTATTGTGTCTCATTCTTGGCAGCAGGAATGGGTTTTGAGGGCATGACACCTCAATGAGATCCTGTAGCATGTATGACATTGTGACAAATGGCTACATTGCAGCATAGAATATGACAGAGACTGTGGTACTGTTCCAAGGCCACCACTGCTTAAAAAAAAAAAAAACAAAAAAAGACAAAAAAAACCCAAAAATCCTTTCACTGAATGCAAATAGTAGTATAGTCTTTAGATAGAGACCTAGAAATCTTCAGGGGGGCTTTTAATTCTTGAAAGTTCTATGACACCCTTTTCATACCACCCTGCTTATTCCCACTCCAAAAGGAAATCTTGTTCTCTGCATGAAACATATTTCTTTATGTTGGTATAGTTGATTATAGGTTACAGATTATAAAAGTAATGAAGAGGAGCATTACTAATGAAGTTAGAAAACAAGAGTCTATGCTGACATTTGTGGAACATCATTGCCAATAGGCATATGTAAAGATTTACTGTTTATAGCAGTGGTAAGTTATGCCTCTGTGCCTCTGACTCATGGGAGTTATATATTTTGTTCTTTAATGCTCATTAGTGTTGTAGGAGGCTTTGGTTTTAAAAGGGTTTGCCTAGGTAGGTTGTCAGTTGGTGATGAACGTAATTGGTGCAGTAAATCTTTCTGACAGCTCACAATCATAATTATTTTCAGAATATCAACAAAAGAGCAGTAATGCATGGTTTATGGCATTTAACTGGTGGTTTGTGCAATGGTGGGCTCTGTTTTGCAGCTGTATCTACCATACCAAAGCAGTTTTCTATTCTTTAAACTTCTGTGGCATTCTTCATCTGAAATCTGTTCATATGACATACTCCCAAAGATGTGGGATTCACTAAGATTGCATGGATGTAGCTAAAATCTACAATTTGGTTACAACATTTTTAATTATGAATTCCGTAATTATAGCATCTCTCTATAGAAACCAAAATTAATTACACAGAAGCAGGAGGGTTGGATTAGATGACCCACAGAGGTCCCTTCCAACCCCTACCATTCTGTGATTCTGTGATTCTGCGAAAAGCAATGCTAATTAGGGAAGGAAGTACTAGGGCATTAGATTAAATAAATCTAACAGCAAAAAGTTATTCAGTGTGCTGGCTACTATTAAATGCTCATGAAGATTTCCATTTTTTCATGGTGATCTCTGGTGGGATGCACCTCTTGCTCTTGGAGCCACTGCTCTGTGATGGCTCATGCCCAAGTCTCGCGCTGGGGCAGCAGCCTGGGCCCTGCTCCACACTCATGGTGCCTGTCCTTTGTGCTTTTTCCCTGGGTTGTGAGGTCATCATCTGCTGTCATCTGTGACCCCTGCAAACACAGGTCTGTGACTGAAGACCTCTTTCAATAGCTGGAGGTCAGCAGTCTTGTGAACCAATCTCACAGCTCCTTGAACTCATGCAGTGCTTGGGCATGGGCAGCCAGCTCCTGCATCACGCACTGGGAGAGGTCGAGTAGGCTGGCCGTGCAGACAAGGCCGTCTCCTCAGTCACAATCTTCTTGCTGAAAAGGAGGTGGTGGAGGTGTTTCTCTTCCAGGCAGCAGCACAACTGCCTCAGGCTGTCATACAGCAGCAGGAGGAAATTTCTTCTGTGCCAGCTTGACAGTGTATGGTCATCAGAAGTCACATCATAGCTGTCTTCAAGGCATGGGTAGAAAAGTCTGTGCCCACCAGTATACGGGTAAAGAGCTGCAGATACTTGAGGTGGAATCTGTTGTGCCAGGCACACCTGGCCATGTGCCTGGAGAACTGCATCCCTGCCACAATGCAGCTCTCCGGCCACATGGTGCTGTTCATAAGGCCAGTCTCTACCTAGTCAATGATCAGGAAGGCATTTGAGTCATCCAGCTGCAACCCTAACCTCATCTCTGTGGAGAGAGTTCTCTTGGAGGCATTTGTCAGCTGTAGCTTCCAGGAGCAGCTGAAGGGTAGCATAGTTAGCCAGCAGTGCCATGACTGAGGCATAACTTGCCAGGGTGCTTTCACCAATATCTGAAACCAGCAGAATGTTTTCTTCACACTGAGGTAGAAGCCACTGCAGAGGGTGTGTAGGAGGCTGGGGTCCTGATTTCATCTCAAGTTATCTTGGCAGCCATGGAGGAAGCACTGCGCATCTCCCACCAGCTGCTCCCTCATGCACATGCACTCCAGATGCACATGGAGGCAGGAGTTTCTTGCTGGCATCTCCTCCAAAGTCCTCAGCTCCAAGTGGAAGGTGTGCCCAGGGGAAGGACTCACGGGCACAAGCAGGTAGTAGAGGGCGTTGTTCTTCCTGGCACTCCAGCCTTCATAGACACAGCCCACCCCAATAGCTGGCTGCAGCTGTGGCTTGAAGGTATTCCTGGGAAACTTTTGACAGGCACAAAGAAGAAACAGCAAAATGCAGCCCAGAAGTGAGGAGTGAGGGGAAAAGTGTGAGAAACAGCCTTGCGAACACCAGAGTGAAAGGAGGAGGAAGGGGAGGAGATGCTCCAGGCACTGGAGCAGCAATTCCCCTGCAGCCCCTGGAGAAGACCATGATGAAGCAGATTTTCCCCTTGCAGCCTGTGAAGAGGACCACACTGGCGTAGACATCCACACTCCAGCCTGTGGAGAACCCCATGCTGGAGCCAGTGGATGGCCCCTATGCTGGCACAGACCCCCTCTGTATATGTACTCTTGCTTTGAAGGCACTTAGGAAAGCCAAAGCCCAACTCAAACTGAGTCTGGCAAGGGGTGTCAAAAGCAACAAGAAGGGCTTTTGTAAGTTCACAGGTGACAAAAGGAAGACTAGAGAGAGTGTGGGCCCACTGGTGAATGAGGCACAGGATCTGGTGAAAGAAGACCTGGAAAAGGCTGGGGTACTCAAAGCCTTCTTTGTCTTAGTCTTTACTAGCAAGACTGACCTTCAGGAATCCCAAATGTCAGAGAGCAAGGGGCAAATATAGAACAAGAAAGTTTTACACTTGGTGGACGAAGTTCAGGTCAGGGAATACGTAAGCAAATTGGATGTACCTAAATCTGTGGCCCTGATGGGACACCTCCACAAGTGCTGAGGGAGGTCACTGATGTCATTACAAGGCCGCTCTTGATAATCTTTGATTGAGCATGGTGCCTGGAAGAAGTGCAGGAAAGCACATGCGACTCCTGTCTTCAAGAAGAGCAAGAAAGATGATCCAGGGAACTACAGGCCAGTCAGCCTCACCTCAGTTTCTGGGAAGATGATGGAGCAGCTATTCCTGAATACCATGTCCAGGCACGTGAACAACAAGGAAGTCATCAGCAGTCATCAGCAAGGATTCACCAAGGGGAAGTCATGCTTGATGAACTTAAACTTATATGATGAAAAGACGGGTTAGGTAAACAAGAGGAGAGCAATGGGTATTGTCTGTCTAGACTTCAGTAAGGCTTTCAACACTGTATCCTGTACAACCCACATGAAGAAGCTGATTAAGTGTGGGCTAGATGAGCAGGCAGTGAGGTGGACTAAGAACAGTACGAACAGCTGGACCCAGACAGTGATGATCAGTGACATGAAGTCCAGATGAAGGCAAATAATTGGTGGTTACCCCAGGAGTCAGTATGGGGTCCAATCCTGTTTAACATCTACATTAATGATCCAGATGATGGGACAGAGCATATCCTCAGGAAGTCTACTGATGACACAAAGCTGGGAGAAGTGGCTGATATGCCAGAGGATTGTGCTACTGTCCAGAAGGATATCAACAGGCTGGAGAAATGGGCTGATGGGAACCTCATGAAGTTCAGTTAGGGGAAGTGCAAAGTCCTGAAACTAGAGAGGAACAACCCCAGACATCAATATATGCTGGATGCTGACCAGCTGGAAAGAAGCTTTGCAAGAAAAGGACCTGAAGGGAAGTTCTAAAGAAGATGGAGCTCTTTCAGTGGTGCTAAGTGGCAAGACAAGAGGCAAAGAACAAAAACTGAAACACTGAGGTTCTGCCTGAACTTCAGGAAACACTTTTTCTCTGAGAGTGACTGAGCACTGACACATGTTGCTCAGAGAGATTGTGGAGTCTCCATCCTTGGAGGCAGTCAAAAGCCACCCGGACATGGTCCTGGGCAATCAGCTCTAAGCAGCCCTGCTTGAGTAGGTGTGTCGAATGAGATGACCTCCAGAGGTCTCTTCCAGCCTTAACCAGCCTGTGATTCTGTGAATTTGCCTGTTGGAGCCTCTGCGGGGCGGCTGATGAGGGAAGCAAGGTGAGAGACTCATCCTTTTGATTTACTACTTGTGGCTTATATGCATGAAGTTATCTTTCTTGAAGTAGCTCTATGTAATTTGTTTTTTTTCTTTTTGTATCTCACTGATTTAACATTTAGGCTCAGAGGTACTTGGGCTATATACACAGACACAGATGGCTCATGAAGCAGAAAAAAGGCAGCTATAAATAAGAAACTTTGTGACTTTTGTCTTCAGAAGTGATCTTTTTTCCTGCAGTTTGTTTGATGAAACTTCTAAATATTTCTAAATTGTATCTACTGTCCGCAAAATATATGAGAAAGGGCATTTTTTGTTTGGAATTTGCTGAAGTTTCTTGAATACTAAAAAATCTGTTAATTCATTACCCCCTTGAGCCCTTACTGATGTAGAAGTGATGCCTGCAGAAATAGAACTGTTTATTGTCTTGGGTATACTTTGTACTCCTGGTTATGAAGGTCCAGACCAAATGAATGCATTTATTGCCTTTTGCTCTATTTCATAAATTAATTATATATTACTATATATTATGTATTAAACATGCAGTCTTCACTTGATAGAATACAGAAGATCTTTAAACAAATACTGCTTAGATGAGATCTTTCCACTGTGCTTGAGTACAAGAACATCATAACACTTCTCAAGGAATTCCTATGTAGGCTGCTTTTTCAAGTTTTCTATGAGGAAATATCAAAACACTTAGAAAGTGGCTGCTTCACATTCAGAAAAAACAGGTTATTAACAGCTTTCTGTAAAATATAACATGGAGTGTACATTAGCACTACGAGTTAAGTTTTCCCCTCCATCTTCAAACCAACATGTTCATCTGTCTTTTGCTTTCAATTTGTCAATATTTTCTACTATTTAGAAACCACTAACACATGTGATGCTGCTCTTACTCGACTGATGTTATGTCCCATGTGGAAATAACGTGTAAAATTATCATTTGTTTATATGAACTAGAAAAGAAAAACAATAAATTCTTGCTTTCACTCAACAGTGATAAAGTCCAAATCTGTTTCTGGACAAATGAAGACCCCTTGGTAGTAGAATTCCAATAAAAACAGAGGTCACAGTTCTAGGTTAGCTGAACTCTTGGAGAACCCACGCTCTGTGCTATCCCTCTAGTTTTCATGAGTCCCAGCACCCTGTGATGTATTTACTTATTCTGGATTCATGGACATCCTCCAAACCAGCCATGACCACTCAGCACGCAAAACCTGTTCTTCAGGAATTGTGACCAGCTTATGAATACAGGGACCCGGAACAGCCTATTCGAAACAAAAATGCCATATTTTCAAAAATTAGAAGAACAAAGCATGACAAAAAGAGAGTCCACTGTCATAAAAAACGTCACGCTCCAATTCTCAACAGGTGTGCTCTGACTTAAAAGAAAACAGGCCACAGAGCAAATACAAGACTCAATGATGAAGTTGGATATATAATGGTCACAAAATATTATAGGCTGTATGTAGACCCATCACAATAATGTCATTAATTCCAGTCTTCTGGGTTTTGCATTGATTCACAGGCTTGGCATATGACTTTTTGGACTCAATACAGCATGGTATTAAAGCAATAGCAGTGCTCACTTCTGACTTGAAACATATTTCGGTAGGGATAGCAGATACTAGAGAACAGCTTCTAAGGTGGTATAATTTCTTGTGGCTCTAATGCATTTTAGCTCTGCTGATTTACATCTCTTGAGAATCTAGTCTATGGGAATTCCTTCATGCTCAGTGCTATCATTCTGACACCTGCCAAAATGTCAATGCGAAAATGTACCATAAAAATATCACTCGTTGATAGAAATGAATATAACTTTAAGATCAGTCATTTGTGTTAGTCAGATTCTGTTCTCATCTTAATAGAACTTTTAAATATCTGTTTCACCACCGGGATAAATGGCTGAGCATTAACTACTGCCAATGAATGAAGAACTATAAAACTTCAGTACAATCATATAATTTATTTCTTAATTTACCATTAGTATAGAACCAATCTTCTACTGAAGCAGACTGTGTTGGCAATTGGGTGCTGTATTTTTGACATGTAGAAGTAAAATCTGTATTCCTCAGAATGCAGTCTTATGATGATTTTTATCATCATTTTAAAAATACCTCACCAAGGGAAGTAATTCATTATTATCCTTATTTTACAGCTGAAGAACAGGATGTTTAGAAAGGTGAAGTGACTTTTTCAAGAAAGTCAGTAATGGGAAATAAAATATTTTTTAAATGACAATGATATCTTATAATAAATGTCATTTCAAAAAACGACAAAATTCCATTACCTGCAGGGACGCCAAAATTTCCTATGGAGTCCTACATATAGCCCTCATGTCTAGTTCAACAGGTTATTCAAAAAGAAAGGTATTCTCAATCTTTTGCCTACCATGGAGTACCCCTTTTTATAATAAACCCATAACTTCCCTGGGACAGCAACCAATGATTTCATTAAAAAAACTGGGTTAGAATTTGAGTTCATCTTGTTAGCTGTAAGAATAGAAGACTTCTAGACCACATAAACTTAGGGCTCCATAATCAACCACTGGTTCATGGACAGCTGTTTCAGAGAGACCTTGATGAAATTTACTACTTTGCAGTAGTTTTATAACCTGTGTCTTAGGCCCCGATGAAATGCACCCACGAGTGCTGAGAGAGCTGGCGGATGTCATTGCTGAGCCACTCTCCATCATCTTTGAGAGGTCCTGGAGGACAGGAGAGGTGCCCGAGGA
>Ga0065711_1039215_pt1 | contig 18026 bp, 15 predicted proteins | sample Hoacrofraction12_FD_59098 | JGI IMG/M metagenome (GOLD analysis project Ga0065711, IMG submission 59098) | Hoatzin crop microbial communities from Cojedes, Venezuela - Epithelial fraction 12 v2 (version 2) | ecosystem: Host-associated > Birds > Digestive system > Esophagus > Crop | place... | reverse complement strand
TTTTTTTTTTTTTTTTTTTTTTTTCCTCTTAAACTCAGTGATGTTGGTTTGGTATCCTAAAGTCTGCCTGTGGCTGAAGATTTTAGTTTTAATCCAGTCATTCCGTTCAGGTTGTTCTGACTGCTTCTGGCTTATGAGTTCAAATCCAATGAATAGTGGAGCATGGTATAAATACCTGATTAGGAAGACAGATCTATGGAGGTTAAAGGGAGAGGTGGTAAGAAGAGATGATAGTATTGGTACATCTTTCTAAGGTGTTCCTATAAATCCTATTTCCAAAATTTAGCTGGTATGGAACAACTGCTTCTGATAACTCTTGGTGATAGACATGGAAGGAAGGAAGGGAGTCCAGACCTCCTGTGGCATTGAAGCCTTAATATTCCACCTCCAATCTGGCACCTGTGGTTCTACCTTTATGCAAAAGTTAGAAGGGAGATGAGCTTCTCTGTCGCTGCTCTTCAATGACTGCTGGGTAGGCAGACTACTTCAGACCTGTTCTCTCTGTACTATATTCTAGTTTTTCTTCAAGAAGTAATGTTTTGGGAGAAAAATTGCTCTGCAGCAAGACACAGACTTGCATTTATTGTTTTTGCAAAGATAGCTCCAGTCAAGAATGTAGACATCTAGGAAAGAAGTCTTCAGTCTTTTCTGTTCTCAATGTGATAGAAGTTGATTTCTGTTTAAAACAACAGCTGCAACATAAATCATGTTAACGTGACTTTCTGCCTGATCACCAAATCAATTTTGGTTGATTCAAGTATATGAAATAAAATAAGCCAAACAGCTGTACAAGCACTATTGGATAAATTGTGTAGCTAATAGTCTTATTATCTTTTAATCCCTCGTGGATTAACATCAGCATCAGTTTGCCTTTGCAACTGATGTATTCAGATATGAGCGAAATGTCTCGTGTGAGGAGGGTTACTCAATTTTAGATTAAAGCTAAGCCTATATTGTAGATGATAGGCCAGTCTCTTCCTTCCTCCTGTGTCTTCACAGAATCGCAGGATGGCTGAGGCTGCCAGGCACCTCTGGAGATTGTCCTATCCAGCCCCCCTGCTCAGAGCAGGGTCAGCTAGAGCAGGTTTCTCAGGGATGTGTCCAGCTGGGTGTTAAATATCTCCAAAGCTGGAGATGGCGCAGCCTCTCTGGGCAGCACTGTTCCGGTGTTTGACTACACTTACAGTAGAAAAGTGTGTGGTCTTTGTTTGCTTTTTTCTTCTGATGTCCACTTGGAATTTCCTGGATTTCAGTTTGTGGCCCATTGCTTCTTGTCCTTTCACTGGGCACCACTGAGAAGAGTTTGGCTCCATCTTCTGTGCTTCTTCCCAGCGTCTCTTTGCACACATGGATAAGATTCTGCCTGAGCCTTCTCTTATCCAGGTTGAACAGTCCCAGCTCTTTCGGCCTCTCCTCGTATGACAGATGCTCCCATCCCATAATCATCTTTGTGGGCCTTTCCGTCTCTTGTACTGGGGAGCCAAGCACTCTGAATGTGGCTTACCACTACTGAGTAAAGGGGAAGGATGCCCCTCCCCAACCTGCTAGCAATACTCTTCTTAATGCAGCCCAGGAGGCTGTGGGTCATCTTCATCACAGGGGTGGATTGCTGGCTCATGGCTGAGTGTTTTTCTTCACAAGGACCTGTAGATTCTTTCTTGGAAAGCTACTTTCCTGCCAGTTGGTCCCCAGTGTGCACTTGTGCCTGGAGTTATTCCTCTCCAGGTGCAGGACTTTGCATTTGTGTTCTTCAACTTCATGAGGTTCCTGTTTGCCCCTCTTTTTCAGACTGTCAAGATCCCTCTGAATGGCAGCACAGCCATCCAGTCTATCAGCTACTTCTCCCATTTTTGTAACATCCTTGCATGAGGGTGCACTCCATCTCATCATCTAGGTCATTAATGAAGATACTAAACACTGTTGGCCCTAGTGTAGACCACATATCGCTGTCCTCTAGCTGGACTTTGCGTTGCTGATCACAATCCTTTGAGCCCAGCAGTTCAACCAGTTTTTGATCCACCTCACCGTCCACTTGTCCAGTGTGTTCTTCATAATTTTGTCTATGAGGATGTTGTACAAGAAACAGTGTGGAAAGCCTTGCAAGATAAATAATACTAACTGCTCACCAAGAGTGGCCTTAACAGTCAGAGATGCAACCTATGAGGCCCCACAGACTCATGTATGACCAATTTGTTTAAATGTTCCCTAACCTGATCCTGCTCTCCTCTAAGGGTAAGTCTTCCTTGCTTTAGACTTCTGCTCTCATCTTAGGGACCTGGGATTACTGAAGGCAAATCTTGCCAGTAAAGACCCATGTGAGGAAGGCATTGACTACTGTGGCTTTTTCTATGTATTTTGTCACCAGGTCCCCTTCCCCATTCAGCAGTGAGCACGCAGTTTTCATAGTCTTCCTTTTGCTGATGAAGCCCATCTTCAACTCCAGCTGGGCTTTGGCTTTGCTAATTCTTCCCCTGCACAATCAGGCAGTTCTTCCGTATTCCTCCTGGGTCACCTGTCCCTGCTTCCATCTCTTCCTTGTTATGTTTCAGTTTTGTTAGGAGCTCCTAGTTCATCCATGTAGAACCTCTGTCTCCTTTCCTTGACTTCCTTCTCTTCTCCCAACTTAAAACATTGGACTATCAAAAACACTTTTGGCAAAAGTAGCCAAAAATTTCAGTAAGCAGAATTTCAGTAAAAGTGGTTCAGAATTTCGGTATGTGGTCCAGAGCTTTGAGATATGTTTGTGTGATCTTGAAATGCCTGTAACATTTGTGGAACTACGTAGTAATCTCTGCCTTTTTAAAATTTTTGCAGGTTGTCTCCGTATATGTACTTACTATGTACACAGTTCACTGTGTGAATGAAACAGTACAAGAGTATTGAGGATAGAAATGTGTTTCTGTGAAAAAGTCAGGGGGTGGGGAGACCAACATCTTTTGCTGGGTGTGATTTTTATGGTTTTATCTCAGGAAGCTAGCATGCAGTTGAAAAAAGAATTTGCTAGTTCAGTTTTTTTCCAGATAAAGAAGTCTCAAATTGATTGGGCGGGCTAGCTGGCTTGAAATAACCTGTTTTTCACAGTGAGCTCTCTGAAGGTTGTTTACGTAGCAGATTAACTGAAATGTGCTTAAATAACCCAAACATTTTCAAGTCTGTGACTCCCTAACTTCATTTCGTAAAGATAAGCATCCTAAATATAGTGTGTTCTTGTAGCCTCATTTATACCTGGTGTGTACTAGTCTGTTGTCACTTTGTGTGGGTTGTCCCACCTACACGTGTAAGGAGTGACTGACAAATATGTTCGTATCTCAAAAGCTGCATGTTGCTGAATGGGTAGGCAGAGCCCGGATCTGTATGATGTAGCTAGGGATATGCACTAAGTGCTTGTGCTGGATAGCCACATCTTGTCCTTTGGCTGTCTGCATTTTGTTGTACTTTTTACAGGAGAGTTACCTCTCTTCCTTCTGACATCAGAGTTTCTTGAGACATCGAAAAAAGTGATTCAATTACATTGTTCGGGGGGGGGTTGTCTTTATGCAAGGACTCAAATTTCTGTACAAATTCAGTTAAAAACAGAAGGAATAAAATAATTTGTCCGTGAAGATACAGAGCTGAAGAAAAGGTTAATTTGGTAGTTTTATTCTTGTAGTAGCAATCCATGATTTACATTTTCGCCCAAACCGTCTTCTGTTCTTTCTGGTGTAAGTGTCTGGGATTTAATAAAATTAAGACTATCTGGCATAATCTGTTCTTAATTTAAGACTGTTTTTTTTTTTTAATGGCATGTCAGTTACTACTTGAAATTATGCTATTCTGTACATTCTACTCTAGGTTTTGGTACTTAGGAAAAAAATACTTGTGAGAAGGTATAATTCCGCTCAGGCACAGAACATGCGATTAAATTTGTGTGACATATCTCATCTCTTGCTTTACTTTCAAAACTAAATTTTTGGAGCTCTATCAAAAAAATATAAGGTCTTCTGGGGACAAATTGTCCAAATAATCAAATCAGGCTCATTTTTTCTTCAGTTAAAACCTAGTTGAAATCCCAGGGTGAATCCAGAATAACCCTACGGAAGTCTTAAGTTTTACTGCTTCTACTACAGGCCATATTGCCTTCTTTTAGTCTTTATATATTTAATAGTAGAAAGTGCTAATTTACCATATTCTTTTAAGTAGTTGCAGAACTTTTGTAGAAGTCTGATCAGTGAAATCCTTTTCAGAAAGTCTATTATACGTATATATTTTGCAGTCAAAACCATGTGCTGGATAAGTAGGAGCCACACTGTGGTATCTATGTTATGCTACCTTTGATACAATTCAGATTAGTTATATACGTCTCTTTCCTGTAAGTGCATATGATTTAATTTGGCGCTCAGAGGATTTGGGTGACAAAGATAGCTATTTGGAATGTCTTGAGTGTTTATGTAATCTGTGTTGTTTCAATTTTTTGAAGATAGTGCTAAAAATTTGACAAATTATATGGTAAAAGCAAATTTTTAATGTCTTAGCTTTTACTGCTATACTACATGGCATTTAATTGCTAACTATGATACAATTATTTTCTACTTGGAAGGCTTGTTTTAATCTGAATAATGGAAAATTGTACCAGCTTTCTAGTGTAAAATGTTGCTGTTGGCCAAGTGGACGGAACCGCTCTGCAGAAGCACTGCCATGGTCCTGTCAAATAAGCTCTGTCAAAGGGACCTCAGTTACAATGTGTACTAAGTCATCTAAATGAAAACCTCTAACACGGTATGCTACTGTGATAATTCAATAATGCTTGATGATTGCACAGCTCAGCTAGGGGGAAATGACCTGTAAATTATACTGTACAGATTAGAAGCAGCATATTTATAAATATCCTACAAGACTGTCAGTTCCCATTTAGAAATAATACCCTCTTTTACATTCCTGAAAAGCGTTTGGACAGCTGCTGTAAAAAGATGTAAAACAAATGTTACTGGAAAACTTTGAGTAATCTTACATTTTGGAGAAGCCCATGAATAGCTACAAAACTTAAATTTTAATGTCTATGAAGTGGATATATGTTAAAGGTGTCATTCGCTTTTTGCATCAAACACTGCAGTTGAGTTGAATTTTAACCTGGTATAAACTGAAGTAGTTTATAAACTTAAGCTGAGGGACGTTGAAGCGGGTCTAGTTTTCTGGTTCCCCCAGCGTGCAAACTTCCTCTGTCCCTGACCCCACTTGTCCTCCCTCTCTTTTGCCAGGACAGCTGTTCCTATGGGAACCTGACTGAGGTTAAAACTCGCCTTTATTTCCTGGATAGTTTTAACCTGAATCAATTCCCTGGGCCAATTCACTGTGCGGTGCAGTGAAACATGAACCCTTCCGCCAGTATAAGCAGGGGACAAGAAGTTGAAAATGAATAGAAAGGAGAAGAGAGTGGCAATGGTTGGATTTTTTTTATTTTATCAGTGAGGTGAATTTACTGAGGTTTAAACTGCTCATGGATCTAGAGGAGAAGTTTGAATAAGAACATTCATGGTCTCTTCACAGGCAATATGAAATCCTTGTAGGAAGGGAAACATGAAGGAAAGGAGGAATCATGATAGCTATATTCCTGTAAGAGGGCATGAAGCTATAAATTAGAAAATATATTGCGTGGATCCCAAGGGAAAATAGCCAGTAATAAAGAATCGGTGCAGTTGGTCTAACACGGTGAGTGTAATGTATTAAACTGAACTCACAATGACAGTAATTTCTGGCTCTTTGCTATTACTTGGCACAGTGACTTGTAAAAGCTGGATCCCTTTACAGTGTTCTGCCTCACCATCTAATCAGTCATCAGAGGAGCCGAGAAAAAATTTGCTAAAAATTATTACATAATTAGAGAAAGGTATTACAAGGCTAAAAGTAGCTTTCTCTTTTTCAATAATCTCTAATCAAATATCTGTCTGGCTATGAAGACTCTCAGGTAGTCTCTTTTGTAGCAGATTACACCTTCAAAAATATCTGTAACAACTGACTGTTGTCTAGAAAAACATGTGGATGAGTTTTTAAAATGGTATCTTTAGATAATCTAGACACTTTAAATTCATATATATATAGAAAGAAATAGTCAAGCAACTTTTAATTGTTACAGCTGTGGATAATGAAAATAAAAATAGTAGAATACTGGTCTGATTAATGCACTGGATGTGGATTTTTCATGTTTTTCATTTTTAATCCTACAATTTTAGGAGCAGAGAGATATCCCTGGCCTTTTACCATTAGTAGAAAGGATCTAACGCAAGGGGTGCTACTGGTGGGTTTTTATTTTTGCTGTTGTGGCAGTGTTGAATTTTAATATTGATGAAATATCTTTATCAAAAACATAGCTTGACATTCACTTACTTAACAAAGAGCTTTTCTAGAAAACTACCTTGTCTTTATTTTATTCAACTCCCTTTGTTATGGTCTTTTTCTTGATACTTCAGCTGTCAGAGGTGAAGAATTTTCAAATTAAATATCAGATTTGTGGACGTGTGGAAGTTTTGGCTTCTTTTGTATCCTCCTTTCAAAGATGTTCAGTTCTCAGGGCTAGCTAAAGGCTTAGTTGGACAAATTATACTCCAATCAATGTTTACAATGATACAAAGTTTTTGTAAGCTGCCTCAGGATTTGACTGTAGTGGGCATGCTTGAGAAGGGTAGTAAGTGTTTTATTTTCTGGGAACACTTGTTCTTTTATTGCTTACCTAAGTACCAGTTTGGATTTCCCTGCTTCCCCAAATCTGTCTCATGAGACATTAGTTTAAGGAGAGACAACCAGCGGGTAGTCTGGATGAAGCTTAATAGCATGGCTTTGGTATCTTAGAAAACAATAACTGCACTGAAAATAATAACTGCACAAATTGAGTGAGTCTCACTTTCAACACTCAAAGTATTATGTGTACTGCGATTTGTAGAAAGGGTTTTACAGAGTTAAAAGGGGTTTTGCCAAGGCTGGGTTTTGTCTAGTGTAACTGATGTCGCTAATGTCCTGCTGTAGTTAATTGCAAAGAAAGTGAGTTCTCTAGAGGCTCATTCAGAGCAGGCTAATGTATCCCACTGAGTACAAGGAAAATTAGCCTCATGGAGCTAAAATTAGCCCTTTTGAATACTTCTCTAGGTGCCTCAAATCTGCAGAAGTTACGCTTCCTGTCAGATACGGTAAAAAGGAGCAGCAAACTCAGAATACAAGGTGGCAGAATAAGTTATAACTGAAAAAGCACAGATGTCTGCTTGCTGGCTTAACTGACCTTTTTCCTAAGCTGCATACGTGGCTTTAATTTCAAATGCCGAAAAGTAATATTTTGGTGTGATTTCCTCCTGTGAGGAAGCAGAAGGATGGTCTCTGTGCTGGTGCGTATGGACAAGTTGCGCACAAAGGCGCACTGAGAGGGTACTGGAACTTGTAGAACATGATAGCATTAAAATAGCTTGTACGTTGTTAACTTGCCTGCTTCGAGTGCTGCACAGTTCACTGTGAAATAGATCTTAGCTTCATTTATTGCAAAAGTTTGAAGGAGTGTTGTGGATAAGACAGTGCATTTTCATTGAAAAACGAAAAAAAATTCTTACAAATTCATTTAAATCTTGACAAAACGTAGTCATCTTCCCTATTCCTCAGAAAATGGTTAAGCAGATTCAGCAACTTCTTTACCAAAAAGAACTAAAAAATTAGCTGTAGGCGCCCTGCACAGAAAAACTCAATGCAAACGATTTAAGATTTAACAAGGTTCTAAATAACTCCTTTGTGAACTATTTGGGCTTCATTAATCATTGGTTGGTGCTTCTAGCTCTGTATAGTGGTATCAGTGATGGTAGACATGATGTCTTTTTTTGTCTAGTTCCTAAGCTGTTAGGAGCACTGAACGTGCTCTCAGAATTGAACATTTCTTTTCTAAAGTGGTCTGTAGCTGGCTTTCTGCTGCTCTTTGTTTCATTCGTGATACGCACTCTGAAAAGCATATGGGTTTCTCTCACTGATGCAAACGCAGGATGAGTTCTCCAAAGAGCATCAGCTTCAGAAAAAGGTCACTGCCCTTGTGAATCTGCTGGCTTTTCTTGCTTTCATTTACAGCTTCAATATTTTATACATCTACATAGGCCCATTCCTCTGCTGTCAGCAAGCATCTGTGAAACTTGCAGGCCAAGAACGTGCTTCCTTTTGCCCATGAAGGATGAAGGAGAAGTGACACAGAGACATAACGATGTATTACTTCTGTCTGGCCTTTCCTTGGCAGAGGGTTTAAACTCTTTGATGAACTGTATGCTATCATATGATGTCACATGATGGATTTCTTGGGCTTTGCTTTTTACAGTTTGGTGCTATAAAAAAAAAAAAAGCCAGTTCTCAGGGCAACAGTCAACAGCTTTCATCAGAAAGTTATTCTTTTTTACCCCACAAGTCCCCACAGCTTTTGGCTGTTGCAAAAAAAAAAAAAAAAAGAATCTTGTCTGCAACCAGAAACAATTTCCTTTGTTTCACAACCCTGGCTGGTTTGCAGGCTTTTTGGTGGTTGAAATGTGGCACTAGTCCTATGGAATAGTGTGTATGTGCATAGGCGTGTTTGTTTTATCATATTTACAGTAATACATAGTTTGAGTTAGGACTGTAGCCACAGGGCTAATTCTAGCAATTCGTAACTTTGGGGTGCTTAGCCTAGTAACTTAATTTTTTTATTTTTTTTTTTTCACTTGACGCCTGTAGGGGAAGGAGGAGGAAGGAATTCATAAACTATATTCTGAGTTGGAGTATATGTTAATAGATACTATTTTCTGAAAGAACTGTATTCTCATTTCTAGTTTTGATAGCACTGAACATACAACTACAGAGCTAGAAAATATGTCTACCTGTTGCTTACTTAGCCTCACGAAGTTCACAGATCCTGTGAAAGTGGGCCTCATTCCTTTCCTTTCACTGTTACATTTTAGTACTTGATTTTTCACCAGCCTTACTGCAATAAACCAAGAAGGTGAACTTATTTCCCATCCTGGTGAAAAATTTGACTATTGCTACTTCACTGATGCTTTGTTTCGAATGCTGAAACGAGCTAGTAGCCGATGGTGTAGCTGAGTGTTAGAATAAAGCCTCCGAATGAATGTGAATCAATGACCTTAACTTTAGAGCTTCCCTCTGCTCTCCTTGTTGGTGCTCTCTCTCCGTAAGGTCTGCAGGCTGCATGCAGCATTCCTGTGTTGTGTGTAACCAGCCAGAAGCAGCTTGTGATCTTAAATGCTTTAAAAAGAACGTTTGCAGCATGACATGACTGTGTACATGGCTAACATGCTGCATAATGGAACTGGGATTTTAATATTTACAGCATGTTAAGTAAATGCTGCCCTTCTGAGTATTCGTTAAATCCTCTTAGCTCTTAAGTGACAGCTTTGATTCTTTTTTTTAATAAAATCAGACTTTTCATTTATCCAGCTAAGTTTGGTAAACAAAAGATGTTTAATGCTTCCTTTCATGTGGGCCGATTCTTGTATTTAAGGGTTTATCTTTGTGCACTTAAGCTTATTACGTTCCTGGGTAACTATTTTTAAAAAGCTGACTTTGCAACAGCAGTCCATGGTGCAGAGGTGGCCTTTGGAATTTTTTGTGCCTCGCCAGTGCATACTCTGAATAAATAAGCTTCAAAGGATTGCCATAAGCAGAGCAGAGTGGGTTATGGTATGCAAATATCGCATGGGTATTTGAATTTGATTTTGATATACAGATAGGCAGTAGGGAGGATTTTGGGTTTTGGTTTGTGTATGTACGTATGTCCATACTCCTTTTAAAAATTGAGTGAGATAAGGAATTCTGCTGTGGGAAAATAAAAAGAAGGAAAATTGGGCCAAAATTCTGGATAGCTGTGGGGATTTTTTTCTTTAAAGCTCTAGAACTGTGAGTTTGTATTGTGCTTTGATTATGCTCTGTGATTTATTTTTAATAAAGTGGTAGATGCAGGTATTCACAACATCTGAGAATGCTTCTGAAGGATGACAGAAGTGTGATACAAAAAAGCTGACACGGGCAGAAAGGTGGTGGGGAGCTTCTAGCATGATTTGGCTCTTTGTAATTTGGTACGTGTGAGATTTGGGGTGTCAGTTTGGGGGAGGGCTTTTTCCCTAGGGAAGCAGGGCAGGTAAGGAATGGGTTCAAAATGCTTGCGAGTCATTCAGAAGCATGCTCTTTGCAAAGCTGAAAGCAAAGACCCCAGTGGTGTTGTGGCAGTGTTATGTATGGAGAGCTTGGAGTGTTTGCCAGGTATACAGTTGCAGAGGATGGATGGATGGATGTTTTCGTTGTGTGCAGTATATTTGTATTTATGCTATTTTTGCTTGTAGGTGACTGTGGAAGAGGTGATGACTACTACTGCATACCTGGATCTCTTTTTGCGTAGTGTTTCAGAGCCAGCCCTCCTCAAGGTTTTCCTCCGTTTTATTTTGCTGCACCGACATGAGAATGTGCATATCCTAGATACTCTTACTAGCCGAATCAACACACCATTCCGGGTAAGACGAGCAGGAAGGAAGTTCAGGTACTCAGCATGGATGTAGGTTAAGTATTTAAATGGGAGATTCCATATACTCAGTGGGTATCTGTTTAACTAGGATATTTTTCTGCCCGCACAAATTGTGTGATTTCTCCACCCCCTCATTTTTTTTTGTGTGTGTGATGACATTTAGCTATCCCTATAGTAAGCTGATAAATGTTTGAGGTGGTTTCACACATACAGGAAACGGGAAAGAGATGAGGGCTTCTGGAAGTCTGGATTCTGTTAGAAGGTTAAAGGTAAATTTGGAAGTATTTTTATTCTGGAGACTGCTGAATTAGTGCTGCCGTAGATAACTCACCCTGGGACTTACAAATGTACTTGTGATGAGGAGCATTTCTGATCTTTGGAGTTTTGCCAAGCAAACAGCATTTTCAAACAGTCTTTGTGTGAGAGGGTGGGAGCCCTATAAGATGTCTCTAAATTGGTCAAAGTTGTGAATTGCAGGATTGCCAAAATATTTCTTGGGAAACAAGTCTGTATTGTTGTAGCATGTTTGCTTAACTGTGATGTTGCCTGCTTTCTTCTTTGACTGAAAGAAGGTGCTTTCTTGCTCAAATGATCAGATTGCTGCTTCCTTTTCTTTGCCTTCACTCCCCTGTGCAGTAAGGTTTATCTCATAGTTGCAGTGAGCCTCTTCTCAGTCTAGGCACAATGCACCACGGTGGCTGGAGAGCTAGCTGACAGAGATAGTAGTTACCTTTGCTAACAGTGGGATCTTCTGCCAGAGAAAATTACTATTTGTTGCACTGGACTACCCGTCTGAGCCTTGCTTGGCTGGCAGTCTTGGCTGGATGTGGTGTGGTGCACAGCTTCATGGATGAAATAACGAATATGGTTTTAGTGCAGGTACAGGAGAAGCCAGAACACCAGCATGTGCATTAAATTTGTGTATTAGGGACAGTAGCTTCATCTGCAATTTGTTTTGAAATGCGAGTGTGTGCAAATATGAATACGTGCTGCTGTTACGGCATCTCTAAGATGGATCAGCTCTGAAACTGAAACAGCTTCTGTCAACAGAATTGCAAACGCTGTTGTCTCTGCTAATCATTAATTACTGTTCCATAGGCAAACAGGATGGGAACTGTAAAGAATTCTGCAGCCCTGAGCCACTCAGGATCTCAGCCAAAATGGTTCTGTGATGCTAAATCACAGAATGCTAAATCACAAATGCAAAAGCCAGAACTGCAGGCGTATGTGTTTCTGTAGCACAAAAGCTGCCTATGTTGTTATTGATGAAAATACTTATTAATAATTCACAGGGTTAAACTTGTACAGAGAGGTGGCCAAAAGGACTTTTAAAAATACTGTCCTCTTTGTCTCCTGAGCATCTATTAAGTCTTTTCTTTTTACAAAATACAAAACCAGAGTAACTTTACTTATTCAGATGATTCCTGATTTGCAGTATGGTTGCAAAGACAAATGAGAAATGTTTCCCTATATACTGAAATTTCCTAAATACAGGAAAATTTAAAGCAGTAGCAGTTTTTTTTGAACTTTCACAGTATGAAGAAAAGTTAGACTCGACTCTTAGTAAATTTCACAGAGGAAATGAAAATTTTCGTCTATCCCCTGGCTAAAACACACCTTTCATGCAAGGATCTGGCTTCTTTCAAAAGCTTGCTGTGAAGCTCTTCAACTCCTATTTGTGTTAAGAATTCCAGTTTTGGTTATTTCTTCTTCTCTTACCCTTTTACTTTCTCCATCTATTTCTGTAGACGTGAGGTCTTGGACTAACAAGCGCGTTGTGTTGGCTTCTGGTACAAGCAGTGGACGGTGGTGGCAGGGCAACAAGTTTGAGCTCCACTGTGCTTCACTGAAAGCCAGCTCATGAGCGCTCCCTGGTTCTCGCCTCTCTGCTTTTTGCCTTTCTCTTGTTCTTTTCCGGGTGTTAGTTCAATCACCAAGCTAGGGAAGGCAATCAAATAAACTTTCGCTTTTCAGAGACGATCAAGTGAGGTTCAATTAAACTTTGCTGTTTAGCTCTTCCACAGATACAGCTACCAAGTAAGGGAAAACACATATACGTATATATGTTTTTCAAGAAATATATGTATTCATCTGGTCTTGGTCACCATGGGCAGCCAGTCATATTGTAGGGGAGCTGAGTCACTCGTCGGAAAGAGAGAACTGGAAATGGTGAAACAAAGAGTGTTTTATGTTCTTGAGAAAGCATGGGCTGGAGAGAGGAACATACCAGTGTGCTGCTGCAGAGCTAGAATAGAGCATTTTAACAGTGGGTGTAAGGAAAGCGACTGCAGAGAAGAGGAGGAAATTCTGTAGCGTGGAGGAGAAACCATGCCCAGGCAGGATGCTGGATGTAATCCTGAATGAATTGCAAAGGATGTTCAGTGACTGAAAAAATGAGGTAGGGAAATATCTGTAGCTTTTTCCTTAATTTGTTCTAATCTGTTCTTTTGTTAGCTACTGAAAAGTGCAGTTAATTTCATGTATTAATTATTTGAGTTTACATGATTTATATAGGGGGAGACAAGATTTAAACACCAACTTCAAACTCCAGCAAAGGGTCAACTTCTGCTAAATAATTCTTACAAGAGTCAAAGTCAGCTGTGAGGTACTGTTTCTAGGAGAGAGCAGTGCAGGAGAATGTGCCTGAGGAGACATGCATTGAGAGGCAGGGAGATGATGGTGCTGTGAGCCGTGAAAATCAGCGAAAGCTTACGGCTCGTGCTTCTACCATGCTGGACATAACTGCGCAGTCTAGCAAGCATCTGGCAGGTAGAAATGTACTGTATGATGGCTTTGAAAGTGGTGTATGTCTAACTGGTAGCCAAAAAAGCCTGTAGAAAGCTATGTTTCTAGTCTGTCTTGCAGCCAGTATGAAAGTGGGATGCCTGTCACAGAATGGGTGTGATTTTTGTCTCTGCGGAGTGTGACTACTGAAATACCTAGTTATGGGTACCAGACCTTTGCCAAAAAGGGAAGCATGCTATTCCAAGGAGGAATCCTATTTTTCTTTCCTTTCTCCTGGTCTCATGGAAAGGATCTTCATGGCTTGCTACAGTTCCCAGCTATTCAAGTGACATGAAGTGGAGGGATTGTGAACACTTCATATGGAGTAGATTCTGATAAAAATGACTTGTTTAGTCCTGGTCTATGTCAGTACATTAAGCTGTATGTATAGAAGCATTCAACTTCTTAATGTGTAGAACACTACTCATTCCTTATACTGAAAGCAACAGAAACTTGAGGTGGTTTATAACTTTTCTTTCAGAAAAGACCTTTAGTTGGTTCAAATTCTATGTCAGCAGTAAAAACTAACACACTGCCTTGGAAGTTACTGGGTTCACTTCAGTCTGAGTTACATTAATAAATTTGAATAATAATAAAGACTGGTAAATTACTGCTTTTTTAATAGTTTATTTGAAGGAATATTCTGGATTGTGTTTTGTTAAAATGTAATGTCATGTGTACAGCTCTAGACAACTTTAAAAAAAACAACCCTTAGGCATGCTGACAAAATGAAATATCATACTAACAGTGTCTCATAAAGCCTGACATTCTAGCAGAGCCATTTGGTAATGTAGTATGCAGGGAAGATTGGAAAGGTACAATTTCCAGGTGAAAAACTGACAACATTTATCATTTTCCAGCTCTGTGTGGTCTCCTTGGCATTGTTCCGAACGCTTATTGGTCTGCATTGTGAAGATGTGATGTTACAGCTAGTTTTAAGGTAAAGCCCAAACTCCTTTTTCCACTCTTCATCCTAATTCTGGGATTAGTCTCTGCCTACGGATGCAGAGCTGGATGAGAGTTCTCCAGGAAAGCAGAAATCCAAGCAGCTACAGAGATAAGAATATTTATGATCCTGACAAAAATCTATCAGACCTGAAGAAGTGTGATTTACATCCCATGATCTTCAGGAGCAGGAGATTTTTCTTGCAATTTATTTCTGTATAAGTGAAAGAAGAGAAGCTAAGAATATATTTATCACCTCCAAACTGCTTATTCCCTGCTTCGAAATGTATAATTCTTCTCTCCTGCATGTGTTCTCTAGTGTATTATACACTGTGATACAGAGCTTATAGACTTGTTTGCAGCTTCCACCTTCTTTCTTGTTGTTTTCCACCTCTTTGCTTCCTCTCTCACTGAGAATACTACAGGTTCCTGAACTGTTGTAGGTAGGTTGTTATGTAATGTACTGAATGCATTGATTATTTTTTCTTCTAACTGATGATTATATGCATTGCATCAGAAGACTCACTGATATTTTAGTGCGTGTATTAGATGAGAATTTATAATTTATTTGGAAATGTTGGCGTAACTCATTTGGGCCTTTAACACTGTAGATCATACGAATGCTTCGGATACTGTCTGTCCCTCGACCCATAGGCAGTATGGTGAAATTCCCTATAGCTCTGGGTGTTGTGCCTGGGAATGCTGTTAGGACCTCTGTGAACTCAAGTATGTTGCCACTGTAACAGCAGTAGCGTGCTGTATTTAATCTTCTTTTAGTTTATCTAGGGAATCCTTTAGAATTTGTTTGCATTTTAAATGGCAAAACATCAGTCCAGTTAACACTGAGGCTCTTAACATGCTCTTAAAAAGTTGAACTAAAGTGGTCTAAAGAAGACTGTGCTTCCTCAATTCCTTGTACCTCCCATAGCTTATGCCCTCCACTGGCCAAGAGCTCGGTCTTGCTCTAGTGCAGTAAAACACCTTGATGACCCTTCCCTCCTCTTTGCTGGCTGCTTGCCTGGTACATGTAGACTGTCTCGCTCTGGATTTCCCGGGAAAACAAATAAATTAAGGATTCTGAGGCAGAACTCATTCATAGTGGGACCCAGCCACTCTGCTGGCCTTTGACATCTGCCCATCCCACACTTCCTCCATACCTTCTTACAGCAAGTTTGCTCTGACCTCCAGAGGATTGTTCACTTGCCCATTCTGATGCAACTGATCTCCTGTCTCTGCTTGTCTTGACAGTTCCTCATCAAACCGTAGCTTCACAACACAAAGATTCAGGGTTTCATGCTCTTGAGAGGTTTAGAGTATGGATCACTGTCAAGATTGTTATTACTGTTTCTTTTAATTTGGAGAGGGCAGGAAGGTGGAAAGGGAACCTTGTATGTTGACGCTGTCTCTAACATGAAAGGACGATGGAAGTAACGCTGGACACTGGTGTTTCAGGTATCTCATCCCATGTAACCACATGATGTTGAGCCAGCGGTGGGCTGTGAAAGAGAGAGACTGTTATTCTGTATCTGCTGCAAAACTGCTTGCCCTGACACCAGTCTGCTGCTCCACTGGGATCACCTTGACACTTGAAAGCCAAGGAAAAGATTATGTTCTATGGACAAAAGCAGCACAAACTACAGGTAATTGGTACTCAGGGGAAGACCAGATCATGAACTGAGTTTGATTTGGTAGCGGCTCATGGGAGGAGGTGGGGATGGATGGGAAGGGAAGGAAATGTGGTGGGCAACAATAAACTGGACAAGCCTGGACTGAAAAGCTTATTTAATTCCTTCTATGTGTCTAGATCTATTGAAACCTTATTTTAACAGCTATCCAACTTGAATATGCATTCATGAAAGTAATGTACGGATACATGACTGCAACTCTTGCTGCTTCAGAGTGGTCACTGTTGTTTTAAGGTTTGAGTGCAGGCAGTTGTCTCGGCAATCTTGAGTTACAGCTCTGTCTTGTCACTAGGAACAAGTCATGTATGTGTATGATCAAATCTCTTAATCTTTATGCTTTAATCTTCCTGCCTTATTGGATGGTTGGGACTAAAGACTCTACCTGCCATGTCTTAGTGGCTGCCATGCTAGAGAACTTCTGGGTTGGTTTATGATGTCATGATAAGAGTAATCTTCTTTACTTCCAGATTCTGGTAGACGCTCTTCTGAATCTGCTTGCATTGTGGAGTATGGAAGAGCTGTGGACATCAGCTACTTACAGTACCTGGGGGAAGCCCAAGAAGCCATCCTCCAGTGTATGAAAGATTGTAAGGTTTGGTCTGCCTTGTATGATGGAGTAAACCCTGATCCAGACACCTTTATCCAAACTCTTGCTGAGGAGAACAGTACAGATGTGGAACACCCCATGTTTTGGCTCCAGCAAAGGACACCTAGCATGTGTAGCTCCTCTCAAGTGACTCCACATGGTGAGAAGATGCAGCTGGAGCTAGAATGGGATGATAGCTATGACACAGGGATTTCTCCTGGTTCTGATGCGAGTTCACCGCAACCATATGATGACCTGGGAAGCACAGAGATGCAGCCACCTGCAAAGCCACCAAAACACATTCAAGAAATGAAGAAAAATGCCATCATGCTTGTCAAAGGATCTTACATAGAGGAATCAGACTTTCAGGATGATGTTATGATTTACAGGTTATGTGCCCAGAAGGATACTCAAGATGATGACAACCCGAAGGAAAAAACTTTACATGTAGCCAGAGAACATGAGGTCCAAAGCCAGACTGTAGTCAATGGGCCTCTTGCAAAGAGCCAGCTGGAAACGGACTTGGATGAGCACAGTAAGAGAAATTCAAGCTTGACTCAAGATGTAATGAAAGAGCAAATAAACCAGAATGTGATGGAGATTGATCCACAGCCAGACATAGAGTTGAAGCTTTCTCCTCAGCAGGCGGATTGTAACTTAAGTGTAAGACTGCTGAGCACAGATGGTGAGGATTTCATTGCGCAGTATGACAAAATTATTAAGGAACTGGATCCAAACAGTGCAAGCTTGGAGGAGCAGAAGTTGGATACTCCCGACCCTGTCTCTCCTGCAGAAGAGGAGGAGGACTTTGAGAATTTCTCTGCAGGCACCCCTTCTGCGGAGAGCATGTCATCTCCCTTTGGACCAAAGGAAAAAGTCTCTCCCAAGCATGCTGCGAGGAGCCAGAGCGCTCCATTTACAGGTGGAACGTCCTGTTAATTACATACATAACAAATACAGGAAAGCATGGCGATCAGAGGTGGCCAAGTGAGATCACGCTGTGCGGCACGCAGCATGAGCATTAGAGCAAGGAGCAGTTCTGGCACGGAAGAGGGTATAGCCCAAATAGCTGAGATGGTCCAAGGAGAGGGAGAGATCCCACGTGAAAGTAGAGCAGAGCAGTCAGTGTGGTGACGGCAAATGGTGGTTGGTCAGGGGCTTTTTTGGCTGCTTTTTTTGGTAATTGTTTAAAATCTTGAGCGGGGGTTACGTTGTTTGCATGCGAGAGCTCCATCATTCTAGAGAAAGCTTTTGCAATGGAAAGGGGTTTGGAGTAACTGTTCTAACGGACACAGCCCAGGTAAGTACTTTGTTTTGATGATCATACTTTGGCTCCCCAGCTCAAGAAAGATGAGGAGCTACTGGAGAGAGTCCAGTGGAGGGCTACGAGGATGATGAGGGGACTGAAGCATCTCTCCTATGAGGAGAGGCTGAGGGAGCTGGGCTTGTTCAGCCTGAAGAAGAGAAGGCTGAGAGGGGACCTAATATATGATTACAAATATCTGAAGGGTGGGTGTCAGGAGGA
>Ga0065711_1039213_pt1 | contig 18026 bp, 13 predicted proteins | sample Hoacrofraction12_FD_59098 | JGI IMG/M metagenome (GOLD analysis project Ga0065711, IMG submission 59098) | Hoatzin crop microbial communities from Cojedes, Venezuela - Epithelial fraction 12 v2 (version 2) | ecosystem: Host-associated > Birds > Digestive system > Esophagus > Crop | place... | reverse complement strand
CACGTAAGTGAGGGAGAGGGATCTTCTCCGTGCTTATCCTGATTTCTAGTCAGCAGCTCTAAGCAGCCTCTCTCGACAGACAGGTAAGCAATTTCTGGGAAACAACAGGCAGTATTACCCTGGCAGGGCTACAGCCATTTCCTACAAGATAAATGGAGACAGAGCAGCGCACTTGAAGAAGATGAGGGATATGACTGCGATGCTACATTGAATAATACGGCTGAGAGAACACGCAGGACAGCGGCGTGCAGTGCAGGGCTGCTTTCTAGTAAAGCAGGGGGGGACCTATCCAAATGGGTGGCCACGAAGCCAGGGAGGGTCCTCCATGTCCCAGAAAGCAGGAGAGCATCCACGTGTCATGTTGCAGGCTCCAAGGAAAATATGGGGACAGGGGACAAAAAGAGGAGAGCATATGTGCGACCATACGGAGAAAATGAAACAGGAAGGAGGTCAAAGGATTTAGATATAATTTGTGACACTACAACATTGCAAGATACAGCAAGCTATAAAACAGCTTGACTATAATAAAACCACAAGGGTAATAAAGTTGCTAGTTACACGCCCATCACTAAACTTCATATAAGCAAATGCGCTTCAAGATGACTAAAACAAAACCCGTGTGATCTGAATTCTGCCCCTCATAAAGCATTTCTGACCACAGGAAAAATTGAGATTTGTATTATTTTTCCTCCCTAAGACCTGACATCAGGATACAAAGAAAAGCCTCTATTTCTGCAACCTTCATCTCATATCTACTTTACTTATCATGGCCAGGACTCAGGTGTGACTAGAGTTTTTCACATCTCCGGTTTTGGTTAGCCATTTTAGCCCTGAAGGAAAGAAAAGGCTTTCAGAAAACACTGAGTATCTCTATCTGCTGAAAAGTCATGTCCTCATACATATCTTCAAAAAAGGTATTCAAAATCAGTAGGCAGCTTCTGTTTGTTTTAATTCTGCACTTCATCTTTGATTTCTTCATAGGCAAGACAGCTCATCTGCCTCCTGTAAAAACAATCAGCAGTGGTGGACGATACAATAGTTTATTTTTGCATGTGTTTGAAATAAAAGTATACATAATTTTCTTTCAGTCTACTCCTTCTTACTGGCATTTTGATCTTAAATCAATAAGAGTTACAATATATTGCACACCCTCCCTTTTAATTCCTTTTGTCTGTTTATGTTAACGCAGACGCATGCATTTCTGAAATAATACTGTCTTAATATTAATTCCTTAATAAAGTATAGGACTCGATGTACTGACTTTTTGCATCATAAACATAACATGGTGAAACGAGTAAGCCAAAATGAGTTTTGCATAACTACACATGCACATACTGTTTTGTTGAGCAAGAAACAAGACACTTCAACTTCGTCATGGCTACCAGCCTGAGGGTACCTGAAGTTTAAGCAAATGAAAGCAGGGTTTCGTAAGCGGGAAGCAATGGGCAACCCATTCAGGTGGTCTGCGTGCAACAAAGACGCAGATCCCAGCCAACACTGGACAGCCTTAGCCAGCAAGCAAAGCTTCGCCAGACTGGCCACGAGAGGGGACAGTCACTGGGACTCGCTTTTCTTTCCCAATCTGCCTTAAAAAAAAAAAAAACATGTTGAAACAAAGGAAAAAAAGGATAGTAACCACCTACTGAGCTCCTGGGAACGTACTTTTTTATGCTACAGCATACAAAACGCACACGGGAAAGATTAATTTTTTAAAATCCCTGCATACCTACAGTAGCGTGTACTTTTTCTGTACATTCCCAAGATCTACACCTATATGCACAAATCATTTAATTTTGTTAATGCATTACTAAATGCACACTAAGCCCAATAAAAGCCATTTCCCAACGCTTTATGCATTTATCAAGAAAGCACTAGCAGAACTCTTTACAATAAAAACGCTAGCCGTACACATGACCAAACTAAATTATCTAGGGAAATGGCTAATATCTGACCATGTGGAAACATTAGAAAGCAGGGCTTTGTTATAGGACTAGAAGGAAAAAAATAGATGTATTTTCTTACAGAAAAACTGCAATGATAAAAATATTTTTAATAGTAAAAAAATGCTGCAGCTCCAGGAAATTTTCCTGAATCAATTCAATCTGTGTCGTGCCAGACTTTAAAAACCCATTAAAAATAACCATGATAAATTTCCTAACCTCTTTCAGTGCACCACGCAGAAGACAAAGGAAACTGCAATTCAACAGAGATAGAAAAGAAAGAAACGAATGGAAAAACCTGATAGCTTGTGTGTCAGCGGTAACATCCTCACTAACAACAACAGGCAAATCCGCGCCACAAAGGACGAGAGGAGCAGGAGTGATGTGTACAGCTGACAATGGCACTCCAAAGTAATGACTTCCAGGAAAATTTGCTGTTACAAATGGACAACACGCTCCTGAGAAGTAGTTGAGTCACGACTTTCATAACATGGCAAATTATTTCAGCCTAAACTGGACGTACTGAAAAACAGGACGTATATGGCTCTGGTAAGGCAACTATGTGGATAACATCCTACAAACAGCTAATATGCTCACCTGGTTTAAATTATTAAACCTCGTTGAAGTCCACGCACGTTCAGGGATTTTTCTCCAATATTTAATGCGCAGTCATAAGTCACAGATCATGTTCCAAGCAGTAATATCAGTAAGAGCACTGCCTAGCTGACCTATTTTCCATTTACCACACTGTACATATTATCAGTTGTAACAAACATGCTTCTTCTGCTGCTCCCTTTTTTGCAGCCGCGGGGGAGAAGGGGGCAATTGTATAACAAACGGCATATATGTCACCGTATCCTGCAACAACCCAAATCCCTGAGGACAGAGGTACATGTAGCTCTCTCTTCTCACATGGACGTACTCTTTCTTTCACTATCGAGCAGCAGGTCCTGTTCACCCACCTCCTCCTCCTGAAGGCAGCCAGGGCACAGCGTATCACACCGACGCCAGGACCCAGCTCCCACGTGCATGCTGCACACTTTTGAGCTCTTTTCACAGCTGTATTGAACAGCTGTCCCAGGCCCGCATCTGGCTGTCCAGGGACATGAGCGAGATGTAGGCCCAAGAACATCTCCTGTTTGTCTTGGTCGTAGCTGCTTGGTTAAAGACCTCAGGACCCCACAAACCTGCCTCATTTCTGAGTTGTGTGAGTAAATGCTCTCATCCAGCACCACCGTGCTATGTTATTCCCCAAGCCCTCTGGATCTCTGGAGTCTGCTGGAGCGGTTCCCTAGAGCCCTTCCCTCCAAACGTTCCAGTGTACATGAAACACCAGCAGTCGTACTTAGAATTTCTGAGGAGACAATTTCTGAACCAATAATTTAATTGCTCAAAGTCTATCTAGAAAAAAAGGTAAAATAAGTAGATTGAAAAGCAGACCAATCTAAACACTTCATATTCCTTCTAAATATATAGGCATTGGGGCAAGATCAAGTGACTTGATCCTCACGCAACAACAGAGGCACAGAAGAGATACAACCCACTGAATCTATTCATAACCCCTATAAACAAAGGGGAAAAAAATACAAGCTTAACTGTAGGATGAGCCATCACTGAAGTAAATATATTGATCTATCAAAAATGATTGAAGACTGACAATAAAAGGGTTATAAATGCTTAGGAGAAAGAGAAAGCAAAACCACAAAAGCAACCCACAGAAAAACTCCCACCTGCATTCACAGGGAAAAATGGACTGGAACAATAAAACACAATGGCAGTGCCTGTACGTCTCTGCTAGCTGCCCCTCCCAAAAGCTGGAACAACCTTGCTATAAACCAAGCAAATGAAAATGCAAATACATGAGCAATCATCTGTGGGATTCAAATGCTTCGTGTCCTGTAGGCAAAGCAGGAAGGGCAAAAAGGTAGGAAAAGCAAGGGGAGGCACCACTTTTAATATTTCTAATTCTTGATCACGCTCTCCTCACCTGAAGCCTTTTTAATCCAGCAGAGACCTTACAGTGAAATGCCAGCAACACTCGCCTGTCCCCTGGCCTCGGCGCGATCTGCTGCTCCGACCCCTCCGGCAGCAGCCGGCAGGCAGGGACGGCCTTTCGGTGGATTTTGGGGGTGCCAGCCACAGCGAATCGCGCAAACAGCTGCCTGCGGAAACCCAGTATTCAAAATGGCAAGTTCAAAACAGGCACGGGATGGGGAAACACGCCAAATGCAACGCCCAGAGTGGTCCTCTGACCACACATAAACATAGTGGTGTATCAAAGGGGTATCAGGGGCTACCTGAGGGCTTCCAAACAGTGTATTTGTGTAAACATTTTGCTAAGGCATGAACATGAGGAAAATTACGGTTGTTTCACAAACTTGATTCTGTTCTTCACTACTGATGCAGATCCAATTGCATTAGTTATTCGGCAAAAGCAAATAAAATGCCACTGACGCAGAAGAAAAGTTGGATCTGTAGCAAGAATAAGTTGAGGTACTTCAAGTACTAACCTTCCAGTTTTGCAATTCACTTCTCTGCCTCAGAAATCAAAATTTGAATTATTTTAATTGTAAGTAATTTAATATTTAACAGCTAACGCCTTTCCATGTGACATTACATGATAATCTGACCTATTTTAACATTTGTCTCTGTGCTGCACTTGTAGACCTACTTTCCCTTTCCCCTGCCCCGTGGACAGCTTATTTCCTACTGGGCCAAATGGACAGCCAGTGGACATATAAAATTGTTAGGCTGCTTTGATAACATTTCACTTTGGCCCTTCACACAGAGTATTTCATAAGATGTTCCATGCAATAAAGGGTCCCAAAGAACCAAGATCCTCTCATAATGTCACTTTGAAAGACTCTGCAGCAATTCCCAGTGTCCTTGCCAAGATCCTTTTTCAATAAAATAGATTCCAACATTGTCGGAAAAGCTTGGATTATTGCTAAGTGATAAAATGTCTATTGCTAGCCCTTACAGAGTCAGAACATTGCTCCCAACTCACTCCTTTTTCTGTAAACTACTTCAAGACGTCTGGATACGTCTTAACATTTGCTGTACAAAACCTGATTTTATTCAATAGGCACCATCATCCAAAAATCGAAGTTATATAACATGAGAGACACCTAAAAACATTGGGTCACGATCCTGAAATAGTCATGGTTCTATGCCTCTAACAGAGCTACACTGAAGTAAACAACAGCTTGAAGGCCCAGACCACTATTTTCAGGCTTGTTTACATGGGGGAGAGAGGAGATTCTGGGACAAGATGTGGTTTGAAACTTAATAAAGTTAAACTAGAAAAAACTCCTCTGGGAGCACACCCCTATCGATACAATAATTGCTGGGTAGATGGTCAGTTTTTTCCCTGATGTAGTTTGTGTTATTCCAAAGCTGCTGTGCCTGTGCATTACATTTTATTTACATTTACTATACATTACTATAGCTGTTTAACTACACCAGTACAATTTTATCAACATGACTACAACAAATCCTCCTTCAAGATGAACCTTCAGGTGTAGCCACCAAATTTAACGGAAGGAAAGACAGATTCACAGTCCCTAGGGTAATGGTGGCTCAGCTCATTCCACGCTCCCCAAGCTAGAAAAAAACCAAATAGAATAACAACGGAAAACAACTTCTTCCTCTGCAGTGGGGCACACTTTTGCCTACTGCCTGATGAAATCATACCCAGTTCACTACCAGCAGAAGGTCTGACATAAAGCAGACTCTCCAGGGAAAGAAGAGAGGTAGTGGAACAGAGAAAAAAAGGGTAATTTGAAGATGGTGCCAAACCAACAAAGAAAAAGGAGATATTTTGTTCCCCTTACTACTAATAAAACATAGTAGACTAAAACTGATCCCCAGACTAATAGGGCAGACGAAAAACTAAAACCTATATATGACAAAACAATAAAAAAGTAATGAAGAGATTTATGTAAGTACATAAAAACCTTGGAATGACGTAAAAATTGTCAGGTCATGTTACTGTTCTCAGCTCAACGTGGATAAGACAAACAAGGAGGAATAAAAATTAGACCATGGAGGAAAGATAGCATAGGGTTGAAGGGGATGGAGAGAAGGAAGAGAAAGAACACAAAACCAGAGAAAAAATATTGGCGGGGGGGTGGGGAGGGGAAGGAGGGCGGGATTACAGCACAAAGCATCTATACAAAGCCCACAAGACAAAGTTGTCAAAGTAAAATGAAAAAAAACAAACAAACCCCAGAGCCAACAAAGTGGTGGCACCACTGAGGGACAACAGGCAGCAATGGAATGGGAAGTACCTCTGTACAAATCAGGTGAAGAGGCAAATATGACTATTTCAAAGAAACTAAGTAAGAGACATCCCCAATCCACTCTTCTGCAATGCTCGGGCATCCTAAGGGGAAGAGGCCCCCCAAGGTCCTTTCTAAGGACTCCCCAGCACGGGGAGAGAGGGTCTAGCCAGCATCTGTGTCTCCCTCCTGGAGCTCCTATCAAGGTGGGCATGAGGAGAGGACAGAGCCGTGGGTGCTCCAGCCTGTGGTGGGGTCCCCAGAGAATGGGGACATGCAACAGGCTGTAGATTTGCAGTTTCTTCTCTGCCTCCTTCTTCTCCAGCCCCTGGTGGGGGATAAGTGGGGAAGGGAAATCCCTTTTGCTTGATGCTTCTCATGGCACACGAGAAGGCAGTCACGAGCTGGTTTTGGATTTCTTTGGGCTGCTGCAAAGAAGGGTAAACCGCCAGTGGGGAGTCACCTGGCGAGGCAGTAACGTGGCTCTCCTGCGAAGAGCTGGGCAACCAAGGAGGGCAGGAGGAGCTCCCGAGTTGCAGCATTAGTTTCAAGGTGACCTTCAAAGGCTGCCAAGAAAGAGAAGAGGTGTGGGCAAGAGACATTCAGAGATGATGCATTTTCCTCCCTCTGCGTAGAGCAGGGGGAAATGATTTAGGAATTTCATTTCAAAATTGCCACGCATGGCACTGGGAACACCAGTTCATAATCAGATACACAGCTGGTGAAGTCGGAGACCATTAATAGCTCCTGGATGTTACATATTGCACGTGTCCTCTTCAGGCTGGCATCAACACTTCTGGGTGCTGTAGGAAATTCTAATGAAAGCATTTAATATGCACAGCCAAATCTTTCAAATAGAATTGGTATACTAAAATAATGCCCAGATTTTTTAGCCTTTTAAAAGCCCTCAGCCTCCTTCTTCCCAAATGGTGGAAAAGGGGAAAAAAATACAATGTGGACTTTACAGCCTGTTAAGAAGATTAACAAATACAGGCTTTGGTAGAAGGTGAAGAGGGTAGATCAAGGTGAAATTAACTGTAGGAAACTAGTTTTGGTAACTGTGGGGTTCACTCAGAATATTCCTTTCCCCTGCCTACAATTGGAATGACACAGTCTGATATGCAGGTACTGATCACAACCATGTTACATGATAAGAGGTGGCAACCTGTTTAGCCGTCCCATCCCAAGCCCCTTAAAATGATGATTTTAAGCATTAACTATCTAAGAAGCAGACAGTACAGATTAAAGATTACTCGTGTTTTATCTTCGGTGTAAAATGCTCCCCAGGCAGCATGTTTTCAAACAAAACTTCAGTGTTCAAATAATCTTAACCTGGAGCTCACAAGGACTATGCTTTAATAGCTACGTGCTGCACTACCAATGTTCAGGGAAACAGTGGAACTAAGAAACACCTTCCCAGGAGCAAATGGAGGTGAAACCAGTCAAAGCTGCCACCTGCACACACAGAAGCAGACCGAGATTCAATCAGGTTCCTCAAATGCTAAGATACAGTACAAGGGCCTGCTCTGCTGCTTCCCTCGTCAGTCTTCGGAACTGACACAGCTCCAGCCCATGTCACAGAGCCTTACTGCATCCATCCAACGCCATCCCAGCAGAGCCGTACTGACCAGGGCATCTCCCTCTATGCCAACTGCCCTGAATTCAGAAATGAGCATCAGGAACGTGGTGCAAGCGACAGGCACTGTCCTTTGCGGCCTTGCCAAGTGCATATTAAATGTCTGTCTCGTTTGGTCGGATTTCCCACTCTTTCCAGAGGTGTAAAAGATTACATCAGGTCTTTGACTCACATTGGCTAGAACAGCTGCAGTAGAGTCATGGAGCAGTCATGGATGGAGGAAAGAAACTTGGAAAAATTTCAGCAGGGAGCCGAGGCATGCACCTCAGCCAACCCAGGGCAACAACTGGAGTCTCAGAGAAGAGAAGGAGAGCTTCGCACACAGAAGAGTTCACCACTTGTATCAAACTTTTCCATCCAAATGGCTTTGCCTGTGCTGGAGGCTGGGACTCCGACATTTCAGTGGGCCTTTGAGTCTGTTTGTGAATACCTAGAACATAAGTGCCCCTGGACCTGACGGGACAGCAAGAGACTACAGTAACAAATCAACAGCCATCACAGAGTAGACAAGCTCAAGCTGCAAAGCTCTTAATGGGAGGTCATAGTAAACACGTAAGATTTTGTCCATGGCTAAGAAAATCTCATTAATAAATGCCTTCAACCTTACTAGCACACTAATCATCAATTCGCAAAGTTGCAGAGACCTAAGGACATTTGAAACACAGAGTTAAACTAGTCAACTGATTTACCATAAATTCTGCCTATAAACTGCATCCCCCAGGTCTCCATATGCAGAATGTAAAATGCTCCATAATGATCAGGCAGCCCACAAAAAACTACTACAACTGTAACAATAACACTAGACTCCAAATCTCAAAACAGCGTGCCACTGTTTGGGTAAATCTTTAGGCATCAGTCCCATAACAGGCTATGTTTTTAAGACCAATTAGCTCTAGAGAGAAGAGGAGAAACTGGTGATAATAAACCCATGAGTAATTCACAGGATTTGTTCCAGCACCTTGATTTAACTCTTGGAACTAACTAGAACCAATTCCTAATAATGCTTAAGTGTGGGGGTCAGATGAAGGTGTAGCATTTTATTGTGACATTACATTTTAGCCAGGAATACTATTGGGTTGGGGTTCTGTTTTAAAAGACAAATTTTTAAAAATAGGTTACTATTAACAAATCCTGAAAGCGTTAATTAAAAAAAAAGAAAGGCTCTGAAAGTTTAACTGAAGAATATTATGATTCTCCTATTGTTCAGTCAAGTTTTGAGATAATCTTTTCCATTTCAAAGAGAATGGCTAGCACATTACACAGAGGAGCAATAAAATCGTCTACATGCAAAGTGCTGTCAAAAGAGAGGGTGGGGAGGGGGAAGAAATACTTTTCCCCCCCATTAACTTCTTTCAGCTACAATAAACCTAGGTGTTTATGTGTACCAACAGCAGTTAAATATTTTTCAGGCACAAATGCAATTGTTTCTTTTATGGCTCTGATTCAGCAAGGTAGATAAACTTCTGCCTAACTTGAAGCCTGTTGAGTAACACCATTGACTTTAATGGGATTACTCACGTGCTCAAAGTAAGGCACATGTTTAATTGTTCTTCTGTACTGTATCCACAGTTTGCAGGTATTTGAAGGAAAAAGAGATAACTAACAACAGCAGTTCTGAGGCTGATCAAGAATACTACAGAGTCAAAGGACTTTATCACAACACATAACTGAAGAAACACAGTGAGGGGAAAAAAAAAAAAGTCTTGACACTATGAAAGACTTGACTCTGGCCATAAAAATGTATCACTCTAAGAAAATAAATATCCAGGTAAGTGAGGCTACCAAAAATCTTTATCAGCTTAAATGTGAAACAGAGATTATGAAGACCTATGGATAAGAAATAGTAATCCTGTTTTATCTCCCTCTCCCCTATCCTCACCCAGGCATTATTTTCTCTAGCTGAAATATGGAAAGTAAAGTGTTTAAAATATCAAAATAAAGGAAGGACCACAGGAGAGGTAATAAGTCCTTTAGAACCCCAGTGTAAAAGAGGAAATCAAACAGGATAAGATTGTTTCATAAAACTAAATTATTTCCTTACATAAACCTTCAGAGACAAAGATGAGAATACCTATCCTGGGATTACTCTTTCCACATAAAGCAGACTAAGGCTAGAAAGGTTTAAAAAAAGTTTCTGAAATTAAAATGGCAATAAAGACATTGCTTCTTCAGGTATGATGAAGACATCAGCTGTTCCCTGCAGGAGGAGGTCCTGCCCATATCACCCACAGGTTTGCCCCGAGGTGCTTGAGGAAGGCAGAAGGAAGGATAAAGCTTGGAGAAAAGTTCCAGATGCCAAAATCCCAGAAACACATGTCCCTCTTCTGTCCACAAAATGGGAAAACCTCAAACCTCCACAGTGACTAACCAGTGTCCCTCAGCCCCGACGAAGCCCGTTTCTTGTCCACAACTGTTTGATTATGGACCCACCTGCAGAAATGCTAGCTAGTGCCACCTGCAGTGACATTTTTGGGGGAGAGGAGAAGTCAAGCATTAAGACAGAACCAACTCCGGCTGCACAGACTTCTGAAAAGCTCTCAGCTGCCTGCGTGGCTTACAGTCACAACTCACCCCTGGATACATTTCAAGTTAGTGACTGGCTCCATGATCTAGCCTAATCCTTTAAACCACTCAACCATTTAAATAACCAGGCTTGATCTTGGTTCTAATCATGACTTATTAGGAACTCATTTACAGAGTATTAGGAAACTTTTAAGGAAAAAAAAATAAAAACCACCACCTACAGATCAGACATCGAGTAATTCCACAGACACCTTAAGAAAAATTGCCTGTCCCATTTTAAGTTGGTTTCTGTGTATTACTTCAAAACGTGGTGAAGTAACCCACTGCAAAACAAGCTGCTCTTTATATGGAAATGCAGCTCGATTCACATCTGTGTTTTCACAAGATGCTTCAGCAGCGCATGTACACATCCATTTCTGTGCCTGCACCTTGACATGCCTTCTGTGGTACTGTGCTGATCCTGGGATGCTTATGCTGGAGCCCAGCAGAGGCTCAATTCAGATGGATGCAGTTTGCTGCTGGTGGTTTTATTAGGGACTGAGAATGGCTTACAACTGGATCTCATCACAAACGTTCTCATTAGTTCCTCCTGCCACTTGAAAATGCAGATTTTGAGCTCATTGACTCTCTTTGCCAGTTCACAACCTGGCAACCCTGTGCTCAGACACCCCGATGGTCTTCTGCTTTTTAGAGATTGCTTAATCAAAATCCATCCTCTTGCTACTCTTACACCCATCTCTCAATCTCTACCTTATTTTGTTCTTGTCCTCCTTAGCACTTACTCTAGTACTTAGTTGGTCAGACTTCTCACGGCAGGCTGAAGTCAAGAGTTAGAATAGGGTTTGACCTGCTTCAAGCTGTTTCAGATGCAAAAGGATGCGAAGAAAGAGTGTCATTCTCCAAATTGCATTGAATTTTAATCTTCTGTTCTTACTCTTTGATTATACCCACTGAGGTCTATATTATGAACTCTTACACTCTTCCTCACATCCAAATGCACTGCTACAGCCGAAGGCAGAATAGGTCCATTCATCCCAGAAGCAATCACCTGCCCGCCTGGGGCTACATTGTGGTGGTGTGTTCTTGGGCCAAGAATATATTATTTATTTTGGCACTGTTCTCCAAATCAGCCATACATGCGTACAGTGCTGTAGAGTCATAATGATGCAGTCACAGTAGAGTGGTCAAATGAATACGAAGTGTATATATAAAGTAGAATTAACTCACTGCCTCTACAGCTCTGCTTATGTTGTAGCAGTTGCTTTTCCGATTCCATAAAGTACTCTCCCCTTTTATTTCTCCTCTTCTTCTTCACCCAGAAGCTCTCTGTTTCTCTGTCTGCTACTACCATCTACTTCCGAACAGTAGCCATAACCAAAAATTGAAATGGAACAATTGGATATAGTACAAGTGAAAGTAAAGTGTCAAAACATCAAAGTTTATCTAAAAAAATAAGTGACATAAGTCACTATTTTCCACAGAAACTAAGACTACTTCCCTGAAAGACTCTTACCATAAAAAGGAGAATATTCAACACAAATCTTAACATCTATCAATACATTGCTTTCCAAATAGGGTATTTTTCAGGTTTTATTTTTGGTATTAAGAACAAGCACACATACTTTAGAGGAGGTATTTTTATAGAAGATACATCAAACTATAGCTGAACTAAGAACTACCACTCTGTTGCAGGATCTCCTCAAAAGTCACATCAGTGGCTTGGATTCCCCTGTTGAACAGAAATTCTCCAACTCTGTTTTTGCACCAAACCAGAGCTCTTTGTTTCTGCCTTGGCCTCCATCTTGGGCCATCTCAATATGAAAATAGACAGTTTTCACAGCACACACTCAGAAGCAAAGACTATATGCATTGTCTCTCTCCATAAAAGAGTAATACCGTCACCTCTCCTTTGGATCCGCACATGGGAGTGAAGAAAAAAAAAATGCTGTTGTGACCTACAAAAGCCTTACTTGAAATAATTCTCTACGACTTGAGGCCTTTTGGAATGGAAGGGATATATTGTTTTGACTTGATTAAAGCTGAAAAGTTGATTTGACATCCTGTTGTCAAGGAAACCAATTCACACACAAAAGAAAACAGTTGTGATGGTATCATTCAGACTATTCAAGTGACCTTAGAATGAAAAAAAGGCTTCAGTTCCAAAGATTTGTATTCAACTCACTTCACCACTGTAGAAATAAAGATCATTGCTCTTTATGCTTATTGGAAAGCAGTTTTCGATCTGGAAAGAGCAAAATGCCACATCATCTTCCAACTGCCAGATCAAATACTTTGCTGGGACCATACACATAAAGACACCTACCATTTATTGCCTATTTCAAAGGACCACAGAAAGAATCACACGGAAGACATATACGGAAGGAGAAGGAATTTCTTTAATTGGCAGTACCATGATAAATATGCCCAGACAGATACCACACCTATTGAACAGTAGCTCGCAAGCCAGGTTGTAAAACATCCTGCTTCAACTACAAATAAAGCTTACCTCGAGCACAGCAATGTTTGAGCCTAGCTTTTTTTCCCTGAGAGATACCCAAAAGCAGCATTTATTCTGTCAGCCTCCTAGATCCCTCACAAATTAAGTTTTTCATGCACAAAATAAATGGCTATATGTGAGTTACGCTCAACCTGCACATTGCTCCTCCCTAGGGGATCTCAAGGAGGCAGAACTGTCCTGGCTGACCACTATCTCCACCATCCAGCTTTGCAGCCCATGCATGTCTCACAGAGGTTCCATGCCCTAACAGCTGTGAGTAGATTGGAAAATGAAACTTTCTATCTATCCGCTCACACGCTGTAATTACACACCTCTTTCTCCAATGACATAGCCTCTGCCTGGCCGACTGAGTAGACAGACAACTAAATAGCAATTTGTCTCGAATTCAGCTTAGAAAAAAATAGGCATGATATTAATAAGGAGGGAAATACACTGAAGAATGAATGCCAGTGTTTTTACATTATTGTCATTTAAGGCCATCCCACCAAAGGTCACAGATAATAAGCCTCAGTCATTTTCCATTTGTTACACAACATACAAATTGCCACAGTGTTAATGAATATCTTTCTCCATTCCTGGCCATCCAAGACACTGTATTATTTCCTCTTAGACAAGTACCTAACTCTTGGAATTCATTATTTGCATCACTTCTTGCAGCACTTTGTCCTTAGGGCTGAGCATAAATGCCCCAAGGCAGCTGTGACTGAAGCATCAAATGCTTTGTATGCCTGAGTCTGACTGCTTTCTGATAGAGCTTTTTCCTGGAAGATCATGCAAAGCATATTTATATCATTTGTGATCAAAAACACACACACACTCATATGTCCTCTCTTACAAGTGTCATAAACCCCTCACAGAACACAGAAAAAAATTTTTGACATTATCTGTACTGCGTGGCTATTGCTTGATCCTTACATATTGAAATAACAGTCATGCTAGAAACACCAACTGACCCCAACAATAGAAGCTACCACGAAATAACTGCATTTCCATTTCAAATGACGACAACTGGAAAGTAGTTCTTGGAACAGAAATGACATTCACAGAAATGGGGCAGGGCTTGTACGAAGGGTTTTACTGCTTAAACCCTCTTTACTCCTAATAAACTGCTAAGGTAGCACAGCTGAGCTACAGAGAGAGGAATGCCTCATTTCTATTCTGTGCTTCATTGTCTTTTAGGTTTAGGAATTTTGTATCATATAGCAACAGCTGAACCAAGTTCATGCTATTTCATAAACTAGGTGTTTTAAATTAAATTATTATTTCCACTGTTCACCATAAGTACAAAGAATACGCAGATGAAAAGAGAATATTGAAGGCTGCTGGCTTTGTACAGTTCTGAAAAAGACTAAACTTTACGTGCATAACTAAAATTAAAACAACAAGAATGAAGTCCAACACCAAATACTGAACTAAAATAATCCAAGGTTACTTTCTGCACGTAATCAACCTCCACCTCTGCCCCCCAGACTGAAACACTTCACTCCGCATTTCGATGAACATCTTATCTTGGCATTTTCTCCTCTCCTGCCCAACAAACCCAAACAGCAAAAGCCAGAAAAGAATAAAGGTGGTGGCACTGCTAAGCTTACCCACAAACAGGTCCATACTCCGTTATGAGTTTTGTGTGGTTTTCCCAAAAGCCCTGAATAAAAGAAAAATAACAAAGTATTTTAGAACAGTACTTAACAGAAACTCTATTACACAGCGTTGCTAACACTCACGCCAAAGCTTCAAACCTCAACTACGAGAACCACGGTATTAGCTCTTAACTTCACCTTTCTCTCGTTGTCCATCTGTGACACTAGAATCTAGAAGTGATGACTGAATAAAAAAAAAAAATCCCAACCCCAAAAATCACCTGGAAAGCCTTGAAACATGTTTTCATCAGGGTTTCACACTCAAAAATACTTTACCATTTCATGGGGTTTTTTTTAAACTAATTTCATGATTGGGGTCCTGACATATAATTTTTTCCTGATATACATGTGGATGGAAAAACTGACAGAGAAATTAATAACATAATAAGTATATGACTTCCTACACAAAAGAGAAATACAAGGAACATGGAAAGGTTGACTTGTTTTGGTTTTAGTTATACAACTAAAAAAACCCCAAACCTGCAAAGTTGCATTTTAGCAGGAGGCAGTCACCTAGGATAGTCTGCAGAATAGTAAACAGATTTATTTTAACAAACTTTTAGAATTTTTACTCTGTTTCATTTTCATAATTGGTGAAAATTGGTATCCATTTATATAAATAAACCTGCCACTCTACTAAATTGTTAGTGTACTAAATGAATTCAAATTGATGAATTTCAAAGAAGGTGTGCAAAATGTATCCCCAAAAGTGAATATAAAAAAAAAAAAAAAATCTGTTTTAACTGCGATATTTGAGAATCATACTGCATTGTGTTTATAACTTGTCTATGGAAAAATAACACATCTGACTGCATTAATCTGCATTTATATTAATTCAAGAATGACTATCATGATCTATCTTCATTCTTTAGAGAAAATTCATGAACAAAGTAGAATACTTATTCCTCACACTGAATCTTTTATATATTTTTATGACACAAGAACAATATGAACAATATGAACAACTGTAAATACATTAGCTACAGACATAATTAAACAATACCATGTGTATGCTTTGGGAGCATTTTACCACACTAACCAAAAGAAAATCTGATAAGCAAAAGTAGTTATCTTACTTATCACCCTTGGGTGTTAACTTGTCACACAAATTAGCAAAGCACCTGCCACCAGCTACAGTCTTCCTCTTCTAGAGCCCTTCAGTTGTTTATTATTCCTAATACAGCTGTGTTTTTTTATTTTTTTGAATCTTGGACTTGCAATATGTGTATTCTACAGGACAGTACGTGTCTAGGTTAAGGCAAGAACTTTAGGTTTTCCTTAAGCTACAAAAAGCTAAAGGACTGAACTAGATGGCGTGTAAGAAAACACACTAAAGATCAAATTATAAAAGAGATGGTTTAGGTGATTGCCTGAAAAAATACCTGTTTTCACCTCAAAAATACTGCTAAGGTAAGCAGAAAAGCCTCATCCATTAGCATACAAAAACTAAGGTGGGCAAAGCTTTTGTGATACCACAGATACGTACAGCTAACTCAAAAAGGCCTTTTACCTGCAGACACCGAGGGAGGGGAAGAGGCACCCAGGCATTCACACCGACGCGAGCACTGCTCCAGCAATACTCCAGCAGCAGCAGGGCTGCAGCCTGCGACTGTTACGATTTCAGCATCGCAAAGGCTGCCTGCTGCCTTCCCCCGTTGATGCAAGGGGAAATCCTGGGGCCGAATTCCCCCCAGCGCTGCTCTCCAAGCAGCCATCCAAGGCTGCGTAAAGCAGGCTCAGCTCATCGGCGCGCGTCGACCGCTGCGCCTGGGAGAGGGGCTCCGACCCGCGCAAACGCAGCCGAGAGATCGACAGCCGTGCCGCGGCACCGGGCCCTGCTCGAGGTCACCGGGCACAGCCCAGCGCGGGCTGCGAAGCGCCGCCGTATCGCAACGGCATCGGCTGCGCTGGGACCTGCAGCCTCGTCAGACCGTGCCGAACAAGGTCTGCCCTCCCGCCCGCGCCTTCAGCGAGGACGTCCCAAACTACAGCCTGAACCCTGCCCGCCAAGTTCTGCTTTGGGCTGCGAGCACGCACAGCGGTGCTGGGCTTGCTGTATCCAGCAGCCGCATTCCAGCGAGCCAGCAGGATACTAGCATTTACAACAAACCCAGGCTTTAAATGATTCAGTGAAAAAGCCTTCCAGAAAGCCGGCTTCTTGGAAGCGCTGCTCCTGGCTCACTACAGCAGAGGGGTCAGGCAGAACGCATTTCAAATCAGGCCTGTTAACCAATCACCACTTTTCTACCTCCAGGTCTCCTAAATGATTGCACTGGCTTAAAATTAACCACAATTGGTTTTCCTTCCCCAAAATGAGAAGTACAAGCCTGCAAGATGGGGGGAAGGAAGGAAGGAATTGAAGTTGAAAAGTATCTGGGAGACATTGTGAGGCAGCATCCTTAGGAGCTAAACAAGTGCTTGTTCTCTATGCTCCAGGACACTGTCTCATGTCCTGCACCGTTACACACACATACACCCCACCACCTGCCTCTGGCATCCACCCCCAGGACCCACCGCTATCCTGGCCCCCTCCACAGCCACGGTGAGCGCCTTGGAGCAGGTCATGTTGGGCTGCCTGGGAAACACGAGCGAACAGCACACGCGGAGCCCTGCGAGGCTGGAGCGCAGGCAAGGCGGAGCGAATGTGTGTGTGCATCCCCTACAAGCCAAGGCACGCCGTTAGCTGGAGTCACGTGAAGGCACTTGTGTTTCTCCTCAATAGCCAGGAGGAAGGCGAACAAACCTGTGATGGTCTCAGTACACAACGAGGGGGGATATGCCACGTCCACATAGCTCTGCCAGTTTTGCAGCATCATCCCTGAACACTGCTTCCAGTACACAGGTACCTTGAAAACATCCTCCTCCTTCAGACACTGAGTCATGTCTGAAGAACATCAAGCCTTGTCAGTGTTTTATTTACACTAGCTGAGGTTGATTTTCTCCAAGGCTTATTACTGCAGGTTTGTCGAGGTTTATAATGAGGCCCCATCTGGAGTACGGTGTCCAGTTCTGGGCTCCCCACTTCAAGAAAGATGAGGAGCTACTGGAGAGAGTCCAGCAGAAGGCTACAAGGATGATGATGGGTCTGGAGCATTTGTCCTATGAGGAAAGGCTGACGAAGCTGGGCTTGTTCAGCCTGAAGAGGAGAAAGCTGAGAAGGGACCTCATAAATGTGTATAAATATCTTCAGGGTGGCTATAAGGAGGATGGGGCCAGACTCTTTTCAGCGGTGGCCAGCGACAGGACAAGGGGCACAAACTGAAGCAGAGGATGTTCCAGCTGAACATGAGGAAGAACTTCTTCCCTCTGAGGGTGACAGAGCCCTGGCACAGGCTGCCCAGGGAGGTTGGGGAGTCTCCTTCTCTGGAGATATTCAAGACCCGCCTGAACGTGGTCCTGTGCAGCCTGCTGTAGGTGACCCTGCTTCGGCAGGGGGGTTGGACTAGATGACCCACAGAGGTCCCTTCCAACCCCTAACATTCTGTGTGA
>Ga0065711_1039212_pt1 | contig 18027 bp, 19 predicted proteins | sample Hoacrofraction12_FD_59098 | JGI IMG/M metagenome (GOLD analysis project Ga0065711, IMG submission 59098) | Hoatzin crop microbial communities from Cojedes, Venezuela - Epithelial fraction 12 v2 (version 2) | ecosystem: Host-associated > Birds > Digestive system > Esophagus > Crop | place... | reverse complement strand
GAGGGAGCTGGGGCTGTTCAGCCTGGAGAAGAGAAGGCTCTGGGGTGACCTTAGAGCAGCTGCCAGTGCCTGAAGGGGCCGACAGGAAGGATGGAGGGGGGCTTTGCACAAGGGTGTGGAGTGATAGGATGAGGGGGAATGGCTCTAAAGTAAAAGAGGGCAGATTTAGATGAGATATTGGGAAGAAATTCTTCCCCATGAGGGTGGCGAAACACTGGCCCAGGTTGCCCAGAGGAGCTGTGGCTGCCCCCTCCCTGGCAGTGTCCAAGGCCAGGTTGGATGGAGCTCTGAGCAACCTGGGCTGGTGGAAGCTGTCCCTGCTCATGGCAGGGGGTTGGAACCAGATGATCTTTAAGGTCCCTTCCAACCCAACCCATTCCATGATTCTGTGACATCCGAGTCTTGGCTCTGGTCCTGCCGGTGCGGGCAAGGCGATGCCGGCCGCGGGGCTGGCGACACCTTTGCTGGTGGGAACCGGGCGCCCGCCCGCAGTTTGTGCGTGCGCTTTGCAACGCACCCGCTAGCTCTCAGAGGGATTTCTCCTACCTCCTGCTTGCCCAGAGCGACGATTGATCAGGAGCGTGTGGTGGGTGTCCCTAGCAGCCGGCCTGGACGGCGGCGAGCGGGGCAGGGGGTGCAGGCAGGGAGGGCAGGCGTCCGGCGCGGAGCGGCTGCTGTTTATTTGGGAAGGAAAACGCTCCGTGTCGGGCCGTGCCCTTTAGGAGCGCGGCCCCGTACGGGTGAAGGAAGCTGGTTGAAAGGTTGGATTTTTTCTGGACCATGCTCTAAGTGGTTTGAAACTGTTCCTGAAGTTTCATCTGACTGGAAAGCGTTTAGGATGTGATTCTGAATCCATTTGGTTGATTCGCTGCTGTTCCTGCAGTAGGATGCAGAGCAGTGATTCTGTAATTAATTTAATTACATGCTTATTCAGTCTTTCCTAAAGTAGTAGAATTTCAGGATGCTTTTGAATTCAATGAAATGTGATTTTCGGGGAGAGGAGGAAGGGAAGGCAGGGAAATTTCGTGTTGTGGTTTTTCCCCCCTCGCGTGGTGTGCCAGCCCTTCGTGCCCGACGCTGCCGGAGCCCCTCGGACCCGCAGTGCCCGCGGCATCGCCTCTGCCGCGCGGCGACGGGCACCCCCGCCGCGGTCCGGGTCGTTACCCCAAATTCCTGCCTCCGCTCGCTGCTGCCCTGCCGAGAGAAACCTTTTAACCAAGCTTCACAAATAAATATTTAAAAAGCCTTTTCTTTTCCTTCTGTCCCCCTCCATTCCATCGTCGCTGTTACCTAACAGTTGCTCTTGCTGCATTTATTGCCTGCGAATTTGACCAAAGCCATCTGTTATGTAATTGGGCTAATGAGTTCCAACCCACTCTCCGTCTTCCCATTGCGGCACAGCAAGCAGCTAATCTCTTCCCAGTTTACCTCTTTCCCCTTTTCGGTTGTTAATGTACAAGTATCATTTCCAGATCTGGCTCTCCTCCTCGTTAAGTCTCATTTTTACGTTTTTTTCTTTTAAAACTCTGCGGAAGGCCTTGAATGAGTAACCAAATATCTCCTGGGCTCTGGAATTTAACAGTCTTTGCCCTTTGCTCGGCTGGGTCCATGCATGAATTCACAAGTTACTAAATTAAAAAGGAGAAAAAAGGCAAATGTCTGATTGTGGATTGGATTTGTATTTTTTTTCCCTGAAGAAATGAAATACAGGGAGGAACTAGTATTTTCAAATAGTTTTAAAAGTAGCGATTGATTTTAAAATCTAGTTGTACCGAGGCCAATTTTTAATACAGAACTAAACATTGAACTGTTTTTATAAAGAGAAATTAGTAAAATGCAACTTTCTGTATTTAAGAAGTTAGAAAATTCAAGTCTACTTACAGCACTAACACGGGTAGACTGGACAAAGGTTTGATGGGCGGAGGCTATAGCTGGAGCATAAAATTACCACAATGTCAAGATGGTTTCCTTAATTTTTCCTGCTTGAAGAAGAAAATAACGTCAGGTGTGCTGTGTGAAAGGTCAGGGTAGCGCAGCAAAGGACCGAGCGCACACGGGTCCGGCTCGCAAGGGCGGACGGAGACAGCCAGAGCAGCCTTCTGCCTGGTAAGCCAGAACAGCCCTCCCTTCAGTTCCTTAGGAGTGTGTCTTTAGAAAAAAATAATAAAATTAGCAATGTTTCCGTTAAAAAAAATCGAGGGAGCAGCAGTGGCTGCTGTGAATGGGTCTGGTTTAGACCAGCTGAGGGTTTGGCCCTGGCTGTGGCTTTATTCCAAAGCTGGGAGCCATCCCCTGGGCAGGATGGCTCCCAGTGTGGGCAGTGGTCTGGGCTGGGGACTGCGACAGGAGAACCGGTGTCGGGATTGCCCCATCTTTGTTGCTGCTCTTGGTAAACGTGAGGATGCTTTTCCTTACCTTCTGATGAAGAGCTGCCCAAGCTGAGCTTCCTTGGGAGGGACCCGAGGAGCTCCAAGCTTTGTGCAGGGATCCCGCGGTGCACAAGGTGGCCTTGATGGTGCTGTAAATCTCCACGCATGCCGTACTTACAAAGAACAGGACTCATAAATCTCAGCAAGGCGGTCACTGGGTTTGGGAGGGAGCATTTGAACTTTGCTTATCTGCTCACTCCCAGATGGCGAAGCGAGGTGGCTGAGCTTTGCCTGTGGGCCGTCACGACGGCTGTTGGAGCTCCAGCAGTGCCTTTGAGAGCTGCTTCATGCTTTGTGGCTTTGCGATGTTTTCCATGTTTGTGGGAGACACCTCCCACCCTCCTCCCGGCAGCCTTTGAGCCAGCCCTGAAACATGCCTTCCTCTGCTCCAGCAGCTCAGTAAGGTGACATCCATGCTGCCTCCTCCTCCTCATCTCTCAGGGTTTTTAAGCCCTGGATGGCAGATCTCCAGGAGCTGGGCTGGCTGGTGATGGTGAGCAGAGCTGGTGGCAGTAGTGCCTGGTGCCGGTGCGAGCCCAGAGGAGTGGCAGGATGACCTGAGGACTGTTGGGTCTGCCATGGCAGCTGGTTCAACCCCAAAATGTCGTTTGTGTCACAGAGCAATGGTAGTTGGATGTCTGGCAACATGCAGCAAGAAGAGACGTGAAGTTCAACAGAAATGCGTTTTGGTGTCTTAAATTGGCAGTTGTCCCCAGTTTGGGTGACTTTGGCTGTTGGCTCCCTCAGCATTGCCGATGCCTTTGAGAACTTTTTGCATTCAAAATGATAAATGCAACTAGAGACCCTAAGTGACCTTAATTTCTCCAAATTGGATGCCTCATGCCCAATGTGACAGCCTCAGAGTTAAAATTAATACAAATTTTGTAAATCAGTAGACTGACCTTTTGGTGAACTGGAAAGAAATGTCAAATTTCTGTCGTGTCGTGTGTCCCCCCCCCCCAGTAATCAGCAGTCTGTAATGAATGAATTATTCCTAATTTCAAGATTGTAGCTCAAAAGGGCACTCAGATGGCTGGAATCCCATAAGAAAGGCTGACCTTTTGGTTGTCTGATGAAAATTCAAGGTTTTCCCTGAACTTAGCAGTCTGTAATGGACTGCACGAGACACCACTGTAGCTTGGCGGGAGCAGCTCCCCATTTCTTTTCTTAATATATTTATAGTATCGCTGTGTGATCCCCCAAAGCACCTGCACGGTCTCATGGGAGCATTCAAGGCGTAGTTAAGATTCATTGCCAGGGCTTCTCTTCTAGGTACAAAGCAACTGTGAAATAAATGATTCCCCTCCTACTCCACGGAGAATTGGTTATTTGTCTTCCCCTGCATCGGGCACAGCGGCTGCCTTTTCCCTGTCTGCTGCCAGTCGCTGCTGCAGGCTGGGTGGTGCTGGCTGCTGCAGCACACTCTCGCTTGAGATAAAAGGACTTTGAGGTCTACCAAGAGCAAGAAATCTGTGCTCCCCGCAAGGCGTTACCAACGACCGTAGATCTGCTTTTGCTCAGAAACTGCTGGAGAGAGTTGTGGGTTTGGAAGCTGCGTTTATCCGGTGGTAACATCGTGTAGCAGCAGGACCGCGCGCCGGCGAGCGGGCATCGGGGTGCTTCTTCGCAGAGGGAGTTTTGTTTGGGGCATGAGGTGGGAAACGTCTGTGGTGCTGGGTAATAAATTCTATTTATAGGCAGTGTGTGTCCTGGGTGTGGTACCCAGGTGTGCTCCTGGTTGCGATAGGTTACCTGGCTGCTGGGTACCGGTCAGGTTTATGGGTGATGGAGAGAAGAGGAATCGCAAGTGCTTTTTCTTTCGTGGCTTTTTTCACAGTCTGTGTAGCACGGGCTTCCTTTTAGGTACAGAAACATGTTTTGTCATGGAAAAAAACTGGAGTTTATGGAGAGGAAAAGTTCCGTGGAACTCACCGGTGTTGTGAAATGCTCAGCCCCACAGGGCTGGAAGAGCTGCCTGCGTTCGCTGGCCGTTGTCCCTGCAGCAGCCGTCCCGCTGCTGGGCTCAGCACCCCGCGACTATGAGACCCCTGGGGCTGGGGTCAGGGCTGGGGCCGAGCCCCCCCTAGAGCTGGGGCAGCACCGGGCTCTCCGGGGTGCCTGGTTTGGGTCCCTTCCAGGGGCTCGGAGCCCAATGCGCGGGCTGTGGGCAGGGGCAGGCAGTGCTGAGCCCAGGGCTGTTGGGGCCGGGCATCGCTGAACCCGTACGAAAAGGGAGCCAGATTTACTGGGGAAAAAGCGCTGCAGTGGGCTGGCGATCTCCTGCCTTGCATTGCTGGCAGAGACAAAGGTTCCTAAAACCAAACGAAGCAACACATCCATCCTAGAAAACTCTCTTTTGCGTCTCTTTTAGAGATGAAAGCTGGCTGAGATCACTGCTGCTTTTCATCTTCTGGTTCTCCTTCACTGCTACAGCAAGGTAAAATTTCGGAGGCAGCGGTCTGAAAGCAATACTTAAGCTTATGCCCAGTTTTCATTTTAATTTTATTAAGGAGTGAAAATATTTCTAGTAGAAATAGGTTTTGAAATAGATTTTGCAGATTGTACCGCCAGCAACTTTAAAATAATAAATGTCAACGTGTTGAATTATTTGCCACTGTTTCTGAAGTGTCCAGACGCTGGAGAATGGTTTAAAACCTGGGCTCCCGGTGGCCTGTTCAGCTCTTCTCGCAGGTGATGGGGACCGTGAGCAGTTCAGCAAAATGCTTTGCTTGGTGAAGAGCTGTCACATTGGGCCTTCAAGAACAATAGTAAAAAAAAAAAGTGCCGAATGTTTAATGTCCTTAGGTTTGTGTAGTTCATTTAAAAATTAAAAAAAAAAATCAAGAAATCCTTTTTGAGTTGCAGGTACGTAGTGGCGTGCGTACAGGACTGGGACTGCTCGGTGCCTTGGCGCACACGAAGGGCTGCCAGCCAGCTTGTAGTAGTCTCTCGAATCCGAACGTTTGGTTCCGACATGTTGCTTAGCCCACCTTCTCAAACGTCAGAAAATGTTTGGTGACAGTCCAGTGTGCCACGAAGCTTTCGGTTTGCTTTTCAAAATATGTGCCCCTCTTAGGCAGCAAAAAACCCCAAAGCCAGACCTGGGCGATAGTGGCCCTGCCGTGCAGCGATGCGACAGGGCAGCGCGCGCCGCGGGATGACAGAACGATGCAGGGAGAGACGTGGCTGCAGCCCGTTTCTGGTGCTGGGTGTGAACGCAGCCGGCGTGGGCTGCCCCTCGTCTGAGCATCGCTGCCAGCCTGCCCCACGCACCGGTCCCTGGCCATGCCCTGGCTGCTCGCCCCGCGCCCGCGGGAGGGGTCTCCTCCCTCTGCCACAGCTTAAAACTGGCTGATGAGCCGAGTGATGCTGCCAGCCGGGGGCGAGGGGCTCGTGGGTTGTGTGGGGTTTGTCAGGTTGTGCCCCAAGGAGTGGGTTTTGACGGCTCTGCTCGCTCCAAGCCGCCTTTCAGCAGCTCCTTTTCCTCTTCCTTTGTGCGTGCGATGTGTTGATACTTCACCGAGCAAAATGTTCTGAATGGTTTTTACGGGAATACTTCAAGCTTCTTCCGTCCCGTCTGTTTCTGAGAGTCTGGTGTTAGGTTTTGTATTTGTAAAATAATAAAAAAGCAGCAAGTGGATAAATTAATGAAACAAATATCTGCCAACAGCGGCCAAGCGCAAAGGCAACACCTCTTGCCCGTGAAGCCCCGGAGCTGCAGCTCGTTGGAGGATGGGAGATTATTCCAGCGAAGTCCTGGTTATGCTTTTCCTGATTTTATACGCTTTCCTAACTCAGCCCCTGCTGAGGGCAGAATAGTGGTGTATATGCACCCGTGGTCTGAGCCTGCTCAGGCTTCCTCGCATAGGCACCCTCGTATAGGAGTGGTCCAGCTCCTTTTCAGCCATTTTTTCAAGGGCTTGATCCTGCACGAAGCTGAGTGAGAAGCAGAGGATACGGGAGCCAGAGCGAGTTTCGCTGGTTGGTGTGTGAAGACAGATGGGTCTGGAGCACGGCTGGGACTGCTGGCATCTTGCAAGGTCGCACCCTGAACCAGGATAGCTACCTGCGCTGGGTAAGCCCGATAATGATGCTTCCCTTTCTGAGAAGCGCTCTTTTCTTCTGTGAAATGCTGGAAAAACCCGAGAGGCATTTTTCATTCGAGTGTGCTGGGAAGTGCAGCTCCCGTTGCTTTCGCTTGCTCTGTTCGCAGCACTTGGAGAGCATTGCTGGAGTATGGTGAAGAGCCCGAGCCATCATCTGCATCTGCGAGAGCGTGACGACGATGGGGCTGATGTGTCCACAACCTCAGCTGGGCCCAGCAGCTTTCGTTCTGGTAGAGGATGTCTCCATTCGTCACCGTCATGAGAGTAAGGCTGGTCGTGGATTCAGTCCATGTGCAAAGCTCTTTGGATGTTGGCTAGCTGGAAGATTCCCTGGAGGTGTTCCAGGCCAGGTTGGACAGGGCTTTGAGCAACCTTGGCTAGTGGAAGGTGTCCCTGCCCATGGCGGGGAGTTGGAACGAGATGATCTTTAAGGTCCTTTCCAACCCAGACCATTTTACGATTCTATGACTGCATCTTCTTGGAAGCGTAGGTGTGGTATGGGGATGAGACGTGCTCAGAGAGCTGAGGAGGTGGGTGCTGTGCTGGTGGATGGAGCTCTGAGCGGAGGCGGTGACCTCCGTGCACGTTTGGGATGCAGCGCGGCATCCCTCTTCTTCCCTTCCCTGCGATCCTGCTTGCTACAAAAGCAGGAGTTTCAAAAACTGGCCTGAAGTTGCCTTTATCCTTCGGTTCAGTATTGGACGTCACATTTATTCATAGATTCAAAATTTGTGTTTCCTTTTTCCTGTGCCTGGCGGGGTCTTGGGAAGCACGTGTCAGGAAGCTGTTGTTGCTGGCAGGTGGCAGACCGATGGCGTAACTTTGTAAAGGGAGAATCCTCTGTGACCACCCCTGCTTCTCAAAACCTGGGCATGGGTTTGCATGGAAATGTTGCTCCAAGCCGTGACCCACTCTGTGAAGTTGCTCTGAGGTTCCACCGGGCACTGAAAGCGTCTGAGCTCACTGCAGCGAGTGTGTAAGTGCCAGATGACCTCGGGTTCTCATCCTCAAGGGCTGAATTAAGGGCAAAAAGTCCTAATGGTGTTACTGGTCTTAAAGCGTAACTGGTCCGGCTGAGCCAGCAGTGGTGTGGGTGGACCTTTGGCTGTTTCTCCGTTTGTAGCCCAGCAGCTCGGGTCATCCCTGCTGTAAACGCTGATGTCTGTGCTGAGTCCACCCGTATCTGATGGGGAGGGGGTGTAGTGGCAGCACTGGTTGTCACTGGGTTGGGTGTAGCACCCCAGCGGGCTGTACATGGCCAGCAGAAGGCTACTGGGAAAGCAAGCTTGTAGGAGTGCGCACACCTCCAAAAGGTTTCAGAAGACCGAAAAAAGGGAGCATCGAAACCTGGTCAGTTGAAGCAAAGCTTTGTGCGTTGGGCAGAGCAGCCTGTGGTGGGGCTGGGAGGAGCTCTTGGGCAAGGAGCAGTCTTGGTTTAGTGAGTCCTTCCCTGCCACCCAGCAGCTTTCTAGGCTTGTCTCTTCTGGCACTGCAGTTGCTGTAGTTTTCTCCTGCACCACAGAAACTCTCTGTTGGTTTCTGTGGGTGGGGTCCAGGTGAACCCCCTTGTGGTGTTGCAGTCTTGGCTTCTGTGGAATATGAGTTGCGAAAAGCTCCTGTCCTGCCTTTATGTTACCTCCCCCCTGCCTCATCTCTGGTGCAAGATGCAACTGAAATAACTTGTGCGAGTATCTAGAAGTTCTGAGGTGTGCCTGAGAATGATGAGGAGCACCTTACAGGGGTGCCAGGAGACCGTGCCATTGGAGCACTTGGTGCATGTCCTGAGGGTGCCTGCCAGTGCAGGCTGGGGCTCTGCGAAAGCGTTGGTGCCTCCTCCAGACAGTGCTGAGCTTTGCTTGGAGGCTCTCCTCTGTGGAGGAGAGAGTGTGTCCTGGAAAGCGCGTGTCCAGGTGGGAGTGGACTTTTCCTCGAAGCACTGTGAAAGGTGAAGGAGCTCCCATATCGTGCTTGTGTTGTCTCTTCCAGAAAAGAGGGATAAAAGGATAAAATTCCATTATTTGGCGCTTCCAAATATATCTCCTCATATGATAAGAAAGCTTTTGCTCTGCAGCACTTGTGCATAACTGCTCTAACGTAGTCAGCCTCCAGTTTGCAAGGAGGCAAAGAACTTTGACTGGATGAAGGTTCTTTCTGATGGCTCGGAAGCTCCTCTGCCTGCCCTTGCAAGGGAGGTCTGAGCAGTACCAGGGTCACTGGGAGGAGAGCGAGGACCAGCATTGTCCAACAGTCCAGATTGCTGATGATGGCTGCAGGGTCACAGTTGTGAAGGTCAGAGTGCCAATAAGGGCAGAAGGCATTTGAACCAAAGTCTGTAATTCTGAAAATACCTCTGGTTATAGAGCCTAGGTTGGTTTTTGTAGGCAACCTCATCGCAGAGTTCCCAGCAGTCTTCATCTGTCTGCCTCATAACTAGCTGGGATGGATAGTTTCTCAGCTGCGTGGCTAACGTGCCATTTCTCATCTGGTATTCAGAAGCTTGACAGATAGGAGCTGTGTAGTGCTGGCAGTTAAATACATAAAAATAAAGTATGAAGTAAGTATTTGGCCCTGGAAATAAGTGCGTGGGTAAGATGTTGAAGAGTGCAGGTCTGTGTGGCAGGTGTAGTTGCCCTTTCTATGAGCTTATTTTCGTTGATTTGTTCTACAGCTCATTAAAAAAATGAGTTAGTGCTCGTGCAGGCTGACGTTAACAAGTGACACCCAGAGTTGTAGGGCCTGAAGGCTGTGGGTAGTCACAGGCAGCGGAAACCCTTTATGGTCTTCAGCAGTGTTTGCCAGTTAGCTCAAAGCTGTGGAAGATGGTCAGGGAACAGTAAATCTTGCATCCGCCAAACACAAGTGGGTTGAGATTTGTGCTTGGAGTTCAGATTTTATGTTTTCTAAACATTGCTGGAGGAAGACAGTAGTTGTGTTGTGTTTGCAAGGACACAGATTAGAGCCTGAAGGCCAGAAGTAGTTGATCTGGCAGTTTGCATGCCAAGCCACATGTGCTGGCCAGCGCTATTTGATGCCTGGCCAACGTGCTTGGATGCCCAGCCACCTCTGTGAGGGTCGCTGCCTGCTCTTCCCGGAGGAGGAGGACTGTCGCTGCTGGCCAGAAAAGCTCTGCAGTTGCATTGTATGGCTGGACAGCAGTTGAGGGTACCTCCAACTGCCTGAAGAGCAAATCCACGTGGTTAATTACCAGAATGGGGAGGGAAGTGTCACTTCTGTCCCAATAATTTACCGTGTCACAGGGGGACTTGGAGTCTTGAGCTGGCTGTGTAAAGATTGGACCTCAGTGGAGAGGCAGAGTTTTCAGTCAGTGGTTTGGAGGACAGGATAGAGTGAGGTCTGGACCCTTGTTTGATGGTTAACAAGGAGATGACAGAACAGGCTTTTGGGTCTCGGGCACTCATGGATTTTTGCCAAGCCTAAATGTCACATTTGGTAGAAGCTATGGCAACTTTTTGGTTTTTCTGCTTGTTGAGTTTGTGTTTCTGCTCAGCAGCTGACTGCAGTGTCTGGCTGTGTTACCTGCCACGTGGGAACACTTCAGGAAACCTTCATTTTTTTTTTTTTCTGAGAGGAAGCTACCAACAGACCCCAAAGAACAGTGTCTGATTATATAGTTGCTGGTGTGTCAGTCTGCACAAACGCTCTTCGGATAGTGTTCTCCATCATGGAGTTCACCACCTGGATTTCTCCATCCTGGAACACCTTTCTTAGCTTCGGAAAGCAATCAAATGACCCTGTTTTCATTTAATAATAACTGCAGTAGCAATAAGCAGTTTAGAGTGCTCTTAGTATTCTTCCTTTTACTTGCCAGGTTGCATCTGTCAGCTTTTTGATGTTTTGACTGTCCAGGAGAGGCTGGGGATGACCGTAGGCACTTAGATAACCCCTCCAAAATGAGGGAATGGTTTTGTGAAAAAAATGTGCGAGTGAAGTTCAAGAGAGAAGTGTCTGGTTCTCACAAAATCTTTTTCTGTGGCTCTGGGCATGTTGTGTAATCTGTCTTAGATTTCCCAGCACAAGAGCTGAAGGGGAAAGACTTCATCAGCTCACACTGAAATTGTCAATGATAACTAGTGTTTGGGAGACATCCGGGTGTTGTAGACGTTTTGGTTGGTGTTTCTGATAGCTTTGAATGGTTAGAGTGGTTGAGTGAGGTTTACTTGAGCCTCTGGAGCCCTCTTTCCATAGAAGCTATCTTTGTTTGCCTTGTCCTTGTCCTCTTTCGAGGCAGAAAAAAATACAATCTCATAGCTTCCAGGTGGCTTTGTCTTGGTAGACTTGGCCAAATTTTTGCTGGGCTGTAGATAAATGACCGGTTGGGCATCAGCCAGTAGACTTAGCAGAGCTGCTGGGTTTTTTGGTGTAGAAGGAGATCAGTTGCTGTGTCATTAGAAAGGTGGTGATTTCCAGGTCAGAGCTGAGGTACCCCGACAACAAACTCTCAACACGTTGAGTGTATTACGCTCAGTCTGTGGATAAACTCCTTCTTTATTGCTCTCAGTCTGCTGTCTTTCGCTGGCTTTGAATTTGCTTCCACAGTAGGAATAAATAATAATAAAAAAGTTGCTTCTGTTTTGTTTTTTGAGCGCTGACAATAGCCTTTGGAAAAGTCCGATTTTCCTTTCCGAGAAGGTCGCCATGGCTACTCTCCGTGCTGTGTTTAACAGCCGTGCTGGCTAATGCAGCAGAAACAGATTTGGCTTTTCCTTGTGGATGTAATGAATAGCAAACTGCTGCGTATTCATTAAGAGAAGCAACTTGCAGAGGTTAAGTGTTTCATTTCTGGAGCTGCCATCTAGGGCAGTAATAAAAAATAAATTGGGCAGCCACGGAGGAAAAGGGGTTTATAAGGCATGAAGTGGGAAGAAAATAATTGCTACCTCATTCCTTGTTTCTTTCCTTGGATTCTACAGTTGTAAGTCAGGATCCCCAGGTCCAAGCTATGCAGATTTTTGTTAGATGTGATCAAATTTGCTGGAGAATTAGCTTTGTTTTTGACAGGAACCCATCTGACTCACTCAGCAAAAATAAACAGGCTCTTGGACTGCAGTCATCCAGTCCAGGAAGGACGGAGGAAAATGGGGCTGGCTTTGATGTCTGAAGTGACAGTAGGGTGAGTCCAGACGATGCTCTGTCCACCTTTCATCAGCCTGTAGCTTTCAAGGCTGGAAGGGGTCGTGATCGTCCAGCCACAACCTCCTGTGCTGCCCAGGGCAGCAGCTCCGGAGTCAAACCCATGGGTTTTGTTTGGCCTGAAGCTGATCTTCAGGAAAAGGTCCGTAACCCTGATTTCAAGACTTTGGAAATGGTATGAGTGTCTCCCAGTGTCTCTCCATGTCTATAGTCAACAGGGAGGGATGGGCACGTTTCAGATACCTGCTGTAGGATACGAGGGGTTGGGTGGTGGATGTACCTCTTTCTCTCTTCTCTCGTTTGTGATTGTTGCACGAGAAATGGAAGCAGCACAAAATGATGATGTCACTGGAGGTGTCAGTACATTGCACAGCCTCGCCGTCCTCTTCTGAACTCCCCATACCTCCTTCTCCACGGCATTAAGTGGGCAGCAGGACTGCCTTTGGTCTCCACCACGACAACTCGGCGGTTTCCAGACGTTCTTCCAGGACACTGTCCATCTGCGGCATGTTGGTTTGGGTTTTTTTTTTCCCTAGTTGTACAGTCTTGTATTTGGCTGCTTAAAAATGCATCTTGTTTAAATGAGTCCAGCACACCCATCGATCCAGATGGCATTGTATTAGTGACCTGTCCTCTTTAATTATGTGCAACTAATTTTTAATTTTATGTTCTCTGCAAACACGACTGGGAATGATTTTCTGGCTGCTTGTAAATCATTGATAGATATTGAATCCTTTCAGAGATTGCTTTCTCTTGGAAGAAATGAGGATTCCCCCATTGCAGTTAGTTTTCAACATTTATCAAATAGCTATCTTTTAATTCACTTAGTACGTGTTTACATTGATTTCTTTTCTAGGGCTGATTTTCTTTGAATCAACATCTTGTGCACTAGTAAGCCCTGCAAAAAGCTAAGTCTCTTAGGCTAAAATAGTTATCTTTCTTAACCAAAGCCATAAATCGTATCGGGACGTAATGCCAAGTCTGTTTGACAAGGCTGCTTTTCTTTCTTCTTCCCCACATGAAGACATACAGGCTGAACGTCTTGCTGAGACATTTTTAGCCAGGTTGGCACAGGGTGTTCACACCTACAGAAGAATCATTTTTAATCCTTTCTGCACATTTTTCTGCCTGAGGTGTGTTTGTTCTTTCTGCCACGGGTATGGGAGTCCCTCTCTTTGGTCTGGCAACATCACACAGTAACTGTCATTTCTTCATAGTTGTATTTCCTCCACCTTTTTTGTTAGGGAGGACAATGTTGTGGGATGCTTATAGAAACAGACTCAAGTATGAGCTGTTCTGAAGCTCGAGCTGTGTTAAAAGTCCATGTTTCTGTCTCTTTGTGACCTGACCTGTTGATGTGTGGTGTGGTAGGACCTGGTAGGGATGTCCATCAAAAACCCAGTCCTTGTTTATGAGTCTGAAAGGAGTCTGACGAGGAAGACCTGGACCTGGGAGTAGTCCAAGGGGGATGAAGGGATGGGTGTCCCTCCACGCTGCTTGTGGTCGTGGCCACGTTTTCACAGATGGATCAGCCCCAGCTGTTTGATGTCCATGAAATGCTTGGGAATGGGGGTGGCTTGGCTGTCCCCAGGGCTCATGGAAGGGCAGTCACCGACAGCTCCTGATTTGGATTGGGTTGAAAGTGGTGTGCGAAGTTTTAGGTGTCTTCATAGCTCCTGCCTAGATACGTGTTTTGAAGACCTCTGCTTCTAACTCGTCTGAAACACTGCTGCCAGCGTTGCGGAGAGGACGGCACATGTGGGGGTCCGCTCTGCGCCTCCCCCCGGGTGCAACCAAGGTGTTCGGTGGCCAGGAAGGAGTGAGTTACCTCCAGCCATGCCGGCAGCACCCATTGGTGGAGTGGCTGTGAAGGTCATTCAATCTACCTCCCCAGTGAGTTTTCCCACTTTAGCCCTGATGTTCAGGAGTCAGTTGCTTCTCTCGGTAGCTCTTGCAGCGTTTTCTTGGGCAAGAACGTGGTCGATGTTGGTAGGCAATGTCTGACCTGTGTGGGCAGTCACGCGTCCCCTGTTTGAGTCTGCAGCTGCCCAGGCTTCGGGGCAGAGCTGCCCTGCCGTCGGGCCGGCCGGTTGCCTACGGAAGGGTTTGTTAGATGAGAGCTGAGGAGCATCGCTGAGAGGCTCGGGGAGCCTTTTCCAAAGGCCACCGGAGTCAAATGAAAGACTCGATGAGCTGAAAAGCCTTGAGACAAGATTTAGAGGGGAGTAAGAGTTTCTGAGTATGGGTTTGGGTGTGCTGGAGGTATGAGACCTGTTTGCCTTCTTCCCCAGGCTCTGGGGCAGGAGGCTGTGAGAACAGCGGAGGAGAGGGTGGGCAGTGGGGACCCCATGGGTGTGGTTGGGAGGAAGATGAGAAGCTGGAGAGTGGAGAGACCGTGTATCTACATTATCTGCCTCTTCTGGTGCCAGGCTCCTTATTTAACCTGTTTCAGGTGTTTCTTCAGTACTGTTTTGGGCAGATTCTATCTATGGGACTGCCCTTGGTGAATACACAGTTGTGGAAGGGATGGGATGGAGGGCTGGGGTCTGCTGGGTGTCTGCAGAATGAGATGTGAGAGTTCTCGTGCTGGAGCAGGGCTCTGGGTCCTGTGGGGTGGGGGTGGGTGTGTGTCCTCGTAGGTCCGCTGACTCTGCCCGGTGCTGCAAACCTGTGATCCAGTGTCAGGAATCAGCCCTGGGGCCCGATTTCTAGATGTGAGTAGGACCCTAAGGCAACAGAGAGCTTGGCCACAAGTTGCCAAGCCTCAGCACAAGCCAGTTTGTGTGGAGGTCTGTGAATAAGTGTTTGTTTTTCCTTCGTTGGGCTGAAATGGTTTGTTGCCTTTATGGGTAAAATGGAGCTTGGTGGTGAATCAGTCCCTTTAAAATGACACATAGTGCTGTAGAGATGGAGCCTACTGCTAGAAATCAGTGGTGAGAAGAGCGTCAGAATGTTGAAACATCTTTATATGGATGCTGAAAGCTTCCGTGGTTAATACAGCTGGGATATAAAGGTTTTTATTAGCGAGAGAAGCCCCTGTAGTGTGGGGTAAAAGCCAGCCACTGGCCTATCAAATAAAGCAGAAGCATCCTCGTGCGCGGGTTGGTCTGTAATTGCTCACGTCAGAATTTCTTCGCCCCTTTCTGCCTCTCGGCCGATGATGGCACTGCCGCAGTCAGCATCGCGACGGCTGGTTTGTGCTGAGGGGGCAAGGTCTCGGGAGGTGGATGCTGGTGGTGCTTTAAAGGAGAAGACAACTGCCTCGCCGGCTGGAGGAGTGTCACGAAAGAGGGCAGTTTGGGTCTGCGGAGGCAAAAGCAGCGCGTGGTTTAAGAAGAGGTGCTGTTGGCACCCTGAGTGAGCCAACACACAGTCCTAATAGGGCAAAAGTTCTGTGTGATGCTCGAGAAGGAGCAGCAGATCGGAGAGCAGATCTGTGTAGAGCAGCGCGTCGTCTGTGTAGGGGTGGTTGCCTTGGGAGAAAGGCTGGAGAAGGCTTTAAAACCAGTCTTTGAGTGTTTTTTCCATGAATCAGAGGGAGAAGTGCAGAAGAATTTAGGAAAAGCAGAGTTGCGAGGTGAGCATGGCGTGGTGTGACACACAGAGGGACAGTGGCCTCTTACGGGAGGTGGTCGGGAAGGTGCCGATGCTCAGTGATCTCCAGACTCGCGGCTGACGTCTGTGATGACACAGCCCGGGAGTCGCCGGAGCTCGCCCATCTCCTGCCCGGTTGCGATGGAGACCTGTGCAGATGCTGGTAGTGGTGCTCGTACCCTAGTCGGGAACAGTACTTTGCCATATTCAGTTTTGACTTGAGTAAAATGAATATCATGGGCTTCTTAATAGTCAGAGGAGCATAAAAATCTCAGTGTATCACAATTCATCATCCTTTAAAAATTGAATTTCGGTTGAATTATGCCTTGCTGCTGTAGTGCTGTGGAAAAGCTCTTATTATTCATAACTATAAATACAGTGATGTCGAGATTTAACTGGTGCCTGAAGGCTTTATGCTGTACTTTCGTATTGACAAAGCAAACAGTCTTATGGATCGGTTGAAGTTTATGGGACCGGGGGCGGCTGAGCCCTTCCCCGCCGTTGGAAGCAGCCATCCTCCTTGCCGGTCCTGAGCCGTGTTTGGGTAGGAAGGAGGGGTTTGGGCCACGTTGGCCCTTCAGGACTGAGATAACCAGCCACCAAAAAAAAAAAATAAAGTCCCCATTGGGTGGATGCTTGTTCTCCTGGGTAACAGCTTGGTCAGGCTGCTAGAGGACACATTTTGGGACCAGCACCAGCTTGGAAGGAGTGCTTGGGTTTGTGATAGCGGAGAGCAGGGTGCATGGGCTGAAGGCCGAGAAGGAAGAGCTGGAGAATGAGAAGGATCCCCAGAAACCGCCCGAATTGCCCAGGTCTTCATCAGCACAGAAGAGTGATTGGACCTTTGTTGAAGAGGCTTTCCATAGGAAGATTCTCACATACTGTCCTTGGTGGGCATCAAGAAGTAGCTTTCATGTTCCTCCTCGTCCCAGCTGAACGTTGGAACAGGCGTTGGCCCAATCGTGCGATCGCTGATGACGACAGACCTGGCTGCGTAGAAGTTTGCTCGGGTTTGCGTTTTGCTTTGTGAGCATCTGTTTGGGGCCTGCAACATGGAAAAGTCCCGTAATTCGGTGCTCGGCCGAGGCTGAACTGGAGCCCTTTGCGTGGATTTTTCTGTAACACAAAGGAGAAGTGAGTTCATCTTTTACAGGAAATAATTAACATATGGAAATAATTTTTAAAACTGTGATTGGCTAAATTTGGTCTCTGGGGACAAGGGGGGAGAGATTCTGATTGGATTTAGAGGAATTTTTTGTGTGTGGTTATAATTAGAAATTTACACAGAGCGGCAGAAGTATTGCTGTTGGATGTTGGTTATCGCGGCCCTTAGGTTGTTTGGAGTTGTGTTTGTTTTATGATCGCTTGTCTTAATATAGCGATTGGGCCTTGCAGGAGTTTGGCAGTGGCATGTTTAACTTTTGACTTAGTTTGGACATTCAATATTTTAGTTACAAAATAACTCTGCTGCATTTTTTTTTTTTTTTTTTTTAAAACAAAAATTAGTAATCTCGTGGGAACTGAAATTCTGTATTTGAGAAATTGCAAAGCCTCCATTTTGGGCTTTCTTCCACTGAAAGCAAGGCAAAAAAATCAGTGATTTCACAGTAGCTGTGTGTTCTAATGCATTTCAGAACGGGTTTCCATGTCGGCGTACAGAGAGGCACAGAAACCTGTTAAAAATCAGATGCGTAAATGTTTTGCCCTGTAGCAGGTCGAAGCAACGGGCTGGTCGTTGAGTGATGGTTGATGCCTTGAGCCCCTACGAGCGAAGGGGCTCAGCAGCATTTGCGTGCCTTGGAGTTATTTAAAGATCTTGCAGAGCGTGCCGGAGGATTGCAGCCATCGCAGGACCCGTGAGCTGGCGCAGGGCTCACCTCTCCGGCCAGGCTCGTGTCCCGGGCTCCCTCCCCACACCGGTCGGGGCGGTTGGGTTGTGTTTGGAGGAGGATGAGGATGGTGACAATGGCCAGGCGGGAATTCATCCCTTCCTTTTGCAGAAACGTTGGGTTTTTGCATGGCAATGACCGGTACCTGAACAGAAATCATTACACAGAATCACAGAGTGGTGAAGGGGTTGGTAGGGCCCTCTGTGGGCCACCCAGCCCAACCCCCTGCCCAAGCAGGGTCACCCACAGCAGGCTGCACAGCACCGCGTCAGGCGGGGCTGGAACATCTCCAGAGAAGGAGACTCCACAACCTCTCCTCTCTGCCCAACTCTCCAGCCTGTCCAGGTCACGCTGGATGGCAGCACAGCCTGCCGGTGTATCCACCACTCCTCCCAGTTTGGTGTCATCAGCAAACTTGCTGAGGGTACATTCTAACTCTTCATCCAGGTCATTGATGAAGAAGTTAAATTACTGTGGAGGATTTTCTTTCCTAGAGAAGTGCTGGAGACCTGCAGGTGATGACTCTGTAATTCTCGTTTTAACGTGATGCCGCTCGAACAAGAGGAGACCTGTGCCCATGGAAGCCTGGTGTGGCTGAGCACAGCTCACTGGGCTGGACCAGACCTTCTCTTCTCCTCCTCCTCCTCCTCCTTCTCCCTGCTGCTGCAGCACGGCTGGCGAGCGGCACTGACCCCCTGCCCAGGGGGACCCTGGGGGGCTGCAGGCCCCGATCTGGGAGGTGTGGTATATACACCAGAAGGCTGTGCTGCCATTCAGCGTGACCTGGATAGGCTGGAAAGCTGGGCAGAGAGGAACCTGATGAGGTTCAACAAAGCCAAATGCAGGATCCTGCACCTG
>Ga0065711_1039211_pt1 | contig 18027 bp, 10 predicted proteins | sample Hoacrofraction12_FD_59098 | JGI IMG/M metagenome (GOLD analysis project Ga0065711, IMG submission 59098) | Hoatzin crop microbial communities from Cojedes, Venezuela - Epithelial fraction 12 v2 (version 2) | ecosystem: Host-associated > Birds > Digestive system > Esophagus > Crop | place... | reverse complement strand
GAGATCAGGAACAGACAGCAACTTCTCAACCTGGTTTTGCTGCTGAAATGGAGGTATGAATAACGATGCCCTGAATCCAGAAGCGGGAGCTCAGTGGTTTCAGGTCACCTACTTTCCGAGGCCGCCCACTCATCTTCTCATGACAAAGAAGCTGCGGTGTCTGAGTTGGACACATCTTGTTTGCAGCCTGACTGTTGCAGTTGGCCTGAATCTGGCTCTTGGTTTTGCTGTGCTGCCGTCCCTGGACGAGCAGCGGGGATGCCGCTGCTGCTGCTTCTGCGAGGTCTCACCGCCCAGCGGGGCCGTGGCTTCTAGGGCAGCAGCAGCCCCCTCTGCCTGCTCCTCACAGGGTGCCTGACCTGAGCTGGCACCCAGCACACGTCCTCCCTCCCTGCTGCCACCTCCCAGCCTCTGAACATCTGCTTTGTGCCAATCAATCCAGGAGGTTTATCAGATGGTTTGTGGTAACCTGCCGTTCAGACTGACAGTGAGCCCTGAAAATGTGTAAGAGAGTGCCTCGGATTTCATAGGGATACAGTGTCATTTTGCTTTTTTGTCAAAGCTTTTAGAGCTTTTTTACTCTTTTTTGTCATAGCTTTTAGAGCTTTTTTACTCTTTTTTGTCATGAGAAGAAGTCCTGTTTCTGCTAGTGATATATCCAGCAAGGTCAACTTCCAAATAAGTGGGAAAATATGCAAACAACAAAGATTTGGAGGAAGGCAAGAGATTTTTCTCAAGGTTTGTGTGCTTTTATGAAGTTTTAAGGACCAGTAAAAACTTTATTTTAAGCTATAGTTAATCCGTACAACATGAGATGAAAAGAGATCAAATCTACCAGCCACAGGTCTCTAGGCTGTGGGGGTTTTTATTTCAAATCACGATATAACCAGGTTTGAAGAAAGCAGAAACACTGAGAACAGTTTTCTGGGAACAAAGTGCGTTTTGTACTGCTCAACTGCGGTTTAGATGTTGGCTCCCTTTTCCTTCCCCCATCCATTTGCCAAGTTGTGTCTTCCCTCCTGGTAGTTAGCAATAAACCGACACCTCAGGGATGGAGAGAATGATCGAAAAACCATGAAAACCTTTGAAAGCCTTGACTCACTGCCAGCAAACCACCTTCCACCGCAGCTGAATATCAGCTTGCATTTGAATATTCGATGGAATCTGGTTGAACTCAGATGAAACTGTTGCTGGGAGAGGAATAACGCTATGGCAATCTATAGTAATGATCCGAAGTAGTGCCATTTGCGACAATGGCAATGTGTTACCACGTATTGCTGCGCATTGTTAATGAGACTCTTGAAACACAGAGCCTATTAACGATGGGTGGAAAGCCTGTAGGGAGCTGAGCACCTGCGGTTTTCGGAGGCCCTTGACTCACATCCTCTGTGCCAGCTGTAGATGATTCCACTCAGCCTCCGACAGGCAGGGATTGCCACCCCCTCACATCTCCCAGCTGAAAAGCTCGTGGGAGCCCTCCCTAACCCATTCCAGTGCGCAAAGACAGGAACTACAAAAAGCCTGGTACTTCTGCAAGGGGTGTGCCAAGGGAGATGTGGAAAGGCAGGGTCTCCTCTCTCCGCTGACGGCTTCTGAAATGACTTAGCCTGCAAGCCAGCCACTAATCCTTCTGCAATTAAACAATTTCATTCTTCTCTACTGTGACAGTTTTTCCTCCTCCTCTCTCACTGTCGTACACAAAGCCAAAGACAGATCAGTTATAGACTTTCTTGCAAAAAACAAACAAACAAACAAACAAAAAGACTAGCCTGGCTCAGTGGAAGATGATAAGATTCAACCTGGAGCTAAAGCTGACCCAAACGTCATCTCTGAACTCCTACAATGGTTGCAGATGTGTATCATTCATTTCTAAGCTGGGTGAGATGCTACAGAGGTCATTGAACCATAAGAAAGCACAACCAGTAAGGTGACAAATGCTACCAAAATTCTTCCTCAAAGCAGAGAGGAGCCAAAGGAGAAGGGAAATCACATCTTTGGAGTGGTTGGCTTTGCGCCAAGTGAAGAAGAGATGTTAGGCTGTCACCACTTCCTCCAGCACTGCTGAAGGGGTATTGGCAGGGAGAAGAAAGCAGACGTCTCCTCAAAAGCTCACCTTGATCTTCTGAGTAATTGCGTTTCCATTAAAGACGTGCTTCCTTCCGTCCCCTGGCTCACGGGTGTTCCTGTCTGTGTTTGCTTTCTGAGCACTCGATACCACCTCATTGTGGGTGGTTGTGGAGGCCCTTTCAAAGACCCATTGCCAGGCTGAACAGAAAATGTCTTGGTTTTCCCATTTATCCTCCCTGCCACCGTTCAGCATTTTGCACTTCTAGTTAATTGACAAGCAGCAGATGGGACGGTGGGCTGTTTCAATTTGGTTTTCATTAATGGCACTGTAAAAAGTGTACACTAGAGCTTTTCCGCTCCAGGTTTCCCTGGATGCAGGAGAGGATGAACCACCATGGCAACAGGACAAAGGGAGGTGCTCTTACCTCAAATGGCGGAGAGCTGGTGCAGTACCTGGAGAAGGCAATGTGTCCACGGGTGGCCACTTACGGATCTAGTCCTTGCCAGACCTGCCTGCATCTTCTTCTGAGTTGTCAGGCTCTGCCCCTCGCCTGGCACAGAGTCTGTGGTGAGACGCGTCCTGGTCTAAGCTGGTCTGGCTATATGAGCACTGGTTTCTAACAGCTGAGACCTGCCATCAGATCCCAAGAATGACATTTCTGTCAGCAGTGACCATTTAAACTCAAATTATTTATTCAGAGGCGTTATTAATTTAAAAAAGAAATTATTAGTGGACCAGATTCTGAGAAATAGCATTCACTCTGCACTAGTAATACTGATTGCAGCCTTGTGCTGACCCATGGAGTGTTTATTCAAGCTTGGTCCTTGAAAAAGGTCACCAAGCCCCTGTCCCAGGGTATTTCTATTTGCTTTCAATTGTGAACGAAAGTTGTATAAGGACTTAATCTCCAGTTTGCCTTGTAGAAATTGATTTATTACTTAATAACACCCTTGCTGTGATAGGGCGAGAGGAGGCAGAGCCTGAGCAATAGCTCTATTGTGCTGTCAGTATAAATTAGAGCTAAAGAAGTTACTCTTTAACCACAAGCTTTGGGGTTTCTGGGTTTTTTACAAGTGCAATTTCCGACTGACAAAAGGCTTTTTACACAACAGATTCTTTCCTGTTTCGGGTTTCATCCCCCACAGTTTTCGCAGCCTTGCTGCCCTCTGAGTCTCCTGCCGGCAGCAGCATGCAGGGGCGAGGAGATCAAACCACAGGAAAGACAGCGTCTGCCTTCTGCTCTGTGAATTGCAGGGTACAGCTATTGGTGATAATTATAGGGAGAAGGCTCATGGGTTTACACACCTCTTTCTGAATAACTGAGGTTTTGATAGACCCAGGGACAGGAAAAAAGGTAAACTAAGAAATCTGTTCTACTTTATCTGTTATTAGAGAGGAGAGAGCTGACTTCAGGTGTCTGTCATGAAGCTCCGAGGCAGAGTTAGGTCTGAACAAAGAGCTTTGTTTCTAAAGTACAGACTGTCTTATTATCACTAGGATCTCACCCCAAGCTGAGTAGCTGAAAACTGAATTAAGAGGGCATCAGCTCTGTAGACATGGCCTTGTTCCGAAACAAGGGTTCAGATGGAGACAGGAGCCAGACCAGGATGCGGTGACCACCCCTGGATTTTATAATTTGGGCATAGCCTAAATGTGCTGTAGATTTCTTCCTCTGTAAGTAGACTAAAAGGATGATACAGTCAATAATATTCAGTCAGTGATATTTAAATGCCAGATATGGATAGAAAGAATGGTAGCAGACCTATCTAAAGCTGAGAGCTCTTCATCCCCTGCCTGGCTGCAGGTAGAAGAATCCTGCTGTAGTTTTTGGTACAATTTGGCCATCCAAGGGAACAAGGAGTGCCACACTGGCAGACTGGTGCTTTCATGCAGAGGACCTGAATTAATATGAGTAGCAGGCTACAAATAAAGAAGGCCAAGTCCAGCTCAGGAATTTTCCGCAGCTGGAGACTCCTGTCTCTTTTTATCCAGTAGCTTGTTGGTAACTTCAGTTTTGTCTTTTACATTCGGCTTCTGAGCAGCTCACATGAACTGTAGACTCAGTAAACCCTGATTTCACCCAGCCCAGGACTCGAGGGCAGCATCAACCAGCCTGTAATTCCTTTTGCATAAACAGGAAAAAACACTCATTCTCATGCTCTATAAAGCGATATAAACCAAGGCTTATGGGGTTAACTTACTACGGCATAAAGACTCATAGAGGAGAGAAAGATTTATTTATAAGTTACCATTTTTTACGTACACGTACATATATATATACTCATTAACTTTCTAGAATGTATATTGGGACCATTTAATACATTCTTTAACAGCTGAGAAATTTCTGTTCAGCTCACGAATTCATCAGCACAGAGGGTGATAATGAGCCTTTTGCTGCAGGATGCAGCTTCTGCTGAAGGAGAGACTAGAAATCCACGGTCTTCCTGAGATTTAGGTTAGACTGAGAATGGGAAAAATAAGTTAACCCTTTTCATTTTTGCTAAGTATGCCTGTAATGAACCATACTAAAATTAGAAAGTTCAAAGCATTTTAAAAAGAAAAAAAAACCGACAGAGCTGAGGTACTTTATTATTATTAATCAAAGAAGATCTAATACAAAGCAAACTTATCCAACATTCTGTTAAACCTTTTGTACTCACAGTCTCTTTGGTCTGGCAGAACAGAGCAGAAAATTTTGGAAAATCTTCCAAAAACTTTTCTTCTGGAAAACAAATTATTGAAGTTACATATTCCTTTACATTTATTTCACAGTAATTTTGGGATACCTTATTTCAACAGTTTAGCAACACTATTTTTTATTCCTATCATGATTCAGGTCACAGCAATCTTACAAATGTTCTTTCAAAATCGCTTTGGTTCTCAGTGACTGTACCTTATCCATATCAATGCCAAAGTCTCTGTCTTAGAAATTACTTACAAAACTTTTGCACTCAGTACACATTCTAATCAACCAATGAACATTTAAGAAGCATTCAAGATCTTTTCTATATATAACAAATAAAAATGGTGTTTCTGTGTCAAAAGCAAATGCTGTTTTATATAGAGGGAGGTAGAAATAAAGTCCCCAGAGAGGCAGTCTCTCAGCAGCACCATTTCTTGCTGTTATGAGCACCAGTTACCAAAATCCTTCCTGCAGCCACACCTCTCTCTCCCTTCTAATTTTTCAAGGAAAATGAAAATATATTCTTTTAAAGGTGGCTTTACTGGTCTCTATGATCTTTCCCCCACTTCCGTTTGTTCTTGAAAGGAAAACACTATTTGTTAATAAAAAATATTTTTTATTATATCAGAGAGGTACAGATTAGTGTGTTTTGGTACTCTGAGCAAGGAAACACTAACCATACACAATTTTTATGCCCTGTAGGTAAAAGAGATCTTTTCTTGAAATTCTCCATTGCCTTAAAAACATTTTACTGAATAATAGAGTATTTCACTTCTTGCACTAATAGGACAGTCATTTCAAATCCATGAAGTTGAAGGAGAAGCTCCAGTCTTTTATGAGGTGCTGAAGAATGCACCATGCCATCCAACTTCAAACGTCCGGTCAAAAATATAATTAAGCCATCTTCTAAGCAATAGTAATAATCTCTTGTATTTTCCCAGATGCTTTCATCCTTGCAAAGACTGTATTGCAGAACTCAGAAACCTCCTCCTGTCTTGCTTTATTAAAAGAAAATAAAAAACACAAAAAATTGCTTTGAGAAGCAATAATTTTTGAGATATTTGCTCATTCTTTATTTATCTACTTCTTAATTTTTATTTTAACTTACTAATTATTTATCAATGAGATATATTTAGTAAAGAATGCATGGCTGGGTCATGTGTATGTGTGCTCTTGAACCTATGTCCAGCCTAGAATTTCTTTCTGACTGTTGAAGTGCATCAGTATCTTAATTGCACTCTACAGCTTTGCAGAACAGTGTTAGCCTGGGAACTGGAGGCCACTTCATCCAACTGAAATTCAAAATGTGCTTCTGACCTTCCACATTTTGCAAAAGTATGCAAAACTCCTCTGAACCGGCAACAATTTTTTTTCTGCTCTCAATGCAAGAGGTCTCCCTTTTGTATTCCCTTTTTAAAAACTAACAAGTCTTTAAGGACAGGGTTGTGAGTGCTCACTGAAGAAACTTGACTGGGCAAGACTTGCAAACAGAAGACCTGGAAGGCGTAGGTGGGCAGCAAGGCGAGCGTCACTGCATCCGCAGTTCGTGTTGGTAGCCAGCCCACACGCCGGTGGCATCTGTTCATCTCTTTATTTGAGCTCGTCTCTCCCTGCGGTCCCTAGGAGAATGATGCCTTAATGCAGGCAGACCAAGAAAATCAATATAAAGTATGCCCCTTTCTATTTTATTTATTTCTTTGCTTTTATCTTTTTTAAGAGGAGGAAAAAAAATCTCTTGCTTGTTCATCCCTTATGAGGGATTTTAAGGTAATCGTTCATCAGCTTTCCTTACCACCACGAGAAAAAAGTCTCTCTCACGTACGTTCTTACTTCAGGCAACTGAAGCATGAAATGGGAAACCTCATCCGCAGAGGAGAGCAAATGTGTCACCTTATTTATTAATTTCATGATCAGCTGAAGACTTTGATTCATTGGACAAACGTAGATAGAGTGCTTTTGTTAAATAGCAAGAACAAGGACTAGCTCTGGAGAAGGCTGCGGAGTATCTCCTTTTGATTATTTACACAGAGATGCAGTGACAAAAGTAGTTTAAAATCAAGGAGAGGGGAAAAAAACCCAAACCACTACAAAACCAGAAGCCCTTATGTCCTTCTCCCTCTTGTGCGAAGTTTGAAGGGCTCTCCCTTATTGTCTGCTAAGTCTCTCATTATGGCCTTGGTCACATCACATTACAGCCCATGCCTCAGCCTGCAGATTGTGAAGTGCTGTACCTTGGATTTATTTCATTTAGCTAAGCTCATCTACCAGCACGATGAGTTGAGACCCTGGAGTCCTGGCTTCAAGGTGTCATTGAAGTGAAATGAACAGAATTTAAAATATTAGCAAAGTGCTCACATAATGCTTTGAGCTCTCAAGGACTGTGGAAATGTCTGATACTTAATTTGGGCTGTTCAGCCTGCAGAAGAGAAGGCTCCAGGGTGACCTTAGAGCAGCCTTCCAGTACCTGAAGGGCCCTACAGGAAGGATGGAGAGGGACTTTTCACAACGGTGTGTACTGATAGGACAAGGGGGGAACGGCTCTAAACTAAAAGACGGCAGATTTAGATTAGATATTAGGAAGAAATTCTTCACCATGAGGGTGGTGAAACACTGAAACAGGTTTCCCAGAGAAGCTGTGGCTGTCCCCTCCCTGGCAGCGTTCAAGGCCAGGTTGGATGGAACTCTGAGCAACCTGGTCTGGTGGAAGATGTCCCTGCTCATGGCAGGGGGGTTGGAACCGGATGATCTTTAAGGTCCCTTCCAACCGAAACCATTGTATGATTCTATGATTAATTTGCAAATGTGGTTTGCGTGTATCTGAACATTTAAAATCCTGCAAGAAGATGAGAAGTCATCACAACCAGAAAAAGGGGACAGACTAGCAATTGACTCCTGTGCCAAAACCAAATATCTCTTATGTTACTTTTAGTAACTTCCACAAAAACATTCTTAGTCTTATTGGGCTTTGAAAAAGTCTGTTTACAAAATATCTGAACATCATGGCTAAAAAATAGCTGTCTACTACTGTTGTGACATATCAACCATCTAAGTAAATTTCCCATTTTCCTGGGAAATATTAGAATAAGAATTTTTGCATCTAATTCTCACATCTGTAGTTTGACACCTTTATCACAGCACCTAATTGTACCTGATGGCCCCAGAAAAGATGTTGGTGGTCTAACTGGCAGTGGCAAAACATGCTGAAGTCCTGGCGAAACCACAGCCCTGTGAGAAAGGAAAGAGAATTAGCAGGTACAGGTTTGCATAGAACAGAAAGGATTACTGAAGCACAAAATTAAGATACTCTGTTGCCATGAAGACATGGCCAGTGAAACCTCTGAGCAATAGCCAAAGGTGCCTGGTAACATATCTGTTAGAAAGCTGATCTCACATTTATTTGGCTGTATTTGGGAAACAGAACATTTAAGCCCTATCTTTCAAAACTCTACATTTTCTTCTTTTCTAGAGCAAACATAAGGCACCTTTCACACTGAACCAGCTTCATATAAATGACTCCAAACTTGCAAAAATAGTAATACGTGTGAGTGCATAGTGAAGGAGCTCCCTGTGCAACACTGTAGCCTGAGGTCTCGATAGAAAAACTGGAGAATAGTGAAAGTAGAGAGACTGTACCAGGAACGGATGTTGGCTCAAGTGGATGCCATGTCCCAGCGTGAAGTCCTCACTTCAAGAAGGATGCTGAAAAATTAAAGAGGGTTCAGAAAAGAAGTGAAGATTGAGCAACTATAATTGTTCGAAAACAAAAGGCATCTAATCTGTTCAGTGCATTGCTGATGAGCCTAAAAGGCAACACATCATCATCATCTCTAATAGCTGCAGACGGAAGAAAATCTCAGATGTGAGGGCTCTTCAGAGTTGCAGGCTGAAGGAGAACAAAATCCAGCAGCCAAGAGCTGAAGCTGGGTCTGTCTGCTGTCTGACTAAGAGGTGGCTGTTAATGTGGCCACTAGCAACTTTTCCCCAGGGTTGTTAGTGGATTATCCAGTGACGGATAAGTTTTAATTAAGAGTAGACATGTTTTCCAAACCTCTGATCTTCATGCAGATGTTAATTCAGAGACATTTTCTGGTCTGTTTTATACAGGGGAGTTGGCTGAGGTGATCTCAGTCCCTTCTGGCATTATAATCCATAAACCTCATCAATAATTCACGCCATTGCTCCAGACGTCACCATGGAATCACGTACACAAAGTACATGATGAAGAGGAACAAATCTAGCCCTGATCTTTGTTCAGAGCTCCCCTTCTAAGTGGAAATGCATATAATGGTTGACTCATCCAACCTCCCTTTCCTTGACCCACCATTTAATCAATTAGAGGGGAAACACAGGCTGACATTACCGATGTGCACATATGCAATTAACCTGTTTTATGCCTACAAGGCAGTTAAGCTCATAGGTAGAAAACAATTATTCTTTGAAGTTTGCCTCTTTCCTTAAAGAGAAGCCTGTGGCATTTAAAACTGCATGTTTAGAATCCAAAAGCCATGTTTAGTGACTGTGGGGCCAGAGGGTTAACTGAGCTGTTAGATGGCTTTTCAGTAGGCATCAAAAAGAGCATGAGTGAGTCCCAGTTTGACAGCTTGTAGATAAACTGTAGATGGGAGACATAATTTATATGTATTTAAAAAATTCAACAACAACAGCAAATAATTCAAGGGACTCTAGCCAGCTGGTCTTCCTTCTAAAACTGGATATGGAAAGCAGGGAGTCTTTGCACAGCGAAGATGACATGCAGAAGCCTTCTATATAAATTTACACATTTATCAAGCCTTTGTGGAATAATAAGCTACAATCTAGCCAGCCTGGGGCAGCCTGCTGTAATTGTTATGATTTGTTTTCCAGATAGAGTACAAATTCCTTGGTAATCTTTCCTGAATTTTAATAAGGGGAAGGGAAGACTTAATTAAAGAATCTTTTGTGCTGTGCTATAGCGACAGCCATCTGCGAGTGCTTCAGTTCTGGGTCTTATCTCCATCGTGCAGCCCACAGTTTTGCCTTTGTGGACGGTGGTAGTAACTTAGGCTCAAGGAGTGAAATAACTGAGCAGCGTAGGTTGGGGGAGCATGCGCCTCTCTGGAGTCTTCAGTGGCTGCTGCGGAAAGGCGAGGACCAGAGCCCTTTGATCTGTTCTGCTCTTTAATAGCATTTATTCCAAGATAAATTAGGGAATACCCAGTTTACGCTTGATAGAAGCACGAACTTTTTTTTTTTAAGGGGTGTGTACAACATAATTCACTTCCATCAAGTCTAGTCTCTGGTGTCAGTAGGGCCTTTCCTAGACTGAGCTAAATGGGCTTTTATTTTTACAACAATAAAATAGGGAAATGTATCTCCCCAGGGACTCGTTCGACATATCCCAGAAGCTGGTAGAAAAGAGGTGAGCTTCTCAGCTGCAGCTCTATACAGGCAAAGTTTATGATTTATTTGGAAATAATAATCCCTTCCCACGGTTTTAGGGATAAGCAACTTTTAGAATAGGAATTTGCAATTAAGGCTGGCTGCCCTAGTTTACAAGACCCTGAAAAGCCAGACAAAATGATGGATTTCTTCACAAATGTGACCTGGAAACTGGTTTGGGTTTCAGAGCTGGCTGTGTCTGACAATTGGCAACAAGAACTTTAGAAACAAACCCTCCTTGCCTTGATGCAGTGAGAGCAAACTCCAGGGCCAGCTGACTGAGCCCTTGCTCCCTCCTTTTCGCCTATTAGAAGTTCTCTGAGCTTATGACAGGTTTTGGATGTCTTGGTGCACTGACTTGCAAGTGTCTTCACCTGAGGTATGCAGGTAGCAGGCAACGATATATGAGGGTGGGATTTATTCCATTGCGTGTTGTACATCACATACACTCAGCTTCTCTTGTGGCAGGGCAGACAGTTAAGTAGCTATGACAATGTCATTGGTAGTTGATAGACAACCCTATAGCCAGGTGTTTGGGGTGGAGCTCTCTCTCAGAATGCGTATAGGTGTTGTGATCCAATTCTGATTTACACCAAGAGTCTCCATCGGGGCAAGACCTGCTTGTCCATAACCATTCATGGGATCAGGTCTTTGTTTCTGAAAATGACTTTTACCAAAGGGTGTCCGTTGACTTCTGACATTTCCTCTTAAGAGACAAACGTTTTACAGATCCGTCCCTCTCCGGCAGTTAAGTCCACATGGTCATCTACTGGTTAAAGATAAAATCTTCCCTTTTCTGCCTACTTTTACAGCCAAGATTCTTCAGATTTTCCATGTATTCAAATTAGTCTTTTGACATACAGATGAAGTTGAGTCAATAGTTGCAAATAAATCCAGGGCAGGGCCGGTTGGTGCAGATTGTACCACCTTTCCAATGAGATACAGGATAGATTTTAAACTTTCTTTACTAAGGAAAAGAGTGAAACAAAGCTCAGCTAAGAGAACTCTGCAGATTTCAGCAGCCTGGCAAGAAAGGGCATCTGTCAGTCATATGTCCCAGTCAGAAGGCAGGTGAGGTTTTACAGATAAAAATAAATAGCTGAAACTCCACCTAGTTACACACAGAAATCTGTGAAATGGTTTGCTTTGATCATCAACCTTAACATATGTTACTAAAGGTATTACTGTGCTTCCTTAAAAGAATTTTACTGGGAAAAATGCAAGTATACATATTTTTATGCACCTTTTGTTGTAAGAAATTAAAAGTTTGGCCAGCATCTCATCCTCCCTCTTCTTTTTAAGGGTGACTAGCACAGTTTTGAAAGCTTTGCTATGCTTCTCTCTTTGTTATCTGCCCTACACCTCTCTCTCCTATCCACCTACCCTACATGCCTGACAGGCTGAGGAGCTGCTATTGCCCCCACTGCTGCTTTCTAGATGGGAATCCTCAGCACTTAAATTGTACATGCACTGTGAGTTCTTCCCTTCCACCTCGATCCCCCCTAGGAGTAACCAGGGTGCTAATTATTAATCAGTTAACTTGGTGACTGGAGAGCCAAAAGTATAATCTCTAGATAACATCCATTTGACTTAAATCTGTCCTTTACCTGTGTGTGCTGGTGAAGTGTTTAGGTACTTTTTGTCTTATGTCACACCTCGATATCACAGCACAGGGTTCCCCAAAGAACCGGAGAACAGCAGCAGCAGACCTGATAGCCAGGGTTTTGTTCTGCCCTTTCTGTGCAGAGACTGCATGCGTGGCGTGATGCCGTTGCTTCAGCCGATGGGTGAATGAAAGCCTGAAATGTGGGCAGAGGGGCTAATTTGCTAAAAGAAAAAAGATTTTCCTTTGCCTTCTTTCTTTCCTCTTTTTATCCTTTTGCATCAAAACCTAATCAAGCAAACAACTTTTTTATACACCTAGAAACATTCAGTTTGTATTTTATTTTTATTGCACTTTTGTGTCCTTAGAGCTCTGTCAGGGTAGATCAAAACAATATAGGAGCATACGTTCCCGTCAGATTTAAAGCGTAGACCTTCTTAAATCCTCCAAAAGCTTTTTCAGATGTAGAGCTACATTTAAGAAAGCAGTTAATTACTGCATAGCTCTTCCAACAAAAACATGATTTGTTTGCAATTTAAACTGCAATTCCACCTCTTTTGAAGTTTCCTGTCTATTCATTTCCAAGCTAAGAATTTTGCAAATTTGATCTCAGGCAGTAACTGTCAAATCATCAAAAGGCAATGGGGAGCCTCCGTGTGTCAGGAAGAATCTCCAGTTCTTCACTCACCCCTGTAGAGTTCAGGGACCAGGCAAATTCAGTCACATGTATCTGTGATGCAAACCACTGAGCTAAAACCTCTCTCTAAAAAACTTAAACCACAGTATCTCACCTAAAAGGACGCAGCCTTGCTATAGAAACAGGAGGAGAACATTTAATTAAACCTATGACACTTTGAAATGTCAGGCAAGAGGGTGTACTTGGGGAGGGAGAGGATCTGGGAGTGAAGAGTTGGTTGTCCTGGTTCACAAGTCAGGGACAAAACTCTGGTGTGATTTTCTGAAGAAACGAGGTATCTGTGATTCAGCTGTCAGGTTGTCAACTGTTCCTGGAGACCCAGCACCCTGACAGGGCAGGGAAATACTACGCACCAGAGCCGGGGGTGAAATATGTCTTTCTGCTGGAAAACTACAGGCGGTACGGTAACTTGTCATGCCGTAAATCGTCTTCACTGTTCAATGCATCACCTGCTCCTAGCCCAACAGAAGGCACTAAAGCCCGAGCACAGAAAGGCCCATAAATACACAGAGAAAAATCAGAGGATTAATGCGGGGCTTGTTGTGTTGGTTTTTGAAGGACGGTATATAATTCATCACTTGGGGGCAATCATGAGAGGGATATTTAAATTACTCAGAGAGCACAGAGCATATAAATAATAATGAACAGAATAAAATGCAAATGGCCTGGAAGGAATCAATAGTGGTGAATGAAATCAGCCCTCAGATCCTAATTGAAATGAAAATGAGATGCATATTCAATATGTGCTTAATAGAATATACATAATATGAGCATCCTGAGCTAATGAACAAGACCTTTCCATCATGCAGATACATACAGGCAGGCACCCCTCCTAGGAAGAGAATGCCAATAGATGCGCCCACCCTCCCCAAACTTCCATGCATTCCTGTGTATATATACAGATAGATATAGTATAATGGAAACAATGAACTTTTAGCCTGTGCTAGGTCTCAACCACAAGCATTCATGAAAAGACCAGCTGTTGTTTCTGAATATCCGTGAAGATGTGATAGGTATTTTGCATACTGCTCCAATATTAATTGGAGGCTTTTGTTTGTGTTGGAAATAGCATGTGCCAAGGCTTTATTCTGCTTTGTATTTTAGGCCATTTTGCAGTAACTGACTGGGTGCTCTCGTGCTAATTGCTCTGGCTGGTTCTGTGGTGGCCCTTCGTTGGACCTCACTGACCTACACAGAGGAGTGGGAGCTGTTGCCCTTTGAATCTAGTCACAAAGAATTGAATGATTTTCTGATACAGGCCCACGCTGGGCATCTTGTGTTAGCTCAGCAGAAAGCAGAGGTGTGCTTTTGTGGGGACGGCTTGCCCCGACACGTTAAACACCGTAATAGTCCCTTGAAGTAAGAAAAGAGATGCCTTTTTAAAACAGATTTCTGGTGTTTGTTGCTTGGAAGAACGAGCAGCAGAGACAGGAGCATCAGTGTCATGTGCAGGAGCGTCTTCACTAAGGCTGCAAACATCGGCAGTCATTAACACAGTACTTCTGAGACAGGAACACAAGATGCTCCATGGCCCTGGGACCCAAGAAGTCACAACGGCTGGATAGGTGTGAGCTATCAGGGCTCATGTAGGGCCACCACTCTGAGGTGTCACCCCTCTTGTGTTGGAGAACACAAGTTAAAGATGCCCAGCTTCTTGGTGAAATGCTGATTAGCCTTTGCCGTGTTGGTTACCTCACCCGGCAAAGCAGGATTAGGCATATTCTGCTCCTGGGCTAAAACCCCAAAGCCCAAGAATTCTAATTGCAATTCTGACACGGCTCACCTTCAAGGTGCCTCTCCCAACTTCTCTGCCTCCATTTCTTCATCTCCACCCCACATCTGTCGTAAGGGCTGATTGTTTAACATTGCTGTGGAGTTTTGAAAATCTTCTGTGCTAAATTCTGTCTTGAAGTACCTAACAGTTAAACAGATTGAGCTTTTTTTGTTGCTTTGCAAAGCAAATGTCATCTGTATTGAATTTCTTGCCTCATCTGCTAACAAAATGCTCCTCTTCGATGATTTTTTTTTTTCCCCATTTCTGTGGAGGCAGGGCTGTTGGGGAGGGATGCGAACACAATAATTTAAGGGCTAAAATTCTATTTCTTGCTTTGGTATCCAACAGGAATGCTACTGCCTCATCACTACTGAGCCAGGATCCCATCTGGATATCAGACTGATGAGATCTTTATCCCAATCCCATTACCGGAAGAAGACACGTTCTTCTGAATCTGCACTTTACGACTGGGTGGAGGCACTCACTGAAAGGGAAAAAAGAGAGAAGGTTTAAATATTTCTTATGTTTTGTGTATTATAAGTGTAACAGAAAGCTGAATTAAAATCATCCCTCCCTGAAGAGGCACAATAGCTCTTCTGACATAGTGGAAGGCTTTGTTAAGGGCCACTCAAAGCTAAGCTGCTATAGAAATCTTAGTGGGTTATCCTCATGGGAGAAATGGGTCAAAATTATCACTGGCATGAACTACGTTAGTTTTAGCTGTCATCTGAAGGATCAGTGTAGTCATAAATCTTCCCAAATCTGCTGACAAGTCAGGGTGCAGCTTGTGCTGTTGCCCCTTGCTGACAGCTTAGCACAGGTGAACAACTGCAGTGAGCAATGCAGTGGTCCTGACCGTTGCCAGGGTGGGATCACTCTCACCCATCACACTACATTCCTTTGCTCAGTCTCGGTTGAGGCATCTCCATTCTCACAAGCAAACACTACCATTTGGGAGGACCTTTGGCCAAAAGCTATTCTCACAGCAAGCTGAGTAATTGTTCCAGTTATATTCCTCTCTCTTCCAGCAGATGGTTGTCTGTAGCTGTTCCTTTGTGACTTTTCTCCATATTTACTGAGTCCAGGCAGTGAGAAGCCAAGAAAACAGAGACCGTTGGCATGATGGATCTTCCTTGTCACCTGGCCCGCATCCTGTCACCCTGCTTGCCCAGAACTGCTGCGCTGGGCTCCAGGCCTTCCTCCCACGGACCCTACACCCTCTGCATCTTCAGGAGGGTGGATTTGAGTCATATGCAATATGTCTGTAAGAACTTGAATCTATTTTAGGCTACTGCTGCCAGGTACAGCAGATGCTATCTATTAGGTTTTACTTTCCCAGAAATTACTCTGATTCATAAAACATTCAGGACTGTGGACCCCTGTTTTGTTCAGTCCTCATCCCCTGCTGTGTAGGTTTTGGCATTGGAAATGTGTATGAATGACTATAGATCAAATCGTCTTCTCCAATATCTTATTTGGCCAGAGCAGTATTTGCCAATCCATGAACCTGCAGTCCTGGGGAGTCTTCAAGGCATCAGGAAATCATTTTCCAGATGAGAGGAAGAAAGGAAGAAAGAAATAAGAAAAAAGAGGTTTTAAGCTATACACACAAATTCCCATGGATGCAAACAAACAAAATGGAGAAGAATTAATTTGATTAAATAGCGTTTAAAATTCAGCCCTATTTTAGGCATTTAGAAGTGAAAACTCATGTAGCTATACTGCATCAGAGTGTCCTTGGAATTTGTATCTTTGTATGTCTTTTTTCAAAATTGGACAATCCTTCAGTTGAAAAGGTCAGGGCACTGTGGAATAAAAGCTGAGAAGAAATTCCTCTTGCTGTCCTCCCCAGAGAGCAACACTCCAGGGCGGGTGCCTGTCCCTGGGCAGCCGAAGACAGCAGAAAAGTGGCGCCTGGCACATCCTGGGATAAGGTAGAAGAGAATTGCATGGATTGGTCTGGAGCATGTGTTATTGATGCTGGCCCTGGCAGAAGCAAGGAAGAGCATAGGCTGAGCACTGGCAGCTTATAGTGTCGCAGCTTGCAAGGAGGCAATGTTCCTGACACCCTTGTCTGGTGGGGACCATATAGCGATGAAGCTGAGACCGGGCCTGAAAACCTGAACCCATATCTCATCTATAAAATGGCCACTGCTGGCAATACTAGAAAATACCAAGAGTGAGCTAAGAGATGCGAGAAAGGCTTTGCATAAAATGACTGTTTAGCTGAACTTTCCCTCCTTTTTGGAACATCAAATATTCATATGTGATATACATTAATAAGATACATCTATTTCTGAATCCACTCATGCTATTCAGAATAGAAGCAGGAGTTGTTCACATAGGACTTGTAGACTGATGGAAAGGGGGTGCTGGGAGTTTCGGGGAAAACTTAACAATTCACACTGGTCTGGAGTAAGTAAAACACTCAGGATCATTGTTATGCCCTTCCTCATCAAACTGTCCTAATCTTTGATGACTAGACTTTGTGTGGGGATTATCAGTTTCTCTCTTCCTTACACCAATGCCACTCTCATCTTTTGGAAGACTTTGTTGCATTGGCAGTATCAAGATCAGATAGCAATTGTTTTGTTGCTTTCAGATTTTTTTCTAAGCAGAAGAGATTTTATTTTAAAAAGTGAAATTACCAGATGGGAAGCTAATTTAATAAGTTGATAATATCTGTTCATTTTAATTAGAAGACTGCACGTAGAGCTGTCTACTTGAAATACAATCCGACACAACTGAAATATTCCAAAATTGCCAGATCTGATTTTTTTTTCCAAGTAGGAACTTGAGAGTATTTTAATTTCTTTAAAAATGCATTGGAGGAGATAATATTTTGTTTACAAGGGCATTCTTTGAAGAAGACTGACTCAGGCACTCAGAGACACAGAAAGTGACAAAGATAAAAGCAACGGAGTTGATAAACAGTGAGGACCATCAAATGAAAGAAGCAAATAAAATCTGCAAAAAGACAGCCCAGTTTTTCCATCTAAACCTTTGTTACTTTTCTGTAAGCCACAGGCAGAATGCTACTGTGAATCACAATACAGAGCTCATTTTAATATTCTGCTCTCTCTACACATATATTCCACGGTTGGGAGAACTGGGCTTTATCTCAATATTGTCAAAGTGTTTCCATCATAAAAATAGCATACAGAAACCAGACTGACTGGAACTGAATACAGAATTCATGGGGAGAAAAAAACTGAAGCAAATATCTGACAAAAATCAAGATGCACCTTTCAGAGAGAAGATTATGTAGACTTCCCCAAACATAAGAGAACATTCTGTTTTTACATATACCTACTTCTTAACTCTGTTTGCACTGGAGGAAATAGTGAATTATTTTTTAAATTCCATTTTCATCCATGGAGCAAGCTCAGAAGAGTATTAATGGACAGGAAATGTTAGCTGATAGTAACGTGGTTAAGAAGCACATTACTTTATAATCATTTTACCCAGGTTCAGATTAAGAATTGAAGTCCCAGAAGAAATGACTTCTCACTCTTTTCTTTGTCAGAGATGGAGTACTCGGAGCAATTCAGAGGGGAGATAATTCTGGCTGTATCTCACATGGGGAAAAGGCTGAGGTAGAACACGTCACAGGGAAGTGTTGGATGAGGTTGCGTCTGTTTTTTTGTGTATGTGGGGAGGGAGAAAGGACCCCACCTCCAGATGTGTTTGAGTTACAGAGAAGACAGTAATTTTATTGAAAGGAAATGGGAGGAAAGGGAATTTTCCTTGTTTTAAAATAAAAACATCAATTTCCCCCCCCCCC
>Ga0065711_1039210_pt1 | contig 18028 bp, 17 predicted proteins | sample Hoacrofraction12_FD_59098 | JGI IMG/M metagenome (GOLD analysis project Ga0065711, IMG submission 59098) | Hoatzin crop microbial communities from Cojedes, Venezuela - Epithelial fraction 12 v2 (version 2) | ecosystem: Host-associated > Birds > Digestive system > Esophagus > Crop | place... | reverse complement strand
GGATAAGCTGCTCCATCACCTTTCCTGGGATGGAGGTGAGGCTGACCGGCCTGTAGTTCCCTGGGTCCTCCTTCTTGCCCTTTTTGAAGATTGGAGTGACATTGGCCTTTCTCCGGTCCTCGGGCATCTCTCCTGTCCTCCAGGACCTCTCAAAGATGATAGAGAGCCCAGTCCCTTTGATATTTCTTTGTTCCAACCCTTAGTATAGTCAACTTTCAGAATGGTTGATTGGTGTGCTTCGTAATGTTACGTCTTGTGCAAAGACCCAGGGAAGGGAGTACTGAGAGTGGTTGTGCTGAGGCAGATGATGAGGGTTGCATTGTGTTTATTTAGGAAAAAACACACAAAACAAACTGCTTCAGAGTCCGAGAAACTTTTTTGAATGAAGGGTGATAATTTTGTTTGGGTCATGGTTTTACAGCAGTTTTTCTTAGACGTTACTGGATTTAGGATTAAGAAGTAAAGCTTTCAGATATTTCTTACCCATTTCCAAGAGTTTTCCCCTCAAATATAAGCATTTGATTATGAAGTAAGATTTAATGGTAAACTTGGAATCATATTGAGGACTGTTTGCAGATGTCTTTCATTTATGTATTGGGTGAGATAACTGTAAACTGAATGTGTCTCAAAACAAGAGCTCCTGAAACTTCTAATTAGCCCTGCGAAAGCCTAGGATATTTTCATGCTTTAACCTTGTCTTTTTCAAAGGTCTGTACCAGTATTACTATCAGCTAAAGCAGAGGTGGCCTTGCACTAGTGCTTTTATGAAGTTTCTAACAACTGGAGTCTTTCCCAGCTTTGGTTTCAGAAGTCAGGTTTCATTTCCTAGTGCCAATATTGACATAGTTCCGAGATGGGTGTATTTAGTGTTCCTGCTGAAGAGGGTATGTTCTTTGATGTGCATCCAGAAAATTGTTTTGGTGTGGGTGGGATTTCTATTGTACATGGGCGCGAGGGTTCCCTCTAGGATTAGATTTCCTCATCCTCCCAAAGCTGCTTTAAGATGAATGCTTTTTGTACTGCTGAGAATTGGATTTGGTGTAAAAGCCTATTTCAGTGCATTGTGTAGCGACGGCCTAGGCCACCCTATGAAGTACGAGAAGTCCTCCCCAACCAGGGTGACCAAACTCCTGCCATCTCCTTTACCTTTCCTGGCTTTCAGAACAGGAAACCTGCAGGAGAAGAGTGCTGAAATACTTAAATAGCAGTTGTTAGCACTAATACCTCATTTTAGGATGACACTGGTGCTAATTTCACTGGTTTATGGAGAATCCTTTGAAGTCACTCATAATCTCAGTTTGGCTCCTTTCCAGTGTAATATTTCCAGGTAATTTGCAACTAAACACTCTGTTTCTGGGTTGTGCCAATGCATTGTGCTGGACAAGACGACACATTCACTTTTTGCATATGCAGTAAGAAGCATAAAGAATCTGTGTTTATTAAATAAAGCTTGGTTCCTTAACTGGGATTGCAGCAGAAACTCCACATAAGGTGCTGGAGACCTCGGAGAAACTCCTCATGCTGGCCAAGCCAACAGTCTTTCTCAAGCAGTCAAAAGTTGTAGATTGAGTTTCCAAAGAGATGAACCAGTTGTACGAGGGCTTTTACAGCCTGAGATGGGCTGCAGCAGATCCCATGTGGAAGTGGAGTCCTGATAGTAACTAGCTGATACATATTCTGAATTTCTCAGTCACTTCAGTTGCTCACTCTCAAATGTGAAGGAGCAGCAAAACAGACTTCAACTGCAAGAATTGATATTTATTTGAATATAATAGCCATTACATCTGTGTAATTGACAGGTTAGCTCCATTTATCTAGTGGTGTATTTCTGCATCAAGCACTTTCTTTAGAGTTGGGAGAGGTCTGTAACACCTCAGTTTGGGATAGAATACAGAGCAATTTCCACAGATGTGGTTGCACAAACCTACTAAGTGTTACTCATTTAAAAAAAAAAAAAAAAACACCAAACAAAAAGCCAAACCAAAACCCAACCAACCCAACCAACCCTAGATTCAATACGCATAATTTTGTGTATGCAGCAGTTCTGCACTCATCCTTGGAGTTCTGCTGTTGACTGTCTGTACCGCTAGAGTGGTTAATAAATACTGAATACAGTGTTCTTTACACTGTAATGTTGTTGTATTATTTTTTTCACAACAGCTGAATCTTACCGCAAATCCTTTACAAATCTGTTAACGATACATTCGTTATTATGGAAGAAACAACTAAATTACATTTCTACTATGTCAGACTCAAAAGTATGGGGTTTTCTTGTCTAATGGACATGTACATGCACAGGTGAGGAATAGTAAGGAAATCTGTCTAGAAGCTTGAAGAATTGTCTTGGTGTCACCTTTTCTTACTCTGGTATATGCACAAGGACTGGAATTGGAGGTTTGAGAGTTTTGTCCAGAAAGCATGAAAATTTGCAGTCTCCATGTTGATTTGTTTTGTGTCTTGACAAGGTTTTAAAGAAAAATGGCATTTTTTTAATTAAAAAAAGTTTAAGTAATAACTAGATATCTGTGGCCTTTCCTCCCACCCCCACAAAAACTGTTTTAGCTGACCATTCTGATAAGGTCTATAACTGCAGGATTACATAGCGGTGGGGAAGGAAGGAACGTACCATGCTGTTCAGCAAATACAGTCTACAAATACAGGTTAATGGTTAACACATTTAAGTCTGGAAATGACTGTATAGTAATTACAGCTAATTGTGAGATGATACAAGTGCATTGCCATGTGATGTCCTCAGAGCACAGCGTGACTTCAAAATGTGCTGTTAGGAAAACGATTTGAGTATTACCGCGTCATCTTATGACAGAAATACCGTTCTTCACTGTAAAATCACTGAAGAGCCTTCATGGCTAGGTCTGCTTTTAACGTGTAGGCTCATCTTTTTTTCAAATATGTGCCTCTAAAGAGAAATTAATCGGTTCCCACTTTAACTGCAGTGCTAGCAGCTTGTCCAGCTGTGCAGTTTGCTGCCTGTGCTTGGCCCCGGAGCACCACGTAGAGCAAAGGTAGTTTCTCCTGATGCATTTTTGGAACTACTTGGTAGCTTGTCCCTGTTCGAGTTGCTGTTAGGCAATTCCTAGCATGCTATGTTTTGGCTTCTGCATATCTCTTGGCTAGGCACCAAGATATGATATTTAAGAGTGTGCTGTGCTCCCCTGTGACTCTTCTCCTCCTCTGGGGCAGCCTCTGTGAAATGAGGATTTTTATAGCCAGTTTTCCCTGCCTTTCTGCCCTCAATAAGAGCCTGTGGCAGAACAAATAATTGGCTCCCCTGGTTTTTGGTTTGTTTGTTGGTTGGGTTTTTTTCAAGACAAAATGAATCTATTCCTCATCTCATGGTCTTTCTTGTTTTTATAATACTACTAATAATTTTTGTTATTATTGGTTTGCACCTTCTGCTGAAGGATTTAGCAAAAAAATTTTAGCTTGCGTGACAGGGACTTCTGTGTGCAGCCCATCTCACCAAAGTTTCTCAAGGTCAATAGGAGTGCTGCAACAAGTGAGGGCTCAAAGGCCGTGGCTCTGAAGTCTTGATGCTAAGAATATTTATGTTTAGGCAAAACTTCTCCACCAAAGCTCCCTTCTGTTGACCTCTGGGATTACTTGTGCACTTGAAATGGAGCCCAAATGTTAAGCGCTCACGAGCTGGTGACCACAGGAGGGAGAGGCAGGGTGTGAAGGCATTGCTGCAAAAGGTGGAGTTAAGTGTCCTGCACCCAGGGTATTGACTGGCTGTCCAGGGGTTCTGCCGGACCTCCAGTGACTGCTCCAGGAGAGTCGGGGTCCTCTGGGGTTCCCCTGGTGTGTCCATCAGCCCCTGGGGAAGCCTTGGGTACTCCAGCACTTCTCACGGAAGGTCTGGTTTTAAGCAACAGCAACCCATCCCTAGCAGCTTGACTCTATTTCAGAGTAATGAAATCTTCTACTGAACAGGCAAAATTGAGATAAATACTTGTATCTCTGAGTGTACAAAGCAGTTAAGAACCTAAGACATCGACATTTGTTAAAAAAAATTTACATGGATTTTTTTTTTTCATCCTTTGTAAGTTTGAATTGGTTTTCCAAGTGATTTGTAACTGACCAGTCTCTGTTATGGTGAAACTAATTTTTGAGAACTAATCACTACTTAATTTATTTACATCATAAAAGGCTACTCCTGCAGCAAACTTAAAGCCACTTTCTATTGTATACTACTGAAACAAATATATGAATAGTAATCCCTAGCTGACACCTAGTGCTCTTTATTGCTGCCTTACTGGGACTCTTCACAGAGGAGTTACCGATGTTGTACCTTGTTCTCCAGAAGGCTGGAGTGGGGTGGAGGTCCTGGGGTGCTGGATAGATGGTGGAATAGAGCCCTCAACACCTTCAGCACTGTGTGTAGTTTTGCATGGCCTCCTGATTTTTGCAGGAAAAGCCAATTATGACCTGCAACACTAAACACAAAAATCCTCCCTAATTAAGAACCAGAATTTGGGGACAACCATGGAGTGGTGCTTACTGAGAGAGTGTGCTTCCCTGAGGATTCCTTTGTAGGAACATTTTCCTCATACATCTGGCTCCACAAAGGGGTGGGCACTGTCACTGGACCAGCATCCAAACCAGGTCCATTTTCATGAATTTAGAAAAGCTTTTGAGAAAGCCGTGACACCCTGCATCGGCATATGGGCTGCCTGGCCTCTTCACAGTAAGATGATGCTTCCATCCCAGCACACGTCCTTTTTGTTGCACCCAAATTTATGTGAGGGCTGCCTTGAAAGTTGAGCTGTTACCTTTTCGGTGTGATTTCCATGGACCTGAACAGGCAGGAAAGGACTGAAAATGTGAATGAAGGCACACTTTGATGAATATTATCAAAGATTGCAAAGCATCACAAATCTACACATTTATAGCAAGTTTATGTAATCTGTGTGTAAAATTTGGTACCATGGTATAGTTTTATGTTGCGTTCTTGAGATGAAACAGAAAAGCAACTAAGATTATTTTTTGCCTTTAAAAAACCAAATTTGTTCTAAAATTCTTATAAATAAGTCTGTTTTTAAATACATCTTTGTAGACTTGTAATCATACTTAGAATATCTTTGTTTCCTCAAATGCAGTGCCTCCCATTTTGAGACAAAATTGAACTGGAGAGCGGTTGTGAAGAAGGCAGCCTCACTGTGAGAGTCCCTACTTTACTTCAGATTAGTTTAGATCGGAAATCTTACTTGGGTGTTGTTCTCAAGTAAGACCACTGGCTCTGTTAGAGCTGATGTACTGAAAATGCAAGTGGCTACAAGCACACCAGATGTATTTGGAAAAGGTTTATTTTCTTTTCGTGCCATTTTCCTTGATTGTAACCTTTTTGTATGTGGGTTAGTCCTGCTGCTCTGTGCGTATAGCTGCTGGCTTCAATAAAAAGCCTGACACAGGGCATGCAAACAGTCTTCTAAATATCCACAGCAGTGTGGGTAAACGTAGAGCTTGTGAAAAATAAGTCTTGACTAAGCTAATTAGGAAAAATATGTTTTCTGCAGTTTATTTGGTACATATTTCTGTGTTTTTTTCAGATTCTCAGAGTGCCTAGCATCTAAGTTTTTTTCACATTTTTTTTCTACTTTAGGGCTCCTGTGGTAAGTCTCTCTAATGAAACTTAAAAATAACTGTTAGGGCAACACTTCTGAGATTTTACTTAATTCTGTACACCGGGAAACAAGAGACTGAAAAGCTGTTGGCTGATGCTGGAACAGCATGTTGGGAGCAAAATAACTTCTTAATGCTGAATTGTAGATATGTGTATATATATTTTTAATGTTGAGACCCGCTATTTAGACCATCTTTTATAATCTGGTTAATCACAAGGTGTGAAAATAGAAGTAGCCACTCTAGTTGATTTTTGAAACTTGACAGCTGCAGTGTAGGAAAGGGTATTTTAGTGTTGAGGAGTATTTTGCTGCACTATGGTTTTTGGGGTGGGGTTTTTTTGGTTTGGCGTTCTGAGGTTTTTGTTTTTTACTTCAGGATTTTGTGGGGTGAGAGGGTCTAAAAAAACTTTTTTGATACTTCCTTTTTTCCCCTCATGCATCATCATTCAGTATTTAATGGTGCTCTCTAGGATTAAGAAGAATTAATAGTCATAATTTTTCTCTTCACTGTACTGTTTTCCAGTCTCTTGTAAAAGAGCTCTAATATTTTAATACTAAAGTCTGTCAGATCATTTAAAAACAAAACAATGGAGAAGATTTTATCATTAATTTTGTTTCTTTCTTTCTTTCTGCTATGAGGGCATATTCATGCTTTTCCAGTTAATATTCGGCATTGAAAGACAATTGAAGAAGAATAAGGATCCTGTTGAGCTGAACATAGCACAAACGAGCCTCGAAAAATGAAGTGTACTCCCAAGCACTAACTATTTAGAGGCACAGTTACTTTAGCTCATCGAATGGTGTGGTGATAGTTCCGGATGTGAGAGTGCTGTGGCGATTTTGCAGACCTGTCTGTCCATCCGTCCATTCCACGGAAATGCTTCTGCGAAACTGGAAATGTGGCTTGAAGGTGGCTGGGGAGTGGGCTAACTCAGGAAGCGCACCGGTGGGAGATGGAAGGGAGTGCTCAGGAATTCCTGGTAAATTCAGCGTTGTCCTGTGTGAAAGGCTTGTCAGGCTGCAGGCTAGCTGTAGGGTTTCTGTGACAAATCTGCTGAATGCGAAAGCTGGAGGAATGATAGGAACGCACATTGTTCGTCCTGCTGAACACAGCTTGGGGTAGCAGGGTTAATTGGGTTCTTCCTGGGGTTTTACTGTGCTTGATAAAGTTAATTTTAGGCCTGATCCTGCCTTGTCTGGCAGCTCTGCTGTCCCGTTGGGCTGAGTGTGGGAGAAAGGGAAATGGGTCACATGCACAGAAACTGGTCTTGCAGACAAAACCTGGCCGGTAGCTTTGGTGACACAGGGCTGAGCCTGCGATCTGTTTATCCGCTGGTCTTTCTGTTGGCTCAGCGGTGGTAATAGGGCTAAGAACTAATAAAACTTTGTCGTTAAAGTGAGCACTGACAGCGAGATTATCTGCTGAGTCAGAAAATGTCAGTTTTACATCGCTACTTTTAGGAGTTGTGTACTTAGGGAAGGGATGTTTACTCCTAATGCCATTTCGTGCATGTATACTTTCTCCATTTTGTGTAGTAAATAGCAGTTTGGTAGTGCCAAGTCTTTAATTTGAGACAATCCCGTTAAAATGTATGCAGTTAAAGAAATCCAGATGATGTTTTAAAATGAGTATTGTTCAGAATAATAAAGGGGTACATGTGCGTCTGCACTGGAGCTGAAATGTCCCTTGTTACCACTGTTTGCAGAATTAATGAGACATCAGTGTACTGAATTTTTTATTTCTTTATTTTTAAAACAACATGCTGTTGCGTGTAGAAGGACCAGACAGTGTTTAACAAAAAAAGTGTATAAAATATAAAAATTTATATTTCTATATAAAATATAAATTATGTATATTTATATAAAATATAAAACCAACATGTGTATAGTAAATAACTTTATAGATAATATTTTATATCTTGCATACTAAATAGGGGGCTTGAAAATTGGCTGTGTTCCTCTCCCCCTCCCCCCCAGGTGCTGAGGTTATAGAAGTGAAATCTGAGCCCTTCCCAGTGTTTTTCCCTAAGTATCTTCAGGGTTCCATCAAACTCTGGCCAGGGAATTTGCTTCGTGCCCAGCACTTTACTATAGCAGGAGACCAGGAGTTTCCATGTCATCCCTTGATGCACACTGGTCCTTGCTCAGCAGATAAAGAGGGCAGTTTCCAAGTGTCTAGAGAATTTTATTACAGTTGGGTTGGGGTGCAATAATGAATATGGCTTGTAAACTATATTACAGCTTCATCCTAAACTGTGAATGTCATAGTGATACAGTGGGCAGCTGAACCTTGTTCTAGCACAGGGCCAATTCCAACCATTGCGGGGGAAAAAAAACCAAAAACCACCCAACACAAAATAACAAGCATCCAAGAACAGTGGTTGCTTACTGATGCATCCGGCTTTTTAATGAAGTTGGACAAGGATGCTTTTTCAACTCGGTGGCTTTTAATTCCCATGAATGTGACTTATGTTTTTAAACATTCCTCTGCAGCTATGAGCTTTGTCATATTTTCTTCTGAAGGAAAGCAGAAACCACTGGATTTCAAGAATTTGCGACATGCTAATAGAATAATCATACCATTTAACTTTCCACATCTGTCTGCCTGAGTTGAACATAGAATATGATTTGGAGGTATGAAAGGCTACTTCCCCAAATACCACACAGCGAGCTATAAAACTGTCTAATCTGTCAACATGGGTAGAGGTCTTTCTGTTTCCATTCCCAGGGTGGCTTTTCAGCCGTCCCAGTGTATGCCATTGCATGAGGAGGATCTATAAGAGGATCAGGGTTCAGGAACCGTTTCTTCAGTAATCTCCTGCAGGACACCTGAAGAAATGACTCATCCAATAGTGCGTTACCATTCGTGGCCTTAACCTGTAACTTGAGGATGCAAAAATCTTTGTTTTTGCAATACACGGTTATAATCTGTGAAGAGACAATTTCCTTTTCCCCAGTTGATTCAACCTCAAATCAAACATATACTCCCTTTGAAAACCCAGTTCCTCAGATCTCCTTTTTTGGTGTTTGAATTTGTTTCCTGTCAGATCCTAAAAAAGAGCAAATCCTGCTTGCAGGTTGGTGGGGTTTATTTGTGGGTTTTATGTGTGTGTATGTTTGGGCTTTTTTGGTTGGTTGGAATTTTGTTTGTTTTATTTTTGCATCATTTACTGTCTTGTGGATCACCTAGAGCAGTTTGCATGCCTTCGGCATTCCGTGCAGCCCAAGACCTTCCTGTAAGATTCAGGTTTTTGTTTGTTTGCCTTCCTCTAGCAGACTATGTAGCTTACTTGGTGCCAAAGAAAACCAAATCGGAATGGCTTAGTTTTGTCCTTGGTGAGAATAAGCTTAATAAACTCCATTAGTCAGCTTACCTTTATGGTATGAATCCAGCCTTCTTACATGCCTTTTTGTCTGTCCCACCTTATCTTACAAGCAGGAAACAGCAGCGTTCAAATGTTTTAATGCTCAAAGGGTGGGGAAGATCCTGCTCTAGTATCACTCGATTTGCATGCTTTAGTCACTAGAGGGCAGACTTGTACTTCTCTTAATAAATTAGTAACTGCAAACTAATAATTAATTAGATCGAAAGAAGTAGAAGTAGTTGCCTAATGCAAATAAACATTTTTGATGCATTGGGGTTTAATAGAGCAAATAGGAAAATCACCGTTTTTGTTTTAGTTAAAGATGCTTCATTAAGGATTTTGTTGTTGCTGTGTTTTCTGAATTGTTCAGTGGTCTGGAATTTGCTTGCTCTGATTTATGTGAACTAACATTGATGGGATTGGTGGGCAAGCTTCCGTCTCCTACTTTGTATATACATTATCTCGTAGAAACTCCCTATATGCATATGTTTCATGCTCAAAGTCCAAGTCCAGTAAATTTTCCTTTCAGTGAACTAACAAAAGAATTTTACAGATAGAAATGAGTCACCTGTTATTTGGGGCCAAAATCACCGTTATTACACTACATCTCTGTAATTCTTTTCCCAGTATGAGGACTGTTCTACCATGCAGGTGGGAAGCATTTTGCACTGGTGTAAGAGATGACATGCACCAACAAAGAATAAAGCCAACCTTTGTCTTTTTAAGGTATAGTATAGGAAATACCATACAATGAATGGCTCTAGTAATTTTCTTTGAAATTTCTTTTAAATTACATTGAGATTAATAAAAAGCAACCATCTCCCAGTCTTAGAATTTCATGCCCACTTACTCGTATTGGCTGCGCTTTCCCTTTTTTGTCCCTTATTAGCAGGTATGTTCATAAAATACAGTAATGGAATTGATTTGCTCAGCACTGTCTTGTGGATCATAAACAAAAGCATCTTATTGCTTGTTATCTCATATTTCAAAAACAGTGAGAGAACGTCTGGGATCTGCCTATATTGTAGTAAAAGGTTCATTTAGCAGTGGTGTTAGCAGTTTTGATTAGTTGAGCGAGCCATTAAGAGTGCTGATACCTGGCACAAGAATGCCGGTGGGAGGGGAGATTGTCAGCTATTTGTGATAAAATTCCTTTTCATACACAAAAATATATTAAAAATGTAATCAGAGAGATGTTGCTATTAACAGCACCTCTTTTTATGGGTTTCATGCTGTCTAATGACAGTTTTAAAAGTTCAGCTCTTAAAATTATGTTTAATTAAAGTCAGGAATTTTAAAGTCAAGGATTTGAATTAAGTAATCCACCAGTGATTCTATTTTTTTAAAAAATAAAAAAAATCTTGCAAGTGCAAGTCCTTGTAGCTTCAGAGTTAGACACCAAACTAACAGAGTTCGTAACGACTTTTATTTGAAATCACAGGATTGTTGACTCAGTCCCGTTTACCTGGAAGCTCCTCTGGTCTTAAGACGTTCTCTCAGTAAGATTGTATCTTCTTCTTACCTTATTAATAGTGTAAGTATCTTGATAGATGAGAGGAACAACAACAAAAGGACCTTTTCTTATCTTTCTTTTTCCTGACATCACTCTCTACTGGTGCATTTTTGTTTTCGACTGTTCTAGTGCGACAGCAGGTACACATCCCCCTGCGCAGGCCCTGAGAAAAGGGCGGTGACGTCACTCAGTTATGCACAAACATACCTCTCAGTTTGGCAAAGACCTGTTGTGAGTTGCAGTGTTCAACAGAGCTGAAGCAAAGGACATGCACATTGTTCACACAGAAGATTCAAAATGCAGTAGGATTTCTTCCTTTCAGTACAAAAAACTTTCTACATCCTCTGGTTTTTGCCGTTGTTTCTTAGCTGAATAATTCCTGCAGCTTGGGTGAACGGGTACTAAATTTGTGTGGCTCATTGACAAGGTCTAAAATGAGTGATGAGTAACAGTTAAGAAGAATATATGCAAATGGAAGATATTTTCCCACCTCCTCTCACTTACAAGCATATTACCAGTTGCCTGTAACAATAGCAGGTACAGCATACTGAGATCGAAATTATGATACTTGAAGGTGATACTAGGCTACAGTATTGTGCTTGGCTGATAAAAGCTGCCGTGGCAGCCTTCAGAAGGTCTTTGCTGAAGAGTTTGACTGTTGCAAGACCTATCATGAAGACACCTTCATTTGAATAAACACTTGAGAAGTCACAAAGGCTTTTGAAGACTAATTGTCACTTGTATGTCAGCTTGTCTTTTCTGGATCTTCTTGTCTCCCTTTCTGCCTCCGCCTCCTGCCTTCTGTTTGTGTTTCCCTGGACTGCTCAGCTCTTGCTTTTCAGATGGTTACGTTCACTTGCCTTCCTCTGACTGCCCTCTGTAGCTACAAGAAGCTGGATGTACGCTTCTCTCCTCCTTACTGAAGACTCAGCTTTAATGTTTTCCTTAATTTCTTTTTCTAGTTTTCCTGAATACGTCTAAGGATTTATGAAAGTTGGGTCAATCAGGTCTGAAAATAAAAGAATGGTTTCTTTTCTTACCTATCTAATACACTTTTAAGAAATGGTGCTCAGGTGAAACAAGTAAAATCATTACATTTGGGTATTCTGGTATCAACAAATGATTAGCCTTCATTTGCACAAATCATTTCATGCTCTAAGTAAACTTTTTTTCAGCGCAAAGGGTGTTGGAGTACAAATTATGCTGGTGGTCTACAGCTGCTTGTGATAGATGCCTTCTTGGGAACACGTGGAGAATTAGAATTGGTTAAATGGAATCAAAATTTGCCTTCTCTGGTTGACAGTTATGTGTTTATAGTTCCCAGAAGCTTTTCGCTGAACAATGATACATTGGATATGTGATACTAAATAAATATGAGGTACTGCACCAAGATTATAGAGGTATTTTAGACTGGGGAGGACGCTAAAATGAACATGTTAATTGTATTGGAATTAGACTGGCACACCTTCAGAACATGTCTTTCCACACTTCACGTGCCTGTGCTTGCTGGTCGCAGTAACTTCATTGCCACTGTGCAGGTACTTCTTCCATGGTTAATATTTTCCCACATTGGTAACTGGGAGCTCTTGCTTTTCTCTCTCAGAAGTTGTTGCATAGCAGTAGCAGTACGTGTAGCAGTTTTATGGCTCTGCTGTGCCCGATTTGCAGGCAAACGTGCGCTGTCAACCACCTCTTTCCTGTGCTGAACAGTCCTGCATCTGTGGGAGCAGATCCCTTATGCTGGCTTGGAAAAGACTGGCAAGGCAAAGAGCTGGTCCCCGGCAGTTCAGAGTAGCCTGAAGGAACCCAGGAGCACATATAAGGAAATACCACTGTTTTTTCAACTATTTTTTCACAGCTATGTTCGCAATTTTGTCCAAGCTATATAAACATTCAAGTGAGAGTAACTTCTGCTCATATGGATAATGTTAGGGATCATTATGTGTTGTGCCAAGCTTTGTCTTAATTAGAAATACTGTTGCATGACTTTATTTGGGGTCGTAAGCTGAATTAACCTACCAAAGGGGTTTTTTTTCTTTTGAAATTGGTTATCAATTGGACATAATCAGATCAACCCTTCTATCGTTCGCCTTGTTCCGACCAAAGGGAAAGCTGGGGAGAAAGGAGGAGGAAAACTTGTTTTGAAACTCAAGATAAACCTATTCTTTTCTTGGTCCTGTCTCCCTCTCTTTATCTAGCGTAAAGCAGGTAGCAGCCACCTGTCCTAATTGTGGTGGGTGCATGGGCATGTCAGTAAATGTTCAGATGAGATGACTCTATGTTATTTCCTTTTTTCCCCCCAGCCTCTTAGCATTAAAGTATCTTAGGACTTACCAGGCAAGACTTTGAATCCAGTGGGAGGTGGTGAAGAGCACTTCCCACGCTTGTATCACCCTCTGTTTGATTTTCAGACAACGTCCATGTGGATAAGCCCCTGACAAGTTGAGGGGGATTGCATTTTCTGGTTTGTGTAATTCTGAACTGTGCTCAGGGTCATAACATATAATGTGATTAGCTGGGGTAGTTCTCGAATCTCTAGCTTCTTTGTGAGCCTTTTCCAGTTTGGAGGTTGGTTACTGTTTTGCATAGCTTTCTGTGTCAGATAGAAAAGTGTCAGATACTCTTCAAGCTATGGGGTCCTTAGGTCAAGGGTTGTGTTGCTGAAGTGTTTGGAAAAGACTACATGTGAAACATAGGAAGGTTTGGTATCGTACAACTCAATCCTGAAAAAGCTTTGCAGTAGGGAATGATGTGCATGGCATCAGTGGCTCATAGTGAGCTGGTAGATGAGACTGAGCCACTGCTGCGAAGCTGGCTGTTGTAGGCTGTAGGGATGCACCTGCAGATTTGCTTGCAATTCCTGCTTCATTGATGGCATTTCTCAAACTTGATCCCCTTGGAAGGAGAGAGTATTTGAAGCATCAGCAGGTGTGTTCATCGCTTCCATGCTAAGCAAACAGATAAGCGGTGTCCTGAGGGTCGTTCAGTTTGTGGTTACTTGTGTCTCCATGGTAATTCTGTTTTCCATGGAGATGGTGGCCGCCTGGGTCCGGAGGAGCTCCTGAGCCCATGTCCCCAGGCTTGGGCAGGCACCTCCAGCCTGCAGTGCCACCGGACTGTAATATCTTTACCAGGAATAATCTCTTTGCTAGGTATTAGGTGAATACTTCAAAATCTTAAAATATTTCTTCTCTAGTTGGCATTGGCAACAGTAGCAGTCGCTGTTCATCCAAGAGTCTTGATGGGAAGAAGGTGGGTAAATTTTACTCCTGTCAAGCTAGAGGTAATGGTTTGTAGAGCCTAGGGGTGCAAGTAGTGCATTGATAACATGGGGCAGATCCTGTAGGTATTGTTCATCGGTGTAGTCAGCTGAAGAAAGTGGCCTTGCTGAGGTTGTGACCTGTGACTTAAAATAGGTAACAAGATTCAAGAACGTGGTGGTTAGCTGTGGCATCTAATAGTGTCTTGCTGTTCAGGAAGATGCCTGCTTCCCCATTTTCCTCCAATTCAAGCTGATATTTATATCTTTAATACCGTCTTAGATGGCTCAGCAAATGCAGTATTGTGCTGTTTCCTTCGTGCATAAATTGAGGAGTACAGGGCACACGCTGAACTCCAGACAATCCTTGTTTGCTTTTGACTCTGGGCCGCAGCTTTGTTGGGTTAGAGTGAGTTGGATAACCAGTATCTGCCCAGCATCTGATTCTGTACCTGAGCCGTTTAACAGTGTATTTACAGTTCAGCTGCAGTAGGATAGCTTTCCATTACTCTAGTAGTGGCCAGCCTACTGCAGTTGCTTGCCAGCTGCTGCTGCATCCCCCTCTGTGCTGTCTTAAGGTTCCTTAAGAGGTGGCCGTTGCATGTTGAGTGTGTGGCCAGGCGTGTGGTGGGACACGCCATGCACATTGTTTTCACGCATGGAGACTTCTGTGTGGTCACAGTGGTCTCTGAAATGCGGACACCAGGTGGGCGTTCTGGTGTGAACACCAGTCTGGATGACCTTGCAGCAGACCACTGGTTGAGGATATGTTTCAGCAGGAAGATTTGATACCTGAGTATCTGCAGCTTTGGCTGGGAATGCTCTGGTCCCAGTGGTGAGGTAAAGTGAGGTATGCTCCACAAATCTCCTTTCATTGTGTTTTCTCCATTCAATTCTCCTCCTATTTGACTTTCATAAGCCAAAAATGTGCTTGGCCTAGCTTCTGCTGTGCGCTAAAGTGCTGATGTATGGTCAGCTACACAGCTCAGCTATGCAAATTGTGGCAACTTAGTCCTGTTTCTAAGCTCATAAATCCATTTAACCCAAATCAAAGTAGTGAGGTCTTCTGAGGCTTCAACTTTGTGGCTTTTTCCATCAGAAATCAGTCCAGTTTTTGCGGTGTTGAGGAACCAGCCTAAACTAACTGAGAATAAATAACTCTTAGACTGAAATAAGAATTGGAAGCATCTGAGTTGGTTTTAACTTAGTAATGTAAGTTCCTGTGTAAATAAGGGCATATTCCAGTATATGCAGTGTAACTTCCATAGCCTGAACAAATAGGAAATTTTAGAAGTCTGTTTGCTGATTTGAATTTCCATAACGGCCTCTGAAAAGTTATATGACAGAGGTAATCTGGAGAAAGCAAAATGTCAAATACTAAACACTCACTGAGTGATGTAACTGACTTCTAATCTGATGTAGCGCTTGCATGCAGTCTGTCTTGTCACTGAGCTCTAGCAGGCTGAAGCATAAATGGTCTTCTGAGATGCATCTTGTTAGGCGTTAATGTCATGAAGCAGTTCGTAATTCAGAAGAGTCTGAGGGTAAAAATCGCCTTTCCCATTTCTTGTATGTGTGTACAGTAAAATAAGCAAGTTTGATAAAGCCATAAAATCCAAAAGTTGTACATGTTACAGTGTATCTCAGCTATTTCAATTTAGGTATAATTTCAGTGTATGTATAATACAACAGAACAAAAAGTCTGATTTCTGGCAAATTACTTATTGTTTACTTTCTCCAGTGAGACATTTTAAAACACTCTCTGCATTCCCATATGCTTTTATTGTGCAAAGCAATAAAAACTGCATTAGAACTTTGTCAGGTAGGAGTTCAAAGCCAGCAGAAGTCATGTTTGCTTCACTAAATACCCATTCAGGGAGATAATGCATACAGCATGTTCAGTTATATTGTAGAGTCTACAAAACACAAAATTACAAACCTGAATGTATTTATCTTATCTATCTTATCTGTGTCCTTGGCTTTGCTGGGGACTTTGTTATGAAGAGGTGCTCCAGAGTAATGTCATAGAGCAGCTCAGCAGAGGCCTTCAAGCATCATACAAGCTGTCAGTTTGTTTTCACTCTTTCTGGATTATTCTCCTTCAGTAAGTTTTGATTTACATAGTCTGATACAGGTATTGTAGGTCATCATCTGAATTGTAAAAGCTGCTTTTCCATGCAACAGGAAAGGCACAATCTCAGATCGTCTGAGGATGAATAAGAAAACCCTTTGAAAACAAGGGTGTCAGTAGTTCAGTAATGGTCTGTATTCCCGTCTCGTGCATGTTGATTTAAATCACTTTTGAGTCTAAGCTTAGTGTAGCCTTCCATTTTTATGGGGTTTCTCTGATAACACAGTAGAGACTTTAGAGCTTCCTTAGCAAAACATGACAGGGGGGGGGGGAAGAAACGGGGGATTTTTGTTTTGTTCGTTATAGCTTCTCCAGAGAGATGTCTTTGCGGGGTTGGGTTTTTTTGTATGTGGTGGTTATGATTTTGTTTGTGAGGATACTGTTCTCTTTTAATGAATCTTAAGGAAAAAAATTCATTACTTAAATGCACAGTCTTTTTAATAAGAAGAGATATTTTCTCAGGCGTTACACTGCTTTCTAGAGATGTTTTTGAAGCTCAGCAGGGTAAATCAAAGTCTACACTTCTCTGTAAGACAAAGACCTAACATCATCTTGGGACTTTGGGAGATATCCTCTGGAGTTTTGGCTGGAGTCACCCTGAGTGCTAGCAGATACTTAGTGTACTTGGTGTGCTGTTACTTGCATAACGATAAGTGATGGCAGCTTTTATTACAAAAAAGATGAGCTCCAAGGTGTGCTGTCTAATATATCTGCTGTCCCACACCCACGCCCCCTCCACATGCACGCTCTTTTATCAACCTTAGAGGAAACACCTAAATAATAATAACTGAAAAATATTAGTCTTTAGGTCCTTTTTGCTTGCTTACTCATGGTGCAAGCCCATTCTTCCTAATGGTTTTAGGCTGTTTTGTAGTCAGTTTGCCGCTGTTGCAGGTGCGAGACTTGCAGAAGGAAAGTGTACAGAAGTCCTAACTTCAGGCCCTCGGAGAGAAGGCTGGCGGTGGACCAGCAGCAGGCTTTCTGGAGCGGATGGGGCCGTGTATGGCCCTGTGCTTGGCACTGCTCTGAGGCAGCTGGGGCCATTTCAAGTGAAATCTCTGCGGGCTTTGACATAGGAAGAGCATTGAGGTATGTCGTAATGAAGGGAAACTGCAGCGTAAAAAACCACAACGCCTGGACGCTAATCTTGCAGCTGGAAGTGCTTGTCAGCTCTGCCACACTAGTTGTCATCCTTGAACATCGGAGGGACACCCATGCTTGCCTTGCTGCAGCCACTCGTGTGCAGCGAGAAGGGCCCGAGATGCTGCTCGGCTGCCCTGGTGGCCCTAATGCCGAGTGGTGCCCAGTGGGAGCTGCAGGCAGAGGTGCGGGTGGCCAAAGCCACTCACCTGCCACGAAGGCAGGGTGGCTGCAGGAACGCTGTGATGTGGTGACTACTGTGTTGACCTGTGTGTTTTCAGAGGAGGCTGTGTTCGTGAGGACACAGCAGGAGTGAGGAAGACTTGGCGGTTATTGTTTTGGGTGCAGGGCAAGGTGTTCATTTTTCTTTCCCTCGTTGGCCCTGAATGGTCAGTGTCTGGTCCTCTCGGCTGCTGCTCTGCTCTGTTGCAGGGTATGGCTGAACGTTCTGGGCAAGGCCTCCCTTCGGGGAGGGTTGACGGGCAAATAGTTTTCCTGCTGCAGCAAGGGAGTTCACTGCAGGAAGGTGAGAAGGTGGAGGGTGGCTGTTACTGTTCTGTTCTGTGGTTTAAAACTACCTGATTTGGTTCCTGATGCAAACAGAAAAAGGAGTTTGATTGGCTTTGGAGAAAAACTAGAGGCAGATTTATCACATTTGAGTAAACCAGACTCACAGCAAATAGGAAGTACTCCAGAATCTGTGACTTCATTGTATCATTTACAATTACTTTGACATGATCAGTTCTTTAATTGTTAATTGATGAAGCAGTAAATCATTATTAAAAGGGCGAACCTTCGTGTCATTGTTGGGCCGCTCACCAGAGAAAGCAGGAAATTCTCCTCCGCTCGAAGAGATCCAGTCTTTAACCCTAGATGAAGGGGCTTCATCAGCAATTGTTCTCTACAGGAACAGTTATGTATTGATGGTTTCAGTTCAATAAACTATATTTTGACTTATCTGTGGGCACAGCTGTGGTT
>Ga0065711_1039209_pt1 | contig 18028 bp, 13 predicted proteins | sample Hoacrofraction12_FD_59098 | JGI IMG/M metagenome (GOLD analysis project Ga0065711, IMG submission 59098) | Hoatzin crop microbial communities from Cojedes, Venezuela - Epithelial fraction 12 v2 (version 2) | ecosystem: Host-associated > Birds > Digestive system > Esophagus > Crop | place... | reverse complement strand
AAGTTCATAACCCTGATTATATTCCTGTAATTCCTTCTACTATTAGGGAGGAAGATGAGCCCCTCAACCCGTCTGAACCTAAATTCATCTAATATTCCTTTTTGACGAGAACCTAAATTCATCTAATATTGCTTTTTGACGAAATGTGACTAAAGTCACGGGGTGAATAATGTAATCAATGGCCTTGCTGGACTTGTGGAATGCAAGACAAAAGACAAACGGACTGTGGCATCAAGAGCCGAAGAGCTAACAAAGGAAGTAAATAACTGGTGCTTATCTTATCAGACAAAAGTAAGGGGGCATAGCCCATCACTGTAAACTCAGTGATCTGTGGGGCGCCGCGGAGGCTGCGCAGCCAGGGATTGCTTCAGAGATTGCTTTGGACAAAGCACAGATGGCCCCCGAATACACATACCAAGATGCCCGCACCGAAGGCGTGTCACACTGCTGAGTCCCGCTTCTGACAACACGACATTCCATGCCAAGAGCCAATCGATACATAATAAATGACTTAGTCCCACCTCGCAAAAAGATTTCCAAACATATAAAAATTGGCACTTGAAAACTCTCTTTGGGAGGAGGAGCCAAACGAGAACTTCACCTGACGAATGGGTCAACGGGCCTGAACCTCTCTTCCCCCCCCAAGAAGGAACGCTTTTTTGGTAAGAGTCGCGCCTCTGACTTTGTCAGATGTTTCCCCTGGAATACATTATTAACTAAAGCGCTAAGCTATTAATTTGAGCTCAACTTTTGTAGACAGTGAATTTATCAACGGCAATTCCAAATCTGTGGTAACTGTTACTTGAATAAATTACCTATTGTTTCAACTTTGCGAAACTGTTTCAGTGAAAGTCCTTGGAAGGGCTCTGGCAGGCAAGTTGAATATCAGACTCCCCTTACCCCCTCCTTTAATGCGACAACTGGTCCACTGGTAATGTATGAAAGTTAATGTGTAATGAACACACCATCATTTTGTTGATAACTTTCTGTAATGAATTACCAGGGCAGTGCCAGTAGGTGCATACTAATGACTGATCATACCACTGTAGCATGAATTTCTTCACTGTCTTTACAAGCAAAGAACTTGCTGACAATAATCTGACTGTTTCCTTCCAGTAGAAGGTTGATACCTGAGAGATAAGAATGCAGTTCTAGAACCCTACTGTTACTGCATTTATATTTTCAATATCGTAGAATCGTAGAATGGTGTGGGTTGGAAGGGACCTTACAGATCGTTTAGTTCCAACTTCCCTGCCATGGGCAGGGGTACCTTCCACTAGACCAGCTTACTCGAAGCCCCATCCAGCCTGGCCTTGAACACTGCCAGGGAGGGGCCATCCACAACTTCTTTGAGCAATCTGTTCCAGTGCTTCACCACCCTCACAGTAAAGAATTTCTTCCTTATATCTAACCTAAATCTACCTTCATACAGTTTAAAGCCATTACACCTTGTCCTATCACTATATGTCCTTACAAAATGTCCCTCTCCATCTTTCCGGTAGGCCTTCTTCAGGTACTGTAAGGCTACTACAAGGTCTCCCCAGAGCCTTCTCTTCTCCAGGCTGAACAGCCCAAACTCTCTCAGTCTTTCCTCATAGGAAACGTGTTCCATTCCTCAGATCATTTTTGTGGCCCTCCTCTGGACCCGCTCCAACAGGTCCATGTCTTTCCTGTGCTGAGGGGTCCAGAACTGGGTGCAGGACTCCAGGCGGGCTCTCACCAGAGCGGAGTAGAGTGGCAGAATCACCTCCCTTGACCTGCTGGCCAGACTGCTTTTGATGCAGCCCAGGATACTGTTGGCCTTCTGGTCTGGAAGTGCACATTGCCAGGTCATGTTGAGCTTCATGTCATCCAACACCCTCAAGTTCTTCTCCTCAGGTCTGCTCTCAATCCATTCCCTGCCCAGCCTCTATTTGTGCTTGGGATTGCCCTGACCCATGTGCAGAACCTTTCACTTGGCCTTGTTGAACTTTGTGAGGTTTGCATGGACCCACCTCTCAAGCTTTTCCAGGTTTCTCTGGGTGGCATCCCTTCCTTCTGGTGTGTCGACCACACCACATATCTTGGTGTTGTTGGCAAACTTGCTAATGATCTTTTTGACGACATACAGAAAGCCACAAGTAATTCCACCTTACAGTCATAGAAAAAAATTATGCAACACAAATTGATAATTCTTTTTTTTGTATTTGCCCATTCAATTTTTATGTGTATATTGTAAAACTGAAACCCATTTTCAGTGCAGATTTTCATGGGAATATGTGGTAGACGATATAACAAGGGCAAACAGCCATAAATTGTGGCTTTGGAAGTTCAGACTGTACAAAAAAAAGAAAAAAAAATCAACCTAGTGAGTAAGGCAGGCCAGAAATTACGCAAATTCTCCATCCCTGAGGGTTTTTGAGAAGTTGGCTGGACACAACCAAGGTTGCATGATCTAGCAATCAGATCAGCTCCTCCAAGGTCCAAGTAGCTTTTCTATTGTTCTGAGTGATTGTGAATAAATGTATTAGAAAGCCCTTATCTCATGTGTGTATCTTTTCTCCCATGATAACAGAATTTCCTCTGTCTGTAACCACTTAGTATTTACAATGAATGCATATCTGTAATATTATTAGCTACCCATTCATTTATGAAGTGTAAATCATTATTAGTCATAATTGTAGAATTAGACAAGATCTTTCTTTTGCCTTTAAGTGGAATATGAACTATCACTGCATTCATTAAATCTTAATATAAATACTATTACTTAGCAAGTATGCATCTTTGTGACAATAAAATGATTGAGGTGGCATTTTTTAAAACACCAAATAAACCAGTAATCCTGTAGAGCAACTAAATAATTAAGACCAATATGTATTTTCCAACAAAAATTATTTCCCCCCCAAAAAAATAACATAGAAAGTTTTTTTATAACTGTACATTCTATAGAAGGGTATAGAGACAATAATAACAGACTATAATTAGAACAAAAACATAATAACAGCTTCATACAATAACAGGATACAGTTTGTTAGACTTTGGGGAGCACAATCAGGTGCATGTTTAAGAAAAATACAGATTTATCTCCAAGGGTTTCTGTACGTACTCAGAAGCTGTATTTTTTATAAATTCAAGTAAGAATCTGCCTTACTGAACTACAGTCACTTAATAACAATAAGAACTGAGTAGCAGCAAAACATTGTGATCTTCTTTTTTGTCCTAACCAGTAAAAAGGCTTACATAAGACAGTTAGCCACAATAAATGCAAAGGAAGAGTTATCACAAGAAATATCTCTGTCCAACCTGGAATTTAAAACACCCTCAACAACACAAAGTAAGTTAAAATGACTTTTTGGTTCCTGGTTTTACAGTTTCATTAGATTTTCTTAAAAAAATACATATTATAAAGTTCTTGTACCAAATAGTGCTTTAAAAATATACAGTTTGGGTATTTATGTAAATAAACCTCTTCGTTTTCTGATAGAAAGTTATTTTTCAGATATGTGGTAAAATTCTAAGCGCAAACTGAACATCAGTTACATATGTTCTTCATGCATTTACAAATACTTCCCTGTTCCCTGTTAGAAAATTTGTACTGTTCATTTTTATTTGATTGTTTACAGTATTTCACAGTGGTTTCACCATTTTATGGACAGACAGAAAGAAATTACTTTGACAGTTTTTAACATTTTCCCTTACGCTTATTTAGTCAATATGGCTAGTCATAAAGCTAAGTTAGAAAGTGCTGTCACTACCTCACCAAAAAAAAGAAAAAAAAAAAAAAAGTCTGAGCTTTTAGTACACGCAAAATTTATAGATGAAGTAAAACTTAAAGCAAACAACAGCTGAATAAAAGAAACACGCTTTGCAGAGCCATTCCTATGTAAAAGCTAATAAATGCTGCTAATGTGTTTTCAAACACTGTTTCCTAAGTTCTTTTAAGTTTCATGATTTCATGATCAAGACTTTTGATCATTTTACACATCAACTTTTAATTCTGTTCTTCAGACTTGAAAAAAGTCCGATGTAGTATTTTGGTGCCCATTTGTTATGAGCTCTGTGCAGTCGCCATCTCTAATCATATGTGCAGAGCAGAACTGAATGTATATGTAGTTTCTCACTTACTAGGCACATAGGTAAAAGTTAACTAAAGTTTCCTGCTTAGAAAATTTATAAGTAGATCTTTTTCTTCATCTCCATAGCTTTTCCTACTTTAATGAGATGCTGTAATGTAGGGTCTTCCTCTGGGGATCCCAAAGCATAAGGAGAAATTGTGTCTACTGCGGGAGTTGTCTAAATGGTAGAATTGCAATCAAGCACAAGTTGTACAGCTTACAATAGTGTCAAGGCTGAGAAAAGCTTTCTAAAATTGAAGGAACGCTGGGATTTAAATAGCTGTCAGACTTTAAAGCAGACAAGTAAGTACAGTGGAATTTCAGCCATTGCTTTTTGCGTTCTGTGGATTTCATCCAAAATGCTGACACCTATAAAAGATCACAATTTTCCTTGTTGTTTTCACACAAATTTCAAAATTTCTTATTATAAATGGAACTACAATTCATTTACAAGGGGACCATAACTGGTAAACAGATTGATGGTGTGGGAACTGTAGATGGCCACAGTTAGTTTTTGATGTAAGAACTTTAGCTAGACATGAAAAGCTGAATTTCTAGTTAGATTTTAACTTATTTGGATCATGCATTGGAGATTTACTGCAATGGAAAATTTCAGCTGCTGCCAAGAAAAGGCTAGTTTACCTGGGGGCTTTTTTCAAAGCTTTCCAGTGTTGTTACTCTTTATGAGTTTATTTTTTCCACTGCAGCAAACTCAGATCATACTCATTGACCAGGGATTTTTTTTTCTTTTTTCCTGCTGGATCATGTACCTTTCATGGATAACCACTAGAAATAGTCTCGTAAACATTTAGCTCATTTATTTTGGATTTGTGACTAAAACTGTTGATAACAGAGGGATGTTTTAGCTATTGCAGAGCAGTGCTTACACAGAGTCAAGGCCTTTTCTGCTTTTCACACTGCCCCACCAGTGAGTAGGCTGAGGGGGGGCACAAGAAGTTGAGAGGGGACACAGCTGGGACAGCTGACCCCAAATGACCAAAGGGATATTCCATACCATATGATGCCATGGTCAGTAATAATAGCTGTGGGGAAGAAGAAGGAAGGGAAGGACTTTTGGGATTATGGTGTTTGTCTTCCCAAGTAACCACTACACAGGATGAAGCCCTGCTTTCCTGAAGATGTCTAAACTTCTACCTGCCAATGGGAAGTAGTGAATTAATTCCTTATTTTTCTTTGTTTGTGCGTACAACTTTTACTTTACCTATTAAACTATCTTTAACTCAACCCATTAGTTTTTACGCTTGTACCCTTCCAATTCTCTTCCTCATCCCACTGAAAGAGAGTGAACAAACACCTGTGTAGTACTAAGCTGCCTACCGAGGTTAACACACATTCCCTATTTAGAACTTGATTCTATAGATCTGTAACTTCAAAACAGTCAATATCATAGAAACAGTGCAAGCATTAGTACATATATCATCTGCCTTCAACGTGTCAGTAAACCTGTTCATCCTCCAGGGACCTTAATGAATGCTATATTCTGGCTCTGTTTATAGGCAAGAGAGCATATGAGATCATTGAATTAAAAGGGGGAATGAGGTAACTGATACTTTTAAGCAGGGCTCCAGACTGAATGACACCATCCTGAAACACCGAGTACTTTACTTCTCCAGCTCCCTGATCACAGTTGACATAATAACAACTTCTCAAAATCTCTTAATGTATATGCAGAATATCACCCAAAAATAAGTATTCAGGAATCTGATATCTGCCATCTGAATTACATTTTCTATTACTTTGGTCATCCTCCTTATACCTGTCCTTTGGGGAAATAAGAACAGCAACAGATCCTATTACTTGTGGACTACTTAACTAATAGTCCCAGGTAACCTACTTGCTCTACAGTTCTTTCTTTCTCTTCCCTTTCTGAAATATACAGATATATAGATATATACATACACTGTGGAAATAACACTTTGACCTGCAGACATGAGATGGTGAGGCACTGATTGTCCATCTCCTGAATGCAGTAGCAGTTGCTCTGATGCTTTTCAGTTGCTTAGTTCCCAAGGGCACTTATTATAAAGAGCCCTGTTGCATCTGTAGATCTTATGGACATGATAAGGAACTGGTCCATAAACTTATGGAATATTCTAGTTTATTCCTGCATTGAAAATGTGTTTAACTATAAATAAGGTAATCATATACTTGGCACAAACTTGGAAACAGCAAATATGAAGATCCTCAATTGATGCAAGTAAGACACATGGTCTTCCCACAAAGTAGAAAAGAACACTTTCTGTCAGTGGCATCATTCTCAGTTAAATACAGCTATACCAACACAGAAAGACAGAAAAGTTGAATTTGTCTGTTTAGGCCACTTGTCTACATTAATCTTAAATTCAGTAATAAAGAGTCTCCAGTTCTTAGGTATGAATTTGCAGCTGTGAGGTACTAACTTACTGCATAGAAAAAATCGGTACAGACAGAGAAATAGACTTCATTTGCTTGTGAACAAAGGGAAAGTATATTAGCTTAGTCATAAAGCTATACTTACATTCTGATCAGAATTGCTCGTCACCTAGTTTGCACAGATTTTGGAGGAGAAAACTAGGTTTTCTCCACACCCATCCCTACAGATATATTATAAATCTGGAAGGAAACAAACTTTATTTTTCATTTAGATTTTCATATCCTCTGTCTTAGAAAAGCTGTGATTTAAATCACATTTCAGGTGCCAAGATCTTCCCATTTTCACCAGAGGCAGTGGTGTAATGTAACACAGGATACTGGATTCCACTATTCCAGTCACATCATGGTTTCATTCTGCAACTGGGCTATTGAACACTGCCTTCTCCCCACCCCATCAGCCTTTTGTGACATTATTCTATCAGTCCTCTAACCAGTCAGTATTAATGGGAACTGAATTAAATTAGTATTGGGTAAATTACGTTCCAGATTTTGAGTTGAAGAATAATAGAGAAAAGCAAGAAGTATGTTGTTTAGCTACAATTAGTGGGCCATCAGAATGGCCATTAATCCTTTACTTTGTATGAAAATCTTAAACAGTATTTTTCCCACATTTTTTTTTGTTTAAATTAAGACCTCACTCACATCTCAGAATCTCACTCTATTTTACTGCCAAGCGTGTTCCCACGCTAAAGTAGGATCTTTGATCCACCACTGTTCCAAGAATTTTGCTTTTCCACTATACCTATAAGTAATAAGTAATTAAGGATAGCAGGTCATGTAAGGAAAGCAGGTGTATAAGTCAAACAAATCTGGTGTCTGAAGAAACACTCATTAGGGACAAGTACTCCCTCTTCAGAAATTCTGTCTCATTAAGGAATAATCAAGAATGCATCAATAAAGTGACATAACTGATTACTTGTGCATCTGTCTCAATAATTTTCGTGCTGCTTAGGTCTGCCAGCAGCGGCAAGCAGGAACAAATTGCCACTGCATCATAATATTAGATTGATATTAGTGGAGTTACAATTGATGAATTCATGTCGATTTAAATAGGAGGATCTTATAAAGTTGCTTTATGCAAATGCAGTTGAACTTGATGCACAGATGATTGCTGCTGACACTAAAATGTCTATAAAGGTCATTAACAGCCTAAATCTGAATTCTATTGAAGAACATCATTATAATTTGCATGATTAATATTAAAGGGTGGCGGTTGTACAAGCAGAAGTCTCTAAAAACATCATCTGCTAAGTGTTGTTTAGCAATACTTATGTATATTTAGATGCAAGGATAAGTGTCGGGACAAAATTAAAGGATATGATTTCTAAAAAGCAAATATAAAACTCAGAAGTGTTGAATTTTAACTCAACTTTACAGTACATAGATATCATGTACTATATGAAAAATAAAAGTTTAGGGCGATTTGGTAGTGAGAGAAGTGGTTTCAAGTTGCCTGTAAGTGAAAGGGAAGGGAGAAAAGCAGCAAGAGCTTATTTTCTTCAAACTACATATGGGTGGAAGGAAGAAGAGTTAAAAAAAGTCCCCTAGAAATATCAGTTTTGCTCTTCCTTTCAGTAGGTCCGAACAAGATAGAAGACACTCTAAGAACTCATGCATCCATATGTTACCAGAATTTTATATGAAGAAAACTTCGTTTTGGTGCCACAGGATGATCAGAATCCAGTCCCACTTCACAGATAGGCCAAAGACAGTGAGGATGACTTTCCTGGTTAATATTTTTATCATCTTCCATCATAAAATTGTCCAGTTCCACTAGTGTAAATCTGGTGCCTTTGCATGCAGAAGCAGAAATCCACAGTTTCACTTAATTTTTTTTTCTCAGCTTGTATTTCAGAAGTATCAAAACACACGTTACCTCCCTGTATTTTATTTTCTTCTGCTCTGTGATTCAAGCACTGGAGTGAACTCCAAAAATTCTGTGACTTCAACCAATTGCTGCTACAAACTTCCTGAATATCTTTGCACAGAATAGATAAACTTAAATCCTCAGAGGTAAACATTTAAATTTAACTGACTTTAAAGCTCAGAAAAGGTGTTACTCATTGAAGAAACCATTGCTAGTTGCTGTATTGTATTTAGAATTCTTTGTTTTAGCCAGACAGAAATAACAATATTTGAAAAGAACACATATAGGGCTGAGTTATATGGTATTTGAGTTATGACTCATAAAATGTTATTTTTCATTACTATTATTATTATTATCATTATTGTTATTATTAACAAGAAGATTGACTACAGTAAGGGTGTGCTGTATATTCTTAAAACCAGAACCAGGATTTCACATGACTTCAAAGTAGGGCCTTTAGGGAAACCCATCACATTTCGCTTTAATTACGGTAGTTCTTTTAGAGTTAACTGTCCTTACAGTAGGAGAACAGAATTCTATGTAATGACCTCGGATTGCTGAGACAGATTTTACGATTACAAGCTGCAGTTATTGCCATCGTTAATGTTCTCTTGTGACAGTCATATAATATTCAAAATAACTTTTAAAATCCATACTGAAATTCAAAGAACACCACCAACAGTGGTGGACATTACTAGGACACTCTTTGCTGGATATTGGGAAGATAATTAGAAACAGAAAAAAAGCTTGAAAAACCTGATTAAGTCCTGAATTTTAATGGAAATGATCCATATTCCCTGATTATTCCTGAACTTCTATCTAATCTACATACTGTACTCCCAAGCTTTAACCTAGATTATTCTAAATGTTAGAAAACTGACTTTTTTTTTTCCTTAAGTGAAGCATTCTTCATATCTTTTATGTTCTTTCAATGTATTATTGAACTGCCTATCAAAGGATTTGGTTATATTCTAGGTTCTTTACTTATCAGAGACTCACCTTCAAATACTCCTCAGATTTGCCGTGTCATACAGAGCATAAGCAAGTGAAAGGGGTTATTACACAATACCCTGCCATTAGCAAACATCTCGGTGAAGGATTGGGAAACATCCAGCTGCTAATGTGTTTTAAATTACATACTGTTATACTGTGTGCTCTCTAATATTAGGAAAATTGGTACCCTCCCCCTTACACTCAGACTAAAGGAATTCATCAAATCTCACATTGGGCATTTTAGTTGTTCAGAACATAATCAGGAATATCAATTTTCTAATCAAATAAGAAGGAAAAAAGAAAGGGTTTCATTTTGCAGTGTAGCAGAAAATCCAGACGTAGATGATTCAGACAATAAAGACAAACACGCTTCTGCCGAATCAAATTGATTTCCTTAGTGTCATAACGTCTCGTGAGTTCCCCTGTTAAGTCTCTCAACATAATGCTGTCTCAGGTCATATTTCCAGAAGTACTGACAGGTGGTAACACAATTTTTTTTCCATGGATCTCTCTAGCATATTATCTGAGCCCTTCTGTCTGCCTATTCCCTTTCCATAATTTAATTTCACTAATACGGAATTTCACATTACTAAATTATCCAAGACTCCAGATTATGTCTTCCTTTATAGGCAAATAAAACTCATCAGGATGGAAAGGACCCTGGAGAACACTGCATGTCTAAGCTGTGAGGAGACAAATGCAGCCAGGGTCTTTCGCATGCAACACGAGTAATGGAAGAAGCAGGAGTGGACACATGTGTTTGAAGTGTTTGGGCATGCACCTAATACCAGAAGCTGTGACACATTCATTGGTGTCCTGGGGTAAACACATACCTAACTAATTCCAGAGATAAGATAACTTTGGAATTAGTTAGAATAGAGGGAAACACGGTGCTTTCACATGAAAATGAGTAAGTGGAAAATTTGCAAGAACTAGGTGAAATAGTGAGGGACAAGAATAGGAAGGTAGGATTGGGACAAACAGGAAGACAGGAAGGTGATTAGAGATCTACTGGAACGATACTTTTAAATATAGACACCCAGCCAGTTATGGAACTGCTATCTCTCACACAGTCCACAATTCACTTGAAATCACCACAGAGATGTCTATGCTTAGTGACATTATATTCCATATGTTGAAAATAGAAGAATATGGAATTGTATCTGAAAGGAGATTGAAGAGAGATACAAGAAGATAGGTTGTGTGTTTGTGCATGAACATAATTTACAGCTTCAGCTGGTCCCCCACCTTTGCACTTTTAAACATCTGTGAATATTGTTTAATTGTTGCCATGTGTATTACCAAATGGTACTTTGCATACTGGTAATATTTTGATATGTTATCTACTGACAAGCAGGTTTCAAATTCCTTGTCAAATATAGGCATTACTTGATAAATATAAGCATGTTTATCACATTTTACAGATGGGTCAATTACGCTGTCAGTACATAAATCAGAGAAGTTATATAAAAATGATTAAAGGGTGGAAACTATGGAGTAAAGTGGAAGTTCAAGAAATTCAACCTGTTTAGTTAATCTAAGAGAAGACTAAGGGGTGACATCATGATGACAACCTATAAAAGCCTACAGAAGGAAAGAAAATTTAATAATAGATAGTCCTTCATTCTAGGTCACAAACATGTAACACAATACTATCACTTCAAATTAAGCTAGAAAAATTCAGACTAGGCACACAATTTCAGCTGCATTTTCTGAGCCGTTGCAATAGCATTTCAGGAATTCTGGTGACTTCTTTGTTGCTGGGATCATGTGCATCAATACTGACCATTTAGATGAAGTATGCTTTAGTTTAGCACCAGCTCTAGGACTGACAAATTGTATCAGGAAGCTCATTAGGCCTCCATTATGACAGAGGTCAAACTGAAGGATTGTAACTGTTGTTCCAAGTCTAGAATTTATGAAGAAAGTGATGAGAAAAAGAAGTCTCTGTTTCAGTACAGCATTCCACAGGGCTAGGGAGCACTGAACCTGTTGTTAGCCTTTAATAAGATTAGGATTTGTATATGCTGCTTAGAGTCTCCCACTGACATGTATATTAGTGTATGCAAAAAAAATAAAATCCTTTTTTCTAGTGCCTGTTCTCTCTGTTCAGTACCAGTGATCTTCCACAGGTGATATGACCTTCTATACTGGCAGAAAATTTTTCACCAATTAACATTTATTTAACATTAGTGCTTGCTGAATATGTTTTAATAATGCAATGTATTAATTTTAAACTATAAGCTAGGTATAACATTTCCATATTGTATCTTTCCTATATTTACTTTACTACAAATAAGATGTAAAGGAGAAGTGTCTGTCTCTGTAGATGAATTATTCATTGGCAATCGTGTTTGATTCTTTAAGTAATACTAAATTTCAATTGACATAAATAAATTTATTTCATTTCTAGTGCAAAAGTATTCTCAATTTGAAGGTCTCCAATGTTCTGGACTACAGAAGTACAATTTTGCTGACTATTTGAATACCTTATAATTAGGTACTGCCAAGAAACCAATGTGTCTTAGTACTGGGGCAATAATTCCAACATGAAGATTAATCAGCTATCAATACTTACGTTAATGATTTCTTCTTTCATTTGCAAATAAATTACTATGTGTCAAGTAGTCATTTATGGCACGAGTCCCAGCCCTGATATGTTGGTATTTGCCAACATAATAATTCAGGGACACCATTCAGTCTTCAGTCTTCAAGAAAAATAATACCATCATTCAGCAGTGACTAAACTCACTGCTTAATTAAGGTAAGAAGTTAGTGATCTTGAAGGGAGTGGTATCTTGTACCTTGCAAACCTATTAATTGTACTACAGCTCACTAACGGAGGAGCACAAAGCAGAAATATAGTTCCACAACCCCTCTCCTTCCCTCCCCTCTCAGCCTTGGTCTACCACCTTTGCTCTCATATCTTCCTTCTGAAAAAGCTTTTTATCTCCAAATCTTTAAGAATATATTTGGTACATTCTATAATATAAAAAATTATCTCAGGTCAGTCTTCAGAATCTGAAGGTTTTTCAGACTCAACATCTACATTTTCTGTTATGTGCTTATGCATGTAAGAACCACAGAACTATATATGACATAGGCATCATATTCAATATGCTCTACACTTATTTGTTATTAATATGTATAAAAAGTATCTTTTTGTTTAGAAGTACCAGGAAGATTCTTTATTATCAATATATGTTGTTGTGACTTCAGTGTTTAATATATCATCTATCCAAACTTAGACTGTTGTAGATTTTTACAGAAGTGACTGGACCATTAGATCATTCGTTACAAAGCTGAACTTCAGGTTTCTTGGGTAAATTACACAAGACTATCAATAAAGAAACCCGTAGATTATATTCCCTTTTTACAAGAGAATTTTGTTCATTTGTATTCCCTGTGAATTGGACTTGGTATAAGGACTGATTTGAGCAAAGGAATTTATGGTTAGAAATTAGGAATGACATTCAAACAGCAAAGATAGCTAAGCAACAGATTAGACTGACTGTGCAACCTGCATCAGTGGAGGTTTTTTTTAATATTTGGGTAGGTTTTGAGTTTTGTACTAGGTGCAATAAATTTAAATTATAAATATATATATAAAATGAATTAAATTTTTTTAAATGTAATAAATCATGTTTGTGTTGAATGAGCTAATGCTACATTCACATCTCTAAAAATCAGATACTATGGGTGGGAATTTAGGAACTGAGGCTTCGCTGTGACTCAAAGGTCGTGTGAACAATCCTTGCAAATTCTTTCTAGCTCTGTTTTCTGTTATGCTGTTTGTTTTCTGCCATTAACAAAGACTGGAACTTGTGAAGTAATCAACAACTGTATCTAAGGATTGAGGGAAAATTAGTGTTATATATTGAAATTCCAACAGAGACATCAGTGTTGACTCTTCCATTACTGTCTAGACAAAGCATAGCAATTTTAACTTAAAAAGAGAAATAAGTGTTATTTAATATAACCTGAGAAAACAGCCAGGTGTTTTTTAACTGCACTGATGACAGAGAAAACTGTAGTAATCATCTCAAATGCTTTGCAACCTTGACAATAAATCATTAACAAGAAGAGATTGTAAGTGAACCAAGTTCTGTTGTCATTTTCAAATAGCAGCAATGAATTGGAAAATTGTTATACTGTGGAGAAGAATGTTCACTAGTACTATAAGAAATCATTTACTGAATACTATCACAGTTTAAATTAAAATAATTTATACTGAAGTTTAAAGGAATTTTGAACATATTATCTGATTTTGAAGAGAAACTTATTTGATACAACTCCTAGTAAATGTTATCACACTGCCTGTTTGCTTAAAAGACAATACTAAAGAACTTATTTGAAAGGATACTTAATAGTAGGCTTCAAGTGTTATTTTCAGTAACTCTGCTTCCTTTGCTTAGCCTGGGAAGATTTCAGCTACGACTGTTATTACAGAAAGGAGTCATTATGAGATTTATTTTCTTAAAGACTGATCACAAGAAGAAAAGTTTAGATAGAAATACATACAACTTAACAGCAGGTTGAAATAGAATTTCAAATATAGTTGTATTGGTCAACTCCAATGTGCTATTCACAGTACATAACTAATGCAATGAAGCAAGAAAAACTGTGTTCTGTAACAAATACAGAATCACACGAAATTGACTCACTTGATATTCAGCCAATAATTATGGATTCCATAGAGGGTGAAAATAAATGGAAAAATAGTAGTGCCACACTGAATGACAAACATTTTCTGGAACACAATTTAGAAATTATTTTAAAGATATTTACAATTTTGCACAATGTCTTTAACAAAAATAATACTATTGAGAGGCTTTAAAGACTTTCCAGCTCTGCTAAAATCAAAATAGGTAAATAAATATGTACTCTTACTAGCACAAATTCAAAGATATAAGCAGGAAAATATCCAAACCTCTTGCCTAAGGAGCTCCTGGGTAAAAAGAATAAACATCAGTGCAATTCTTCATGTAATCATAAAGATATTTAATAGTTTGAATGTATGTTAATGTGGAGCTATAATTTTCAGTGAAAATTTTCTTTACCCAATGACGTGTTATTAAAATGTATCATAATAATCATATATTTACATATCACTTTTGATTTCCTTAACATTGTTTATAACAGTTATAGTCAGCATATATGTGTATATATAATGGATACACATACTCATCTAGAATGTGGAAAAAGCTGTATTTCAAGAGCAAAAACTATATTGTTTCTTGCTTATAACTGAAAAACAGTAAGCATAGCCTATCATTACAGCTTATTTTTCTTGAAAAATCAGCAATTCCTAAACAGAAATTTTGAAGCGTTCTTATATTACCTCTTTATATTATAATCCAATGCATTTTCACCTTAGGAAAACTGAAGATTGCATCTTAACCTTTCTCAAAATAAAACAGACCATATTTTGTTATTTATTATTCTAAATTAATTAGAATAATATTTTTAGATATTTGCTGTTAAGATCGATGTTAGCATGTTTGGCAGTTTAGCAGCTCATAGCCTTAACACGTATGACAAATTAAAAATTCTGTAGCCTTAAACATTCTTTCATTACATTAAAAAACCCCAAATGAACAAAGATATAAAAAATACTCAGTTTCTTTCTGTACATCCATTTTCTTAAGACTGGAACATTGCATTTATAAATTATTTTGCCACCTACTGTATTGAGGAAAATGACAGAGCTGTCTTAAACCACTGGCATTCAACCAATTTGTAACTTAAACTTTTTGGACTGCATTTGCTGAAGAACAAAATTCTGAGCAAAAATAATGGTAAAATACTTAGAATTACAAGTAATTAACCTGAAAGAACTGAACTTTGGGGTCAGATCTGTTTAATATCTTTACCAATGATATGGACAAGAAGATAGAGTGCACCCTCACTAAGTTTGCAGATGACACCAAGTTGGGTGGGAGTGTTGATCTTCTTGAGGACCGAAAGGCTCTACAGAGGGGTTTGGACAGGCTGGATCTATGGCCCAAGGCCAGCTGTATGAGTTTCAACAAGGTCAAGGGCCAGGTCCTTCACTGTGGTCACAACAACCCAATGCAATGCTAAGGCTTGGGGAAGAGTGGCTGGAAAGATGCCTGGTGGAAAAGGACCTGGGGGTGCTGGTCAACAGCTGGCTGAACATGAGCCAGCAGTGTGCCCAGGTGGCCAAGAAGGCCAAGAGCATCCTGGCTTGTATCAGGAATAGTGTGGCCAGCAGGACAACTGTGTTAAGTTTTGGGCCCCTTACTGCAGGAAAGACATAGAGTTGCTGGCGCGCATCCAGAGAAGGGCAATGAAGCTGGTGAAGAGTCTGGAGAACAAGTCTTATGAGGAGCAGCTGAGGGATGTGAGGTTGTTCAGTTTTGAGAACAGGAGGCTGAGGAGAGACCTTAGCACTCTCTACAGCTACTTGAAAGTAGGTTGTAGTGGAATGGGTGTCGTCCATTTATATAGAAACACACCTATTTTTGCAGTACTTCTCTTGAACTGTTTTTCAGGTTCAGAATGAAATTTCCACATAAAAAGCAGAAAAAAAAATGTGAGCATCTACTCCAGTGACTAGGCAGAGCACTCCCTGAAAGATAGATGTGACAGTTAAGGAAACTCCATGAACTTCTGAGACTTCTATCTCTTTCCTTCTTTTGCTCTTTTGCTTGTTCTTTTTTATATTTTCTAAATTGCATATGTGGATTCTTTCATAAATGCATATATTTATATCTGCATATATGTATGTTTACGTGTGTTTATATGCGAATATAGACACAAACATGTACACATACGTATTTACAGCCAAATTCTTCATAAGGTTGCATACACTTACTTCTTTACTTTGTTTCCCATGCCTTTACACATTTCCTCAAATCCTTCTTCCCATGTTGTGTTTGCTATTTATAACTTGAGAGAGGAAAATGTCCTAATGTCTTTTGGTTGCACATTAATTGAAACCATCCTTTCTCAATTTTTTTCACATAAAACAAATTATTGTGAAAGAAATTAATGTACTTAGGCAAATAATAGAGAATTAATTAATTGTAATAATTACACAATTATTGGAAACACCAGTACAGAAATAATCTATGGAGAAGCGTCTGTCAGGAATGACAGAGATAATTGATTCCAAATTGGGACAGCATACATGCATGCAGTCATTAACAATATTTTTCTTCTGTGATGAAGCTGAATTGAACAGTGCCTTGTGAAAATATTCTGAACATGTTCAACCCTGGCCAGCTGTAGAACAGTGAGAAAACTGAGGCAGGGACATTTTTTATGTTGTCTGTATTTTCTGGGCATTTTTTGTGCTTTTTAGTGTAAAGAGAGTCCTTTTTCTGTAATGAGCTTCAGAAGTAATCTAGAATACTTAGAAGATTTGTATTGCATGAAGGATGCACTTTGTTTCTTTAGATTTTTACAAGGGTGCCATCACAGATGATACAATGAAGATTTCTATGATGTTCCGCTGTTTTGAAAGGAGGCAACAGACAGAATGTATGATGTACATGAAATGTATGACACAAGTCAAAGACTAGAAAAAGATGTTTCAGCTGTTATGGGTTTGTGTGGCAAGGTTTTGGTAGCTGGGGGACTATAGGGGTGGCTTCTGTGAGAAGCTGCTGGATGCTTCCCCCATGTCTGATAAAGCCAGTGTTAGCTGTCTCTGTGACGGACCCACCGCTGGCCAAGGCCAAGCCAATCAGCTGCGGTGGTAGCGCCTCTGTGATAACATAGTTAAGAAAGGGAAGAAAAAACTCAGCGGTGAAATGGCTGGGTAGAGAGACGAGTGAGACTATGTGAGAGAAAGAACTCTGCAGACAGCAAGGTCAGTGAAGAAGGAGGGGGGGAAAGAGATGCTCGAAATGTCAAAGCAGAGAGCCTTCCCTTGCAACTCGTGCTGAAGACCATGGTGAGGTAGGTTGTTCCCCTGCAGTCCATGGAGGCCCATGGTTGCCAGTGGCAACCGCAGGAGATTTAAGTGGCCCTTAAAGAACGCAAGTGACCAGGAGCATGGCAAACAGAGCAGGCAAACAGCGTGGCACGGCAGTCAGGGAGTGGAGCAGCAGTTTGGGTAGGCAGGGCACGCAGGGAGGGCCCTACAGCCCGCCTGTAGACCACAACTGAGGGGAGAGCTCCAGGTCTCTGCCATAATGGTGGGCACTAGCTTCAGAGCTAAAACCAGAGCTTGTACAGTGGGTGCCGCTGTGACGTCTGATACCTCCACCCAGACAGAATTGGTAACAAAGGAGACTTCAGTGCAAGCTGCAGCTTACAACGAGTGCCTAGACACTTCTCCTGGAGCACTGGTAAGTGCCTGCACAAGATGCAGGCAGGTTGAGGATCTGATACATGAGGTGGCTGAGCTGCAGGAAACAGTTAACAGGCTACGCAGTATCAAAAGATCTCCAGGGAAACCAGCATGCTGGAGTTCATCCCTGAAATGTCTGTGCACCAATGCATGCAGCATGGGTGTAATCGATGGCCTTGCTGGACTTGTCCAATGCAAGACAAAAGACAAACGGACTGAGGCATCAAGAGCCGAAGAGCTAACAAAGGAAGTAAATAACTGGTGCTTATCTTATCAGACAAAAGTAAGGGGGGATAGCCCATCACTGTAAACTCAGTGATC
>Ga0065711_1007292_pt1 | contig 18028 bp, 9 predicted proteins | sample Hoacrofraction12_FD_59098 | JGI IMG/M metagenome (GOLD analysis project Ga0065711, IMG submission 59098) | Hoatzin crop microbial communities from Cojedes, Venezuela - Epithelial fraction 12 v2 (version 2) | ecosystem: Host-associated > Birds > Digestive system > Esophagus > Crop | place... | reverse complement strand
CTCAAGTAGACTGGAGCTGCTGGAACCAGCAACGGTAAGAGAGCTGCTGGGCTTCTGAAATGCCGGCTGGCAGTGAGGTTCAGGACCAGAGCTTGAGAGGAGAGGGTAGAAGGAGCATCACAAGTAAGTATATAATAAATGTGGTGACTGCGCTTGATGTGGGTAGTAACAAACTGCTCAGCAGAGTTTGGCATTATTTAATCATCTTAACTGTCGTTTCCTAAGGCTAGCATTTGTGTAGCTGGCTGCTTCCCTTACGTTTTGTTACGCTGCTGCCAGTCAGTACCGATACCCAGGCTATGTCTGGCTGCTGCAAGTCTCGCGCATCAGCCACTGGGAACAAGTTCTTTTAAACAATGATATACTTAGTTTTTTGCACGTTTAAGTGGCACCACTTTAATTGTAACATGCTCATAGGCTTTTCTTCTAATCAGCTGCAAGTCCATCCTGCCACTCTTGCATCTTTGTGGTCATTAGGTATATTTCCCTGTTCTCTCTGAGTACTGTGTTGTTCCACAGAAAGATTATAAAGTGTCTCCCTGGAGTTTGTCAGTCAGGCTGGTTTCATCTCCTCAGCTGTGGGAGCTCTGTCCAGACAGTGGGATGCTCTTCCTGCGGCGTGCGTGCAGTTACTCCCCCACTCCCCTCCCAACGCAGCCTCATAGCCGGGCACGGGGCAGGGAGGTGGTGTGCGGGGCAGATTGCAGCTGCCGAGAGAGCGGGAGCACGGAGGAGGCGGTGGAGGCTGGGAGACCTCCGGGTGTTTGACCGAGAGCGGGCTCGTTCTTCGGAAAGCAGCCGTGTGGTTTTACCAGCGGGTATTGCACAGCACAGCCAAACCGGGGGCTGTGGGGAAGAGGTGCTCCGGGGTGCCACGCTGGCTGGTGCTACCAGTGTGCTTTTCGCTTGCCTCAGAAGTGTGCTGGCCCCCATAAGCAGAGCAAGGATACACTTTTTAGCCGGGAACTGTGTTTTCCCTGTGCAGCACAGCCCACAACTGGCTCAAATGCAACAGGTAAGCATTCCTCTTCATACTGTCTCTGCCTGGGTAAAGAGACAAATGTCTTCACAATGAGTATCTCATTCTCAAAATAACCGAGATGTTTGCCTAGCTCAGCTGAAGTGTTACTTACAATATATATAGTACTCATTGTATTATGTTCATTGTACAAGAAACTACTGATATTAAAAAAAAAAAAATATGTAAGACAGCCTCCTTCTGAAGGCAGTTTCCAAATGAAGTCTGGCTTGCATGGCAACTTCCAATGAAACATTTATCTGTTAGTTGCTATTCCCATATATTTTCTATTAACCTTTCATTTATTCATACAAAATAAAACATTTTTGAATATCAGTTAAAAAGAAGTGCTTATATTAAAAATAAATTCCTATTTCAGCAAAAGTCTAAAAATGATAGAAAGGGTTGTTCTCCAAAGTAGTGTGTTCTGAAAATCAATGTGTGCTGCAACTCGTGAGATGGTAGAAAGTCTCTTTCTATTCATAAGTAAATTTTGCAGCTCAAGTTGGGATTTTTTCTGACTGTGCCTCAGTCAAGGAAAGGAATATTTCCAGTAACTTGGGTTATCAAGTTTGGCTTTCCAAGTTTAAGAATATTTATCTGTTAAGAAAAAAAATTGTTAATGTTTAAAACCTTTGAAGTATATTCAGGGTGTAGAAATATGAATATATGTTTTGGTTTTTTCCCTGATAATTGAAGATCTTTAACTTTAGGTCTGTTTCTAGATGTATATGAGGAATAATAGTCTTAAACTAAAAGAGGATAGATTCAAGCTAGATATAAGGAAGAATTTTTTTATGATGAGGATGGGGAAACCCTGGCAAGGGTTGCCCAGAGAGGTGGTCGATGTCCCATCTCTGGAAATGTTCAAGGTCAAGTTGGATGGGGCTCTGAGCAACCTGATTTGGGTGAAGGTGTCCCTGCTCACTGCAGGGGGATTGGACTAGGTGACCTTGAATGGTCCCTTCCCACCCAAACCATTCTGTGATTCAATGACATTTATATATGTTTTGCAGGATGGGGAGAGGGTTGGGAAGTGATTGTCACTGGAAACCTGTGAACTTCTTAGTGACTGACTTAAAGCTACAGTTAAATTTTATTTTCCTTCTTTAGGTTTGTTAAAGTTCTGCACTGTAGGATTTTGTGGAATTGGTAGCCTAATTGATTTCATACTTATTTCAATGCAGGTAAGTCAGGGCTTTCAAAACAAGATACACGTCTGTGTTTGTGAAAGCTTTAATTTGATTGCTAATTCTTTTAGCCTAAAGAATCTTTGTGTATTGAAAAATAAAGGCATTTATTTTAACTCTGTAGATTGATGTAGAATATGGATACAAAATATGAATATATTTATTGTTTGAATTAAAAATTAGATTAGCTATCTATAAATACTCATAATGAATAGCTTGGAAGCTATAACAACCATAAATTCAGTTTGTCAGAACCTATGAGCTCTTTATGTGACACAGAGTGTTGGAGTTTGCGTGAGATATCCTGCTGTTCCCAGAATCCTGAAGTTCTGCCTTTGCATGTGCTTTATACTGATGGAGTACATCATTTGGGGTGTCCATGCAGTGTGCAGGAGAGAAGACGTTGCCACTTTTTTTTTTTTTCTGCCTCTCCTCAAAATACAAGTCCCGTATCACCTGAGAGCTGTGACTGTAAGATTCATGATGGTTAAATCCCCGGCTGGGGTAACGTCTTGTGACATAATAAAATTGCCAAATTGTCTTATTCTACAGTGCGTTCATTTAGCATGAATTACAAATTACCTATGATTAACTTAAAATGCATTGCAGATATAGAAATTGTTTATATGGGTTTATAGAAAAATATTTTCAAAGTATACATCTTTGTATGTACATCTTTTAATGTATATTCATTCTCAAATTCTGTTCTATTCTATCACAGTGATCTTGCCTCAGATAACTTACAGATACAGTTGAGAGTATCTTTCATCTCTCCTTATTCATCTCCCTGGTGACCCCACATCAATTTAGCATTTCCAGCACAAAAAAGCCATGATCTTCTCTCCTTCTCTCCATTCTTTACCTGTGCAGTATTTCAAAGATACTTGTCATCAGCCTAATTCTCTCCTGCCTACCCTCTTTTGTTCAAGAAAAGTGGTTTGGAGCCCGCTCATTTGTTAGCCTGATTTTGTGACTCAAATCCTCACCGGCTTAACCTAGTACCAGCGCCTGGCTGTGTAATTTGGTTGATTAGAAGCCCTAGGGAAATGTTCCTTCTGAGACAGCACTCACTAAAATAGTTGAACTACAGCATAACTTCAAAATAAATCTAGTTTCTGTTTGACTAATTAAGCATGACTAATTTTATGATGGGAAAATTAGCAGTAATTGAGACATTAGCACAAAGTGTATATTTCACTTCATATTGAAAAGTCTTGGTTCTCTTTCCCTTGTAGATTGTTGGACCTTCTGATGGCTCTAGTTACATTATAGATTACTATGGAGCAAGGCTTACTCGGCTCACTATTACCAACGCAACATTCCGGAAAATGCAGACCTATCCTTAACCCTGGCAGTAAGTGTCGCAAATGCATAGGTGGATTTTATTTTTACAGATGGATCCGGTTGTCCACTGAAGTTGCTGACTTATTAATTTCACTTCATCAGAACTGACTATTAAATGTACATTGAACAAAGATGATGAAATATGAAAATTCCTCAAGTGAATGAGTTTACCTCAAAGGCGCCAAGTTTCTTTGTGACTGCTCTATTTCTGTGAGCACATAGTTTGTTGCTAAGTTGTACAATTTGTGAAATGTGCAGACTTCGGCAATTTGCACTGATGTTCTGTGTCTGTAAGTATAATTTAGAGTGTTATAGACTGGTGGAGAAAGAGTTGTTCAGAAATGCTGATCTTTAGTCCATTGAAATTGCTGAGAGTTTTCTAGCATGGTTGGGCCGGGATTACACTTGGGGTCTGTTTTCATAACTATGTGTGGCAGTTTGTAAATGAACTTAAATATCCCAGGCCACAGAAACTGCTTTTCTTTCTGTCCTCTTAGTTAAAATCCAGATGGCCCTAAATCTTGTGCTGGTGTATCCTGTGAAATTCTATTAATTGAAAGAATTATTTCTGTAAGCTTAAAGACAAATTTTGGTCTAGTTACAAAATTTGGTCAGTGCTGATCAATGGTAGAAACGTGGATGCATAAAAAATAGAACCGTAGATAACACATCACAAAAAAGGAGGGTAGATGTTTGGGTTTCCCAAGGTTAGAATAGGAAATAATCGTTCTGCTTATTTTTATTTCCCCCCCCCTCCCTTGCAACCATCCGGAGTGATATACATACCTTATTTTTCGGAAAAGAAATTGGTGCATGTGTTTTACAGCTACAGAATGTCAAAAACGTGAATTATTTGGACTAATAGAGCCCTAATAGATTCATGATTCAGTGAAATAAAATCTGTGTCCTTCGAAGTTGTTTGACCAGAGTCTTTAGGACAACCAAGATTTACCTAGATGTTCCGTTAAAGAAAAGTATGTACACACAGAGACAGGAAACGTGTCAACAGAATCTTCATGTTATTTGACCAATTTTAAACATTCCCTTCACTTTCTACTGAAAACCGGCAGTAACTGAGTGAGAAATCCACTTGCTATCAACTTCAGTGTAGATTTTTTTCAAAAATTTGGGATATTCTCTTTTCTTCAGATGAAACTTTCAAAATGTTATTAGTGTGTCCACAAACGGTATTTCTAAGAGAGTTATAAAAAATGAGATTCCTGAATTGATTTTTAAGAGTGCAATTTGTGGTTTTTAGTCTCTTTTAAACCTACATTAAGACTGGTGCACAAAAAGCTTTGTAAAGAAATCCTGTTTTTTTTCCAAATCAGCGTAACCTGACATATCACATAATGAGAATAAACCACAAGGAACACTTTGTGCTTAACATTAATTCTTTCCTTCACGCGAGGAAGACGTAGTTTTGGAATACTTGCTAACATGCGTTTTACTTGCGGGTTCAAAGAGACGAGAGCACTCTGTTGGCTTCATTCACTTGCCTGGTATTTGTTGCATCTCCCTTTTGTCTCTCTTTCACTGAATGCTCTTTGTGCATGTCAGTTTTGTTTCCTGGAATACTTTCAAAAACAGACAGGAATTAGACGGAAAATAAATGTCTGAATCAAATAAAATCTCATGGCTAAGATCATCCTGTGACTTGTCTGCTTGTTGTTTTTTTTAACCCTGAAGCTGATAATATAGCTGTGAAAATAGGAAGATACCATGGGCATCGTAATAAAAAAAATAGCCTTGGGCAACTCATCACACAAGATTTCATTCTGAATGTATCTCCATGTGTACAAGTAGCAGAGGGCTTGGCTTAATGATTTCAGCAGTCCATCTTGTGCTTCATTATCTGTAAAAGAATACGGGAGCTATTTTGTGTGAATCAGATGAAAATATGATCAGTTATGAGGTCCACCAGACTGTTAATCCCAGAAACCAAGTACCCGGCAGAGATTTGTTATTCCAAGTTACAGTGTTTCTGCAGGCACAGAAGACGTGCATCAACTGACCCAGGACACACAAACTGCTGTGGGATCCTTTCATCCTGATGCTCTCTGGTTTGTGGTGCCAGTGCATGCTCCTGTCAGGTCTGCCCTGCTTTGTCAGAGCAGTCAGAGTGAAGCCACGGGGGACCAGACAGAACAATATTTCGAATCTTAGCAAGATTTTATTTCTCTTCCATTTAGAAGGTATTCCGCTTGATCCTGTTCTTGTACTAACAGCGTTGCACTTCTTTTGCAACCCTCTCCTTTGTCTGTAAAGCCTTTTAGAAATTGATGCCACAGATGCCATAACCTTTGGACCTTATATGGGATACTGTTGGAAATCCGTTCGACATCTGGACGTGCGTATCTGCGTTTCTGTGTGCTTGTGTAGCTGCCTAGCTGAGGCTTAGAGAGGGTTAACGGAGTAAGCAGCTAGTGCTGCAGGGCCAGCAGAGAGTTAGTGAGGTCTTTGTTTTCATCTTGTAATTGTCAGATATGGCATGTTTACCATAAGGGCTGTGAAAAGTGTGATGCAAGATGTAAAGCTGTCCCACTGTGTTCATCATAAATTTGCTACAGTAATATTTATCAAAATGTCTATCCTATGATGATTTTCTGTGTTGCTGCCTGCTTTAGCTTTCTCCTGTCAATCAAGTTGTCCATTCCAGTGTGTTTGTAGTTCTGATTGCTGTGACTGCGCTGGAATAATCTTCCCTCTGGATTGTTTTCCCAAAAACAGTTGCAAAGCAATAAAAATAATTAGGCAATGTAGTATGTCATCTTCCTGCCTCGTTCCCAGATAAAATGATATCTGCTGGCCTTGCAGATATTCAGGAATCCTTTCAACACTCTGACAGTACAGAGAAGTATTGTTCTGTATCTGTAAAAATAAAGAACATAAAAAGTAAAGGCCAGAGTGTAAAAAAAGAATTTGAAGGGCCTAGCCTTTAACAACCTGTATGAAGCTATTCACTGAAGGTGCTTGCAGATCCCTGCCAGGAGTTAAATCCAAATCTTCCCTAAGTACCGGTGCAGTTCAGTCATTGCAAAAACGACTCCATAAACCTATCCTTTTTTTTCTTGGTGGTTTTTCTTTTTTTTAGTGTCCGTTTTAGGATTTTCTGCAATGTGCTTAACCATGGCCTGAAAGAGCAGTAGCTGACAGAAGCATTCAGCTTTGGGCACTTTGCGTTCACTCACACAGTGCAAAAGTGGTGGTGCTTGGGTGTGCTTATGGTATTAATGAATTACTGCAAACTGCATTTGGTCAGTTAGGCCAACCTGTGCATCTTGTGTTTAGAGCTGATTTTCCGAAAGAGCGGGTTTAGAGATATTTTAGAACAAACTCTCTGACTAGTTCTTCCTCCTGTGAGTGAAATCACAACTATGCTATGGCAGCTTCCTGTGACAGTATTTTGTTATCCTAACTGTCTCCCTCTCCACCACCCCCCACCACTCATTACATGAAGATATCACTTCTGCTTTCAGGACCTGATAACACCTTAAATGTTAGGCTTTATTATGCTGCCAAAGATGTATTACTGTATGTCTGCCAGTAGAACTTCTCAGCTCCACAGGAAGGTCTTTGTGTTTGAAATGCTCCGATAGAATTTTTTTGGAGAACATCTGTTGTCACCCCATCAGGAATTGTTTCCTTTGTTCCTCAAGAGTATATTCAGTTATATTGGCTTACACAGCTATGTCTATTCAGTCTTCTCGCATCTCTTCTCAGTGTTCTTGGATTTTTTTATTTTTAGATTCATTAGGTGTTTAGTCCATTTCTGCGCCGAGAGCCGTTCCTGTTGCTAGCACTGCAGTTTTCAAACCTGTTTCCTCCAGAAAATGATGTTGAATACAATCAGGTTGGGTGCTCAAGCACCCAGTTGGGGAAATGCCACAGGCAAGATTTTGCATGCATCCGTACATCTCCATTCCCTCACAGGACTGTCAATAGTTGCGTGATGGCCTTTTATTTCAGTAATAGATCATACACTCTGAATTTCAAACGCAGTGTCGTCTCATCCCTAACTACTTTGCCGTTTTCATTATGAGAAATGGTCACTATATGGCTTCTTTAAGAAATGCATCATTTGAATTCGTTTAAATCATGCTTTTTATCCAGCTGCTATGCCCTGGGTTCAACCTGCAGCAGAGGCTGCCAGGAGGTGAAATACAAGAGATTATTCTGTTTGCATCTTCTGCCTGGATCTGAAGAGAAAAAATAGCTTAACTATAGGCGTATGCTTAAGTGTTTCGCTAGACTGAAATTTGATCAAGGCTCTTCCCACTTTCTTCCTCTCAATCCATCTGCGTTACCCAGAGAAAATTTTTAATCTCTGTCAATTATAAGAAAATTGCATTTTATATGGAAACATTAGCACTGGCAGTGTAAATGGCTGATAATATTTGATGCAGCCCTATGGCATCCTGTGTGTCACAACTTCTGTTTTTTCACCTCAAAGCTGCTTTTCATCTACTTTTGTTCATTTATCAGCTCAGTTCATGTATCGGCTACCTTTGGACATCCTGCCACCATTCTCAAGTACCTCTCGGAGGAGTTGGACTCTTCAGAGCTGAATCAAGTACGTAGAAATGTCACGCCATCAGACCAGGGAATCTTTTATCTGTATGAAGCAAAGACACGTTAGGGAGCAGTAGATGTCAGTACGAGGGGGTTGTAGGCTTCAGTTTCTGCAGAAAGTATGTCTGAAACTTCAAACCGTGTTGTCTCCTTGCCTTCTGCTTCCTGAAGGTGGAGCCCTACCCCCTATCAGATCTCCAAATCTCCTAGCGTTGTTCTTCAGCATACTGCAAAGACTTAGCGCTCCGGTATTTTGCCTTGCACGACAGAGAAAACTGGAAGGTGGATGGGAGGATTCTGTCTGGCCAAGACGCATTTTGCACGACGCTCGCTCTCTAGACCTATGACTGTAGCAAAGGAAAAGAAATTAAATAAAAGAATGAAAAGGGCAATCTCAGTGCTGTTTGCACCGTGTGTCGTGAAGATCTAATTCCATAAACTCAGCAAAAGAAAGTGTTTTAAAAATACTGCTTTTCTCGAATAGGAACTCAGGATTTCTGATTGTTACTCTTCGTGCTTCGCTATAATCTCGAACATACTCGTGTTCTGATAATTCTCCATTATACATTTGAATGGCTGCTTTCAAGACTGCAGTGCTCTCTCCGAGAAGCGCAGTTCTCAGGCTCTGCAGATGCGTATGACACAGCAGAATTTTAGTCAGTGTAAAAAGTGTAAAGATCAGTTTCCATTACTGTAATTACTATATAAATCCTATATTTAAGAGGCTTAGAACAGGCCTATTTAACCTTGGTTTGAGCTGAGGTTTGGTCCAAGTCTGATAAGTTGAACACCAAATTCTTTTTTCTTTTTTTTTTCCTTTTCTCTGCAGCATCGTAACTTACTGGGGAGTGGGGCGGGGAGGGAGAGGGATCCAGCGCATCCTCCGCGCCCTGCCTCTGACAGGGTGATGGCTGTAACCGGGCAGCAGACCTGTGCCCAGCCGAGAGCAAGACTAAACGAGATGCTCGTTTTGTTACACCTGAGAAGCACCGTTGCTCCCCTTGGAACCTGTGGCTGCTGCTCTCGCAGAGCTGTGCTCCAGAACAGGTGTGGGAGACGGCCCGGAGGCGGCCGGGCTGCGGAGCGCAGCTAGCAGCGCCCGCACATCCCCCACGCTGTGGACGGCTGTCGCAATAATCCCCATCATTTATGTCATTCGCGCCTCCTCCACGAAGGTGTTGGCTGCCCTGGTGCTTCCCCTTTCGGGTAGCTGGGATGCCCGGAGCTGCCTCCGGCTGCCTTTCAGGTCAAAGCTGAGAAAGGAGCTGGCGGCGCCGTATGCAGAGGTTGGTGATACCCTGCCCCTTGCTTAAGCATGTCAGACTTAGCAGTAGGCCGGAGAGCAGCTTTGATGTGGATAGCCGCCACTTGCGCAGAGGGAAGCCTGACACGGCGTTTTCCATGTCGTTAGCCTGTCCTGCAGCGGGTGCTTTCCCCCCCTAGTCGGTAGAGCCGTAGGAATGAAGTTATTAACGTATTCTGTTTCCTTTACAGAGTCTTCTTCAAAGTTCCTTGGATTTACTGCGGGGAAAACATGGCAAGAACACTGAAGAGGAGATCACTGCCTGCAAAGAACTGACTGAGAGTTCACCTTGAGCCTGATGAGAATGCCCACCATATGGATTGTGCTGGCAGAGGCAGAATCCTGGGGAGTGCAGAGGTGGGGGGTACTTTTTAGGGCTTTCATTCCATGGTCCCATTGACTATAACCCTATTAAGAGGATGATGCATGCGACTTTTAAGTTATTTTGTTAACTAAGTGTAAGCAATGGATGTGTCATGCTAACAAACATAATTGCTGGTGTGTCTAATAGAGTATGAAAGTACAGTATAGTGAATTTAAAAGGTTGTGGTAATCTAAGAATGTTGAAAGGGAAATGTGTGCCTGGAGGGTGTGGGGGTTGGGGAGAAAAACGACTTACTTGACATTCACTGTCTTCCTCCCAGCTCCTTTGCTAAAGTAGGAACAGAATCGGAACAAAAAAATGTTTGTTTTACAGCTGTACCAAGTTACGGTGCGGACTCGTGCTCCCCCCCTCCTCTCCCACTTGCATCAAGTACATCCTGTACTTTTGGCAACATGTTGACTGGATATTTAAAAGCTGTGAACTGTTCTGAAAGTTTCACATACTGGGTTATGGGCCATGTGTGTTTGATCAAAATTCAATTACTGCACTGTACCATGCTTGGAAACCTATCATCCCAAGTTATGAAGTATGACGAAATAGGCTAATCTAATTGGTTCAGTATGGGAGCAGTATCAACCAAGCTTGTTATGATAAATAGCTTCCTGTGTTAAAGGTTCTCTAGAGCTTAAGTATCTTGGCTCACCTCCCTCTACAAAATAAGAATAGTGTTCCCTGGGAACAGTTACATCACTGTCCCTCTCCTACAGTCACAATTAAAGGTTTGTGGATTTTTTTTCATCTTGCTATTCCTTGAACAGATAAACCGTGGCCATCCACCCCATTCCCCACTTCCACCTCCTTCCCCTTTCCGCAGGTTAGGTCGTGCCGTGCTTACCGTGAGTCTGCCTGTTCTGTTTCAGGGCTGGGTAAGGCAAGCTTGACCGGGACGCCAAAACCCACCCTGGGCCGGAGGCTGGAGCTTGTGGGCTGGTGTGTCAGTACAGATGACATGTCTGTTTGTGTACAGATTTGGAGTTTCTGATGTGAAATTCAATGTGGAAGCACTTTCATCTTTCTAAGCATCTAATAAAAGAACTTTTGTATAGTGAATTTTGTACCTACGGATGTGCTGTTATCTTCTTGAAACCGAAATTGTGGTTCATCAGTAGTTAAATGCAAATCCAGTGGGCAAGTGCTGGATTACGACTAGGGGAGGACTATGTTCTGAGCCTGGATTTGTAGTCACTAAATTTGTTACTAAGACAGGGAGCTGTCCCCCATGAGATGATAGCGGCTTCGTGATTTTATCTGGTCCATCTTTGGCAAGAAGTACTTAGCTCGGATTTCGATGTCACAGTAATGGACAGTGTCAAGGGAAGAAAAAAAAAAAACCATGGAAAAGTGGCTCCTTATGCTCTGGCAATTTAGTTTTTTCCTTTCTTGAACCACACCCCCACGTGCCTCCTAACTCAGAAATCCCCTCCAGGCAAAAGAATTGTGTGATGATCATTTTACAAAGACATAATGTAGGCCTGGTATTGCAAGGCCCTTTAACAGTGGTGACATTTCTCCCAAGAATAAAGTTATTCACTTACTTCAGGGCCGGTGGAATGAGTCCTTATGTAAGTGAGTCCTCGTATTAGCCCCAAGACTGCCTAATACCTGGATTAAGCCTGTACGATGATTAATGCCTATTTACTATATCTGTTATCCCGCTGCATTTTGCTCTTCAGCCTTGATTAAGCCCTTTGCTTTACCATTTAAAATGTCCTGCTTAACCTTCTGCTTACAAACGTACACAGTGCTGAGGTCTGCATTTTTAACTAGAACAAGTTCTACCATAAATAATAGCATTTAATTTTAAAGTGCAGCAGCCACCGTCACCACTTGATTAAATGACAAAGAACAGCAATAGCAAACGGGGGAACACGGAGTTTTCCACAACAAATGTCGACGTCCGCGTAAGAGAAAAGCTACACCTTCCTGCTGCTGATTAGCACTTGCTGTGCCGTTCTTTATTTTACGTGTTTATAGAAACTTATTGCCAAAAGAGCCCAAACAGTGACTCGCTGCGATTTTCCCAAGTATCTTTTGAAGGAGATAAACTAGATTAATCTCTCTTTATAAAGTTCCCACAAGAAAGCTCACAGACACAGTAGCTTTACCTTCGAAAACAGAATGTGACTGTAGGCACTTATGCTAATCTCTTTTTTGGCAAATCAGCTTTTTTGTATTGAATCTTGCTTGATTGAATAGCACTGGAGCTGCCAGAGTAAATGCTATTATCAATGTACAGTAATTAAGGAAATAGTCCCTGTCACTCCAACAGTGTCCAGGCAGTGCCTTCTGTAATAAAGTTAAATAATAAAGAAATCTCCTCCAGGTGTAGATGCCGGATCGGGGGAGCTCTTGACACGCGGTTAAATACTGCAGCGCAGGATTACGGGTGGCGGGGAGAGGTAGAAACGCCCATGGAATTCATGCTAAATGCGTGTTTGACGCTAAATGTCTAAATAGATGCTCAGCACTAAAACGCATAATTGTTTAATTTGTCATGTAATTTCCTGACTCAGGGCAGTTGAGTATCTCCCAGTCTCCACCCTTAAAAAATGTGTGCGAGGCAGAGGAGGGGGGGGCCCTCCCATCACTCAGCAACTTCAAAGATCTTTTCCCCCTTCAGGCAGCAGCCTGCACAAATGATAAACCTTGCTTGCAGAACGGCAGAGCCAGGCTCTGCCAAATCCATTTGGGGAGAGAATTTCAGTAAAAAGGGCTTGTCGTTCCTTCCCCCGCCCTGCCGTTTCGCTTGCGACTTTACAGCCTGGCAGCGCTTTGGTGGATCGCAATTATTCCTGCAGCGCCCGGGGAGAGAGACTCCCCCAGCAAAGAGAGAGAGAAAAATCTTTGGCCGTCTTCCGTGTCACAACCTTATCGCCCGCACCGAGAAACGCAGAACGGGGCGAAGCAGGGTAATTCGCAGACACCAGGAACGCCGCTTAATGAGCAGAGAACCCTGAGCCGCGCTGCCGGAGTTTTCTCGGTGCTGCTGAGCTGCAGCCCCGCGTAGGGATCGCTGCAGCAAACTGCTCTGGCCGGAGACGTGCTGAGGTCTGCATTTGGCAGCCAAGATCTTTTGTCCAGTGAAGGTACAGGCAGAAGAGATGTTGTTTAATGGGCAGTAAATAACAAGGGAACGCATTTCATCAAGTGTGCTGGGAAATACTGCTTGCGTAAAAATACACACGTTTCAAAAGACACAGCTTGGGAAGCGAACGCTCGAAGGGGCGCGAGGGAAAGGTGAGAGAGCTGAAATTCATCCTACCGCTGTGCGAGACACACGCAGAAGGGTTCCGGCCCCTACACCGCTTGTCCCCAGCAGCCTATGTCTTATCTAAACTCTGTATAATAATTTTCATATTTCATAAACCTGGCAGTTTTGCTTGGGCGTACGTTGCCGGGGATTTTAACATTCCCCGCAACGCTCTGTTTTAACGCATTGACATTCTGAAGGCTGGGCATCGTAACCTCTCCATTAAATCTTCGACACAATGAAGTGTCTTCTAAATAAAATAATTCAGAGGGATCGATCCGGTGAACTTCAGGGAGCACCTTTTCAATTATTTTTTAAAGATGGAAATGTTTTGTGCATATTGAGCACCAGATCTGTGGGACTGGGAGGGAGCGGGCCTGAGCTCCGCTCCGGCCGGAGCTTACAGAAACGCCCGGAGGGGAGCGAGCACGCGAGCCGTTCCCGTGCTTCCAGCATGACTCTGAACTTGGCTCTGCTGGACCCGGGCCTCTTTGCTGTTGTGTGTAAATCATTAAGGTTCTGTACGTTGTTCCAAGGGATATGGTTTTTTACGTACCCCTGGCTGGACCTTCGGAACTGTCCGCTTGAACCGGAGCAAAAGTGCTCTGGTCAGAATTTAGGAAAAAAAAAAATGATAGCCCAGGCAGCGGGTTTTTTAATTGAGGCATGCCAAATACCAAAGGCAGATGCTTTTTCATTCTGTAGCTCCTGGATACGCGGTCTACATTTCGGCTTCAAGGACAAAGGAAACACTTCCCCAATTAGATGAGACATGAGATTGTGACATACGGGCTCTTTCCTTAAATAAAAAAAAATGTTGGAAAAAGATATTTGACCCGAAGTCAATACGTGCTATTAAAATAATGAATACTCCATAAATCCAGCCCTATATACAGCCCGTGTTCAGAGCCGCACGGTTCTTGTCGCTGCGAGCCCGCCCAGGAGAAAGCCCCGCACAACTCGCTTGTCCAAGTGGCGTTTGAAGGCCTCACTTATAAAACAGGAGATACAGGAGTGTAAGCCAATTAGACTGCGAGGCAGGCTTCTGCTAGCTTCTCCTGCTTGACATCTCTATCGAGTCAGCTCAGAGGAGATCGAACATGAGCTGGTTGTCAGAACAGCTGAATTTCCCCCGCACGCCCAGCAAAGGCGAGGGAGTCTCTTGCTCCTCGTAGGAGCGGATTTCTGAGCAGGGACGTGGCTTGCCCAGGGTTAACGTGGCTTTTCTCTGCTGCGGGGAGGAAACGGTTAAGGCTTCACACACGTCGCACCTGAATCTTCAGCGTCCTAGGAGCACACTTGAGTTTCAGCACGAGGAGCATCACGCGTCTCTGTCGGAAGCTGGGTGCGTCGGTCTCTGCGTCGTCTCGCTCCCTCTATCTGGAGATGGGGGCGAGAGTTAAACTCCCGACTAATTACAGCTCTTCCGTCTCCAACCTCAGAGCCGCCGTGTGTTTGCTGTCGTCGTCGCAGTTCACCAGGCAGTGGGGACTGTTGGCTGATAACTGCTGCGGGTTTCTGCTCCTGCAGCGGAGTGAAGAGCCTCCTCCGTCCTCCGTCCGTTCTTCGTGCAGTTGGCTTGGGCGAAATGAAATGAGAGACCGACACTGCACGGAGGACTGGAGTTACAGGTGCTGGGAATTCACGTTGCCTGTTTAATTACATCGGTTTACAATCTGCTCTGCTATCGGTCCTTTTTCATATCGTGTTGCTCAGAGCGAAATCGCAATCTCTCCTCAAACTGGGCATGGGGCTGCGTGATACTGGAACAGACAGAAGTGACTGGAAAAATCGCTCTTGTTCTCCCAGCCAGATCCAGCTGCCATCTTGATTTCTCTCCACCTTGGTGGCTGTCTCGGGACCTTCGCAGCGTTCATCCTGCCATACGCTCTTGCGGAGTCATTAGTTAAGTACGGCACCTAACGAAGCCCCAAACCATGGTGTTCTCGGCGACAGTTCAGGATGCCTGGCCTCCCGGCGATTCTGACCCAGAAGCAGCCCTCCTCGAGCCCTGTCCGGCCCCAGCTGCAGCGCGAATCGGGCTGCAAGCTGCATCCCAGCGAAGGGCATGGAGAGCATCGATGCCAATCCCCACCGGTGGGAATCCCCCGGGGACGCGGGGAACAGGAGCAGCAGGAGGGGGCCTTCGTCACGGAGCTCCTGGAGATGCAGGTGATGGGACGATGCTTCCAACCTTGTCTGCATGAGCAGCAGCACCTCAGAGCATATTATCAGCCTGCTACATCCCAGAGCCTGAAGCTGGTGTCCCTCCTGCAGCCCGCAGAGCCGACAGCACCTGCAACTCCACCGAGCCTCCCCGGGACCCCGCTGCCCGGACCCCAAGGGTCACCAGAACAAGCACCACCTGCCGCGACCCTGGGAGCTGAGATCGATGGCGTGGCTTGACGTCAGGCTTTGCTGCCCTGGGCCAGCTCAGCACTCTCACCGACGAGCTACAGCCTCGTGTAGTCACGTTACTGCTATTGCTCCCATTGCTTGGAAGAGAGCTCGTACAGATCTTCTTTCTGCGGTTTGCATGCCCATAAAGACCCTCTGCAATACAGTGAGGTGAGGAAGAATCACCATGAATTTTGATCATATTGGTATTTCAGGCACAATTTAGGTCGTGACTATATCCCTGATGAGGAGGAGCAATAAATACCCTCTGCAAAGCTCACATTGCGATGGGTGGGAGAGGAACCAGCGACCCAAAGGGTGGCACATTCTGGAAACCCGACCTGGAAAGAAGGATCAACAGTTCCCAAGATGGGTAAGGGAGTCTCTGGGTCTTAGCAAAGCCCTTTGATTATCATAGAAAGAGAGCGGGTGCCAAACAGTTTGAAAGCATCCCATGTAGTATTGATGATTTTTCTGTTGATAGGGAGAATTCAGAGCGGTGCGATTAGCATTCTGGGCAGAGAGGGAGCAGATCTATAGCACGGCTCTCGATAAATACGATGCTGCAGTAAACTTCTTCAGCACTTTGCAATTCACATCTGATCTCTGATGACCTTTTTTTTTTTTTCTCCTAATTAAACCTTTAGCTTGCAAATGAGCCATTTCCTACATCAAACTGGTATGCGGCAAAGGAGGAAATTCTACCCAGGATTTATAGGAGTTGCTGGTGACCTAACTGTCTATCACAACCTTTTCTAATTGATCTCTCTTTGAATTAAATTTGACCGATTACTTTCTCCTAGGTGAACAAAGATGAGACCATCTTTAAAAGCTATTGTGCCGACGGCAGCGAACAAAGCCGGGTGTGTGTAATGGATGGAAGATAACAATCCGTTTTGTGCATGTAGTGAGAACGATGAAGGCCAACTGCCTCCAGCACCCAAAACCTCTGCTTATCTCAACCAGCTTTTTTTCCCAGAGCCGTGTTTGTTTGAAGAAACTGGTTTTGAAGGGGTGTGCATGGAGGTGACTTTGCTGCTCTTGCGAGCTCTGCTCCCATTCTTACTTCCACGCAGAGAGGATGCAAGCCTGCCGTCACTCCCGCCCTGGTTTTGGAGCTGGATGACCAAACCAACCTCTTCCAGGTTGCTCCTGCCCCATGGTCCCCTTCCAGTGCAGTGATGTGGCAGCCTTTGAAGTCCCTTTCCAGCGTTACCATCCAAGAAGAAATCTCCCTGTCACGGTTTCACCCGGCAGCCAGCAACAAGGACCAGACAGCCGCTCGCTCCCCCCACCCCGATCCCCCCCAGCGGGATGGGGAGGAGGGTGGACAAAGGGGGAAACTCGGGGGCTGAGGGGAAGGCAGTTGAATAAGGCAACCAAGAAACACTAATACTGATGATAGTACTACTACTAATGATCATAATAATGCTAATAATGAATATGCAAAACAAGCTGTACAAAGCATGATTTTCTCACCGCCCAGTGACCGACTCACAGTCAGTCCCTGAACAGCGACTGCAGAACCCGGAACTTGCGGATTTTGAGAGTTTTTGCAGAACTCCCAAAAAAAGACCGAACTCCCCAAAATGTTCAAACTCCCGGAAAAATTCAAACTCCTGGACAAGAAAGGATTCGAACTTATGGAAATGAGAAAGAAAGAAAGAAAGAAACATTCCTTCCCCCCCGCCCCCGGATAACACCCATTCATAAACCGAGCATGATGTCCATGGTATGGAATATTTCCGTTGGCCAGCCTGGCCACCTGCCTGGCCATGCTCGCCCCCAGCTCCTGCACACCTCCTCATTAGCTGGAGAAGAGAAACTGGAAGGGGTCATTGATTTCATAGCAGTAACTAAAAACATCAGTGTTGCCAACATTCTTCTCGTACTAAACCCAAAACACAGCAGCTACTGAGAGGAAAATTATCCCAGCCGAAAGCAGGACACCCCCAAAGCATGCTTGTGCCTCCACTGGTCTGTCTCATGATGAGGACTGAGGAAGGGAATGGAATATCTGAGATGGGCGTAACAGCACAATACTGAACTGCTGACCTCAGGAGTTCAAATGTATTCCTGGCTGCACTGTGCCGTGCTTCACGTGTCCAGATGAATCCCTCACCCCTCCCTGTAGCCGAACCACGGGGCTCTGGCTGGGGCAGGAAGGACCCGTGGCTTGACTGGACAGCAAGAAGCTGGAGCTGCCCAGCCGGCAGTGACGCAGAGGGAGATAAATCAGTCAGGTCCATTAAAAAGTCATGAGTCTCACCTCAAAATCCTTTGCAGAAGTACATTTTATCTGATTTTCCTTCATCTCCTGGCTCCAGGGTGTGCATTTTCTACAGCTGAAATGAGGAGAAACCTCCTTCGCTCTCACGGGGAGCCGGGAGGCTCCATGCCGGGCAGGGCTGTGCCCGTGCCGCTGCAGCCTCCCAGATACCATCAGGCTGCTGTCGCCCCTCGGTCTGCCCCGCAGCAAGGGCTTGGAGGAGACTTCTGCATCGCTCACTCTTTGCCCTTGAAAGAATCACCCTACGCTATTTATATCGATGTGCCTCAGGGGTCAGCA
>Ga0065711_1039208_pt1 | contig 18029 bp, 16 predicted proteins | sample Hoacrofraction12_FD_59098 | JGI IMG/M metagenome (GOLD analysis project Ga0065711, IMG submission 59098) | Hoatzin crop microbial communities from Cojedes, Venezuela - Epithelial fraction 12 v2 (version 2) | ecosystem: Host-associated > Birds > Digestive system > Esophagus > Crop | place... | reverse complement strand
AGGGGGGCGGGTAGGGAGGGAGTTATTAGGGTGTCAGACATTAAGGCCAAACCCTGGGAAGCACAAGCAGACCATGGCTGCATTGCAACTCATCAGCCAGAGTCACTAACCAGTTATTTGTTGTACAGACAATTGCAGGGGTGCTCAGAGGTGTGAAACAGATGGCCATGGGCAAACACATCTCCCATGTCGCCCTGTTAGCATTCTTGATTTTCAGGAAACTCGGGGTGCTTGAGGCCCTGCTGCCTGCCCTGTTCCCCGGGGGCTGCCAGGACCGTGCTCCAGGCAGCAGGGCAGGCAGGCAGAAAGGGATTTGTGTCCAGCCTTCGCACGCTTGGCCAAAAGACAGCAACGCACGCAGGCAGGCGTTTCACCTCACCAGCCCAGCAGGCAGAGCCTGGCTTTGTGCTTGGTGCCTCCGTGTAATCATGATTAAAAACTCCAGGCATTACCTCCTCTCTTTGCCCCAAGTCTTTGCTCTGCCTAGGTTTTAGCTAGTCACCAGACACAGTCTGCTGCCAGCAGTGAGGAGCTACTTGTGGATTAACAGCCTCTGCTTTTCCAAAGACCTGCACCTTGCTGTGGCCCGGCTCTTCGCTGAAAGCTAGCCTATGTGCCACAGTTTACAGTGCAATCCCTAAAAAACCGTTCTGGGTTTGAGCCAAATGTACTGCAAACTAAGCTATTTTGACCCAAGCCAGCATGAGAAGTGCTCGTCCTGATCAGACTGTGGTTTGAACGTTTCAAATTTAAACCAATGTGAAACACCATGTACACAAAAGCTGGGAGTGGCCTGGGTATAGCACACATATCTGAGTCTGGGTGGGTTCATCATTTGGCAGAACATTAGCTGTGGTGTGTCAGGTTCGTTAATTGTATGTGGGCAAGAGCTGATGTAACCCAGAATAAGGAAATTATGTACAGAGCAAACTCAGTTATTATTTTGCTACCGTATGCTTGACTGACCTCCATAAATACAGTAGCGATCTTTAAGGTCTCAACCTTGTTTACAGTGGAATTTTTTTTTGTTATGTCCAATTAATTAAACAGGTAAATTTAACATTGAAGTCGAGCACAGCCAGATTACCAACCATTGCCTCTATGGAAAATTACTTCAGAACAAAGAGTCAGCATGATTCATACGCAAGTGCTTCCTTCTGCCATCAGCAAACATTTTGATCAGCACAGACCTTAGGTCCACACAGCACACCTCTCAGTCCTTGTCCTTCCTTGAGTCTACATGGGTTCACCTGGGCCAGCAGTGCATAGGTCTGTGCTGGGGGAAGAGGGAGAGCACCGCTGCATCTCATCCAGGTACAGGCTTGGGGTGCAGCTGGGACACATCTCCAGGCACGCAAGCACTCTCATTGCCATCGCATAAGACTATAAGGAAAAAAAGAATAGAGGAAAAGGGAAAATCCAGGAAAACGATAGTGAAATGCAGAGACAGAGGGAGAGAAGAGCAGCAAATAAATATGGAGTATGAAGACACAGAGCCCAAATTGAAAGAGAACTGCTCACAGCATTTTTCAGGTTAAAGCATCAGCTGGCCTTGGGAAAGAACCGCTCTTGGGAGAAAGAAACTATTTTAAGCTGCCCTCGTGCTCCTGTCCTTTCACAGTGACTCATGCTGTTATGCCTCCTCTCAGCTTCAAGGCTCAGTTCTATGCTAGGACTTCGATTGAAAACATCTGGAGCCTCGTACATACCTACAGACAGCATGTTCATCTTGGCTCCTACTGAAATCGGGGGTTGGGAGGGACTGCAGCACCCCAAACAATTCAAAACACAAACAGAAAAAGGAAAAAATAAAACCGAAATCACAAGGCTGCTAGAAAGTGCAAAGTGCAATGTCAGCACTGTGCTTTCCTGTTGGGCCAGCAGAGGTAGAGCGGTGCAAGTGACTCCTTTCCTAGCCACAATGGGAGTTTTTACTGAAACTGAATAGCATATTTCAGTCTGAACCCAAGGAAGTAGCTAAAGAAGTACCACCCAGAGGAAAATCAACGCAAGAGCTGAACAGTGAAGAATTCTTTTCACAGGGTGTATCTGTGTAGAAGACAATTTGAAGTCCCATTTCTCATCATCCTTTACAGTAGAAAGTATTTTTCAGTTAGGTCCTGAATGAAGCAACTTCAGTCATGCGGTCAGTTCCAGCCCAGAGCATTTATTCTGAAATAATCTCGTTCAGAAATGGTGGTGTATACAAAGTTGAAGAAAGAGAATACCAAGGAGCAAGAAAATAAATGCCCTGACTTTTGCGGTACAGCTGCCTTTGCGTGCAGTCAGCCAGTGTCAGCGGTTATACAGTTGCCACTGTTAAATCATTTTCTAAATTCTGTCAGTTTTTGTTATTGTAGCAAATCTGACCTCATCCTGGTCGCATGCCAGGGCCAAAGAGCTGCTCTATTTACCCGCTGTTGATGCAATATCTAAACTCAAAAGGTTTGCAATAGCTATTTAGGATGGAGGGGGAGAAAAAAGCAGTGCTAATATGGCAACTTCTGACTGAAACATAATTTAAGGTACTTGCCAGTTTGTCTCATCTAAATCTGTGAGTAAAAGCTGCTTTTCGGTGGAGTTACTATAATCATATGCAGGCATTGGCTTTGCAATAACTTCATATAACACTTTGAATCTTCCAGTGGTTTTATATTAACTAGTTACACTTGCAAGTACAGAGAAACAAGACATTCTCTTTTTTGAGGATGGCATGCTTACAAGAGCTAGAAAGAAGATTGTGAAGAGAGACAGAAGAACAATGTTCCAATGTGCCTATCCCTACCCCCAAACAGGGGCCACTGTGCGTTGTTCAGGCTATTTGATTAACTCTCTCACTTGAGACAGACCCTTAGTCCCCAGATCCTACAGACTCCCATTTTGCAACCTCTTGCACCCAAGAATAAAGCCACACTGCCCAGCTTGCTTCTCCCCAAACCTTTCTTCCAAACCCTGTCCCCGTTAAGTCTGTCCCAGCTGCCAGCCTGGCCGCAGCTCTTGGTCTCCACTGCTGCTGCCTAGCAAGGTTCCAAGTGTGGGTACCACTCTGCTGATTGAACTGACAAAGTCTGCCCTGAGAAGGCTTTGGGAACAAAAGGTATGGTACAGGCAGATAAAAACCAAAATGCTATTTTTAGTCATGTTAAACATGGAAAGGTTTATGCAGACTATTTTAAATTAAAGCGCTGAGATTTCCTCCAAGGATACTTTTTTTCCTTTCTTTTTTTCTGTTATTTGAGCTACGCCCTTCACAAAAGGAACTATCCTCCTGTATTAACGTATGTATAGAGCACTATGCCAGCCATCTATCTTCTAGCTTGGCACATTTTTCCTTCAATGCAAATTCCAGTAAATATTTCTGTTAAATAGAGAGAAAAATGTTTTATAGATGCCATAAAAACCACTTTCTCTCTCTTAGCCAAACCACAGGAACTTCATAAAACGAGTTAATTTTCCATAATGCGTCAGAGATAACTGTGATCAATACAGTGGAAAATAATCTGTTTTAAATTCCTGACATGATAATTACACAAGGAATAAGTGTAATCTATGTCTGATAATTAGCACAAGAGTTAGTACTTACGTACACTGTGTCATAAAATCTCTGAGGCAGAAACTGAGATCATCTCTACCACAAATGGTATGTGAATCTAACTAAAAAACATAATGCATATCTGGTAAATCACTTATGTTATTTCAGGGAGTTTTTTCTGTTGTTGTTGTTGTTGCTGTTATTATTTTGTTCTTATATCAATGTAATGCTTTGGACATCTATCTTTTTCTGGTCAGATGTTCCTGCTGCTCAGCTCAAGCTTATATTTTTCACTGGCATCTTGTCACTGACCTTTTTGCTTGTTTTGAGTGTTTTTAGGAGGGCAGAAATATGATAAATTATCAGGTTCTTTCTTCTGATGTTATTCTACTCACTGCACTAGACCCAAGTAGATTGTTATATTTGCATTTCCTCCTTCCCAATAGAAAGGAAAAAGAAAATGAAAAAAAATATTTTCAAAATCCATGATGACTGATTTGCAGAATAGAGCTAAATCCCTTACTCTTTTCTGGAGAAATTGGCTTAGCAAAGAAATGGGCAAAGATTCAGCAGAAATCATGTTTCATGCTGAACAAAAAGGTCTAACGTGGTCACATGAGAAACTTTTCAAGGCTGCCAAGTTACCCAGGCTTTGCAGTGAGGTTGTTTCATTTTTTGTTGTTGTTCATAAATCTATGAAACACATTTATAACTGAGTATAAAATTCATCTGAAATTTCTCTCCTTCCTCTGAAGATTGGTGACTATTCAAAAATGTGCCAATGCTCTTCATTGTCCAGGAATCAAGTGCATTGGCCACAACTATTTGCGATGCCCAGGTCTTTCAGCAGTGTCAGTGGTGATGCTTGTGAAGGCATACATCAGTCTTCCCCTTAGTCTAATCCCCTGCCTCACCTCTGCATAACTGCTTGTCCAAAAGTGCTGAAGCAGTGCATAGCCCACCACCTCTCAGGCACAACAGCTCCGTTTCCTGGAGTTATGGTGTTTTCCAAGCTGTTTCCTCACTGGCACAACTGCTAACCTGCTCTTCAGAAATATTCTCAAATCACAGCCTTTCCCAAGTATTTATTCTAGGTAGAAATATGTTAGCATACACTGGTTGAGTGTAGCTCCCAGGAAAACATAAGGGTCCAGGGATCTTCCTCAGCTCCCTCTAGTGTGTCAGCAGGACAGCAGATCATAGAGGTGAAGCCAGTAATAGTTTTTTGTATTCTTAGTCTTAAAAAACTCAGCACAGCTGAACTCTGCTCTGGCTCAAAATGCTTTTGCTCTCCTCGGGGCTTTTAACACACTAAGTCTTTCTCTTTTACCTCAGATCTTTTCTTCAACCAAGTAACGTTGCCTGGATCCTAACAGCTCCAGTGTTCCTCCAGTGAACTCCTTGGCTCAGCTGAAGCCAAAGACCTAAGTCCTCTGGCCTGCAGGAAAGGCAGGATTTCAGCTCTCATTCTTGCAAAATTTCTTCGTCTTCACTGTACACCTTCATTTTTATTTTTCATTTCCTATTTCTATTTCCTAAACCTTCTTCTTCATTGCTGGTTCATAGAAATTTGCTTCATATTCTCCATTTACTTGGCATTTGCTGCTTTTCAGAGGCTTGACTTCTTTTCTCAAGTTTTGCAGACATGCTGGTTGGGGTGTCTGTGTCCTGTTTCAAATAACATTTAGTGAGTGCAAAGTCTCACTGCAAAAGCAAATGTTTGCTCAGCTCCCAGAGCTAGCTGGCTGTTCTTTTATAGCACCACGCAGTGCCCATCTTCCTATCCTGGTCTGACTGTTTTCTTGGGTTTTAGGCCATTTCTAAAATACTGTTGCTTATGAATGCAAACAATTCAGGGCATTTGCCTCCTGAATGCAAACTGAACTTCTGATATCCTGACCCACGCGCTTTTTTAGCCCTTGATGCCCAAGTGATGCAACAGGCACAGTCTCAAAGAGTGACCTTTCACTTCACTGGAAGGATGCCCAAGCCTCCTCTTCCTCCTCATCCTCCTCTTCCTCCTCCTCGTCCTCCTCCTCCTCCTCCTTCTCCTCACTCTGTGAATGGAGATAATAAAGTGCCATGGTTCTGAGAAGGTTATTTGATGTGTGAATTGTTTTGACTACCAGTCCACAGCATGATAACAACCTGTCCTTGGTGATTGCTCCTTGGGTTGAATGTATTTAAAGTAGGAGCTTGCAGTTACTTTCAGGAATGCAAACAAGGGAAAAAGGAAGAGAAATACTGCAAGCCTGAATGGCGTCCTGCTGTCTCTTGTGAAAGGGACAAGGTACAACACAGAAAGAAAGGTTGATTCCATCAACCAGCTGGCTGCCCGGGTGATAAATAGTTGCCTTTACAGACCTAGAAACAATGTTTATTAATGAAGATTTCTATTTAGAACATACTTGTTATCTTGAGAACCATCATGTTGTGAATCTGCAGCAATACTCCTCCTGTTTTCACTACATGGAAGATGCATTTACACCACAGTGAGGTCCCAAACTTTCTTTGAAATGCCACCAAAAGGTATCTCTGTTTTACATCTGTATTCTGACTCTTTGAGGATTCAAAATCACTGCTTCTTTGGATGAGGAGCTTGCTGACACTGGTACCATTTGAAACTTGAGTCTTCAATTGGTTACTTATACAGCAGACAGCTTAAAAGAAAAGGCAGTTCTGTGAATGTGTGTTTTCTAGTTACGAAAACACCACCTCTTTCCCTGCAGGGATCAGGAAAAGGTTTTCTCTCTCATTTTTTCTTCCCTTCCTCACCAAAATTCATGTTCACTGGAATGCTTCCTGTTTAATTCACTGCTGCTTTTGCAGAGTCTTGATGCTGTTAACATTTCTTCCAGCCTTTCTACACGGTGGAAAGCAATGGTTTTCTTTGCGGTGTGGGATGTGATAACCAGAACTGAGCTACTATCTGAAAACATGTTTAGAAAATGGAATTTGTAGATGTTGTCTCTTGTGGCTGGAGTTACAGCAGCATTATTTTGGTTCCTGCACCTCAGCTTTAAAGAACGTCTTGAAAAATCAAGAGCTGGGTGAAGGATCTTTTAAAAGCTATATGCCATGCCTGTCTTACATTCTTAAGGCACATATTCTTCTAAAAATACCTAGTGGTTTGTGTCTAGATCATTTTACTCTGGACATCTGGGTAAATGCCCAAGCATATATAAATGAATAATGATGAGTCTGGCCATTTCTAATTTCCTTTGAGAACAAACATGATCAGTTATAAAACAGTAATTTGTAATCAGTAACTAATTAAAATTTTATCTCCTTGAGTAGGTGGTAAGAAATTAGGTGTGAGTCATGCTAATCATGTCTAGGCTAAACTCAGAGAACGAGCTTCTTTACTCCTTCCCTGTCAGGTGTGTTTGACAGCCTGTATCAGATTTTGTAGCATCGTTTTGGCTGTTTTTGAGTTTCCCCCTCTGCTTCCAAGTTGAAACTGGCAAAGCCTGGGTATGAACCAATATCGTGATGCCAAGGGTACCTGACCCTAAGATTCCCCTGCTGAAGGCCTAATACAATTGTTTGGTGTCTCTCAAGTACCATTTTACTTGACGTCTTTTGGGAGTGGTCCTTGCAGTCAGACATCTCCCTACTCCTGTCCAAGCACTGCTTTGGAGGGAGCTGGCTGGAGGAGCCTTGAGCAGAGCCAGTGTATGAGCCAGCAGTTAGTCAGTGTAGGCAATCACGCCACCAGTTCTCAGACTCACTCCTAGCCCTCTTGTATTTGGCAGATAAGCAAAGCCTTTAACTCATCTTCTAATGATGCCCTAAGGCTTATGTGGTTTGTTTCTGCAGCTCTGATACTTAAAATCAGTTTACAACATAAAATCTGTATCCTGCCATTCAGACTGACCTTGTCACAAGACCCGGAATTGTGTTTGAAAAGTTGTTGTAGGCCAGAGTATGGTAAGAGGCCACATCTGGAGTGGTGTGTCCAGCCTAGGGCTCCTGAGCACAAGAAAGGCATGCATCCAAAGAAGCGAGTCCAGCAAGGAGCTATGAATATGATTGAAGAATTGGAACATCTATGTACAGGGCAAGGCTGACAGAGCTGGAGCTGTTCAGTCTGGAGAAGAGAAGACTCAGGAGGGATTTTATCTATGTGTATGAAAACAGATGAAGGAATAAAGAAGATGGAGCCAGGCTCCTCTCAGTGATGACCAGTGAAAGGACGAGGCAATAGACACAAACTGAAATACAGGAAATTCCATTTAAACATAAAAAAATGCTCTTTCAGTCTGAAGGTGGTCAAACAGTGTAACAAGTTGCCCAGAGAGGCTGCGGAGTCTCCATCTTTGGAGATACTCAAAGTCGGACTGAACACAGCCCTGGGCAGCCTGCTCTATGTGACCCTCCTTTGAGCAAGGGGTTGGGCTAGACAATTGCAGAGGTCCCTTCTAGTCTCAGCTGCTCTGTGATGCTGTGAATAGAGAAGGATGTAAAAAGATGTCCTTATTATTATTTCTTACAGAAAATATTCTCAAGAAAGTAAGAGGACAATTTTTTTAATCTGTTTGACACATATAGAGGTACTGCTGTCTTATGGATAAGCCTGTTAGATGCTTAAGTGGAGAAACACACAGTTTTGTTGTGCTTATGAAAATTATGTGCATACAAATACAGTATGTATTTTATTTTTTAAAATTTGTGGTAGCTCTAAGTTCTGCAGATTTTTTTTTCCCTGTCTTTTCTTGTGACAGAATGGCTCACCACAGCCACCATTTTCAACCTCAGCATTGAGGAAGTAATTGTCATAAACATGAGGTCCTTTAAGGGGGAATGAAGAGAAGCCACATCTCCCCTGATGTGCCAGGCAGTGCAAATAGTTCTGTGGGGCTTCCTCACCCTAGCCTGGGCTCTGGTTCTGTGGCCAGCAGCAAAAAGTCATATCCACAAGCGGAAGGGGCAGCTTTTGTAAGGGGCAGCCCTTGTAGCAGGAAACAGCATCTGGCTGTACTGCTACTATTCTTCTCTGAATTTCCTCCAGTCAAATATCCAGAAAGTCTTGAAGGATTTAACGCATGAGCACACATTTTAAAAAATTAATAGCCTGGGGACTGAAGCTGACTTGAGGCTGCCTGCAAGGTCATAAATGAAGGTCATAAACCGAAGAACTGTTGTGGATATAATGTGCACAGGAATGATGGACAAAACAAGAACAGGAGCTGTTAAACCCAGAAAGATGGTCACAAGGAAAATAATGAATGATTTTCAGTAAAAAATAAAAGGTGTAGAAACTAGGAAGACTAGTCCTGACACTTAAAACAGTGCAGTCTTGTGTAGGAAAAGGGCAGGGTTAGAAAATCATTTTAATGATGATCATGTGCTTTTCCCCAAGGGTGGTGGACTATTTTCATAAATCTATGACTAATTTTTGAATTCTGGATCTCAAGCCAACTCTACAATTAGCTAAACCTTTTAATATTTTTAGTAAGAGTACTATATGGATGCTTCTAGCCAAGCTAGTCACACACAGGACCACAAAATTTTTTAAGAAACAGTCTATTATTGATGAAAGTTGAGGAGGTAAACAATGAGTTAATACTTCTTTCTATAATAAAAATGATCATATTTTTGATGTACTAGGTCAAATCTTACCCAGAACTACGACAAAAATAAGTGCTTTTACAAACAAAATGCTGATCTTTAGATATGAAAGACTTGTGTTTTTCTGCAGAAACATTACGGAAGACGGGAGGGGTTTTTTTTGAGAAACTGAGGACTTCTCTGTGTGATTAATTGGTGAAGAGAGTAGTGAAGCTGCTACTAAAGAGAAGTGACCCAGCATGCTGCTATTGTCTGGCTGAATGTGAATCTACTCAGGATGCCAGTCATTTTCTTAATAATGAACTAGTGATATGATTTTGATATTAGTTTTGTAGGATTTCAGATAAACCCTTTAATCGTTTTGTAATGTTATTTTGTTAAATGATAAAATTCTTAAAGCTATACACTATTTCTGATTATTTTCTCTGCTTTATGTTAACTTCTCCAAACTCCAAGTTTTCTTCTGAAGTCTTTCAAATCTGTGAAGCTCTATAAAGAACTTTTTTTCATATTCATGTTGAAGTAGCTGAGCTTTGCTGTATCTTGAAAAGTTTTATCAAGTATTGCAATATACAAAAGTCTCAGAGATGCACATTAAAATTTTTTCCATAACGTTATTTATTTATTTATGCTGTATGATAAATAACCTTCTGGGTATGTAGCACAATTCTCATTCTTATGTCATTGAAAATTTATTACTGGACAAAGCAGTAAAATTTTACAGTACACTGTATCTTGGCAAAGATACCTCATGTATTTATTGACTGTGTAGCAGAGATGTATTCATTTCAGGCTTCTTGTGTCTCTGCTCATCGTTCTTTTGGCATTTCGTACTATTACTAGAAACCCTATGTCCAATTAAAAGGAATTGTTATGATGACTGTTTCCAGATCTGAGTCTTTGCAGGCACCTATTTCCGTGCTCCAAGTATAAAAAATAGGCTTGAGGGCTGTAAAATTTGAACTTCAAACCTGTTTAATCTGTACTGCAGTAAAAATATGATCTGCATTTTGGGTTGCATTCACTTACATCTTATGTATTTATTTTCTACCGTTAGGACATCCTATATACCCTTGCTAAGATTCTTAGTGTGGAAATTCTAGTATAACGTGGGAAGTCAGAAAGCAGGAAAAATGTGGTGGTGTGTAGACTCTCATGATACGTGTGGTGGTTGTGCTGTTGCAGTCTTTCTTACCTAGTGTCTGTAGACTAGTAGAGCTTGGGACAATCCCCTCAGTTGAATTTTGATCTCCATCCATCTCTCCTTGAAACACAAACCGTAAGGGAGAGTGACTGGACAACTGAAGACCTCTATTACCCTCACAATCATTACATAGAAACCACAGCCTGCTCAGCTTAGCTGTCAAGGGCAAGCACCCCGTATAGCAAATCCAAGACCCTGGTATTTTTGAAGGGAGGCAAATAAAACACAATAGATGCTTTACAGCAGGAAAAGGTTTTGTTTGGTTGTTTTGTGTTTTGTTTACTGACAGTGTTTCCAAACCCATGTTGCTGTTTCGTTCATGACCACGTTCCGAGGCTCTTAATTAATCCCTCTTTGCGCTTACTGCAGTGGTGCTGAGATGCTCCAGCCTCTTACGTGGCACTGAAGAAACCCATCATAAAGGGTTGAAGAACTTTTTCCTCCTCCCAAATGATATGAAGGGAATAACTCCAACAGTCGGAAGAGGTACAAGGCCTAGCAGGCAATAGATGTGATTATGGCTGTTTCAAGTTTGAGCCCGTTCTTGTGGGTAACAAAGGCAGTGGCGACGCGGTGACACATTTCGACATGTAATAGTGCCTAAAGTAAAAACAGTCCTCAGTCCCAGGTGCACACACTGCTATCAGGAGTAAAAGCACATGTCACTGTGACTTTACTGTGGCTAGATGGAGATAGCACAGTTTTAGCATATAACAGTTGTGTCTTCAGTTTTGTTATGCAGACACACAGAATCATATATGAGACTGCACAATAAATTGGCAGGATTCTACATGCCAGTTGTCTAATGCCTGTCAATATTTTGTGAGCTTTGGTACTAAGAAAATTCAAGGAGGAAAGTGAGGCAGGATGAGGAGAATGATGACGATTTTAATCACAGCTATTTTTCCTCCACTGCCAGGAAGGTTTGGCAGGCTAAAGCTGCGGTGTTGAGCTGGTGATGCTGTTACAGCTGTATAGTCTGTTCCACGGAGAGCAGCAGGACCATGCTGGGAGCTGTGATAGGGGGAAGGTGAATTTGGAAAGGAGACAGACCAGTAACAGCAGGGGTAGGTGGTCTAACAAGCAGGATGCAGTAATCTCAATCCTCAGTGAATCTGTGCTGTAGAAAGTAGCATATCTTCATTTACAAGCGCAAAGTTGTTGCTCAAGGACTATTAGACGTATTAATTGGCTCAGACCTCTGACCTTTGTTGCTAGACTCTGGGAACAAGTCTCTGCTTTGTCAGCAAGAAATGTGTACCTGAACTCCCATAGGGGTATTCTCCTCCTGAAATTACTTGATTTAAGGTGAGAGTTTGACTTACGTATTGCTTTGGTGTTGAAAGGTGCTTTCCACTAGCTGAAGAAGAACAGAAAATTTCTAGTAACTTACAAAAGGCTTAAAAAAGAAAACACAGTGTTTGCACAGATTAATAGATAGATGTTAGTGATTCCTCCTGAATTAAAATAATCAGCCTAAAGAAGCATTCTTTTTTTAACATATTCTTCTGTGGTAAACCTCATGTTTTACTGAATCTTTTTTTAAATGATGGAGCACTCGGTGGATAAGGAATTGGCTGGATGGTCACACTCAAGGAGTTGCAGTCAATGGCTTGATGACCAAGTGGAGGCCAGTGACAAGTGGTGTTTCACAGGGGTCGGTACTGGGAATGGTGCTGTTTAAGTTCTCTGCTGGCAACATGGACAGTGGGATTGAGTGCACCCTCTGCAAGTCTGCTGACGACACCAAGCTGTGTGGTGCAGCTGATGTGCTGGTGGTGAGTCACTGGAAGAGGCTGCCCAGAGAAGCTGTGGCTGCCCCCTCCCTGGCAATGTTCAAGGCCAGGCTGGCTGGGGCTTTGAGCAGCCTGGTCTGGTGGAAGGTGTTCCTGCTCATGGCAGGGGGACTGGAACTAGACGATTTTTAAGGTCCATTCCAGCCCTTACCATATGATTCTATGATTCTATGATTCTGATGTCTTTTGTAAATCTGAGAAGATTTGGGATTGGTTGTGTTGCAAAAGTTGCTTTGCAAGGCATAACTTAGACCCATGTCTTACTTCAAGACAAATATTTTTCTGAATAGAATAAGGTTTTGTTTGTTTGCAGATTTTTATGGAAATGACAACGAGTTTGGAGTCTCTAAGACAGAAACCATGTGGCTTGGGTTACCTTACCTTCAGCAGATGCTATCTTGGTAATTATTACCCTGAAAGCATAGACCAGATTCATGTTAATCAAGTCATGTGTTAATGCTTCATCATGTAGTTCTGCTGCATCATTTTGTGATCCATAACTTAAACAGACAACCCTTCTTGGCAGTCAACTAACCTTAGACGCTTCCATTATTTCTGCTGTCTGAACTCATGAAAAAAAAAAATCATGATCTGCCAACTAACTGGCATATTTAAGATACAAAATTTGAGAGTACACCTCTCAAAAACCAATTACTAGCAGACTATACCTTTTCTCACTTACATATTGGCTAGATTTTGTAACTTCTACTTGATGATAAAGCTCCTTTTTCCTGGAAGCCTCCACTTCCCTGTGGATCCCACAAGCTGTCTGTGAGGATGTGGCAGTTCCAGGTGGCCATCTGTCTCTGCTTCTGGCCAGCCCAGTTCAGCCAGGCCTCCTGCTGAAGGGTCTGTGAACTGTCAGCAGGTCCAGCTGGATACCTTCGTAACAGCATCAGGAACCTGACTCACATGCTTACCCTTCACTTCTGACCACAGTACTTGCAATATCAGGAGGTGAGGAGCTGTAACATATTCTTTTTGGAAGTCAGCAGGAGAACTGACTGAGCAAGGACTCTGGCAACTTGGTTGTAGATAAGCATCAGTGGTCAACTTAGTCTAACAGCTGACCGTGCTGTCGTTTCTCATTCACTATAATATATGTAAACCTACTGGTATATATTTAATTTGCTTTTTTGTAAATTGTTTCTTTTCAAAGGGAAAAATACTCAATAACCTCAAAAATAAGAATATCAAAACGCTTTTTCTTATCTCCTACTGGATTCTTCATTGGAAGGGCAAACTTTCCTGGACAAGGACTAGTTTTCATCCCATATGTTGCTTAGGAGCAAGTCTCCCCACCTGAAAAATTAGTTCTGCACTAGATGCCTTACCTTAGAAGAGTTCTAATTTCTTTAGGTGTAGCAGCATTAAAAATGAATCCTGGAGAAAACACTTAAGCCCTGGAGCAGGCATGGAAGTTCAGGTACGTTGTCCTCAGTGATTTCAGTGCAGTAGTTTCAGGCACCTCCCAGCTCAGCGTGCTGTATTGTGGAATTGTCTGAGGCAGTGAACCTAGGTTTGACAAGGGATGGGCTTGCAAACCGAAGGTCCAGACCTTATCTTTCTGAAAATCAGTTTATTCCCAGCATAGCTCTTTCTACAGGACAAATAATGGTACGAAAAGATTCTTATGTTTGATTTGCATACTAATGTGGGAAATACCAAATCATCCAGGGTCAAACAGCAGCATGATAATATGGGACACAGCGTAATGCTCCCATGCGACTTGCTAGGACGTGTGGGCAAATGTGACCGTACAGAGCAAAGCTGGGTCTGGCACCTGGGCTTCTTTCCATGCACTCTCAATACCACCAGCCATTACAGTCTGGCTGCTCTCTGGGGAATGAACGCTGCAAACTGCTTAGTTTAAATCCATTTCCCAAGCTGTGGGGAGGAGGCTGTGCCCAGTGACAAGATGGTGTCCTTTTCTGCCAAAGCCCGAGTCCTCGGGAAAAATATTTATTAACCACTTAGACAATTTTGTAAAAGCAAGTGATGAAAAAAATGCTTTATTTGATGAGATTTACAAACCTTATAAAACCCGTTACTGGGCCAGTGTTACTTAGCTAATTCTGTTACCACTGTTGTTGAGCTTCTTTATTGTTTTTTTTCCTAGCATTACTCCATCTCACCTTACTTGTTTTACATATTATCTGAATTCATTAGTGGAGCAGAGATTTGAGCCAGCTAGATTTTACTGAAATGATATTACCTCACAGGGACGTGCAATCCATCAGACAGGATAAAGTAAACACTTCGTTGTGTCATAGTCTTCCTACAGCCCAGCCCATTTAAAATCCTGTATGAGACCACTGAAATCTCTAAGTAGATTACATGCTTGCCATTGTAATGTGGGGAATTGTGTCAGGAACAAAAGGTTTGTGTCCAGCAGTTGGCCACTCTTGCCTCAGTGAGCTGCACTGCTGGGAGCGGGCAGGCACCCCTGCTCCTGTCCAGGCGCTGGGACGTGGCCATGTCCTTTAGTCATTTAGAGCATTCCACATCTAAAGGGAAGGCACATTTTAAATAGAAACGGGATATTCCTATTTCGGGGTCTGGACATTTGTTTTAATATTTTTAAATACTTTAAGAGATGAACCTATTTCCTACTCTTCCATCAACACAAGCAAAATCTCAAAGGTGTGCATGATGAAACACCTGTGAATCCAACCTCACTGGCATATGGAAAGTTATCAACACTCTATTAGCAAAGAGTATTACCATTGCAGGTGCTATTCCTGCCAAACCTAGGTGTTCAGGCATCTCTGCTTGCCCCTGTGAGCCCTCTGAGGTCAGTGGAGCCCCTCGCAAGGCATCAGCCTGCTTAGCTGGCTGCTGGCCTTGGCTCCCCACGACGGCGGGGAAAGCCCCGGCCCTCCCGCTGCACCAACAACTGTGAGTGAATTCATGTGAGTCGTTAGCCTAATTTGCTAAATTGTCCATAAATAATTCCTACCAGCTGCACATTGCTCAGCACCACACCTCAGTATCTATGGAGCTGCTGTCTGCTGTGGCATGGAGAGGGTCCGAAAGCCTCTGCACCGCACAGGGCTCCCACAGCCATGGTGGGGATTTGCTCCTTTGTTTCTGGCTGGGAAATGGGCATGCTGCAGCCCAACTGGGAGCGTTCAGTGGCAGCTCTGATTCTCATTTTCTTGCCTCCGGGGCTGCCAAGGCAGCAGCTTCTTTGTGTGGCAGAAACATGAATTATGTGTTTGTGTTTCAGCCACCCTGAATATTCAAAATACCATAGTGACATTTACTAAGAAAAGACACTTCTGAAATGTGTATTAAAATCATTGTAAGAATTAACCTAGTTTTTTTCACCCTCTCTAATTGCAGAGAGCTACAATTTGGGTCAATCTGGAGCAAGGAGCAGAGAGGTAGAAGACCTGCTTATAGCTCACTGGAGGGACTTCATGGGATAACATTGCTCTGAAAAGTGCGATTGCAACAAAATGGTTCATAAAGGGAACAGAGTACACAGGAACTGTTTAAATATGGAAAAAATTTAATGTTTTCATTGTATTTTGGAACAGCTTTTGAAAAAGAATATTATATTGAAACCAAACAGACTGGAAAATGCTTTGGAATTTTACTAGGAAGAAATCTGAATTTTTGGGCTTTTATCCAGTTTAAAATAAAGTAAAACTCCAAATGTGAAAGACTTTTCTGAACTAGAATTTCCATTCTTCATATGGCCATCATTGTATCATCCGTGCCTGACTTGCGTTGCAAGAACAGGATGTGAACGCAGTTGCAAGCTAAGTTTTTGTTAGTAATCAGATTCAAGGAGAGTTTATTCTTCCATACATTCAAATCTTCTAATCCTCTTCTTTTATTATTTTTTCCAGCTGATTTCCTATTGGGAGGGAAATTCCACTTAAATATGGAAAGAAGGAAAGTCAGAATGGGAAGCCAATTCCAGATTAAAGAAAATGTGTCTTGTCCGTATTACACATGTGGCAGGGAAGGAGTACAACTCTTTATAAGCAGAGGGTCTAGTGGAGACACTGTGTCAAGTTCTATGCTTCCAAAATTGTGAGAGTTTCCATGTGGGATTATGAAGGCCAATACAAGTTTGACTAATCTTCCTTCTGCATGAAATCCTTCGGATTCATCCATTGTACAGTCCCTGTCTTGTGGTATAATCTCAGTTACATTTTGATAGGCAAAGAAATGTCACAGAGCCCCACCCTACATGTCCCCTTCTGACATGTTCCTTGTGAAGAATCTCTGCTCAAATCCTTTGTAACTGAAGTCATCGGAAACACAGATTCGTCTGGTTCGCCTATCATATTGTGCTGCATGATAAGATATGATTCAAAGCACACCTATTCTTGCATCTGTTTTTCTGATCTCACCTGTCAGCCAATTGCTGTGTACATTGACCATTGCAATTAACACAAAATGCAAAGTGAAGATGTGCAATGTCCTAATTCCTTACACTAATCAAGGCAAACTCTTTGGAGAGGCCCCAGCTCCTTGTGTCTTTCACTTAGTACTCAAGAATTTTCTTGTCTTTTCCTGACCAGTTTTCTAACGTTGCTTTCAGGCAGCTGTGCACCACCCCACTGCTGCTACAGAGCTGCTGCGGTGATGGTGCTGTAACTCATGCAAGAGCCCTCTCCTTTCCCACTCCCCATCCTCGCACACCATCCCCTCGCACAGGGGAGGATGGCTGAGTGTATAGATGCTGTAGGGGCCTCTGTTGCAGCAGCCTTCCTGGGCGCTTTTGGTGGGTGCTGTAGCTTATAGTGGCCTTAAAGAGCAGCTACACCTTCAGAAATGCTCAGGTGTGTAGATTATTTTGGATGATCCAAGATGAACAGGGCTGCCTTGGGAAGGGTACCACTGCACTGCACATCTGGGTTTATGCAATGGGGTACTGTGTCTGATTGTGTAAAGAGTGAAGTTACACCCTAAACATGCTTGCAGGCCATTTGTACACTAGAGATAGCTCCATTAAATAGAATCTGTGTCCCACATCTAAAATCTCTCATTTGATAGGGCACAAGCTTTTAATCCGCTCTGAGACTGAAAGTCCAGATTCTTCATCAGGATGTCTTCTTGTTTGTGCTCTTTTTGCTGGTCTTGCTTCTCCTGTGTATTTTCTCTAATGCCAGTTCAATATGTATTCTAAATGACTTGGAAGCTCTCCCCTCCCTGGACACTTCAAACATTCAACAAATTGTGCATATAATCAACAACATACCATCCAATTGCCAAAAGCTGACCATTCTTCTGCATGATCAAATCACAAAATCCCCTGTGTCTGTATTCTATCTAGGGCATGGATTTAAAAGGCAGCTGTATTCTGACTTCTATTCATTTGTCTGGAGCATTGCACAAGCCATGCTAACAATTACGTAAATCAGCCTTTGTTTAACATTAACTGATAGTCTTTATTGATCACTGGCCAAGCTTCTTTTGAATAATCTCTATTTAATTCTGTATTTAAAATCTCTTCTGGGTGCTGTTATAAAAACCTGACCAATAAAGCCCTTTAAAAGAGTCATGTTACAGTGTCCTTCCTCAAAATTCAGCTTATTGCATTCATTGCCAAAACCACACTGAAACATTCTTTAAATGAGTATGAACTAGATGGACATCAGGGTTGTGTTTGATCCTTGACTAACTCAGTATACTCTGGGAGTGGTGTTGTTACCAGCTGACCCCCCACATCACTGGGACAGCCTCGGTGCACACTGGTAAGAGTGTTTGCTCTCTGGGACCTTGCCAAGCCAGTTGCACACCTGTGACCATGTGCAATGTCCTAATGTCCTAACAACCCCATGCACCAGTATAGGCTTGGGGTGGACCTGCTGGAGAGCAGCTCTGCGGAGAGGGACCTGGGTGTCCTGGTGGACGACAGGTTAACCATGAGCCAGCAGTGTGCCCTGGCTGCCAAGAAGGCCAATGG
>Ga0065711_1039205_pt1 | contig 18029 bp, 9 predicted proteins | sample Hoacrofraction12_FD_59098 | JGI IMG/M metagenome (GOLD analysis project Ga0065711, IMG submission 59098) | Hoatzin crop microbial communities from Cojedes, Venezuela - Epithelial fraction 12 v2 (version 2) | ecosystem: Host-associated > Birds > Digestive system > Esophagus > Crop | place... | reverse complement strand
GGAGCCGCGGAGCCTCCCCGCAGCGCCCGGCCCGCGGCCCTGCCCCCCGCCCGGCCCCTCCCCTCGCCCGCGGGCGCGGAGTGAACCGAGAGTCCCCTCCCCCCCTCTCCTGCCCCCTCCGGCGCCGCGACAGAGAAAGGGAAGGGAGGAGGCGCCGGGCCCGGGTCTCCCGCGCCGAGCCGCCGCGGCACAACATGGAGGAGCTGGTGGTGGAGGTGCGGGGCTCCAACGGGGCCTTCTACAAGGTACCGGGTGCTCGCGGCTGGGTCGGGCTGGGTCTCAGGGGAGGGAGTGGGGCCTGGGACGGGAGGAGGAGGAGGAGGCGGCGGCGGCGGCGCCGGCTCCTCCTCCCCGCGCTGAGGGAAAGCGGGGGCTCCGGGGCAGGAAGGAGAGGAGGAGGAAGAGTGGGGCAGGGGTGGAGGCCTCGGCGCGTCCCTCTCGGTGTCCGGGGGAGAGGGAGCCGGGGGCCGCCGCCGCCACGGGGCCGGGGGAACTGGAGGCCTGACGAGAAGGGAGCGAGGGCCCCGGCGTCTGCGGAGGCCTCGGGCCTTCCCCTGCGGTGGAGAGGGAAGGCCCTCGCGCTGCCGGTGTGCGAGAGGAGACGAGGAGAGCCCTGGGCCCTTGGCTCTACGGCGAGGATCAGGGCTGGCGATGGGGCGTTAATGGCTAAATCCCCAGCTTTTGTCGCTGCTTAAGGAAAGTCTTTCTCGCTCTCTGGGTTTGCAGGAGAGCGGCACTGCTAGTGCACAGCGTTTAAGGAGGGGGGGGGTGTGCGTTAAATACTCGTTCGTGATGAAATGCTGTCGTGGATTCCTGCTCTTAACGCCATGGCAGGGGCACTGCCTATTGATATTAAAGAGAGCGTTACTTGACCAGATACGTATGTGCTGAGTTGCTAAATACGTTTAATTATCAAATGCACTTCTTACTGAAACTACTTAATGGCATTCCATGTTTGTTTCCAAGCCCTTGTGCTGGTGCTGAATAAAGCTGTCACTGAGCCTTGAACATCTGTGCTGAGTGCCTAATATTTTTATTAATAGTGCATCATATTACTGTGGCTTTGCATCAGATGGGTTGTATTAATCAGGATATTTATGGGTTATAATTTGTGGGTTTACTCTGTTCACAGAAAAATAAAATTTGGATGCCGTGGGTTTGGGCCTACTGTCATTGACATGTTATCAACCTAGCAGAAACAGTCATGGATCGGTTTCTGCAAGTTTTCTGTCATTTAAATGTTCCTAGTACTTTAAAAATTGGGCCTAGTTATTGTGCAACATCCAATATTTATGTTAGCAATGAAGGAACAGGTAGAATTTCATGCTCTGATGTTAGTGTGGTAGCGCAGGTTGGTATCCAAATGGTATAGTTCCAACAGCTCTGAGTGTTTCTAAGAGAAAAAGACCTCTTTAAAGCTTATTTTTTAAATTACTCTGATTTTTTTTTTTTTTTCAAAAAGTGTACATGAAACAAGTACATAAATGTGGTAAATAAGCATCCTGTGGGTTTGCAGTGTTGTAACCAGCATCCTAGATCTGTATACTGCTTTTTGGAATTAAATTATTTAGCACTTTCAAAAATTAGTTTTATATTTTTAAAGATACAGTATTCACTCAGAAAGAAACAGAAGGCATAAATATGTTGCATAAGAGAACTTTTAATGAGGCTTTTATCAAATTGTGTGAGAGTATTTACACAATCGTGAAATACATGATGATAAAAATGACTTTGCATTCTTTAGTGACAAATATTATCAAAGAAAGCTGGGAGAATTAAAAGCTTTTGTAACTTTTTGTTTGTTACATTGAATTTTGACATCATGGGGTCCTGTTCCCCTTTTGTCTATAACATACTGACATTGGTGGTTGTAGTTTAGGTGAAAATTTCATTTGAGCATATGTTCATGGGAGCTTATTCATTAAATACGATGTAGTGTATCCAAGTTTTAATACAGATGTTGCATCCAAGTTGCATATTATATTTGCCTTTTAACTTTTGGAAATTTAAACTTTGGAATTTCTTTGTCTCTTCTTAATCTGTAACTAAGAGGGCTTGGTTAAATTATCTAAGGGGACAGACAGGGCACACAGATTTACTGGTCTTCATCTGTATTACCTGTGTAGATGGAGTATCACACTTAAGATAAATGCAACAATTTTTTTTTTTAATTTAAAAAAAAGTGTTTTTTAAAAAAAATCTCAATGTAAATCAGGAATTTTACTCTAGCTTGAATTTGTTGAATTTTAGGTACAATTTTTACTTTCATCATAATGTCAGAGTTACACTCTGTTATTAAGTAATTTATGTAGATGTTTACTTGTGAGTTTTATGCCTGTCTTGCAGATGGGGAATTTGATTGTAAAATGAATTGATTGACCCAGCGTAACAAGAAGTGTGTGATGGTATGAAGTGCAGATTTAATTGCAAGATGACTTTATTTTTTTCATTTAAAAAGTTACTTTAAGCAGCCTCCTGAGAAATGCTTTACAACAGTAACACTGCGAACAAATCAAAAGGAAAACAATTCTTTTATTCAGTCTCATGGTTTACTGATGATTTGTGATAATTTCTTTGGCTTTGAATCATTCTGAAGGTCTTCATCAGATTATGTAAATGTTTTGGGAAAAATACACCTCTGTCTTGATTTTGAAACCTGGAGGGGAGGAATAGGAGGCTGCTGGAATCATGAAGGGTGTAAGTGACGCAAGCAGGCACCTAATTGCCACTTCGGGTTTTCATATCCTCCTTGTAGCTCTCTTTGAGGACCTTACAAATTCAAGTCCCTAAGCACTTAGTTTCATTTTTTAGTGTACCCAGCAGCATCTTGATCTCAACAGTACAAAACTGGTGCCCAGTTGTCACCTAAGCCCTACTGAAAGTAACAAAACAGTCTTTTCTCTGCTTGTGTTACCTGTGGACTTGATCCAGAATGCATTCAGAGATACATCTAGAGGGATCATGTTCCATGCAGAACATTGGAGATCGTTTGAGGATGTGTTCATATTCAACTGGAAGATCTGAATTAAAATTTCATACTGGTCAGGTGCACTGTGTTTCACAGAGTACTGGAGTGTGTTGGTGTGATCGCTGTAGTTGAAACTAGTTCTTTCTGAATGGGATTAAAATATTGCTTGGTGAGTGCTTTGTACTTTCATGACTTTTTTCCTCCTTGGCCAAGGTGAATTATTCTATGGAAAGTGCAGTGCAATCAAAGAGCATGATTCAGGGATAATTTACAATCTGGTACCTAGAGATGCTTAGTCATTACTTGGTATGTTGCTGGGCCCAGAATCCTTGGAAATAAAATACTAGATTCCCTTATTTATTTTAAGAAGACTGGTCCAACAAAGCACCAGGACTGTAAATCGTGAGGACAGGGAGCTGCTTTTTTGCAGCCCACAGCTAAGTAACTAAATATTGAAGATGTGTGCTATTAGGACGTATCTTTTCATGTCTTTTCTTGTATAGGTGTAGTAAATTGGGTTTTGAAGTTCTTAATCTCAGAAGACTGATAGACAGTCCTTTGTCTGAGCTTTCTGGGACTAGCTTTAGATATTATTTACTTCTGGAAGGGGACATGCATATACAGTTTAGGATTGATTTTTTTTTTTTTTTTCCAGTTTGGGAGTGGTTCTTTCTTGTATCCTCTGCTAAAGATATAAAGCATTCTATTTGAGGCAAATAGTTTTGGAATGCTGTTAACATCTACATGTTTGTAACCAGTTTCTGCTACTTCCTGCTCTGTAACCTTGTTAAAAGTCTTCTATTTTTGATCCCTATAGTTTCAGCACTTTGCCATTGTTTCCTTTGTTTTATAGATACTTCACATTTTTTTATTGAAGCTACAATTGGCAAAATCATTCATCTTTCTTAGTTCTTTATCACTTTAGGTCTCACTATGAGCAACTGTTCCTTTGGCCTCCTGTTGCGTTCCGTATCATTTCTTCTTTTCTTTTACTGTTCAACACAGATGTACTCTCAGCAGATATCTCCAGTACTTGTGCATTCACAAGCCTATCTACTCAGTGCTTCTGAGGGTGGTAGCCTGTACCCTCATTCGGTTACCATTTGTGTGATTATTCTTTTCCTGCTCTGTTTCCTTGTACGGCCTGCCTTTCTCAGATTTGATTAGCCATGTGAATTCCATTTTGACTTTCTCCTTCCAACAGGTATGAAATGTTACAGAACTGTTATGCGAACAGTAGATGTACATTTGTATCAACATAACAGTTTTTATATTCAAAAGTGTATTATTCCTACTTTCACTCCTTACAGTTAATTATCCTGCCTTATTGAAATGGTTGACAGTGGTCACATCTGATGATGTAAACAAACTTTAAAAAAAGCAGCAAAACTTCATGGCAGCTGGAGCCTTTATTTGTTCCTTTGAAGTGTCTGTCATTCCATTTAGCACAAAAATAACAAATATACTGGTGTTTCCAATAATTGTTATGGTGTATCAAATAATTTGTAAATTTTAGACCATGTCTTCATATGTGTGAGAAATGGCATGACATGTCAGTGTTGGATTGTAAACTTTTTTACTTAATTATGACTAAATCATGGAGAGAAAAGTTAATGGTTTGTGTGTCTGAAAGTCGTATTTGGTGTAGAGAACTTACCACATTTGACTTTTTTTTTTCTCCACATTAGAGAGGAAGAATCAACCTAGCCATTGTAAAATGTGCTTCTGTTCCCAGAAGTAGAAGCACACCTGTTTCACTGGTCCTGGTTCTTATTTGGTATATCTGCTATTAGCGATGGTGATATCCCAGCCGCTGTAGTGTTTCACTGTCCTGTTCCCTCATTTTGTTTCCATCTAGTTTCACTATGTTTTTAATACTTTTCACCTGTGTGTTCACATTCTTTATAGGCAGTGTTCTGTCCCTTCTCGGGTGTGCATTTCAAACTCACATACATTCACCTTTATGTTTGAATTTCCATGCCCAACTTACACTCCTTATTGCAAAAAATGATGAGTGCTTGTTGTACTTCTCATAATACTTCGTATAAAGTCAGTACTGCTTCTCTGCCTTTACTGACATCTGGGGCTGCCTTGTCCTGTGTCTATGAATTTGGCTTATGGTGTTAAAACTCATTTCTTTTTAGCATTATATGTAATTTTACACATATCACAGAATAAAGAAAGCCAAACAGTTCTGATAACCTTTCATTTTGGTTTTCAAAAGACATTAATAGTTAAGTATTGATTTTTTTTGAGAAAAGCGTAAAATGTTTCCAGACACTTCTGTTGGTACATAGAAGTGTACAAATACATAGCACTGTAGAGTTCAAATACATTTTACTTACTACAAATCTGTTTAAATATTTATACCAGAGGAAAATTGATATAATGGGATGATACAGACTATGAAAAACTGATGTGATAAGTATCTCTGACATTATTCTGTGTCACAAGAAACTGCAGAACAAGGAAAACCACCATTGTGGGTGGATGGAATTAGACAACCAAATATTTAGGCTATTAATATATTTTGTCTGGTTAATTGTTTTATAAGCACAAATCTCACATGGAGGAAGGCAGAAGTGTTGTATGTATTGCATATTTGAAATTAGGTATTTGGCAAGGCATCATTCACTTTGTAATTAGTTAAAAATTAATAACTATGAATTTTTGCAGTTTTGCAAAATTGGAAATTAAAAGGCAAACAGTGTTATGACATCAGCTTTTTTTGTCCAGGCTGGAGTGAAAATCAGGTATTTAATCTGTTTCTGTGATTGAGACTTCTGAACTTGGTATGAACTAAAGAAATTGTCATGCTTATAATTTTCACTAGCAGTGTCTGTATTGCTACCTGTGTATGGTCAACACTTATCCTTAATGTTACTAGTTCAGGTTCTCTGAGCTTTCTGGGTTGCGACCAAAGCAGTGTTGAAGACCTGTTGAAGGAGAGCTTTTGTAGTAACTGGAAAGCAATCAGATCCTAAAGTAATTGACTTGAAAACCTTTGTACGTTGTTGTAATCATCTTCAGTCTAGTGAAGTTCATTGCTTTTTTTTATGGTGACAGACGCAGTAACAGTTACAAGAGCGCTGCATCCCCTGCGTTAGATCTTCAGTCTTTGAACTAGTACATGAAGTAAATTGAAGACAAGGGTTGCCCATAGTTCAGTACTCTTTTCAACTAGTTATGTGTCCCAAGTTTTACTTTTTCCAGATAACATAAGTACTAGACTATTTGAAGGTCTTAGGCTAGTCTTCAGCTTGATGACTTACATTTATTTGTGTCACCTGGTTTACTTATTAACTTATTATTTAATCTTCACCAAAAGTGACTTTCATAGCAGGAGAAGACATTTTTTGGTATTTTATGAATATGAGAAAATTTAAGTATCAACAGATTGTTTCTCAGGGCATTGTCTTGTGCTGCTCTTACCTGTTTTCCTCAAGGCTATTAAGTGTTCTTGGTGTAATTTCAGTTGGATTTGCTTTATAAAATAAACTCTGCTTTTGCATACTCAAGTGTTACTAATAATACGAAGTCCTGTCCTTTTCCAGTCTGTGACATGAAGGAGTGGTACCAACTACTTGGTAGTAATTACAGCATTTTTCAGGTATTAAAGGCATCCATTTTTGCTACATCTGTAAGAATAGGGGCTTCAGAGCTGCATATGACAAACATTGGAAGAAATGTGGATGGAGCCTTTGAAGGTGATGTGAGTGATGTTGCAAAATGAGTCAGGACTACCATAGTATTTGTCAAATGCATATCCAGTTCTGGAATTTTCTTACAGAAGACATGGCAATATGAAACATGAGATGAATGTTCACTAACTGTAATGATCAACTGAAGGTTCTGTTGCCTCTTTATGTAAATAGCATTGCTGTACTACTATCAACATCATTCTGAGATGTGGTCTTAAATCTGTTTTGTGTCACATCATTAAAAAATATCAACTATTCATGCAGTCCCCTTGGAAGGAATATCTTGGAATTTTGATGTATGTAATTATGTAAATACTATTAGAGACTCTGAAATCTCCTTTTTATGCTAGCAATAATAAACTTCCTGGTAACCTCATTCATACGGTATTGAGATGAGCAAGGTATAAAACCATTTCTTGCTATTGTCATTGCAGCTTTGCTTTGACTTTTATTCAAGGTGGCATTAGTTATTTTCAGATTATTAATGAGCATTGCACTTCTGTCTTGCACTGAATGTCTCCAAGTAATGACACTTGTGCCTATGTGCTGCTTAATTTTGTTATAACCAGTTCTTGAAGCTCTGTATCAGTCGTCAGGTATTGCTCTTCTTTGATCCTGCGATACTGCTGCAACTCAGGACATACTTTGGAATACTTTATAAAGGAAAAATACCAGAAGCATTTTTTAAAACCATTTAGATTCCATATGAGGAAGAAACTCTTACCTTCTGGTAAGACATAAGAGCTGTTCTTGTCTTGGAAACTTGAAATGCGAGGAGAATAGAAAGTTCCACGGTTCATTAACTAATTCTTCTTCAGAAGCTGTGATTACTGCTAAATTGTTTTCAGTTTAGTGAGAATTTTTCAATCTACTAAGACAGATCTCCATTGGTAGAACAAACTTTTATACTCAGTCTTGCTCATTGGCTTTTATCTACGTATCTTGCAAGCATGTACTATATATGGACAAGTATTAGTGGAATACTGAGCACTTCTCCAATGTTTATCTGTTTCAGAAGTTCATAGAGATATTTTTAAAAAGAAAAACAAGCAAAAAAAACCCCCTATCTTTTCATCCCTGGTTGCAGTGTGGCCTCAGTCATTTGAGGCTACGAAAAATATTTTCATTGGTAGATCCCAAAGTTTTTTTAGTATTGATCTTGCTGTTTTGTAGATGGGGGGAGGGATGTTGGGGCTTAAAGTTGAAAATTGATCAAACATTAGTCAGTTAAGTAGCATAAGGCAGGAAAAGCCCTCTTGGTGCTGTATTTTAGATCTGTACTCTGTGCTTGCATGGGACACTTAGCACAACTGCTGTCGAACCCCCAGAATAAAACTGAAGGAAGGCTGCAGGGCATTTGTATTAAGTTTGTACACTATGGACATTAAATGTGACGAAGTAAATAAGAGGAAGACTGTGCTGAAATGGATATGGATGAATTAGGCTAGTGCGATATTCAAACTTACCTTGAGGTAAAACAGAACACACGGGATTTTGGTTTTGTGTTTTTTTTTTTTTAAAGGAGTACTGAGGTGGGTTAATTTTGACATCTGTCAAAATACACAAAATGTGGTTATAAAGTCAAACATTTTAAGCTTTATTTAAAAAACTATTTGGAGTGATCTTGTCATTTGTTAGTAACCTCTCCCATTGCTTGTGAAGCATAGGAAGGATGCAAATGTAGCTTGGATGGTCTGTCTGTGTATCAGTACGCTGGCAGTCATGAACTCAAGGAGGTTATCAGCTTTCAGTATGCGTTTTATATAAGTCTATTGCAAAATTAAAAAGGCTGACTTGAAAGCATACTTTAGTTTTGAGTTTCATCAAAATCTGTAAAAGGCAGGCATTGTATGAGTTTGACATTTTTTTAAATATCCATAAGCAGACCATAAATATGCCTTTTTTCTATGCAGGCATTTGTAAAGGATGTGCATGAAGATTCTATAACAGTTGCATTTGAAAACAAGTAAGTGTATTGCTGATATTATGCGTAAAAATGATACAGTGTATCAACCTTGCATCTGATGAACCTAAATAAAACTTAATAATGTAAAGGTAAGCTTGCTGCTAGCATTTTTTAGAATTACGTTTGATATTTAACATGTTGTAACATTTCTGTATAAATGCTTTTAAATGTTTAATTTTTTTAAGTAAAAACTATAGTAACATCGTTTTTTTGGGGAAGATAAGCATGTTATTACTGAATTTACATGATGACAACGCATGTTTGAATAAGACAGCAGTGGTATCATGGCTGCCTCTTTCTCATGTGAATGTCTTATTTTAGGTTTAGCAGATATTGTTATAACAGAATTCATTTTATAGCTAAGTGATAAATACCAGTTTTCTAAGCTAGAAATGAAGTGATGTTCCTTTCCCCTTATTTAAGGGCATAAAAAGCTACCTTTCCACTATACCATTTAGTTAAGGTTTCATTTCCTTCAGGAAGAAAATAACACATGGCTGTATACTTTTTTCCCATGACTCTTTGTTATGGCATCATCTGTTGTATTTTGGAAATTGTTTTCTAGTTTCTTTAAAAATACTCTTTTCTTGTCATGCTCATTTTATCCCTGATCAAGTTTTCATAATCTATAGTAGAAGTAGTGAAAAAGAAGGAGCAGGCTTATTTTAAAGGAAGTGTGTCCAAACTTGTTATGAAATGTCTTTTAACCTGTGTTTCTAATGTTGGGGGTAAAACCTGTAACTGTAAATAGAGTAAAAACTGCTGCTGGAAGATTTCAAAATAGTGCAGATAGCAGCAGGGGTTCACTGAAGATGCTTAATGGTCACTTAGGTGTTTCTTCTTATTACATAGACATTGGATCGCATTACCTATAATACATATGCACAAAAGCTCCACAGATTTTGAAAATGTAAAATTAATGGATTGAAAATGTTCCTGATTTCTATTTACAAAGAAGGTGAATAAGTTTAGGACATTCACTGTATTTTCATTTGTAGCTGGCAACCAGAGAGACAAATACCATTCCATGATGTAAGGTTTCCGCCACCTGCAGGCTATAATAAAGATATAAATGAAAGCGATGAAGTAGAGGTATGTATGCTCCATTAACAACATTTATTTTGAGAAGTGAGAGAACTCGGGGTGAAAGATATCAGCCGCACCAGTGGAAGGTTTGCTTCCATGTTATATGCTGTTACTATTTTTGATTCCAAGTGATGCATAAAACACAATGTCAAGCGTGTAATCAAGAAGAGATTTTGACAGTTGTAAACCATACAGCTATTTTGGAATTTCACGTACCATGACCTCCATGCTGATTTACAAATATGATCAGCATTTCTTTGATTACAGATCAGTTCTTTATCAGAACTGAATTAATCTAGAAATAGATGCTGGACTGTAGTTCTTCAGCAGTAAGTTAATAACGTGTATTACCAAAATTTCAAGTTAAATGAGTTAATTTGCATTATATGTATGTGTACGTAAAATATGAAAATATACGTGTACATGTAAATACTTATATTTAGAGAGACTGACTTTATTATAGCATATTCCTAAAATTGATTTTTATAATTTTAAGAAAGAGAACTTTCAAGATTTACATTTTGCTTGCATGCTATTTAAGTTTATTTTGATTTGAAAGACAAGAAAATGGCAAAACTTCTTTGGTGTCAGTGTGGCCAATATCTACACTTCTTTAGCACATACATGTGTGTTCTCTCCCTTCTGCCCACTGGGAGAACCTCATCAGACATACACACAGTTAGAAATATTGTTGATTAAATGTTAACAGGTATAAAAGGCTGATTTGTCTCTCTTTGGACGGTATGCAAGACTGAAGCAACTAATGCCAGTAGATTGGATATAATATTTTTTATTACATGCAATCCTATATACATAATTTTTATATCCTACCTCTATTTGCAATAGACATTTCAGGTGCTACATGCTTACTATGTACTCTATTCTTAAATTAGAGACTTTATGTACCAATGTATTTTGCTGGATTTCGTTCATATGGCAGAGTTCCTGATCATATTAGTGTCAGCTTTTGTGATGTCTTTTAAGAGTATTAATGTAATGTATGTATTTTGTTTAGGTTTATTCCCGGGCAAATGAGAAAGAACCCTGCTGTTGGTGGTTGGCTAAAGTGAGAATGATAAAGGGTGAGGTAGGAATATGCATATATATTTTTTTTATATTTATTTATAGTTTATTTTTCTGGTTTTATTTTTTTGTATTGGTGTGCACAGTATTTTAACGTGTTGCTTTTTGTTTTCAAAGAGTTTCTTCGTGAGGACTATTGCAATTACTGTTAACCTTGACTTGAAAAGTTCAACTTTCACTTGTACAGTTAACAAAAGTGTCTTTCACTTAATAGTGTAATGCTCACTGTTGTCATAAAATGTGTGGCTTGGATGATTTTATTATTTTTATATCAGTTCTATGTAATAGAATATGCAGCCTGTGATGCTACATACAACGAAATTGTCACAATTGAGCGTTTGAGATCTGTGAACCCCAATAAACCCGCAACAAAAGATACTTTTCATAAAATCAAACTGGCAGTTCCAGAAGATCTAAGGCAAATGTAAGTACAAGTGTTTCTTTATAACTTGTTTTAAAACGTGGGTAGCTTCTGAAGCCTGAGACAAGAAGGAGTAAAAATGCTTTTTACTGCTCTAAATTAACTTTTAAAATTTTCATGTAGTAACGTAGAAAATGCAGATGTGGGCATGCTCATACTTCAGAAATAGGAAAGATGATTTTTGAGGTGCAGTTTAGTCCTGGAGGAGGAAATACTTCCTTCAAGGTTTTAAGGTTTGTGTGCAGTATAGATTAAGATTTTTCTATTCTTACAGCTGTGTCATGATGTGCACAGATTAATGTGAATCCATTCTTTGTCAACTTGTTGATAAGTTTCACGTGGTCGCTCTTTCATTGATATAGTATCTGACAATCTGTGCAGGCTGGTATTTAATGACAAAAGAGAATGCTGTCTTATATTGTAGGGCATAAGGCGTTTTGATGGCTGTGGGAATAGATGTGCAATAATCAAACCTTTCGCAATATGATACAGAAACATCTAGTTTTCGCCTAGAACACGGAGGTGTCATTCTCTTGTAAATGCAGCTCTAAAATGCAGATTAATACTGACTCCCCTCTTTTAGCTTCAGATCACTTTCTGCTTTTTTGTGGTGAATGTTATTGCCTCAATGTGGAATAAGCTATAAATTCAGGTTATACTAAGAATTTCTGAAGTTAATGTTGTAGTACGCAAGTTCACTAAGTAGCAAGTTGACAGAAGAAGCATGGAGAAGTAAAATACAGCATGAAATGAGCAAAAGGTAATTAGAATGCTGCACTGGTTACAGTGAAGTCACACATCATACTGTTTCATGGTGCATTTGATATTTTTGACTTGCCGATTGTAACAATTATAGCTTTTTAATGTAGTTTTGCCTAACTGGCTTGACATTTCATAGATGTACATACAGAAAATTTCTGAAACATTTCTAATCCTACTCATGAAGACAAATGAAAGAAAAATGAGTAAAATGAATTATAACACAATAAAATAAGACCTGCATTAAAAGGGAGAACTTGGATATATTTATTTAGAGTCTTTGTAGTAAGAAATGAGTATTTTTTGCTGTGAACCATAAATGCAGCAGTGATTATTTTTAACGTTATAGCATTTTTGTTCCTAGGTGTGCCAAAGAATCTGCACATAAGGACTTCAAAAAGGCTGTTGGAGCTTTTTCTGTAACATATGATTCTGAAAACCACCAGCTTATTATTTTGGTAAGTACAAACAATCTAACCATACCATTGGCAGTGGTTTATTTCAAAAGTTCATGTGTAAACCACTGTGTTTTCTTTATTATTAATTTAGTCAATCAATGATGTAACAACAAAGCGGGCAAATATGCTGATTGATATGCACTTTCGAAGTCTTCGTACCAAGTTATCTCTGATACTGAGAAATGAAGAAGCTAGCAAACAGCTGGAGGTACGTTGTTTGTTTTCCCTGAAGTAGTTTGAGGGGGGGGGGAAATACTCATGCAGTTTTTAGCTGGTAGGACTTACACTGGGGTAAAAATAATTATTATGTACTGTTACGATTCTTGGTGTTAAAAAGAGATAGATGGAGATGTAACCCAACAAAGAAATTTATGGTTAAAGGGCCTGTTCTTGCAAAGACTCATTTTTATCCTGTCCCATTTTATTCAGCAGGATTTTGTGTGGGATTAAATACAAATATATATGTACACACACATACACAGATACTTCTTTCGTAGTTTGAAGCAAAAAATAATTAGTCATTGTTGCAAGAATAGTGCCACATATTCAATAGCTTGGAATTACTGCTTTTAAAAATAGATGGGAGTGGATATGGCATGGTACTGACATGGACTAGAACTGGATCTTGCAAAACAACACAGTGAAAATGAGAGATGAAAGGGGTGAGACTGACATTGGTGGGATGTACGAAGGGATGGGTTTGTCTATGGATAAAATGTTAGGAAATCATCTTACAGCAGATACAGCTTCTGATATTCCTGTGACTGGAGAGTGGGTGTTGACTGGCAAGATGCTTGACTCATGCTTGGCCATGGGAGAAAAAAGACAGTAGGCTAGGAAATAAGGGAATCTTTATACAGCAGAATTAACAATTCTTCATGGTTTTTATTCCATCTACAAATCAGGAATCTTCTTTTTAGATTCACTGTCAAGAACTAGAAGTACCACTTGAACTATTGTAGTTCAGTTTTACGCGAGCGCATACCAGCTCTGTTAGTTTAGAGCCGGGTTTCGTTCCACCGTACCCCAAGGGTTACATCTATTTGGGTTTAGCTAGAAGTGTGATGTGGTGTAGTAGTTTAGGCCTTTTGTATCCAGTAGGTGTACTCACTGTTACAAGAAATTCTCTCTTCTGTTATTCTCTTTCTAGTCTCGATTTCTGTATTTCAGAGCTGTAATCCGTGTTTGTTTGGGTCTTGATTTTCTCAAGACCAAGAAAGGACCAGTTTCTTCTCATTGGTGTTCCTCCTTGAGTGCCCCACTGGAGCTCTTCAGTAATCCATTCTTCTCAGTCTTCCTCCAGAACTGACAATTGTGTGGGCAGTTTACCTCTTGAAGTGCAAAGTATTATTTTGGAGGTGGGAAGAACAACAGCCTCTTTAGAGCTAATTCTCTTTACGTGTCCCCACAAATGCATGCAGCAACAGCTGTTGTCATTGATTCCTTTCCCAAACTAATCTTGGATTCTTGCTGTCATTGTAAGGCTGAACTTTTTGCTGCTGTGAAGGACTCAAGAACTTTATTTGGTTCTCACTAGAAAACCATTATTGGACTTTAGTTTCTACCTGAACAGTACTTAAGTGAAGGTGGTGAGATAAATACATATGGTTATAGTTTATAGTTTGTGTGACAGAAGTTCGCTGGTATTTTTCATGCTGACATTTGTTTCCTGTACTTAGAACAAACATAAAATAAGTTTCAACCAAACCTGAAAAGCTTCAGATAGTAAAAATTCATAGTCATGATTTCTATTGAGACACTGACATACGAATAGACTGCGCATGTCCGTGTGCAGAAGAAATATTTAGTGAATGCTTTGGGCTTTACTGCATTATTAGTAATAGTTCATTGTTTCCATCAAATAAACTGTTTTCTGTATCTTATACTCTCTGAACGTTAAATGTCTGCCACTTTTTTTCTTCGAGCATTTTTACCTTTCCTTCTTTCTGAGTCATAATCACCTGATCAGCTTCTTTTGTTTCCTTTCCATTTGTTGTATCTTATATGTTCTTTCTTTTCTGCACATCAACTTCTTGACTTGCATGGCTCTACTTCTCAAATGTGGCTTTTAGAGCATCAAGTAAAGTAATCAATCATTTTTTGTTTGTGTCTTTCCCATTAGTTGGGGCTTAGTTGTTATTTTGCTATACTAAAAAGCCTGAATTTAGAAGTGTACTTTTGCATTCTGGTCTGTACTTTATTCTATCTAAATGCATTTCAGTCATGGCCTCTAAGCAGGTATTTGCATGATTGTTTCTTACTAATTTATTGGGAGGGAAATAGAATACAGAATTTCCTCTATTTAAATAAAATACATCTTGTAGTACATAATGTACAGACAAACTAATGATAATATTAAGTGCTCGACAGAGCCCCCTCAGTGTATGAAGTATTTCATGACACTCGGATACTTGTACTACTACTTACTGCAGCCAATTCTCTGTGACAGTGGTTTAGCACAGGATATTTATTAACTGCTTTAAGCAGGAGCAGGTCAGATAACAGTAGCAGTTTAGCTGGGACAGAGTAGGGCTTACTGTGGGCACTTTCTTGATGTTTTATCAACTTCTGTAAGATCTCATGTTGCTGAGGTTAAACTGCTAATTTAAAGGTTGCTTGTGTATATCCTCACAGTAGTTACAGCTTTGATTGCAATGCAGAAACATGCATAGCATTATGTATCTTGGCTCTGGAAAGACAATATACAGCTTTGTCTTTTTTCTTATTTGCAAAACACTCTTTCCATAATAGATTATCAAAGCTGGAAGTTCTCTGTCTTCCCTCAATGCATTAAGCTATTGTTCATTTCCTGTGCTCTGTTATGCTCAGACACCTGTAGATAGCGTCCACATTTTTACATAGGAATTTTACTTGCTATGGTAAATAATGACGTTTTTTACACGTTTTATATTTGCTCTTCTCTGTAGATTTAAGTACTACAACTTCCTTTAAAATGTATGACAATTACATTATAACAAACATACAGGACAAAATATACATTGTTTATATCTTACTGATTTCTCTCCATACGTTTCTTTTAGTTCTCAGGGTGACCAGACTTAGTGATCTCCTTGCTTTATATAGCACAAGCATCCTATAAGAAAGCTGTGGTTTTTTGAAAGCATGAAGAGGCTGTGTAGGAGCAATTTATCAGTCATTGTTTTAGTCTTTTTAAACGTGTGGGTTTGGTTTTGAACAAAATGTGTCCACTTACCTTTAACAGTTTCCCCACTTGATTGGTAGGTTCTGAACTGCATGCACTTCAGCATTTGCCAGGTGATTTTACTTGTACTCCTGAGATCTGTTCATGCTGATAGTCTGAGCCACCTGGGGTTGATGGAGGCTGTTGATGTCAGCGCAGGATTGTATGTGTGTTGGTAAAACCTAGGTTTCCTGCATGTTTGAGTATTTTCAGCACTACCCAACTCCACAGTGCGCTACAAGATATTTCTCAAAAGCTTCCTTCTGTTCCCAGCTCTTCTGCGTGTTTGGTGTGTGATGGAAGCTTTAGACAATTAAGAAAATATTGAAACTGTATTTTACATATGGGCATGTATATGCATACTTGTGCATCAAATCAGAGCTTGGTGGCTTGGAATCAGAGCTCATTTCTCTTGGAAGCTTGGACTGCTTTAGGATATTGTTTACTGTGGTCATTGGAATGACGATTTGGGGGTTTTTTGTTTAATATACTTTTTGCAAGTTTTATCCACGTTTCTACCGATACTTTTTCAGTTATTTTCAAGATCCTCTTCCAGATCAAAAATTCGGCTAGTTTTTTGTTGGTTTTTGTTGTTCTTTCTTGATATCTGTTTTCATATAGTAGATCCTCATTAAGATTCTGTAAGTCATTTTGTATGGTTTTGTTACACTGTAGCAGTTGCATGCAAATGTGATGAGAGTTGCAAAACAGTAACCAGGTGTTGAATTCAAGAGTAAGTGAGCCTCAAATATGTGATTGAAAGTCATTTTAATGGTATCGTCTTTAGTCACTGCCCTGCTGAAGTGAGGAATTTTGTCTTGATAGCGTGTGACAATCTCAAGTTTTCAGACCTACCCTTCTGTCTTAGTAGAAATGTGAGTCCTGGATGAAATTCTTAACATGCTTGTTCTCTGAATTCAAGCAAAGTATTGCAGTTGTACCTTAATTTTGTGTTGTCTTGCATAGGCACACGTTCTTAATTTTTTTTTTTTAAAGTGCAGTAGATACCCATAGTCACTCTGTCTTTTATATAATTTTTGTGTCCAGTGATTGAGTTATTGCTGTTTCCCCCACCTGTTGAAATGAGTGCAGGTTTTTTTTTTCAGAGATCATAGGGATTGCTTTAATAACCAACACAACTCCTATTCTGCTAACTTACACGAATGCTGTCTTACCTAGTAACACTTAATAGCTGTAGATATTCTGTGGTAATCCATAATATAGAGGTGTCAACACAGCTAGAGGCTGGCCCTATGTCAGTGTTTAAGAGGCGATATTAAGACTTCTGAAGAATCTTCAGTGTTTTGGAAGTGAAAATAAGTTCATTAAAAGGATTGATTAAAATAAAAAGTAGGCTAAGTACCTGATTAAAGAATCAGCTCTAAATTTATGTTGTTTTGTCTCTCTGGTGTACTAAAAATTGAAGTAAGCTAACACTATATTTTTCTTTAGAGTTCGAGACAGCTTGCATCACGATTCCATGAACAGTTTGTTGTACGTGAAGACCTAATGGGTTTGGCCATTGGCACTCATGGTGCTAATATTCAGCAAGCCAGAAAAGTCCCTGGAGTGACTGCTATTGATCTTGATGAAGATACTTGCACATTCCATATTTATGGAGAGGTAGGTTGGCTTCTTTAGCTTTTCAAAAAAATAAACTTCGGAAAACGGAGCTCATTTCTCTCATGCATCGATCTATTTTAGGATCAAGATGCAGTGAAAAAGGCAAGAAGTTACCTAGAGTTTGCTGAAGATGTCATACAAGTACCAAGAAATTTAGTAGGTATGTAAATTCTAGGGGCTGTGTGATAGGAAGAATGCCTTGTGAGAACTTTTTTACTGTAAGAGGGGTGGCAGGGTAAAAGTTTGAAGAACTCTTTGTGAAAGGGTTCTAGGTGGTACAAGATTTGGGGGTTTGGGGCTTTTTTGTTTTGTTTCCCACCCCAATACAGAATTTTTAGACACATTTACCTTCAGTAAATAGTAAGAAATTACCTCCTGGTTTGCTGTTCAAGGTTATCTTAAACTAAAGCAATGTGCTGATATTTAAATATAAAATAGAATAGCTTCTGGAATGAGCCAAAGAATTAATTGACTTCCTCCAAAGATGTCCAGAGCTCAGCTATACAACAGGTGAATCTGCAGTCTGGTATTCTCATAGTATATTTCGAATTACATCTTTGACTTTTTTTGCTGTCCTTTTACATTTGAAATACAGTTTGTTTAGAAGCAGCACTGTGGGATGAACTGAATGCCTAGATAAGGTACTGCCTAGATAAGGTACCCAGTGATCAAGAAAATACCCCAAAGACCATCTAATAGATTTCCATTATGTAACACCCTAAAAAAAGTCCTGAAGAATGCATGTAGCCCTTGGGGGGGGGG
>Ga0065711_1039207_pt1 | contig 18030 bp, 14 predicted proteins | sample Hoacrofraction12_FD_59098 | JGI IMG/M metagenome (GOLD analysis project Ga0065711, IMG submission 59098) | Hoatzin crop microbial communities from Cojedes, Venezuela - Epithelial fraction 12 v2 (version 2) | ecosystem: Host-associated > Birds > Digestive system > Esophagus > Crop | place... | reverse complement strand
CAGCCTGCTCTAGGTGACCCTGCTTCGGCGGGGGGTTGGACTAGATGACCCACAGAGGTCCCTTCCAACCCCTACTATTCTGTGATTCTGTGATTCTGTGATTCTGTGATTCTGTGACCAGCCTCAGACGCAAGGAGACAGGAGTGCAAACATCAAGCACAACCCCCTGTTCACCTCCCCAGCGGGAAGGAACCCACACCAACACCAGCGCAGCTCAAATCTCCTGACAAAGGTGGGAGCAAGGGAGGAGGGGGAGAATAGCCTGTTCGCCATCTCCCTCAGCACCCTCCCCCCATCTCCATGGCATCCCTCAGGCAATGTAAGGCATGGTCTGGAGGCTTTGTTTGATTTGGAGGAAAAACCTAGAAGCACTCTCAGTTCTCCACTACTATTTGAGGGGGAGAAGCACTGAAATGGTAACGCCAAGTCTTAGCTTTAGCAAGGATTTTAGCCCTGAGTCTCAGGTAAAGAATAATAATTTAGACTGATTCTTCAGGTTCTGCCAGCATTGGTGAAGGCAGACATGCCATTTTTCACCCCAAAACAAGTAGGGAAGAGATAAAATCCAGGAACCTCTGGAGGGACCTGTTTCTCCCTTTCTAGAAGGACTGTGGAGTGCTAGCCTGGGACTGCATGTCTAACTTGCTGACAATTGAAATCAGGTCAGAGGTGTCTGGCTTTCTGCACCACAGCTTCTCCCTTTCAAACAGCGAGGGTAACGCTTTCCTCCTTCGCAAGGGAGCCACAAGGTTGAACGCAACAGTGGGCGCACATCGTGCACACAGCGCACTACCAAGAGCTGAAAAGAAAATAAAAAGCACATACGCAATCAGGCTGAGCACCTCTGCACTTCACAGCTTTCATTCCAAGAAGTACCAGCATCTCCCAGGAATATAATAAACTGTTCTTTTTATTTTAGCTGTTGGGAGTTCCCACATCAGATTCTTACTTCTGTTTCGCACCAGGATTGAGCTAAATAATGAATCCCAGCGAGTATTTTGCTTTAGGGAACTGTTTCCAACAAATACCAGTGGCCTTTTGATTTTTTTGAAGCTATTCTAAACGCATAGCTTAAAAATAACCAATAATGAGTGACTGCCACTTCTTAGCACAGCTCTTAATCACCACAAAACTTCTGCCCAAATGCTACTAATCGAATAGTGCAAGTTGAGGAGCAACCGAGTCCTGCAATGGATGTGGGAGCCCTGGCAGAGTCAGCTGCACACATGCCATCAGTGCACACTGGCAGCAATGAAAGCCGGCAGAGCACTGGGCTGCACTGGCGGGAGCATGGCCAGCAGATACAGGGAAGCAGTTACTCCCCTTCACTCTGTGCTCATTGGAGCTTATCTAGACACTGCGTCCAGTTTCACAACCCCCAGTACAGGAAAGACACCCATAGCCAAGAAGGAGTTCAGTGTAGGGCCACCACGATGGTCACAGCTGGAGCACCTAACCTGTGAAGAGAGGCTGAGGGACCAGGGCTCATTCAGCCTGGAGCAGCGATGGCTTTGGGGTGATTTTCCATCAGCCCTACAGTACCTATGAGAAGGTTATCATGAAGACTGAGGCAGGCTCTTCGGAGGTGCATGGTGGGGGGACGAGACACAAAGGTTGTACACCAAAACAGAGGAGTTTCTGACTTGACATGAGGAAAGTAATTTTCTCCATGAGGACAGCCAAGCAGCAGAGCAGGTTGCCCAGAGAGACCATAAGGTCCCCATCCTTGGAGGCTTTCAACACCAACTGGACAAAGCCCTGAGTGTCCTGGGCTGACCCCACAGCTGGCCCTGCTTTGAGCAGGAGGTTGGGCTAGGTGAGCTCAAGATGTCCCTTTCCTACCTGAATTATTCTGAGATTCTCATACTGTAAATTGCCATTTGTCGTTAAAGGTATAGAAACATGGTCAGTCATCAGTGGGTAGCTCTTGAGAGCACACAGGGCAGTTGAACTATAATAACCTGTGGGCCTTCTCTCCAATCACATCCATTTAGTTAAAAGTCTTCTGAGGCAAGAACTCAAAGGTTATCGTCATTATAACTATATGAGTGGTCATGACTAAACACTGATCTGCCAAGACCTGGTCTGGAGCCAAGTGAAGTAACTGGAAAGTTTGAGGGTACACATCAGCTGACTTGAGACGCAGATATCCAAACCTGAACTCATTATTGGCAACAGAATTACCCTCCGTGAAAACACAGCAGTCCACATATTTAGGCAGAAAGCTAAAATAGGTCAGGCTGATTAGGGCCAAAACACATTTACTCTCCCCCGACTACAAAGGGAGTCTGACTGCTCCAGATATAGCTGTGTGCAGTGCGCACCTGTAAAGCTAGATGAGACCGACCCTACCCCTGTTGACTTCAACGGGGGCATAAGTTATGCATGCTTGGAGCCTATCGAGGTCAGTATGGTCAGACTCAGAACTAATGCAAACTCCATGCAGGAATACACTTCTGGGGCATTTTCCAATTTAGTTTTATTCCTACAGCTTTGCAATTGTAACAGTTATTTATTAGGGAGATATTTTCCTTCTTGACTATCATGGGTGGAACAGTCTTGAGGACTACAAGAAGAAGAGACTGGGTGAAATTTCATAGTGAAAAGCATGAGGAAAGTAGAGAAGAAAAATACCCAACTCTACTGGCACATCTTACAAATTCCGAATGTACTGCAGGATCCAAAACCTTTTCACTGAACCTAGGTACATTGCGCCAGGCTTCTTCTCGAGGCCACCACAAAGGCAATACCTGTCCTCATGTGCCTTGGAAGTGGAAAAGGCTGGTGCCATCTTCCACATTGCTTGGGAAGAAGCTTCCAGCAGATGGGGATGAGCTGCCCAGGCTGAGCAGAGCTGCAGGGAGCCTGAAGAAGCTGAGGTTAACTCTGTAGTTTCACAGCCTGTTTCTGTTGGCAGAAGCAGCAGGCCACAGGGTGAAGCGAATCGAGACACCGACCAGGGTTAAAAACAACGGTGTGGGAGGTGAGAAAGGTTGAAGGGTGAGGAGAGGAGGGCAGCGGCCGGCTCTACTTCCAGCCAGGCAAATGCAGGGATGCAGGGTGGGATCGCTCCTCTCAGCAGCCACCAGCTCATGCTGGCTGGGGCCCATGGCGGTGGAAACCCAGTGAGATGAGCCTGGGCGAGGGAAGGTGCTGCCCGAAAGCACCCCAGTGGCAGAAAACAGCGAGCGACCAAAGATGAAAGGCAGTGTTATTCCCACACCCTGAAAATGTGTTTATCCTGGTCAGCAATACATTTAGATTGCAAATTTGAATGAGGTTTCATTTCCTCTTCATTTCACTTGTTTTCTTCAGTCTTCAGCATTTTTTCCTCCACAGATAAAACAATGCCCAAACCATAATCCCTTCGGCATAAACCCACTCTGGCAAAACAACTCCGCTGTCAGCATCCTAGCGACAGGCACAGCCACAGCAGCGTAAGGATATAGATGGCAAACAGGTCTCAGAGAAGCAATAGCTTGCGTTAGGCAAACCGAAATTACGAAAACAACAGACAAGGTTTGAAGCACACAGGTCTGAAGAAATGCTGTGTGCCCAACTCGTTTTCTCTTAGTGAATACGCCAGCCTACTAGAAATTGTGGACTACCCCTACCATCCTTCCCTCTCTTTTCAGTGCTGTCTAGTTCCCAGCTCCCACTGTCCAGGTTTCCATTTTATTCACTTAGATCTACAGAGGCTGATCACTCCATTCTTCCCATGTTTACTAAGCCACCTCCAGGCACCCACCCCACCTCTGCACCTACAGAACAGAGCTTATGAGAGAAAGCATTAAAACAGGAGAGGGATGATCAGGAGGGACAGCATGAGCTGTAAAGTTCCTCCGTGCAGCCAAGACACTTGTTTTTGTGTACTATGGAAATCCTTTTATACAGATCGGTCCCTCAGCATTCTGGTCTTGTCTCTAGCTTTCTCCTTGCATGTTTTCCCCCTCTTTTCCCACCTGTATGAGAGCAGACTCCCTGACACTTGCCCTCTAAGCAGCTGGCAGCAGCCACACAAGAAACTGTGGCTCGCGCTGCAGAAAAACACACGCTGACAAGCCACACGTCTAGAAACACTCCCCACCCAAAGGAAAGTATGACAATTACCATCATTAGCCACCACCTAAATTGGCTCTCAACTCCCAAACACCCAGCAGAAAATTTAGACCCATTTCAGACCCTCTCTTCCCACTTCTGGAAAGTAGGTTTGCAATTCTTGTGCAATTACTCAGAAAAAAATAAACTCAATTATCCTCTCCTTGAGTCACGCCACTAGCTTGCCACACGCTCTGCCAAGCAGCAGGCTGAATTCCCCGACTGACCCAAGCGAGACGGCTCTGTGGAAAGCTGACACGATGTTTGGGAATGCCAAGCCAAGCAAGCAAACAGTTTATCAAAACAAGCTTTTCTAAATCTGTTCCATGAACCAGAACAAACATGTGGGCAACGCCGCTGCTATGAAAGGAAGATATGTAGGACTTCAGCCCTCAAACCTGCTCTATACTTTGGCTCTAGCATAGCTGTGAAAATCAATACATCAAAAATATCACCCCATCAAAAATTCTGATCACAGTGAAGGCCCCAGAATAGACAAAATCATACTAAAATCAGAAGTCCTCCTTCTGCTGGTGAAGTTTATTCCATTTGGGAAATTCAGCTGAGCTATGAATGGATGTAAAGTCAAGGTTCTTCCAGCCTCCCAAGAAGTCAAAGTACATCAAACAAACATGAGACGCGTTACTTGCTGCTTGTGCAAAAAGCCCTGCTCTGCAGTGTTTGTGCTGGAAGAGAAAGGCCTTACAGAAGGAATCGAGAGGCTTTTTGAATGCATTTGTGCTGCAGGCACTTATTCCTGGCCCATGGCACCTTAAGCAGGGTCATTCAGGTACAAAGCACTCACAGGCAGGACGGATACTCACACGCACGCACATTTTACTGCACCACTGCAGGTCACACATGTCAGACAAGCTTTACAAATTGCCCATGCTGACCTATGTGGTGGTGGAGGCAGATCATTTATCCAGCCAGTGATCTCTACGTTGAGTGGTGACCCTGTATGCCTCTCTCATTCAGCTCCTGTCTCCCTATCTTAGTGACTCCCTGTCCCTCACTCCTACTTTATTCCCATCACACACCACACTCTCCAGAGTGCAATCACTTCATATAAACCACACCATGAAGACAGGTGCACCTGCTAGCCTACTCCTTTCAGCTCCCTAAGTTAGCAAGGAATAGATTTTCAGGCTGCATATGCTACCCAACATAAAGTGCCTCCTCTTGCATCAAAGTGCAGCCAAACGTCTAACGTTTGTGTTCCTGCTGCATCTATGTAGGAAGAAAATATGGTGATTCTTACTTCACAGGTGTACAATCCAGTACTTGGCAGGTTCCTGCTGTTTCAAAACTAGGATTCAGATCCCACAGTGGACCAAGTTCACCCTGATCTAGACCTTCCTAGGTATACACGCACAGCACATCTGTTACCTCTCCATCTTTTATGTATTTATGCTCAGAACTTTTCCTCACAGAGCAGCAGAAAGTGAATCACACATTTCTCTTCCCATCTTTGACAGCCACAATACGCCAAGCTACCTTACAACCCATAAAATGCTTACCTAAGTAATTTTTTAATCTTTATGCTTTGTTCTGAATTTGGGTGTGGTTTTTTGCAGGTTTTTTTTTGTTGGGTTCTTTTTCTTTAGTTTGCCTAATATTGTGTTCTACACAGTATCATCTATTCTGATGATATACCAAATTCAAAAACCAGTGGTAAGCTGGCATAATTATTCAGTGCCTCATGGACTCACAAAAAAGCCATCCTGGTATTTTCCTGTGTATTAAGAACTTTGTCCTTTCACTGCCCTCCTGAAAGTCTGTTTTCAGTTCATAAACTACAGTGAAAAGGCTTCACCCTTACTCAGTATTTGTAGTATTCCGAAGTACAACAAACCCTATAGAAACATCCTGGCTCTGGGACCATAATAATCATTAGCAGACATGAGGTGACAGGGATTCACAGAATCATAGAACTGTTAAGGTTGGAAAAGACCTCTAAGATCATCAAGTTCAACAACCAACCCAACACCACCATGCCTGCTAAACCATGTCTGGAAAATTATTGTGTTTTGAACAGGTTTCAGATACTGACCCAAGGCCTGGCTGACCCTCTCTCCACCAAATGTAATCACCAGTTTAACATAAAGCATCCGTTGGGCCAGACTCACCTGCTTTGAGGCTTGTGTGTTGCTTCTGCAGAACCCCCTGGGGCCCCTCCCATGGGGTCTTTGCCCATGCTGCAGCTCCCAAGCACATGACGTCCTTCCTCGAGTGACTGAGGGAAAGCAGCGCTGAGTTAAAGGGATGGGCGGTACCCTGCCTGCTTTGATGCACACCAGGATCAGTGCGGTGTTAGCAGGTGAACCAAGCTAATCACAGTGTCCCTGAGGAGCTTCGCCCTTGGCTGGCAAGCTGAGAGGTGACACTAGCTGCCTGCTTTGTCCTTTCCACCTGAGATGCTCAGATCAAACCAAGTTTCCCTACGCCACTGCCCGCAACAACTGAACATTTAAGCGTTTCGAGACATTCAGTGTTTTTACTCCAAATTGCTAAAAATATGTGGGAGAAATCAGTTTCAGTTTGCCCGACCTGCTTGATCTATAACAGCCATAGTATTTTTACCACAACAGTTGTGCCTCACACAAACTCTTGTTTACCATCTTCCTGTCTTTTTGAAAAAGGTTCAGTGCTTACTTAGACTTCATGGAACAGCCAAGCCCCGCATCCTGAGTTAAGCAGCTAGTTGCTGACACTGAAAGCAAAAGGCATTTTAGTTGCCTGTTTTCTAATCTGAATTTGTCTACTTTCAGCACCTGACCATTACATCTTGCTATATCCAGATACAGTTTTTGATTATTAATTATTCCTTTGCTTTCAGGTGTTAGTGGAAGAATATAAAATCTCATCTTCGACAAAATAAATTGATTTAGCTTCTCTTGCCTCTCTTTAGACAGCACAGTTCAACCTATGCTCATGCTGCTCGGCCTTTCTCTGTTCTCTGCCCATCTGCCAACATCCTTTAAAAAGCATAAAGACCAGGAGTGGACTCAGTATTTCAGTAATGGTCTCATTAATGCTGTACACATGGAAATATCACCTCCTTGACCTTTACTTAGCAATCTGCTCTAATCTGAGACAGTAGCATTTGCTTTCAGGTATACTGTGTCACACAGGGAGTGCGTGTTTAGCTAATTATCCATTATAACAATGAGCCTGAGTCACTGGTTTCCAAAACACAATGTCCCAGTCAAATGGCACGGCTCTAAAAACAATATTTTTGGTCTGTAAGTACCTTGAATTTGACTGAAGATTCAAATACACATTTTATTTAGATGAGATTATCTTACTAGACAATCCAGAAGACCCTGAAGCAGAGTTCTGTCCTTGACATTGTCCTTTATTACTTCATCAATGGTTGTATCATCATCGTTGTCTTTGCCTAATGAAACACGACATGTGCTCTCAAGTCAAAAACCAAGTGACAAAATAGCTCTGAGCCTAAGAATGAGCCCTTTGGTACATCTGTCAGAAACATCCATTCTGAATGCTTTCTCATTTATAATTACTTTAAAAACTGTGACTATTAGCCAGAATGCAATTCATTGTATGTCTTTAACTAGCCTTACATATTTTTAGTTTTGTTTTTTACTCAGAACATCATGTGGAACAAAATCATAATAATTTCAATAGATGTATGCTTAAGTAGATATCAAAACCACTACCTCTACCAACCAAACTGATGGCATCCTACAAAAATTATATTGCAATTATTTGACAAGACAGTTCTCATAAAACTACACTGATTGCCATAAATTTTGTCACCTTCTTACAACCCCTCCTAACTTCAACTCCGAATCATCCTTCCTGTGATTTGCCCCAGAATTTATCAGATTACCACCTGCACTCCAGCTACTTGAGCCATCCCTCCCATCTTCTTATTTGACTCCTCTGGCTGGTTTTGGCTTCAGTGTCTCAACAACTGACTTTATTAGTTTCCAGTTCTTGGTGATGAAACATGATGGAGGTCCAGCTGCAGTAAACGAGAGCACATTTTTCCTCAGACCACAGCAGAGAAAACTGTGATATTGTTTTGGCCGTTCTGACTTCCTCTACACGTTGTCCCCTCTGCTGAGTTAAAAATAAAATTTCTACACACAGGGAAAAGCATAGTTGCTTAAAAAAAAAAGTAGAAAACCTCGTTAAAACTCCCACCTTTTGGTCCTTCTTTTGGTCAGGGGAAGGAACCTCCTGTAAGATGTGCAGGTGGAATCTATCCCTTGTCGCATCAACTTCTTACTGAGTTTACTTGAAGCGATGCAACTCCATCACTTCAAACCACACCATTTGTTCAGCTTTGTGCAGCACCTAAGACAAAGCAAGCCCAATCTGACAGAGCGCTTCACGGGATAACCCCGCTGCCCTCCTTCAGCCCCGTCTTTCCCTGAGTAGAGCAACAGGTTACTTAGGGCAAGGAAAGGTGGCAGAAGCATTACGGAAAGAAAAAGCTCCCTTCTCTCAGCGTCTCAGCTCTTGGTCCCTCCGGTTCATTCAGGATAACCTCTCTGTTGCATGCACGAGGCAAAGGCAGCCACCGAAGGCGGGAGGAAGGGACAGCTGACCTTCAGCTGTCCATCTGCGCTTGGTGCATCTCTGTGCATTGCCTTTGCCCTGGGTCCGCCCAGCTTGCGCTACTTAAAGAAGGGATAGAGGTGTGATAATTTGAGATTGGCTGCCTGTGTCAAATTATAGTGAACAACAGGAACATCCAAGCCTGGGCCCAGTAAAACGAATTAGTAAAGACCAGTATCCCAAATTCCAGGCTGAAGTCTGCTGCTGTTTCTAGTTACATAAACGGTCAATATGATGCTATCTATTAATTCACATACCGGTTAGTGCTGCTACCTCACACTAACTCACTGCTAAATGCCTGCAACAGGAGCTCAGGTGACCTTCCAAATCCAGGTGGAAGGTTTTAAGAATTGAATTATTACTTACAAAGTAACTGATACTCTGAAGTGTCTTTGAGTAACGTATTCTGTCTAACATTTCATCTGCTCTAAAATTGTGTCCGATTTATCACTTCTGGCAAGAAATAGGATCACTTGTGTGGCAAGCTTTAGTGATTAAGGTTGAAAACAACTTGTACAATGTTATTGGTGCCTGTACTGAAGAAGAAACAGCTGCTACCCCTCAGACCAACTTTAAAGGGTAAAGACAGATAGCTAGAAAGCCGCATGCACATCCGTGTGGGAAGCACGAGGAGGGGAAAATGGTGGCAAGACCCATGCTATAAGCACATCTGGGCCCAGAGAACAGACATCCACTGTTTAAGGAATGGCTCCCTGATTCTCAGCTTTGAAAGTGGGACAAATATTTAGTGCTGGCTCTGAATTTTCCAGCTTTCTCATTTGAAATAATATGACACAGCCTTTGCTTTGTTGGCCTCTGGGGATGGCCAGCCTTCAAGAGGTGATCCGCTATGCCTTGGCTGGCTCCAGAGTCAAGCCAGCAAAGGTCAGCTCAAGGTTTCCAGAGGCCCCAGCAGGACTTGGTTTAAGCACCATTTTCTTGCTGATGGCAATACTTGGGAAACTTGGTAAGAGTTAAGGGCTTCCTGGAATTAAACAGGAGGCACCAGGATGACAAGATGATTAAGAGGCTTTAAGGAGTGGGCCTTGCACAAGGTCTTGGTCCCCACCTTCTTCTTCTTCCTCTTCGTCAGGGATATGCTTCCTCTCCCACAACCTGCCCTGGCATTTTCGCCTCGATGAACGCACTCACTCCCAGCAGGAAGGGCAGCCACAGCTATCGCAACAGGAGAGCGGCTCAGGGGCGGGCGAAACCTGCACCGAGCAAAATTGTTTGACATAAAGCATGTTTATCAAGCAGCAGCAGGCATGCTAACCTGCTGGAAGGGACCTTTTCGGTCAGTCTTTTTTAACTCAGGAAAGGGCGAGGACCAGTCATCTGAAGCATCAGTCAGGGGAAGCTGGAGAGAGCGTTATTACACACAGCCTCTTTCAACCCAGACCGGGCTGTCTTCTCAGAGCAAGCCCTCTGGGACTTCCTCAGCAGCTCTACTGCCATCCTCACACCTCTGGGATACCCCTCCAAAACTTTAAGTTGGAAATTTAAAAACTTCAGTGCAGAACAAAATAATAATAAAACAGCCCATGATTTCAGCAATGGATGGATTTGCTCAGGCTCTGTCCGCAGCAAGTGCTAGGCTGTGACTGTTCTCATCGTCAGCTCTCAAACACAAAAGCAGCAGAAAGCAGGAGGGATAAAATTGGTAACAATAAAACCCTGAAGGAGGGAAGCAAAGGGGAATAAAGCACCAAAGCAAAGGGACAGAGAGGAGAGTTCTTGAAATAAAGTCCTACAGCAGGTGGGAGAGCAGAGGAGTAGGTCAATCTCCACCACTTCCCTCCTCATCAGCACACAAATCGTCACTGCCAGGATCTTGTCATGATTATTCACAAGTCCATCTCCCAGTGGTGCCAGCAGCCCTACGGACCAGGCAGCATTACTGGTGGCTGTAGAACAACCAGTGGGCAGGGCAGGTGAATGACTTCAGTCCCACTTGGTTTTCCTGGATTGATGGAAAACCCTAAAATGTGGGACACCACTGGCACTACAGCCTATCTGAAAAGCCTTAGGACTACCACGGGAGATCTCAAAGATGTGCCTCATTTGTGGTGCACGTGAGAAACACCTCCAGTAGTTTCACCCCAGTTCTCCATGTGGCCCAAGAGGGTCTGGGCATAGCTGTCGTGGCTGGACCCCTGGTTCCTCAAGGTCTCTTCTCCCTTCCTGTAGGGTGAGGACTTCTGAAAAGGCTAGAGGGGGAAAGAGCCACTAGAAGAGAGCGGTGAAGGTAGAACTGGGGTGGAGCCCAACAAAACTCAGTTTTCATTTTGCTCAGCCTCCAGGTACATGCACATGAGTTCAACAGCATTCTACAAGACAGCCCCCATTTCTCCATAGCCCCCTCTTAATAGACGCTGCCCCTTTTCCTTTAGGACTGCTGTCTGGAAAGCATCAGAGAAAAAGCAGGTACCCATAATATCATGTGGGAAAGGCCTCTGGTTTGAGTAATTCCACTAAGAGGCCAACTGGGTCAGATTTCCTTCCCTCCTCAAACAGTATTTGCAAGGTTATCTACTGTGGAAGACACAGCTTTACTACTGAATCCATAATAAACTGGACTTATGGATGGTTTCCATCCTCCTATGTGGGGGAAAATATTTGAGGTTTTGAGAGAATTATTCTAAAGAATAATCCAGATTTACAAAAAATGAAAATCTAAAAACTACTTATCCCTTCTTTCTCCCATTGTGATTTCTTTTTTTAAGCTTTGAGCACTTAAAAATGTTTTGATTTTTTTTTCTTGTTTCAGGGTTCTCATAACTAGGTCAAGTGTTAAAATGAAGGTAATTTTGAGCTAGAGTTTTTCTACCCAAAAATATCAGAACAGAGCATTTAAGTAAAAAAAACTTCTGAAATTTTTACAGATAAGTCTCTTATAATTACTAATTCTTGTCCAAAGGTTTAGTTTTAGGCAAAGTAGGATTTTGTTCTGTTACAAAAATGATCTGAAGAAAAACATTCCCAAACAACTTATCTCTAACAAGGCTGTCAAATGCCTTGTGTTCGTGTCCCAGGGAAACTGTTTTGTAAACTGAAACTTGCTGTTATTGCAAAAGCAGGAAGAGACTCCTCTGACCTCCACAGCTTCCACGCTTAGAAAAGCATGTTCCAGTGCCACCAAAAAAATGACCTGTTGTAATACTCCTCTGAATGCACAATCTCCTCCTCCATCATCCGTCCAACAAAAAAATGCCTCTATGCAACTGTGAGTTTGTGACACGTAGCAAACTGAAGCAGATATACTGAAACTGCTTTCTGATTGCCCCTGCACGTACCTTGGACCACTATCAGGGCCACCAGAAGGTTACAGAACCCAATCTTGTCCAGTGTTAATCATTTAGCACATTTGGAAAACGTGCCATCTGATGAATGGCAAATTCATGTCCTCCCTCCCGAGGTTTGAATCCACTGACAGATTAGACAGAGCTGGCAAAAGCCACAGGATTCACTCCTCTTACGGAGTCCCTAGAGAACCAGGGGCTCAACTCAGGGAAAAATTGGGAAGCGGTGTTTTAGACCCTGCTTCCTATTTCTCACATATAAAAGCAAACACAGATTTATACAGGTGCTACCAGGGCAACTGAGACAAGCACAGGGATTTCCACCCTCTTCCTCTGAAATCAGTCTTGGAGGCGACTGAGCACCTGGCTTCCAGAGGCAAATCTCTGGAGGAGGGAAACCACAACCCTCCGCAGTGCTCCAATAGGTGACTTTTCCCTCCACTGAACTGTCTGCAATGAAGACACGACACCCTGTTCGAGGTTATGCCCAGATTAGTTCTCCACACCCACACTGCAGTGAACTGAAGTCATCAGTTATCAGACTGATCTGTAGCCATGAACCACAGCGCGTGGGATAACTCTTCCACACACAAATTACTGTTCAAATTGAGTCCGAATGGCCCCGAGATCAGAGCGACAGGTACAACAGCTCTTATTTCCACTCTTGAAGTAACATGGCGGAGTGTGGTCCTGAAGGCACCAGGTGAAAGGGACGGCCCTTCTGCACCAGAGGAGCAGAGGACATCCAGCTCCCGGTCAGAGCTACGTGGCTGACCACCAGACTGAGCCCTTAAGACCAGATTCTGCCACGCGCCAACGTAAATGTGAAGTAGGCTTGGGAAGTATTCTGGTTTGATTAGCAGACTCTGAGTGATTAGAGATTTGCACTGCTGTGGGAAAGAGCAGTCCTGGCCCCACGCTGCACCGTGGCCAGGGCTCTCACGGGGTTGAAATCCCCTGGAGACGGCCCAAGCCAAGGCTGGGCATCAGTTCCTCATACCACCTCCTTGAGGTGGTACACTCTGCAGCGGAGCTGCTGGAGCATGCAAGCCTCGAGAGCTGCTCTTGTACGTGAGACAACTGTGAACGCCAGGGTTATTTTGCCCGGGCTGCTCAGCCGGCTGACATGCCGTGTTCCGTCACAATGCGGGCAGCCCTGCTGCGCACCCACCTCCCCATCACTGCCATGAGCTCATCCGACCCCCGAGCCAGACAGCTCCAGGGGAGCCTCCCATGCAACAGCACAGGCCTCGCTACAAACAAGTGGTTTTTGTTATTGTTGGAGTTTAAGGAAAATGGTTTCCAGAACTTTGGAAAAAAACCCGAAACAATCCTTTACATATATAAAGAATTATATCAGAGGCTTGCTGAACTTTGAGAAGCATGTGCTGCCAAGTGGTATGCCCTTCTTTTTGTCAGCACTCCCACCACACACATTTGGGCTTTGGTAACTGTCTAACCGGCGTGCTAGTGAGCTGTTTAGGGATGTAACTCGCTGCGATGGGGGAAAAAAACCCCACAAAAACACTAGACAAAAATGAATGGCCTAAAACGTCACAAGTGGTGTTTTCCTATTTACACCAATGCTGAAAAAAATTATCCTTTGGCAAATTTTCAAATTCTGATTATTTGACAGTGCTGCAAGAAAGCCAGGGGAAAATAAGCATAAATGGGAATGAACCAATATTCTTGAAGCAGAACGGGATAGGCACTGAAAGGAAAGCATAGCCACGATAATCTCCAACTATCATACACACACTCCTTAACACAAAAATGGATGAGGTACTACATATAGGGCTTCAAATGAGTAGTTGACAACTGACATTTAACCACGTACATTTAAAAGAGTATCTTTCTTAGGTAACTCCCACCTTTCACATAAACATAGTTTGTATCAATAAAAAGGTCTGCTTTGGATTTTTTTTTTTTTAACACATGAGAATTCAAATGAGTCCTTTTGTATGCAGTAACCATCCTGACAGCTCAAACTATGATTCACTTCACTAGCTGTCATTCATCTCATGAGACATGTCACTAAAACTGCTTTCACCTGGGATGCAAGCCCTTCCACTAATGTTACCGCTCTTCAGATAGTCCAGCAAGTCACTTAATCTCACGTGAATAATCATTCATAGCAGCTGAGGGAACTAGAACACATCTGCCAGCGTGCAGGTATAGGAGCATTTGGCCAAAGGCAGCTACTCCACTGCAACTCACAGTGCTTGGAAGACAGACTTTGCTGGCCAAGCCCCTTGTCTACCTTGTGTAACACTCCCTGTCACCATGGCCAGCAATTCTGTGCAAAGCAGGGGTGGCAAGCATCTTGGCAAACACAACTACAGCTGAACAACCTGCTGGCTTGCTGAAGTTCAGATTTAGAGGGGATCCACAGACTAAGACTTAATTTGCCTACTTTGTCCAAGAGGCCCAGTTTAGTAGAGAACTAGAGCTATTACTCACAGGTTTGCATAAAAGAAAACTGGAGGAGGTGGTTGTTCTCCTCGTACCCTGTAGATCAGCTGCAAAGCAAGGAAACCAATGCTTAATTCTGTTCCTCTGTCTCACTTGATCACCCATGCCTCAACTCTTGTGAACATACTTAAACCACCTAGTTGTAAAGTCTTGCGGGAAAAGGAGGAGGGAGTACTCATCTGGTCTGCTTTCAGCTCTTCAAAGGTAACTGGCTGTAAGCCTAGCCTCTTGATCCAACAGTGGCCTACTACTTAGGTCACAGCCACAGAGCAAGTTGTCACTGACACAGTGCAGAATGAGGAGAGCCATGCTGAGGTTGCTGGAGTGGAGGGAACGTAGGCATCAAATTTCATACCTGTCCGTTAGCCAAGTGATGAGATTAATCCTTATCCTGCCAACTGTGGCAGCTTCTACATCTCTTTACAGTTCTAATTTCATGCTTCTTCATATTAGACCAGACAACTACACATGCCAGCATCTTACAACCAAACTATTTAACTAGATTATTTATCCTCCTCCTGTCAAGCCCATCTACTAAATCAATGAGCTGATGCATCATTCTCGGAAAAGAAACACAAGTTGCAATGAGCTTTCCATGGCAATTGTAAGAATAGTTTTTGAAGCAACGCAATTGCTAATTACTCATCCAAAGCCATGATAAATCTTAAACTTGGACATTCTGCTGTGGTTTTGCTCCTTTTTCTTATGTGCTTTGTTTCGAATATGGACTTAGACAGCCAAGAAATCCCATGAAAGTGGGAGAAGACAAATAAAAACAGGAACTGGGAAGACGTGAAGTCATAATATGGGATGTAAATGGACCAGGAGGTCCCCAGGAGTTGAAGAACATAAAGCGTTTGAGGCAGGATGAGGGACTGGATCTCAGTGACGTCCCCTAACACATGACTTCTGGGTAGGGATGACAAAGTGGGTGCCTGAGAGCTGGGTAAGAGGTCTGTGCAGCAATTATTTTACCTCCCATAACATAAAACTGATGAGGCAAACCAGGCAAGGTCAGAAACAATTTGCAATCCCTATGGACTAAAAGCTTCTTACCGACTTGCCAGGGGCTGGGCAAACTCCAGCTATAACTGCCACAGCAGAAATACGTGACACATCATGGCTCTCAGCCGCTCAGACTGGAGCTCAGCACCTCTCCTCATATCAGCATGGGGGCTGCCCTGGGGAGAGGAGACCCTGCAGCTTCTCCTGCCACCTTTGCTGCCATGGCACTGGCTTCTGGCAGAGGGGTCGGGCACACCAGCACAGGCAGCAACATCATTGGCTGCCGCTGCAGCTGGACCCGAGAGGAATTGCAAGCCAAGTCCCAGACTCCAGAGGGGGGTGCGTATAAATTTAAGGGTTTGATGCTTGTCTTGCTTTACCTCAGAATGGCTTATTCATAATGGCTGGCATCCCATAAAGGATGGGGGTCGGTGGGAAAAGCCACTTCTTTCTAGCATTAGCTTTGAAGCCAAAAAGAGCTACTGACCTGTAACCTTTTCTCCTGCCTTCGGCACGGCATAAAGCAAGCATCAGCTACCGTACCGCCAGGCAGATCACAGCTGCAACTCTGTGCTATGTTCACACAGGCAACAGCCGTTTGTGATGGGGACCTCCTCAGGGATCCCATCCGTATGCCATGGGTGCCAGTCAGAGCATTCGGGGCTTGCAGAGGGTGGAATTACATCCTCCTAAAAAGAACCCAAGTGCCTGCAGCTCCTGCCCGCTGCCGCATCAACCTTTACGGCTCAGTTATAGCCCAGGACCAGGCTGGTCCTCGATAAACTGAGGTTGTGAGCCAGAGACTGCAGAAGGATAGGGGCTGATGCCTGCCTGCCCACTGGCAGGCACTGAGGGGGCTCCTGGGGTACTCGTGGGAGGCGTGGGGCTCTGGGAGGCAGTTACAAGCGCCGCTTCCCCTCCCTGAGGCTCTGCCCTACCGTCTGTCATTAATTCTTTGCTTAAAATAGAACACGGGGACTCCTGCCGACACACGCACTTCCAACAGGACAGCCAAAGCTTTATCTTCCTTTGGCTTCTAACTACGCTACTTACTCTGCTTTTACATTAACTCATGTCTGGTTTGCCTGCTGTTCATTAGGCTCTTTATTACCTCCAATGCACAGTTAAAGACTTGGTGGGTGGCAAACATCACTGCGGATGGAGTAATGCGAGCCTGCAGATTTGCCCAGGGGCAAGTACATGTCTTGGTGTAATCATCTTCCCCGGGCAACTCAGCAGGAGTACGGGTGTGCAGCCTAGTGACAAGGCTTGCCTCCAGCTTTGCCACTATCAGGTTGTACCTCCCAGAGCGATGTGCCTGAACAGAGAGCACAGCACGGCCCCATGCATGCCGAGCACTTACTGGTGCAGTACTGGATCCCTCTCAATCTCTTTAACGCTGCTTACTATTTGGAAATATTTTGAGAGGGGCCCAAAGCAAGGGCTTGTATCTGCAAGTTCGGGAAACAGCACAGTACAGAAGTGTATTTCAGAGCTTGCACTCATCTGTTGTAATGCCCGTGCTCAAACACCTCCTGCCCCATGACAGGAAGGAAATCAGTTGCCAAATGCTCCCAAGACCGAGCCCAGGTTGGTTTTTTTCTGAGTGCTGAACTAGCACTACCTGTGGAGAGGCACGGCACGGTTTGCTCCGGAGCCGGCAGAGCCGAGCCCGGGAGCAGCAGAGCACACTGTTTGCAGAGCCCTGGCAGCGCTTGCCGTGCCACACAACAAGCGGGGCGAGGCTGCAGCATCCACGCTCATCCGGCGTGGAAACACAAACAAATTTCAGCCACCTCCAGAAGCAAAAGGCTAGAAGAATTGATCTTTGGTTTCATTTCCTTCCTCCTGGTCACCTCAGGTGAGGCGGTTACCATCCCGGTGCAACCTGTCACCAGAAATGAGTGCCTCACACCAGCTGTGTGCATGCTGCTCTGCTGTTTTGGGGGTTTTTGTGAATTAATGAGGTTAAATAACACAGGGAGACAGCCCCAAAACTGGCTGTTCTCCCTCGCCTGAGTAAGTGAAGTTCCAGCGCAAGGGAAGTGCTATTGACCCAGGCAGGTTGCCTGCCGCCACGTGTGCCCCGGGCAGCTGGTACAGCAGGGCTCCGCGCCAGCCTGCTTGCTCGCGCCTCAGAGGAAGGCTGAGAAGGTCCAGGTCCCCGGTCCCTCAAGTCTCTCCACGCAGACAGAACACAGGTTGGAAGAAAAACCGAGTGCGGGTTTTAGACCAATATATTTGTCTATATATACATAAGGTCTATAATATATAAGACCAATATATATTGGTCTATAATATATCAGGCCGAGGGAGCTGGGCTTGTTCAGCCTGAAGAAGAGAAGGCTGCGAGGGGACCTAATAAATGCTTACAAATATCTCAAGGGTGGGTGTCAGGAGGATGGGGCCAGACTCTTTTCAGTGGTGCCCAGAGACAGGACATGGGGCAACGGGCACAAACTGAAGCATAGGAAGTTCCATCTGAACATGAGGAAGAACTTCTTCCCTCTGAGGGTGACGGAGCACTGGAACAGGCTCACACAGAGGAGCTGTGGAGTCTCCT
>Ga0065711_1039206_pt1 | contig 18030 bp, 13 predicted proteins | sample Hoacrofraction12_FD_59098 | JGI IMG/M metagenome (GOLD analysis project Ga0065711, IMG submission 59098) | Hoatzin crop microbial communities from Cojedes, Venezuela - Epithelial fraction 12 v2 (version 2) | ecosystem: Host-associated > Birds > Digestive system > Esophagus > Crop | place... | reverse complement strand
AACAGGGTAGGTTTAGGCTAGATATAAGGAAGAAATTCTTTACAATGAGGGTTGTGAAACACTGGAACGGGTTGCCCAGAGAGGCAGTGGAGGCCCCATCCCTGGAAACATTCAAAACCAGGTTGGACAGGGCTCTGAGCAACCTGATCTAGTTAGCGGTGTCCCTGCTTGCTGTGGGGGGGTTGGACTAGATGACCTCTCGGGGTCCCTTCCGACCCAAAGCTTTCTATGATTCTATGATTCATCAGATCCATTCATTTAATATTTATACAAAAGTTAATTCAAAAGACAAGCCCATGACTATGTACTGCTTCAACTGTACAGATCAAGAACATGCTTAATTTGCCTGTTTTCTCTAAAATGCCAGGTGTACGCTCTGCATCTGGATAGCTGGGATAAAGGGAAGATACCCCTTCGTTCTGAAGAGGCGCTAGGTCATGGACTACTAAGGTCACATCAATACAAACACTTCCTGAATTTGCCATACTTACACTAGGGTAGCACTGTTAGCCATAACGATGAAGACTGAAGCTACAATATTACAGTTTATCCTTTCCACTGCTGAAGCTTATTAAAATATATCCCTTTACATTTCAGCCCCAATTCTGTACCAGAAGCAATGGCCTTACATCTGCCACAGAGTTCCCACAGCAACTAGGTGCCCACCAGCACCGGTTCAGTTGCTGCAAACCAACTACTTGGACACACACTGAATCTCTTATTAAAGCAGACTTCTTCTGGCCTCTACAGCAGATGATGTCCAGTAAACACTCCAGAAGAACATAGCTTCCTGCATTTAAGAGTTCTGCAGCTGCTGTTCACTCTTGATTTACGGTCTGACCTACATATAGCACTTAGGATTCTCTAAATGCTTAACTGATCTTTGCATGTGCAGTTTTCAGTGAAAAGCCACTAGCAGCTCAGAGGCTTCCTCTTCCTCATTTTCACTCACGTATTACTGGCACATACAAGATTCCTGCCACACAGAACAATCCACTGTCTTAACTTATTACTTGCTCCCCACCATGCTTCTGTAATAAAATGGCCTTGAAATTGTGACCTGTTGCAAAAACCAATTATGATAATTAAATTAAAATTAAAACTCTCACTTTGCACTGCAAAGCTCTCTCCAAAGACTACACTGGAATGCTTGCATGCAGTCTCAATTTAATGAGATGTATGAGGACATGCTGCATTAGCTAAACCACCTTTTACAGAATTGCTTTGCTAGCAGGCATCCACTGCCCAAGTGCAGTGAAAGACTCTTCCCAGTACAGATCTCACAGTTATACAGTGAGTTTGACTCAACACTAGTCCTGAACAGAGAGGGCCTCTAATATGTCATCATAAACTTCAATGGCTGATAATTCAGGTATCAAAATTAATTGCCTGAATCATTTTAAGCAAAAAAGTGAGTAATTTCATTTTTCACTTGGTATCTGCCCCTGTATGTTAAAGTAGCTTTCTCCTCACCTCGGTCATCTGCCAGTACTGATGAGGCCACAGTCAGCTTAAGCCACACAACATATTCAGACATCTTCAGCTAGTTTCTTTGATTAAGAAAATATTAGAGAAAAATTTTTAGATGACACATCATGCTCATGTTAAGTATTAAGATTCCCCCCCAGTCATCTGGGTCCAATTAGGTTTCTTGAACTAATTCTTACAGTCTCGAGATGAATCTTACAAATATTCATTTTTGATACTGTAATGAGATACAGACGTTTTTCTCTAAGACCTGAAAAAAAAGAAAAAAGGTCTCTTTTTTTAAGAGGAGCAGAAGGATCCCAGGAAAATACTATAGCACAAGATTTTTGGTAGCTCCTACACAAGCAGGTGATAAGTGCAGACAAAATTTCTCAAAAACAAGTCAAGCTAATTTCTACCAACATAACTTCCATTTACAAACCCTTCACCTTGATTTTAGCAAGGCTTTTGTCTTCTCTGTTGGTTTGCAAACAACGAAAAAAAAAATTTAGATGAAAAAGGGTGGGTGTGCACTCCTAAGTAAGCGCCACTCAGACTGTCAATAAGTCAACCGGCAAACTGGAGATATGCATCAAATGGGAGACCCAAAGGAGCTTGGTCTACATCTACAATATTGAAAGCACATCATCAAGTCATCAATGAAAATATTAGAAAACATGGGTAATACCAGAGTGGGGAGGCCTTGAAGCATACTGGGGAACAGAACAGCAATTTGGGTTAAGAAAGTCTGGCAAAAGCAGACGTGGTTCAAAAGACAAGCAGCAATTGTGTTTAAAACTTCTGTATTTATTCAACTATGCAAAATAGAGAATGTAAACAACCACCCACGCTTTGCAGTACTGTAGGAAATGTCCGAAGGACGTAACAGATCGCAGATTGAGTGCAAGTCAACAACATACTCAACATAAACAGGAATACTGTGTTAAGAATTGTTTTTCACTGTCCCATTTAAATCTCAGCTGTGGCCTGCATCCTTCCAGAAGGACACAGGCAATTTCAGTCTGAGGAGCCACAAGACCCTTCTCTTCATACACATAGTCCAAGAGTAGTCTAGCCTGTGAAAATGTCCTTCGGCAGCAGACATTTAAGGTGTTTTGAAAGGCTGTTGGAAGTGCTATGAATGACAACAGTGTAACAAATTGTTTATGTAGGCAGAGCACTGAACTAGATCACCTCTCATGCTCATGATCTTCCCAGATATATTGGCATTTACCCAATACAACCAAAATTATATTTTACGACCCTAAAATTAACTCCCTCTACAGCACAGAAGCAGTAATTTCCAGAAAACAAAAATAAAAAAACATCCACACTTTCTAAATGCTGAAACTCTCCCTTTTCCCATTTGGAGACTTTAAACATTTGAACAGCTGACAGCTTCACTGTAATAATATGAGAACTGGTACAGAAACTGAACATGGATTATTTCCAAGCGATACACTGGAGTAAAGCAGTACTGTTGTGCTGTACTGAGCTGAAGGAGTTGGAGAGTAAAACTAACATTAGAATCTGCAGTTAACAATCTACAAATTTACAACTTTGCTATGTAAGTTTGGGGCCATAAAGCAAAGCTTAAGGCAAAATATTTAGCTAAGACACATTATTAGCGAAGTGACAAAGTTGATAAACAAAAGCAGACTCACCTTCCGCAATTCAATCGTAACTTCATTTCTGTGTCTTCTCATAGTCTATAAATAAAAAATAAAAAAGATCTGTATGAAAAGAAAGAATTGTTTTGTTCTGGAGTCAGTTGTTTCTAGGTCAAAAGTGCAGCTATTCATCACAAAGATATGGAAAACTGTGCGTAATTTTTAACTCAATCTTTCCCAGCAGGATGCACAAGTTGTTTTTTGGGTTTTGTTTTTAAGATCCTACACCTTACAGAAACCTTTGTCATAAACAACAATTAGTAACCCAAAGGCAGAAAACATTGACTTCCCCATGAAGTTTCAGTGGAATGACTCTCCAGGTGTTCATATGTGCACACCAAAAGCAGCAGTAAATACAGGTTAGACAGTTTCACACTCACTTATGATCACATTCACAACCTAAACATACCACCCATTGCAGTTATCTGGCCAAATTCAACCACGAATGACAGAAGATGACTGAGCTCAATGATAACAAGACCCATTAGGCTTGTGGCAAAAGGAAACAAAGCAGTACAGTGGCACTGAGTCTACTTAGGATCTATAGCCTAAACACTGTAAAGGAAAATCAGCCCGTAAGTATCTCAGCTCGTTAAAGATACTGGGCACTCAGGATGCCTTTCCTACAACGCTGCTATACCTCTTAGCTAAAAGAGATCACAAGATTGAGAAAGAACAATTTTAGCCTAGTAAAGGCAACCTCCCTAGGTTCATTTTACAATCAGTGGAAGAGACAATACCATCAGAATGCAATTCAGAAAAAATTGGGACTGGATGACTGCTGGCAGCCTACAAAGATCACCCACACTAACTAAAATTAGCCTTTTAAAATACTTTCTATGTCCTGTCCTTGCTACTGACCTTCACTGCCGCTATCACGTTCCTTCCGAGTTAGGGCAAATAACTTCCCTAAGCTAAAAAGCATCAGCAAAGACCAGCAGTACACAGCAAACACCAGCACTGCCCATCAGCCATCTCAGGCATTACTAAACATGCTAAAGCTCAAACACAGATAAAATGAAATGAGCAGACTGCACACCATGAATCTATAGAGGGTGTAGTTGCAGTGCTTAGAATAGTACCTTAGCCCCGCTGTTCTCAACAGACTCATAGAATCATAGGCTGGAAAAGACCTCTAAGATCATCTAGTCCAACTGTCACCACAACACCACCATGCCCACTAAACCATATCCCAAAGTGCGACATCTACACATTTTTTGAACACCTTTGCACAACAGTACTCATTTAATTATCTTAGGTTGACCTGAGAGTAAGGCAGGCTTGTTTTCCTGTCCACTGCTTGATTAGCCAACTCACTCAAGTAAACACAGACACAATTCTCCTTTTACATCTACAAGTGTCAACCATACTACTTTAAACAAAGCAAGTCCTTGTTGCAGTGAGGACACTAGGACTACTGCATCTACCAGAACTACACTTATCTTCTGCCTCATTATTTTGCTAAACCATTTGATCCTTGTGAGCATCTAAGCCTACTGCAAAAGCTCAGTATGATAGGACTGGATTGCTGGGGAACAGGAGGGCATTGGGTAGGCAGGGAACGGACCAATGAAGAACTGGAAAGGCCATTGCGTACAACTAGCAAGACCAATCATTCAAATTTCTGGTTATATTAGAATTTTGTATCTGAATCATCTTAAAAACTGCATCGAATTTAAGGGTGGTAAATAGCTAGACACCAAAGTCCTTTACGGAACTTCCCACTAGCAACAACCACCCACTCCACCCTAGAATCTAATCTTTTATTCCTACTTAACTTTTAAGGGGTACCCCAACACATGACAAATACGTTAACTCAAGTCAGCATTTTCTCCCCAAAATCCAGAATTGTATGTGCCAGGTTTGAAATCTCAGCCATTTAATGGATGCAAGGCACAATTTACTTTTAAATTTGCTCCCTAGTTACAATTTACTCCTACATTTTCATTTACCTATGTGATAATACTCTAGAAAATTTTCTATTGAGCAGAAAAATCAGACCAAATCTGAAGCTCTTTAGTGAACAACCGTAACATTTGCCACCTACCATTCTTCTGCAAGCAAGACAGATTTAAGAAGGACTATATGCTGTGTTCAACAGTTCAGCAGCTTAATATTTTTGGTTTAGAAAAAAACAAATACAGTACAGCCCCAGGCAAGGCATTACTATTCGTTTCATCAATTTACTCTAAAACCTCCTCTAACAATGCTTTGACTAAGGACAGTTACTCAGAGTCATTCATCCATAAAGGCTCTACTGGAAAGACTCTAAGCTTCTTTCTAAAGGCAAATAATTCACTCAGCTTTTCAATTAGGGTTTTATCTTTGTTTCATACTTCCATTATTTCAGCCCCACTGATCCTACTGTATTGCAATTCTGTCTCAATATTTTTCTTAATAGTTTTTCGATTTTATCAAACTGATCTTCAAAATATGGGACTACTACATTATGGTTTTACATTTAATGTGCAAGAATCTCTCATCTTTTCCTCATTTAGAAAGCTACCACTCTTTAGAAAGGTTCTTCAAAAAGGTTATCAACTACATGAATGTTTTGCTGACTAGTCACATACATTTTCTGAGCTTTAATACGTGTCTTCAGGCAATCTCCATACTACCTGGGTTTTACCCTTTTAGCTGCTCTTTCTATTTGCCTTTAAACTTACTGTATGTAGTTTCTCTTTCAAAGCAGCTCTGGCACATTTTCATTTTTTCCTTCCTCCTTTAAAAGATGGAATAGTCAGTACTCACCACTAAGTCTAGAGCTGCTTCTCCATTCACAAAGCAAGTAGGTTGATAACTGGGGACTGCACTTATCCTCAACATGACAGAACTGATGAGTTATTTGGACCTCACTGAACTAGGGGCTCCCAGTCTTACCAAGTTTCCTGCTCGCACAGCATCTTTAAAAATTCAGCAAGTTGGGGTCACCAGGATCATCCATGAATCAGTAGTACGGTTTAAGGCTAGAGTCTTCCTACAGGTATACGTGACAAATTCCCAAAGAGCCTATGGTGCATTCTGGCAGTTAAATGTGGTTGCCAAGGTCAGATTCAGGCCAGTGCTCTCACCTAGATGTACGCTGGCATTACTTTGAACTTGATACTAGTGCTCCACTTCATGTCCCCAACATGAGATGACCATTGCATACCAATATATTTAAGACCATGGATTACACTTCATACATGCCAACTGTTGCCACTGTAGACTGTATGTGAAAAACACACGTATACACTTGACAGTGGCCCAATTTTAGTTTTACTCCTGCTATTTAATTGGGATTTGTTCAGTGTTCTCCATCTTGATTTTCTCCTCTTTACCACTGGAGCCAATACACTGGACCACTCTGTGATAGACCTCTGAACATTTGCAATTTGTCTATCCTTGCTTTGAGAGACCATACTCTTAAGACCAAAAACATGCTTCAGCCTCATGTGATTACAGGAAATGCAGGTATACCTATAGCACCATGCTATATACTCGACTCTCTCGATGGGCTTTTGCAAGCTTCATTTTAAAACCTACAGACCAACAGGCACAATTTCTAATCTTACCTGTTGGTGGGGGAAGGTTGGCACAGCCCAAATTGTATTCCCCCAAAACCAAATCTAAGTGATCTAGTTAATTTTTTTTTCTGATTTGAAATTTCTAAAAGGGTAGGTATTTAAAGCTTGTGTTTCAGATGAAGCATTTTAAATATACGGCAAGCTATCTGCACCTTCCTACAGCCTCAGAAGTAAACATACTATAATCCAACAGCACACAAAAGAAGCAGTCTTAAGTATCACTGCAAGCCTCCCTTTAAGAAAGCATTACCACTGTAAGCAGAATACCACACTTTTATACTACCTGCAAGCCCCAGCATGCAGGGAACCGATAGGCATTTATGAGAGATTTATACAAGTAGTAGAAAAGTTAAACATTTTCCCCAGCTAACATAGGTCAGCTAAAACAAACAGACAAAATAATTCTGCAACTTAACCCCACGGATTCATTGCCAGCTTTCAGGCTGGGAGGACAACCATCTGCTAAAGCCTACATAAGCAGCACCTGCTGAAGCCTAGCAAGATGTTACCAATAGATCTAATACAGTGTTTGACATCCACAGCATCTGACTACGGTCACCTCTCAGCTTAACATACTCAAACGAGTAACTTCAAGTCACATTGAAACAGCACATTTCAAAACCACTCCCCAAGACAAATCTGAACTATTTCACTGAATGTTAAAAAAAATATCAGACTCCAAATCCCAGAAAGGGAAACTCCACATAGGCAAAATCCTACAAATCACAAAAATGATGACAGTTTATTCCTGCAGTATCTGAACTGTGAGGCTGCTTCTAAACACAGAGGAATTAATGCACCATACGCAAGGTGTAGAAAGTAGAAATTGCAGATAGTAACTATCAACCAGCACATACTACCAAGAAACAAGAACATACAACACTTAAGTTGTGCTACAACATTATTTCTCCATTGTTACACATGACTTAAGTCAGACTTAAGTGCATAAGGCTTTTGTAACAAGAGACTGCTACTCCCAGTTCACCATCTACGAAGAACAATTACTTACCAGTGTGTTTGACAGGCTGACATAACCACAGTAATGCACCAAGTGCTGTCAAGTCTTGTAACAAGCCAAAAGTAGATTTCAGCAATATTTCTAATTTCAATTTCCCTGGCATTTTGTTATTTTATAAAATATACCAGAAAAAAAACCCAAAAGATCTAGTAGATGCTGTTCGATAAATCAATGTTCTCACTTCTACCTTGAATTTCTGAATACCCTTCCAAAGCCAGATATCAAGTTTACATGCCAAGAAGTTCTCCCTAACAGCTTCCATTTGGAAGAAAAATTATCCCTAGTTCCGTCAAAGTATCAAAATTGAAATTAATTTTATATGCCAGTAAAGAAAATCACTATGCACATTAGGGCTGTTGTGTTAAGGGGTGCAAAGGAACCTTGTTTTCAGGCCGATACAAAACACAAAAATGCTAAGGTGACAAAAGACAAGAGATTTAAGAGACACTAGACATCGAAAACAAAGCAGGCCTCAAGTCAATGCCCAAAATAAGGCTTAAAGGAATGCCTCAGTCCCTGTAAAACTGCCTTTGACACACTCAATGGGCAGAAGTGACACAGGATAGGGCCACCCTCATCAGATCAGTCTTTCAGCTCTGGCATCTCTCTCTTCCAATACGAAGCTGACAAGAAACTCAAAGCTCAACTTCAGAGCCACCTGTGAAGAAGGGAAATGTCTTCCTGATTTTTCATTTAATATTTGGTTTACGACGACAGAAGACAAAACTGTACATAAAACTCTTGATATCAATAAGCAATGGCTAAAGACAAATCTGCAATTCTGAATCATCAGTGTAACAGTAAGCCCTAGCGCCAGCACATCCAAAGAATTACTTTTCAGTGACTAAACATCTGGGACCCTCTGGCTCAACCACACATACTTCACAAGTACCATTCGTGAAACCCTGCACAAAGGTGCACAAGATGCTCACTACATGTTAAAGAGCAAGTATCACTGCTACAACACTACCACTTGATGTCTTAAGACTACCCATCCAGAACCTTCCTGGCAAACAAACAAACAAACAAACAGATTACTTTGAAGTTCTAAATAGCATTGAGATTCTAGAGGAGAAAATGAAGTCTAGCAAGCTTCTCTGGCTTCGCGAGCCTTTGTTTAACATAGAAAATGTTTAATTGCATAATACATTAAACTACCTGAAAAGGCAACTCCTATAGCTTCTATAAACAAAAAAAAAAAAAAAGGAAAAAAACCCAAGGAATCCTGAAACCAATCAGCTGTACCTGTTCAACATACATCAGAAGAAGATAACACATTTTCCAAAACCCTCTGTAGCAAATACATGATGTAGTGTGTTTTTTCCTGGGGGAGGGGAAACCCAAACCAAAACAACTCTACCTAAATTATGCAAGACTACAAGAAAATTCAGTCTAGTTCAAAAGGACAAAACCACATTCGACACATAGCACCCAGAATAGTCCCTCTATTTACGAAAAAATTTAAAATATCGGTACTATTCTGTGCAAGTTAGATCTCATTTACAATGAAATATCGGGACTAGTCTTAAGGTTTCTGTTAATTTGAAATCTCTACTTCATATCTAAAAATCAGTCTTAATTGATTATAGGCACTTTAAGATCCCTTAAGTACATAGCTTTCACAGGCAAGAAATTCTGGATACTTCACAAGATCACTTCATCCCCAGTTACAGTACAAACCAGAAAAACAAAACTATTTAAACGTGTTAATAATACAACTAGTGAGACGCTCAAATCATTATATTCTCTTTGTTATGCTGGGATAAAGATTTCTTATATGAAATTTAAAATTAAGTTTCATGTACAAGATGTTTAATAATATACATTCTCTGTACAGAAAATATAATTAAATGCTGCAACAGTAAGTGGTGTGAATTTGAAACATTTTAATCATTTTTAGCTATACCAATTGAGTCAGATAGAAGATTAAAGCATGACCATCATTAAATACCTAAAAATCTACCTATCATCATAACAATGAGATCTGGACCTTTATTTCTGCTCTTGCCTCTCAAGATTACAGGAACTGGTCTCAGAAAACCAGAAGATACAGGCTTACAGGAAAGAGCTAACCTGAATCATAGCTGGGACAGTAAAGTAGCTTGATTAAACATGTACCCACAGAGCTTAGCATTTGCAAGTCAATTCCAGACTACTTCCACCTGCCTAACTGGCAGAAAAAGCCTGGCGCAGTTTCAACAGCTGGATTGGATTTAACTAATACCTCCCCTCTTGCACATGAGCATATCCTTGAGTATAGTTTAAATACTTTACAATGTAGGTGTGGGTGCAGTACAGTGAAAGGCGAAGGTGTTTGCATTGATGAAGTAAACACTGTTCATCCCTAGAAATCTCTTTATTAGCCTTTTTTCCTTATTCCTTCTCTGACACCTTTCAACAAGTATGAAGCACTGCAATGCACATGAAAATGCAGAAGCCTGGAAGCTGGGCTGGTTTTGGGCAGAAGGAAAAAAAATTCAAGTGCTTGTTTGTATACAATAGTTGAGATACCAAGGTTGTCAGCAGCTTATCTTTGGTTAACATTAGAAGTTAAATATTCCATATTTGCATAGGAATATAATCTGTTAGTATGTGTAAAACTGAGGCTTAGACTGATGATTCTGTTCTACTTGTTCTGGTGTAACTGGCTTCAGCCAAAAACAGAGACAAAGTGATACTGACAGAAAGAAGGCGACACTGCTGTTCTACCTACTCACATTTCTAAAGTGCGTATAGCTTACTCCAAGAACTGCAAGCAAATCGCAATACGTGAAGCAAAAATTCTGGGACTACCAGATCAAAACTCTGGGACAGCATCATGATGGTCTGAATGCAACTACTTAATCACAGCTGAAAGAACTAAAACCAATCATGCTGTACACACCGACCCCCCGTATTTCTTTTAGACATGCAAAGAGATTTGACATCTATGCCAAATTAAATCAAATGTTTAGTCAAAATTAACCCTTTCTACTAGGTTTATTCCTTTAGTTACAAGCATTATGGATTACCACTCAGCCTTCCCCTCCCCCCTCAGTGTATGTTCTAAGCAGACTCTTCTTCCCCACACCCAATTTTGAGATTCACCTAATTACCAAGCACTTCCACAGAGCTCCAAATTGTCCTTCTAAGAAAAACAGTGATGTTTTTTCAGCCATATAGACTACAAAGTTAGAACACCTTCACCTCCGGCCTTGTTATCATAGCTCCATATTAAATTATGCTGACCCAGTTAGAAATGCAGGCAGGGGGTATGGATTCCACAGTACAAGCAACACATCTACCAAAGCAGCTGAATACACTTATAATGTGCCTGTACCCTGACCTGAGACTCCAAGAGAGTTTTATTTCGCTCGATTACTGTTTGATCCAAAAGGTATTTGCTCCTCTTTCAGGGAAACACTCTATTTTGCAGAAAGTATTAGAACTTAGTTCAGATTCTGTTTGCCGCAGAACCTTAATACTACAAAGTTTCCTTTTGGCTTGTAACCTTTAACGCAATACTACGTACATTACGAGCAGAGTGCAGTGTTTACTGTATTTTATGCCATAATCTGTCTGGGACTTGTGTTCCTCAGGGTTAATAAAGACCACTGAAGAAAAACTAGCTCTTCTGCAGCTGGAGCTGCCACGCTTTTTTTTTTTTTTAATCCCCAGTTTGGGGCCCCTAAAATTAATACCAGCTGCTGTTTGTTAGCCCATCTGTGGCAACATAATTCAAGTATCTGAATCCAGCTAGTCTCAGCAAACTGGATCCATGAGATATCCACTGTGAGTCTTTTACTTAGTGATGGGTAATGACTCAATGAAGTCAGACATGCATGCCAACATGGAAAGCCACAAGCCTCCAATTACCATTGCTTATGGTGCTGACTCACCTGAAAGCCCTATGGAAGCAGACAAAGCTGCCCATCCACATTATCCACTTCTACTGCTCCAAAAGATCATGGCAGAAAAGCAATTGCTAAGTTTATTTCTTACCAGCTCTTTTGTAAGCATATTCTTTGAGGTCCCAATATCCTCTCTGCATTTGTTTAACCTGCATACTGAGCCACTACCAGCAAAGAAGTGAGATATGAGCACTCATGTTTTAATTTCCGTATCCGAATTACCCAGTTTACATCTACAGACCTATCAAACAATCCTCAGGATTCTGGACCTGAAGCAATTTAGCTGGCTGCATTCAACACAAATTGCACCAATATTGAAGGACACAAAGCAGTCCAGAATAGAATCAACCTGTTATCTGCTGTTTTAATAAAAGAATGCTGGAATTCTCTATTCAACATCAAAACTCAGCTGGGGGAAGCAAGACAGAATCCAGCAGACATCCAGTTATTGCTGCTGTGTGAATCAAGGACGTTATACCTAGTCAAAACTTTTACAGCATTTCCATTCAGATGTAGATCTTAACACTGTTCATCACACCTTTACTGACATCAGACCAAAGACCATAAACACAGCCATATGGGCGCCACCTGAAGTCAAACCAAATTTTCCAGGTAATCCCACAGTACCCCAAGATAACTCATCACCGCGCAACAGTTGGTCTGCACAGACCAACAGGCAGGCAGCAAGGATCATGAACTAATTCAAAGTATTCGTTTTGTCCTGTCATCCTAACAGGGCAAGGAACCTGTATTCCAAAGAAGCAGTGGCTGCATTGCCACCGCTTCTCCACTTTGACAAAGGCCCACCTCGAAGAACTTAACTGTGGAGTTTTGTCATTCATGCTACAGCCCAAAAGAAACTACTGGTCTGAAGGATAGCTGTATCAAGTCCTCCTTCTTTTCCTGTACTTTTTGGAAACAGAAGGGCACACTAAATTTTACAATGATGCCAGCTCTCCCTTATCTGAATACTGTGATATGCCAAAATAAGCACCAAGAACACTGGATAACCAAGATAGCCTAATTACAAGTGACTCCTATTCACACTTTTTAAAAAGTTAGCAGATTAAGGCTTCTTGACACACTCTACATACATACAAGGAGTTGAAATTTGGTACAGTTTTATGTTACAGGAATCTGCTTTCGCCAGTACATGAGTTTCTATTTAGTCGTGTGAACATTTAAAAGATATCTGTCATTTTCCTGTACTGCATGATCAGTGTAGCAGAAGCTTCAGAATCTCCTAGAAACAGAAGTTTATCCCGTCCTTGAGGGAGAACAAGCAAAGCACCTATATGACTCCTTGGCCTCTCCCAAGCCACGACAGCACCTCTTTCCTCTCCTAGAATTTCTAAGCAAGCATTCCTCCCACTCCCTTACCGAGGAGGACAAGTTCACTGACCTGTCTATTCAAGCGGAACAGTTGATTGCCACTGCAAAAGAGCATGAGTCCCTTTCTTCTTCTACAGTGTAGAGGACCCCAATTCAGAGGTACAGGTTCAGTTTTTTCTAACAAATGTTACCAGAAAGCAAATCCACCACTTTCAATGCCATACTTCACAGCCAAAATACCATCTTTGCTTGTGTACAGGACATGAAAACAGAAAACAGCAGGGCAAAATTAAAATGACTGTTCATGGTAACAAGCTGCAAATATCAGGCTAAAATATTGATCTTTAGATCAGCATAAAGACTTCAATTATTTTAAACGTAAAAGCTTTTATAAAATTGTAGATAACCACTTTTAAGAATCTAATTACCAAATGAAGTGTTTGGTCAGAAAGGCCTCACACACTTCTTGGGCAAACACCACAGAAGACCAACATTCTTAAGCTTGCCAAATATTTATACTAGTTTCCCCTAGAGAAAAACAAAAAAGAGAAAGAAAAAAGAAAACCTACCAGGCTAAATACTAGCCAGATACCTTCTTGTGCAATCTATGTTTGAACAAAGACACTCCCTTTCCAGATACTTAAACAGTCTTCAACTGTAATAAAGTACCTCAGACAATCATTCTGTGATTCTATGATGTATTTCTAAGCACCTCCCTGTGAGGACAAAAAAGTCCTATTATTCCATCTATAAAATGGTAAACAATAATTGCAATTTGCATACATTCACAGGGTGCCATGAAGGAACAACAAATCAGGTCCCTAGAGAGCTAGTCTATATTCAACCACAGCAAGCTTTTTTGGTATAATATCACATGGCTGAAATGAATCAGATTTTTTTTGTATTTTTTGAAAGATATAATCAAAAGGCAAAAAAAAAAAAAAAAGATTACACATGTTCTAGCTGCCTAATTAAATCTATGAGGAAATCATTCTGCTCAAGATGCAAGAGAAAAAAACAAACCCATCTGACAACCCAGGAAGAAGATGGAGCATTAGGAATCAGAACATACACTCCAGCAACATACCATGATCTATTATGAACCCTGTCAGCAACCCTTCTGATTTAGTAATTTCAGTAGTATCATGAATCCTAGATGTTTCCACCTCATTTCTCAACATGACTTAAGCCCCGATTCCATGTTTCTGCTGTTTGAAAATTCTGGTATCGTATTTCTCTCCTTGAGGATACCTTCAGTTTTATCAAAATCCCAGTTTATACTTCCTTCCATAAAAAGGGTATCAGATAGCCCTAAGAAGTCATTTATATCACCAGAAGTGGTCTAGTTTTGATAGACAAGAACCAATATAAAACTCCTTCAACCCTCACACTGGTAGGGCCCACCAAAACCTCACACCTATAGTGTTACACGGAGCACAGAGGTGTAGTGGGTCATACCGGTAGTGGGCATGGGAAGAGATACTGCCAGATTCTGAACTGCCGCTGGCAGCTCACGTTGCTCAAAGGCACTGTCACATTGACTGCCTGTGTCAGAGCTCCCAAACATCTCATCACAGAATTACAGAACGGCTTAGGCTGGAAGGGACCTTAAAGATCATCTAGTTGCACCCCCCTGCTGTGGGCAGGGACACCTGCCACCAGAGCAGGTTGCTCAAAGCCCCGTCCAACCTGGTCTTGAACACTTCCAGGGAGGGTAGAGCCACAGCTTCTCTGGGCAGCCTGTGCCAGTGCCCCACCACCCTCAGAGTAAAGAATTTCTTTCTTATATCTAGTCTGAGCCTTCCCACTTCTAGTTTAAAGCCATCACCCTTTGTTCTATCACCATACACCTTGTAAAAAGTCCCTCTTCTTGTCTGGGAGATTGCTCTTCACTGCTGTTTGTTCAGTGTTACGAACACTACCCATGACCAGCCTACGTTCTTCTTACACGCCTGATGAACAGGGGTTAACAGGATCCTGCTGACTCCTAGCAGGGTTCTCTCATTTCAGGATTCTCTCTTGATGTGGAAAGCCTTCTATATCTGGCTGCAGGTCAGATTTTTGGTGCAGAGACATCACTACCACTGATTTTGCATCTAGTATTTGTGTGCATGAAAAAAAAGAGACCCTAGTGCCAAAAAGCTGCATGCAACAACAGTATCTGCTGGTTAGGGTTACTTTAGCTTACCCAGGAGAGCGCTACAATGTCTCTCTGCATAATTACATCAACTTCCTGATTCACACTGTAGTTGACTAAGAAAAGGCAAGGCCTAGGACATTCTGAGAACTACAAACTTGAAACCTCACACTGCACCTGGCCAGGAGTCCCTCACTGCATCTCTAAAAACCTGCCCACAAGTCACCCTAGCTGACCACCTTCTCCTCATGCAAACGAGCTCTGACCACGTTCCACACCAGCAAGTTTGCAATGGGGCTTGAGCACTCATTAAAACACACCTCCATCAAGGCTAACAATTTAAACTACGAGGAAGCCATTTCTCCAAGTTGATTTTGCAAATCACCGATTCTTTCACTACCTCCAAAGTCCACCTGTTACTGAATCTGACAATAATCAAGGCTAAAAATGCACAAGAGATCATCAGCTGGTCAGACACGACGGAATACGGGCAAAACAAGTAATTCAGTAACAGATGTTTGAATAGGGAAGATACTAATTTTGTCTCCTGTTCTGCAGCCATTTGTACAGTGTATGTTCCTGTGTTATACTTGTATTTATTAAACACACACACAAAATCAAGTTTAAAACTGACTAACATTTGCTTAACCTCAGAATGGAGACAAGTGTCAGCTGATTCAGAAGAAATTATATGGAACTTACCCAGCAGATTTAGTAGCGTCAATCTGACTGTGAAGGGATAACAATCCAACAGTTAAATATCACTAGACAAGGTATACCTCCTCCCCTTCACACTGACCTCTCTGAGCCAGCACTGGTCTTCTGCAGACATGAAGGGTTGGCTCAGGAAGCTAAGGGAGCAGAAAACTAAAGAAACATGAAAAGCTTTGCAAAATAGTTCACTCCAAGGCACAGCCAGTTCTCATGCAGGACTAACTTATCGGATGAAAACAGCTCTTTTGCCCACCCATTTCTGTGAAATTGAATACAAAGCCCACAGCTTCTGCTGTTACACAAGTAATCAGGAATACCAATCCAGTATTAGTTTCACAGTGCTGGGTATTTCAGAAACAACTGATAGACCCTATTATTGGAAAACATACAGGGTTTATATTTCTTTTTCATTTCAAGTCAGTTGACTTTGCATTTTGTCTTTACTGCTTGATGATGTGCCCCATCAGCTTCAACCGGTTCACTGCTTTTTCTGGCCTAATCTTATAAATTAAACGCCTCATTCTACTTCCAGTCCCACCATAAACACAAATCTGATCCCTCACTTGTAGCTGGTACATCCTCCTAATAGCTGTCTTTTCAGATAACACCGTTTTAGAAGGCAAAATGCCCTGTTTGGATCTGTGCTGGAACTGCACAAATATTATGAAAGCTGCAAAGAACTTACCCATAAATAGTTAAAAAGCTCTTAAAACCAGTATGACAGTTATGCTGCTACACCTTCGACCAGATTTTGATAGTTTACAAGTTAAAACTCAATCCTTTAACAGAGGCAGCTTTAGAGATACCAGAGCAACTGCTATAGTGTTAGAAACACACAAGAATGAAGAAAAACAAATTCTGTAATTACAGCAAGATTAGAAAGGCTTGGTATATCACAACAACAAACAGCAATAATTGGGCCTCAATACAGCAAGCACAGATCCCAATCAGCTTATAAAGATTATGTTCATCACGAGATTCCATCCCCAAATTGTCTTCTCCACAGGTATTTCCGAAATAAACAATGACTTCCCAAGTTATCTGTGTTTTTAAACATTTTTAAAGCAAGGTATTCAACTGATTTTGAACCTCACAAGGAAACTATAAGACAGTATATGTAAGTGGACTTATTAGGTGTTTGTTTTCTGCCCAGAGCCACACACTTCACAGCATTGTACTGTTTACTTGCAGACTAAAGTTTGGAGAAATCTGTAGCAGCAGCAACCGAGGAGGCTTCCCGCATCTACCTCTTGCTTCCTACCCATGTAATTCTTTCCAAGGTACAAAAATGTACACCTGTAATCTCCCAAGAATATATATACATACCTGAAAGGGTAATAAAGAAGCTGCAGGAGTCAGAGCTTAGAAATTCTGTGTGAGAGTACTGGATCTTATATTAAATCCAGTTCCCAGCAGGAAGCTACCTGACACCCATGCTTTCACTTAAACTACTGAGATTCACTGAGACAGCGAGGCGATTAAAACAGCAGGTCCACAGCATCTTAAACCAACCTAAATCAGCTGTTACAGTCCTATTGCCTACAGAATCACTAAGGTTGCAAAAGACCTCTAAGATCAGAAAGTCCAAATCGTCAGATGCTTTTGCCATTATCAGTTCCTGTGCCAGCAAAGCAAAAGTGGAAAGCTGATCTATCTGTAAAAGGGAGTTCCTGAAAGAAACCGGGTTGTTGTAAAGTAGCTGGGAGTAACAGGCTTCCTGTGATTGCTACAAGCCTTATTTGTTTCATGTAGTGTTTGAAGGAAGTACAGGGAGACAGCAAAAACACTACTCAGTGCATAGAACAGCATCAAGAAATGAGCTGGTAGCAGCACGTCTGCTCATTCGTTAACACTGCACAGCTATGGTACTTCAACTGCAACAGGCCTTTGACATTTGACAGGAACGTGGCTTAAACCTTTCCCAGATGCCCAGAGACTGTAGAGATTTGGCCTTCCCAGAATGATATTCCTCTACTTGCAAAAAAAGCCTCACAGCAGCATGACAGAAAAATGTGAATAAATTCAAGCATCCTCAGTAACTAGATCCACACTGTTAGCAAAGCAGCAACAGTAAATACACTGAAGCTGCCAGAGCGAACGGTGGAGATCTGGGCTAAGACCAGTTTCTTCCTTGGCCTCATCCAGGGTCTGGATGCTGAAGGTACAGAATAAAAATGGATCCTTCAAACTCCCTGGACCCAAACGTGATAGACCAAAATGTGATATAATTGCCCCC
>Ga0065711_1039204_pt1 | contig 18030 bp, 14 predicted proteins | sample Hoacrofraction12_FD_59098 | JGI IMG/M metagenome (GOLD analysis project Ga0065711, IMG submission 59098) | Hoatzin crop microbial communities from Cojedes, Venezuela - Epithelial fraction 12 v2 (version 2) | ecosystem: Host-associated > Birds > Digestive system > Esophagus > Crop | place... | reverse complement strand
GGGGGGGGGGGGGGGGTGTGTGTTTTCAGTGGGCTTGTTCCTCAGCTCAGTTTGCATGGCACCTGGATGGCATTATGCTTGCAGGGGAAATTCGAACTGGGTTTTCTGCAGCTGAGGACCTTTCTTTGTGCAGGAATTCCAGATGTGGGGACAAGAGACCTGCTGGCTGGGTTTCCCTGCATGCTCCATTGAAGCTAGATGGATCCACCATGATTAAGGAATGAGCCGTCTGCATGTAGGCTCAAAAGGATATGTAGTTCCTTGTTTGGCTCAGCAGGTCTGAAAATAAGTAGTTAATTTGGATTAAATATCACAATGATATTTAAGTTCCTAAATAGGAATTTGGGTGAACTGATAAGAATTAGGACTTTGAACAGTTTCAAGATCACACTGTGAATCTGTGATGCAACTGTGGCTTGAAAATCAGAGGTTTCTTCACCCCATTAGGCAATTTGATAGGATCGACCATATTAAGAATTTAAATACATTGAAGGAAGGAGATAACACAGGGGAAGATTTCTCAAGCAAAAGCATCCAAACAGTCTCTCTTTCCCTCCCACCCTCTCTTTACTTGATGTACCCACATGGCCACATAGTAAATGCTCCGTAGAAGACTGAACCACAGCCTCCCTGTGCTGATCTCAGCAAGGTCTGGCTTGCTTGCTTTGTTTGCTCTGGATTTTCTCAGGCACAGCCAGCATGCACAGCTCTGCCTCTGACCGCTGCTGTGCTCTGAAGTCATGTGGGATGTTTCAGTTGCTGAGCCACCTCCAAACCCCAAACTTCAAACAATGCTCTGGCTGGAAATCTCATCCTTCAAACGTGGGTTGTGCTAGTTGAGAGCACATATAGAACAAGGAGGCTATTGCCAAGCACGATGCGGTCCCAAGGAATATACTGAATTTGGTTAGATAAATGGATGTTGTAACTGGACCTCACCAGTTAACACCAGTTGAGGAGTTGGGTCTCTGTGCTTCAAGGAGAATGCAGTCGGCTTAGAATGCAGAGCCGTCCCTTGGCAATTTAGTGTTTTCCTGGCTTTTTACAGGTTTCCCTCCAACACCGGATACTTTTTGTAGTACCCTGTGGGGGTAACCAGCTCTGCACAGTGACATGAATTTCCTGTCTCCAGGTTTCACAGGAGGCAGTGATTCTCCTCTGTCCTCCCAGTAGTTACTGCCAGCAGCGAATGATCTGCCAGCTGGGGACAGAGCAGTGCCTGGCAAAGGACAGACTTTACTCCCCCATTTGTTTATTTAGGTTGTGGGGGCTACTTGGATTGACAGAGGTTGTTTCCTACCCTGTATTTATGCCATGGCTGCTGCAGGGCTTAGATAGGGGTGGTTATTCTGGAGAGACCATTCAGTGAATAGAAATTAGGGATTGGCACTTCCTGAGTGGAAGTCCACATACACAGGCATAAAGCGAGAAGTAAACTTGTAAGACTGATTTTAACAAACACGTCAGTACAGTGCCAACAGGTCCTTACAGACAATGTTATGGCTTGTTCCTTGTGGGAATCACAGGGCAAAAAAGGCACTTTTCTACCCCACACTAACACAAAATTTATGCTGAGTCCAAAGCCATCCTCGTTTTGTTTCTCTGCACAAATTTTAAATAAATTGACTGAACTATTTATGTGAACTGAGAAAACATAAGGGATTTGTACTGCATGTGGCTGATTGAGTCAATAGAACATCTCTCTTCTTCGAAGCTGTGTGAGAATGAGATCAGTCTGCGCTGTGCAGGGTTTTTGAAGGTACCCAATCTAGCCTGGAGTAGACAGGTACATCTGTCCCCCTTAGACCAGCATCTTGCAGAGATACCAGCTCAGGTGCCTGGAGTGACATGAGAAGTGCAGTTGATTATATGGGGTTTAGTTAAGGATGTCCTGTCTGTGTGACAGGTCAGTTAGGGATGTGTGGTGTTCCCAGACTGGGAGAGGCTTATTGCTTTAATGACAACAGTTCCTGCATAAAAATAGGTTTGGCTTACACTGAGAGCTGTACATGTTTATGACTGCTGAGAGAGATCTTCTGTGTGTTTGGGCTGCGGAGCAGGAATTTGCGAAGGCCTGGAGCTGTTTAGCTGAAATGAAAGGGAAAAAGGGAAATTTGCACCTTTTGGCCCTAATTATTGCAATGTTCTTTGCAAACTTCATAATAAATTTCAGTGAAAACTCTTATACTTGGAATGAGCAAATCATCCATGCTCAGATGACCTGCTGCTTCACTGGGCTTTTGGTCCAGGCATTTGAGTCAACAAAGGCTCCTGCTGTCTTTATGGGCTTTGTTTAAACCTCAGATCCTCTGAAAGCAGCAAGCTTACGCTGAACCTTTGACTGCTAAACATGGTATTTACATCTGCTCACATCCACAGAAAGCTGCACATGCCTGCACTTATTCAGTCAGAGAAAGACCTGAAAATCCCCATTCCGTTCAAAGGACAGAGAGATTTGCCTTTCATTCCTCTGCCAGGAATTCTTAGTCAAATCCTATGGAAAATAGTCCTATCTGAGTAGTAAATCTCAGATGCTTCTGCATGTTTATTCTCTATTTCCATCTCATTGGCCGGAGTTCATTTTTAACCTTTGATTAGGGCAGCTATGTAGTGGAGGCGTGCTGGATGGTGTATGTATATATTTTTTTTTTCTTCCGAGCTATGCTTTTTTTAAAGCCATCTAGCAAAAGAGCAGGGAAGATGGTGATAGAAAGATTGGCTTTGCTTAGCAGTGCAAGTAAGTGGTCCCTCCTTCCTCCCCTCCCCAGAAAGATTAGACTGGAACCAACTGACCTGGTTCTGCCTGAGCCAGCTCCAGAGAGGTGATAACAGCCAAGGTAAAAACAAATGAAATACCTGCATGGTTGTAGTTTGCAACAAAGCCCTACAACTGTTTGTGTCAAATCAAGACTAGCCTATCCCTCATCTGACCAAAGGAATTTATTGTATTTTATGCAGCCCTTGCTCTTTGATCTCCGATCTTCAGGATATCGGCTGAATTTCTGGCCCTCATTCACCTTTAGGTGGACTCCTGCAATGGGACCTGAACTGAATCCAGTGCAATAAGTAGACATAGGTAGCTGCCATGGAGTGATGCCTTTAAAGTTCCTGCAGTCTGCATTTTGGGCCATGTGTTGGGGGCCCATATCTGCCTTTAAAGTAACTGCTTGCTTTGTCCAGGTGTAAAAAGTTTAAATTATTCCCTACTAGAACATAGTGGTCTTGGCCGAATGCGGGATCAGCTGGCATACAGAGGGGCAGTGCCACTTGTCTGCACTGCAGCCAGGCTGCCCTGTCTGCTGCCTGTCTTAGCAGCTGATGTGTATAGGCTCTGCATAAACAGCACATAAGCTGTCTGTAACAGCTACAGCAACAAGGTACTTTCACATTCTATGACTGCAGCCGTATGGAGAAATAACTTTGCACTGTAAGTCAATCACTGTAATGTTGTGCGTTTTACAAGGAAAGTCTGCACAGGGGATGGCTGCTCCCCAGTCCAAATGTTGCTCACGGTTCTCATTCAGAGATGGCATGTCAGGTGCAGGATCTGGTCCCTAATCCCAAATTTGTATGTTATAATTTTGGTCAAATTTCTGTCTCTGATACCCAAAAGCCATTGATAAAGAACTTGAAGCCCAAACCACATTTAGCCAGAAGACAAATGCCCTACAATCAACCTGGTACTCACTCTAGTGACTTGATCTTTCTTGGGGGGAAATTTATGGCTTCCCCATGTAGGTCCTGGCCCCTTCCTATCTTTCCCCAGGAAAGAAGTAGCTGGGAGCAGTCTGCTGCTACCAGAGCAGTTCATGTTCCTGGGAGACTTCTTGGGAACAGGGGAGGGCAGGTAGCGTGTCACAGACATGGAGAATCACAGTGGATACAATCTATATTAAACCTAACTGTAATCTCAGATTTTGGTTCTACATTGCCTCCCATGAGATCATAGAATTGCAGAACCATAGAATGGTTTGTGTTGGAAGAGACTTTTAAAGGTCACCTAGTCTAACCTCCCTGCAATGAGCAGGGACATCTTCAACTAGATATTTTGGAGGGGATGATTTGGAGACAGGGTGTCAGGCAGAGACTTCTAGTTGTAGATGCAGGTTTTAGCCTCTACCAGGTGCTAACTCTGTGTACCACCCAACCACAGCCAATGCTTTCCTGGAAATGTACTTACTCTAAGCAACATTGCCACCTGCTGCAGCAGCTCCTGGGGTCTTCACCACTTCTCTCACTCCAGCGCGGATGTGTCATACGTTACCAAATCCGTGTCTTGTGCCTTCACCATGCCAACTGTCCTTGCCTGGAGCAGCCACCCAACCCCGGAAATGTCACTCAGACAATGCTAGGTGACAGGGCAGAGGCAATGGTGCTTTTAGTGAAAAGCTGCAAAATTGCAGTAGCACGTCTTTCAGCAGTTATCACACAGATTTTTGGAACAATGTGGCATTAAACTTCACAACAATTAAAGGTCAACAAAGCAATAGCGTATTCCAATTTACTGGATGTCTCTGAGGCATGAACTTGCTATTGACAAATACTTGGTGCATTCAAGATATTTCATCAATGCCATCTGTGCATTGAACTGCACATCAGATGGCAGGGCAGTATTTGTAAGATGTTTTGGAGCATGCCAGCATCCCAGACCCGGCCTGGCAGCTGCGACTAGCTCAGGTGACTGCCAGGGGCAGATAATAGGACAAGCCCAGCAACATTTCTTTAAAGTAAAAGATGTAAAATTGACAACACCAAGTGAAAACTACTGATAATAAGCACTTCATGTTGGTGCCAGAGAGTTCAAACTGGAGCATCTCAATTTGCAGTGTGATGCTGAGCTGGGAAAAGAGGCAGCATGAAAATATGGACATTCTGCCAGTCAGTAGCCACTGTGGAAGAAATGCCATTTACAAACAGAGCTTTATTTGTGAGGCACAAGGTTGTCACCAGCAACTTCAATGCAGCCATGACCGTTAGGGTAATAAAGTCTCCCTGTAGAGTAAACCATTCTTTATCTCAGCTGATGAGCTGAAAATTAAGCTTAGGAGTTATTACCCCACAAATTCTATCTATCTTCCTTAACGTCCTGCAGGGGAACGTACATATTGATTAGTATGAAATTTCAGCTGTCCTTCTGAACACAAATTAAAGACAGGACCTTTGATGTGATGAAGGTGGGTGTACCAATGTCATCCTTTCCTTGCAACCTGCATTTCCCTGTTGGGCTCCATTTATCTCCCTGCATGATAATACACTGTCTGGGAAAGGGTCGGCCAGACGTGTTCATTCTTTACATAACTTGCTGGTCTTCGGCTCTCATTTGCTTGTATGTGTCAATATGACTTCCAGATGTTGCAACAGACCAAGTAAACTGTGTTTCTTAGCCAGCTCATTCTGTACGCAGACAAGACAAGATGGATAGGGTTTTTGCAATAGGATTTTTCTAGTGCTGACAGAGGAATCCTGTGGGCTTTAGAAATGTGTAGAAATCTCATTCCTAGTAATTTTTCTGAACAGCTGGATGTTGGTTGGTAAAGGAAATATGCACAGGTTCTTCTTTTAGTTCACCCATTTCTGCTGCTCTGAGTACAGGTATGGTATCCTTGGCAGATGATATAAACTTTGCATATGGCACTTTTGAAAAGGAGCCTTGTTTACTAGCCAGGCGTGTACAGGAAATACATAGGTTTCTGGCGTTTATTAAAAACACTGTTTTTAATAACTTTTCTAGTGTGACTGATGGGAAGGAGAAACTCTATAGTCATACAGCAGAGGATTCCAAACTCTCTGTGTTCGGGGAAACAGGAGATTTACGCAGTAGTTAACATGGATCTGTTTCAGTAACCATTGTGAAAAAGTGATGAACTGCAGTCAAGATTCAGAAGCCATCAAGCAAGTCTGCCCTAGTACTCAAGGGATGGCCATCAAATAATGTAAAAAGCAGTGAAAATCATGAGAAAGATCTCCTGATGCAGGAGTTCACAGCTGAGGAAAAAAGATTCCCCAGATTCCTGCATGGCTATGGGGACAGGGATGTTGCAGAAGACTGTTAGAACTTGGGTCTTATCCTTAGAGGAACTGGGACACTACTATGACAGAGAGCTTTTAAATTCAGTTTCATGTAGCCTAAAACTAAAGATAAATTTGTAGGGTAATCTCAGGGAGATGAATGCATTTCCATATGGCAGTGATAAGTGGCCAGTTTGCCCTCTCATGTAAATGAACATAGTTTCATTATCTCGATGGTAATGGTTATATTCCAATGCAGTTACCTGACACATAAGATTTAGAAATGTAGAAACTCTGCTTTTCAACTCTAGAGTGGGACCCATGTAACTCAACTGGCCTTATTTGGCTCTGTTGGCATTAACCCCATTAAGTACTTTTCATTTCTTTGTAAACAGCTTTTGGTCCTCTATCAGTTCTTTTTCCATACATGGATTTTTTTCATGCACACTTCATGTCATTAAAACAATGATGCAAACAACAATCAGTAGAAACACAGGAACTGGGGACTGAGTAAAGCCTAAATGCTGCAACCATTCTACTTACTCTCATGGAGACTAATGTGCACCAAAAAATTAAAATTGTCCAAAGAATAACATATAAATATTTGAGCTCGCATAAAAAGAGAATGTGTGTTTTTAATATTGGAAGACCCATAAGACATATGTGCCAGATTCTCAGCTGGAGTAACTGAACACAGCTATGGTAATTTACACCCGCTGAAGAACTGCCCGGATGTTCAGAGAAGGGTGGCTGGAGAAATCTTCCAGGTACATCTAAATTAGATTGACAGTTGCTTCCAAACTCAGTAGTTCTTCAGAGATGCAGAAGTATCCTGTGAGCCATCCAGCTTTTCTGGAGACATGCATTTTTGTTGTGCGATGGTAAGTGCTGGAAGGTAATATGCAGGGGGGAAGGGAGGCAGAGCAAGGTCAGACTGGAGGCTGTCTGACTTGTCTAACGGGGCTGACGGAAGGGCAGGGCAGGGCAGAACCATCACCACAGGGGAAAAGGAGAGAGAAAAACATGGTATGCTTGATCATATCCTCCGAGGAACCTCCCCTCAGCTATGCAGCAAAGCCTTCTCAGCCTTGCTGAATGGGAAATTGCCTACAACCCTGGGAAATACAAAGGGCAAATGGAAAGAGTTAGCACATATCATTGCTGCTCTGTGGAAATGTTTACTTAGAAAAGCTTGAGATTGTGCTGAGATACCAAGGTGACAGGAGTGTGAGATCAGATAAAAGATGAAACCTCACAATGTCAGGAATTTTCATGTCCCATCGTTAGCTGTAGCTGAATGAGGACAGCACATGTCCTTGCTGGAAGGCATCCTGCAGAAGTACCACCACATCTGCTCGCCTCACTTTTAGCCGGGTCACTTGCATTGTAGTGGGTACAGCTCTTTTCTCTGGACATTCCCCTTATTTAAGAAATGTCACTTGTGGTGCCTTTCCCCTTTAAGGAGACAAGATTTGCAACAGCAGGTGCCTCACTTCTTAAGCTCTGGCGTGTCTGATGTCTTCTGTGCATTTCAAGGTGAATAACGCATTCTGGGGCCTGTGTGAAGCAACAGGGTTTTCCCTGCTTGTAGAGAATAGGAAGAGAGATGCCACAGTCTGTAATGTCGTATCTTGGATGCCTGAGAAACTTTTTAGAGTTCCTGAAGCCCTGGCAGAGTGAGAACATGTGGTGCCTTTGAGCTGAGGGCATACAGATTCTTGCAAGCTTTGACTTGCTGGTTCAGCTTCTTATGGGGCAAAATTTGGGCTGCCCAGTACCACATCTGGTTGGAGAAAGCACCTAATGAACACAACAAAAGTCTTCACATTCTTACCCAATTTAGCTGATGTTTCCAGGGACAATAGTTGTCCTCCACAGTTTCCAAAGTCTTCTGCACGTGATGAATCACAAGATTATGCTTAGAGATGGCGTAGCTGATTTTATGTGGTGCACCCAATAACAACATGCCTGCTGGAGTACTTCTCCTTGGCTTGTAGGTTTCACCTCTTGACCTCGTTTTCAAGCAGGAGTTAAACTATAACTAAATTGCTTTGCAGGTTGGTACAAACAGAGCCTGAGGCGCTCTCTGCATTTTCCTCAATTAAAACAGAGAGTAGAAGCACTTTGGACAGTGGACCAAATCTTAGAGAGACGTGGCGTGGACAGAAAAGCAGCTCTGCTGGCTGGACCTGTGTGCTCTGGCTATGGATCTCATGGATTAGAGATAAGGAATAAAGGTTATTTCCCAGTGTGCTCCACAGGAACTGGGTGGCCCTCCAGAACTTTTCATGTTGGATAGCGTTTATCTCAAAAGCAGTCAGGAACTAGTTTGTGCTTCCACATTTCCACAGCACTGATCCCAGTGAGGACACTGCCTGTGATGGAGGACTCCAAAGTTCATAATATATAGGCTAAAAACATCAATATTTGCACTAAGATGTTGTGTATAGGGCCTGGCTGAGAGCAGTTGAGGAAGAGGAGGCAAAAAGTGAGTGATCTCCGGGTGCACTGTATAGCTCTGGGTTCCCTATGTTACTCTACCACAAATCTGGCCAATCACCAGTATCTGTTGTCTGTTTGCAAGAAAGACTTAAATACAAAAAAGAAACAAACAAAAGTCTTTCTTCCACACTGACTTGCTATGATGTTTTTTTCTCCCATGGAAAGAAGCTGTGGTAATGTGACAATAGAGGTTTACAGTGCTCAAAGTACATTTCTTCCTCTTGTAATATTTTGTCCATGAGTAGAACTGCAGAGCATTCGAAAATGCTGTGTTAACATGTGGCACTGTGAGGTATGTGTTGGTTTTCAGCCTTTAATTACACCTCTTCATGGAATGAGCGAAACCCATTAGTAACTGCCCCTCCCACCCCTGCACAATCTTGAAACAAATTTGTTCAAACAATGTGGCAAAACATTGCATGTTCCTCTGAATGTTGAAGACCTGGTCAAGAGGGGCCACTTTGGTTCTGCTGATGTTGTGCGGAAGTATTTTCAGGTCTTGGTTCACTTCATCCAACACGTAGATCTTGGCAAGCCTTTGGCTTTGTGGTGGAGAGAGGTGGAGTGTGTGAAAACAACGTTAGCATTTGCAGAATAGCTTTGCTGCTTGTGAGCACCTGCGACTATAATGCACGTGCAACAGGTTCCCTTTCCTGGGCTTCCCGGTTGGATCCTGAGCCCAGCACCTCCACTGCTCTGGGTGGCGGAGGGTCCACCATGGGCTACAGACCTCCCACTGCACGTGGAGACCAAGCGGCTGCAGTCAGACAGAGAGGCCTAGGTGCAAGAGGCACCGAAACCTGTGATTCCTTTTATTCCTGAAACCCCAAAGCTGAGAATATTGTGACAGTAGCAAAAATCAGATGGACAAATAACTTCATTTATCATGGGAGAGATGGTAAAAAACTCAAGCAGTATATGAAGAATTGATGGGGAGGGATTCTGCTCTGCCCAGAAATAGCATCTGCGTTTGTGCTTCTTACTGAAATAGCATTTCTTGCTGGAATGCTGGCAGCTCAGCTCCGGCCCCAACTCTTCCTTTTCTTCTGTGTTACTGTCTGCTGTGATGTTACCATGCAAAAGCCTGCCCAGCTGTTGGTAACAGCGAAAATGTCCTGCAGGATTTTTGGAAAACATCTGTACTTTTCTTCACTCAAGCTTCTAAAATGGTTGTGTGGCACTGGCACCGAGTGTTACACGGATGTTGTTCTGCAGCCAGCCTGGATCAGTGGCTAATGCATAGACAGAGACTGTTTTGGGAGAGGTATGTATTTAATGTGTTGTATGCAGACATTTGCCCTGCTGGTGTGCAGTCACCTCCAGGGATCTGGGACTGCAGCTGTTAAAGGCTGCACAGCAACGTTAGGTAACATGCAGAAGAGGAGAAGAAAAGAGAGTCCTGCTGAATTCTGTATGAGCATGTAGTAAACAACTGCTGTCACCTAGGTCCTGCTCCGCAGACCTTGCTGAGTCTCACTCCGAATTTATTGGTGGGTCCTTCCTCTTGGAACAGTCCCCAATCTATCTTTCAGCTGGAGCAGGGTTGTTCATCTCTATCTGACTGTTCTCCTAAAGGAGAGGTTCTCCTCCTCCTCGCCTCCTAGGAGATAAGGCACTTTATTACTCAGCCCCTCAGGCCACCCTTTTTCTTCCTCTGGGTATTTTCAAGGCTTGGGTTTACTTGTTGTTTGCAGGTCCCTCCCACCACCGTACATTTATAATAAATCTGTTTTGGCCTGTGTGTGCTCCCTCCCTTCCTGACATTTGCATCTGGCAAAGAACCAGCTGGACCTGATGTGCCAGATGCAGCTGATGGCAGAGCCGAAACCTCAGCGGTGTGTGTGATAAGAGGAGAGGGGGCAGGCGCAGAGCCTCGCTGGTGTCTGACTCTGTGTCCTTTCACCTTTGCTGTCACTCCAGGCTACAAGCTGAAACATGCATTTGGGCGCAGAGACGGATCTGGGCAAAACTTGTCTTCCAGCCTAAACTACTCTGACTATTTAGGGCAGGTGAAAGAACACCACTATCCGTAGCTTGGCCTTAGGAAAGAGGCACGGTACATCTTATTGCACGTTTTTAGAAGTGGAAATTATGTTCAGCTTTGGGAGTGCTCAGGAAAGTTTGCAATAGTTAATGTGATTTTAGTGAACTGGAAATCTGCTAATTATCCTGATTAATTGGGGGTACAGGAGCTGCTACAGGAGTCAGAGGCACTGACTCATGTGGCCTCTTGTCACTGGATACTGGGTATATACATTTGTACAACAGTTTTTCCCCACATGATTTTTTTCCAAAGAAACACTGAAATTGGTGAATATATCCAACTTTGTATATCAGAAGTGAAGTGAAGGTTCTTGGTTTCTCAATCTCTCAGTTTTTCCATCTCTAAAATGGTTGCAAAGGTGCTTGGAAAAAACGTCGGTAATAAACTTTGAAAATACACTAATAAAATAAATCATATGTAATGCCTATGTGTTACGCTTTGCAATGTATCTTGACCTATAAAGAGCTGTCAACCTACCACCTGGTGGACAGGTGCAGGCTGAGCAGGTCATCTCAGTGTCCCTGGGAGGTGTTTTTTCTACACAGTTCCCAGTGTTCATGGAGCTGGGGCTGGCGGGAAGGCAACAGCATTTCCATCTGCCTTCCTCAGAACAAGGCATCACAGGTCCAACTTCTTTGGAAGTGTTGGTCTGTTCTCTTCTTGCACTGTAAGCTCAGAGACTTCTAGATACTTTTCAGAGGTCTGTAGTGATTTTTCAGAATAATTTCTGCCCTCCTTCCTGCCCAAGAAATGATTGGCATTATACTGTTAGCATGTGCAATTGCCGTTCATTCCACCTTTGCTTGTTGAAGGTCTTATTCAGACCAGAAGGGTTGCTTTCTTGACTTGTGTGTAAAGACCTCTTGTTTATGTCTCTCTCAAAAAGCAAAGGTGCATCTCCTCTCTCTTCTGGTTTTGCTGACATGATGCTCTTTCTGTGGAAATGGTCACTAACTAATGATCAAGAGTGGTTTGGGGTTAACAATACTCAAGGTTCTTGCCTTACCTTTTTTCAACTACATCTCATCAATTTTGACAAGTCCAACAATATATTTATTTGGGTTTTATTGTTATCTTTTCTAGGGAAGTAGATGAGACCCTCAGCTGCAGAGAAAAAGTGATTCAAATCTTGGCTGATATAGAAAGGTAAATAAAGTAGAAAAATCCTGTGTTCAATAGCTTTGACTGTATTCTCATAGAAAAATAATCCATTATTTGGAGATCAATACAAAGTTTTATATCATAACAGGGAAAACCCCAATCTAAACTGCTGCACCTTGGCTCAAGTGGAGTGCAGCTCCACCAGGGAGTTTGGAGCTCTTATTCAACAGAATTTTGGGAAATTTGATTTGCTGTCTTTGGGTTTGTCTTGTTATAAAGGTAGTTTTTTCCCCTCAAGTATCCTTGGCATCTCAGTGAGAGCTGAAACTGTTCTGCATCTCTGAAAACGAGGGGAATTGCTACCTGGCCTTTAGCATCCTGTATGTGGCTGGAGCGCAGGCATATGCAAAATCTTAAAATTAACTGTTCCAAAACTCTATTGATGTGACATTTTACTCTGTTGAATGTGTAGCTGAATGCCTTTTTATCTGAAATTGATAACTGTAAGTCTCAAAGTATGAGAATATAGGGGTTGAGAAGAATTAACTGACATTTTGAGCTTACAATTTTCCAACTTAAAATGGAGAAGGCAAGAAATTCCTGGAAGATCTCTCCAACAGGTTGGTTTTTTTTGGCGAGCTGTGCATGGCTGATGGGCCAGTGGGAATACGGGTACTGCTTTCTGTCTGGGAGCATCCTTTCCAAGTGGGCACGTTGGAGTGCACAGATGGCTACGAAACAGTACAGCTCTTGCATTCAGAGTCCACTAGCAGTCATGGCTCATTGCTGGATACTCTCGGCCTCATTTTGATGTTTTCTGAGCTAAATGTTTCACACCTAGATGATAGGTGAGAGCCACATTGTGGGCTCAGCCTGAAGCCGTAAAACTTTGGTCACCTTCTGGGAGGTGACAGAGGGAAATTTTTGTCTTCCCTTAGAGCAGGCTTTCTTATATTTACATTTTCTGTCTTATATTTATATTTTCTTATACCAGGCTTGATTTCCTTCTTTTGTTAATTTCTCTTTCTTTATATTGTATTGTTCAACCACCCACATCAGGCCCTGTTGTTGCCTAAAGCCTTCCCGGATGTAAACCAACACAACAGCACCAGTGTAGCCATTATTTAAGTTATACATTAATTCAAAGCTATAGTAGAACTCCATTACTTGGCAGTAACAGATTACTTATAAATAGTAAAATATTTAGGAGTTTTGGTTTTGCTACTCCAAAAAAGCTCCAACATCTTAAAGCCAGACTGTACTAACAATCCATGACTGGGAACCAAAAGGAGTTAAAAAATAATTAAAAGGAGGTGATTTTTCCTCATTCATGAGAATATGGACTCCTCGTAGATACTTATTTTATCTTCAGTGAAGAGTTTAAGTGACTTTGTCTGCTTTCTTCAGAGTTCTTCGTGCTGATTTCAGGTCAACTAAGCAAGCAAGCAGGTCAAACACCAAAGAGGAAAACCTGCTGATGTATCTGGGGTCAGCCTCACGGTTTAGTGAAAAAGAATAAGCCTTTTTACAGTTTTCCACCCCAAAAGAGCTTATATTACCATCACTGGGAGCGTGCTGCACCTTGAGCCCCCTCGTGAAACTGCTGTTTACCTTAGCGAGTCACGGCTCCCAAGAAGTAAAACTGTCATATCGTTCCTGCTTCCCAGTTCCTTATTTATAATGTAAACACACATCCTTTCGGGAACCTGACCTTTTTCAGTGTTTGCATTTGATTATAATAGAACTATTTGCATAGGAGACCAATTTTCATTCTCTGTTCTTGTGGTGAGTACACTGCGTTTTCTATTAAAGGAGTCAGTTTTTTGATTACTAAGGAAACTAAGAACGTTTACAGACAATAATGTCATAAACCATGCAAAGTTATTAAATGTATGGCCTATTCTTTCATTATATGAGCAGACCAAGATGTTAGAGGAGTCTTTCCCCAGTCTCCCAATCCCTGCCTAGTTATTTACCAAAGCAATCAAAGTTCCCATGCTCAAAATTCTGCTTTGCCTCTTGAGGCTGCCATGTGAAAGGCTTCCATGTCTACTCTCTCAGGGTCTGGCCTTGCAAACTTAACAGGGGTTCAGGAGCTAATCCCTGGGTTTTCTACATCAGCTTGGTCAATTATACCAAAACCCTGGTGGGAGATGTGGGTTTGTTCTGCTCCCGTGGCATGAATGGGGGAAGAAATTCTGAGAAGTCTGGGCTTCAGCCATCTGTGATACATGGGCTCTTCTAGGTCCTCTTCCAGCTCAGGCGATGATCTGTACCAGCTGGGTCTGCAGAATGGAAAAGCTAAATACTAGGAGAAATCCGACTGTAGAGCCTCTGTGTCAGGGCATGATGCGCTGGGTGGGTTAGCCTCTATGGGAGGTGCATAGGAAGAAATGACGGTGGCCCGAGATGACCTCCCATGGTCCACAAAGATAGCATCATGGAATAAATCAGGCGGAAAGAAGACCAGAACGTCTCCGGTCCAACTCCCTGCTCTAATTAGGGATCAGTTTGATCTTAGTTCCTGTTGCTTGGGGCCTTGCAGGGTTTGTAAGCCTTGTAGGTGAGCACGAAGCAGTTGGGTGGGCAAGTGGGTTTGCTGGGGGTAGATCAAAGCACACAGCTCCTCCTCCGACCCTGTGTGATGTGTTCCTTGCCTCACAAGGCTGAGAGGCTCCTTGGTGACTGTGCACTGCTGCTCTGTGCTAGAATTATGGGTGCTGGATGCCTACAACTTGCGTGAGCTATAGAGGTGGGTAGGGCACTGCAGGATGTCCACTCTGCCAACACACGAGCTCCTAGGTTGTTTTTCTTCAAGGAAATATTTTAATCTCTCTTTCTTGGTAAGTGTGAGCCAAGCTGGGGTGTGAAGGGACTGCAAGTTCCGGGGCAGGTAGTGCTGGCATAAAGCAGGGGAGAAATCTTGAAGGATGGGCTTTGTAGGACACTGTGCTGGCCTTAACCAAGACACATTCGCCTGATCCACCACGCAGTGCAGGGAGCTCGGGTGCCGCTTCCCACCTAATCCTGCTGCTCAGCCCTGTGGCGGGGCAGCCAGCACTGAGCTGCTCATGCGTCTTGCCTCGTTAAAGCCTGTTTTGCTTGCTGTGAAGTCACATGCCACCGAGTGATCTGGGGACAGGGTCGCTCAGACCAAATCTCAGAGGGTGTTGTACTTTGATCTTTTCTTTTCTTCCCCCAAATGCAAGAAACCACGAAGACTTCAACTCCCTCAAAAATTGCCGTGAGATGAAAATCCTGCTGAAGAACAATAGCTGCAACATGGTTAGAACATGCTTTTATTTTTGTTCCTGCGTGTTTCGTGCAATGTTAGGCTGTGGTTATGCTTGTGGAGCAAATAGCTTGTTCCCTACTGTTACCATGTGGCAGAAGCACTCCAGAGATCTGAAGGCAAGGAGGAGCCGTTCCAGTCATATGTTGGCTCCCATGTGCCCTGAGCCAAAAACTCCTTCTGCTTCGGCTGCCCTGAGCCCATAAATGAGATGATAATTGGGATAGCTTGGACCTGGCCCCCACAACAGCTACATCCAAACTTCTAAGGGTCTGTAGGGCTGCTGATAGCTCAAGGCGGGATCCAGCCCTGTGCTGAGCACTGGTGCAGACTTCTAGGATGGTGTAACAGCTCAGCATAGTGTACATGAAGCTGCTCTGCAGTTATCGCAGAAGCAAGAAGTTAACGGCATGCATACAGCTTATCTTTCAAAATGTTTCTTTTAAAATTCTTCTGAGTATGCTCATGTCACATACTGAGGTGTCAGCCAGGCCTGCCCCAGACAGTGAGTTTGCCACCTCTGAGAAACCCCACAGAAGGACCTGGATTTGATCCGTTGAAGATGACAAATCCACCCATTCCCTGTGCAAGTTGTTCTGCTGGCTGGTTGTCACCCTCATAGTTAAAAATTAAGCTAAGGAGAGCTGTGTCCGAGCTTGTTACACTGAAGTTATTGCTTCATTTCTTCTATAAAATCTCTTGCAACCTGGGGCACCAGTGTGTTGAGCATGTGGCAGGGGGAACGGACGAGCCCCCCAAGTGTCGCAGTTAGCCTGGCCTTGCTGATCATCACCTTGCATAAATCTCTCTCTCCTCACTCCTTTCAATGACCCAAACACCATCAAAGAACAGTCTACTTCCGTAAAACTTATCTAATTGTAACCACTGACTTCATAAGGGAGTTTTATAACCTACCAAAGCAGCGTGTGTGAAACACCGCTGCTGGGGCCAGCACCAGAGCCCTGCGCTCCTGTGGCTCACAGCTGGCAAACCCCAGCTTTTTCCTGGAAGGAGACCCTGGAAATCCCCAAAAGCCCTAGATGAGCTGTGGCTCTGCCTTTTGGCTGTGAGCAGAAGGAGAATATTAGCTACCCCTAAAGGTTTTTGCAGGAGGCGTTAGGAGGAAGGGTATCTTGGGGACTGCCAGAGGAAGAGGGGGACAGGGACTGATGAATGCTCTGGAGTCTATTTGCTTGACAATTGCCTAAGTTCCCTGGAAAATGGTGAAAAGCCATTTCAGGTATCTTCCTGAGGGACGTGGGCAAGGCTGCATGCGAATCCTGTGGTGGCAGCGGGGCCAGGAGCTGAACACCACGTTCCAACTTCAGAGCATCCCTCTCCTCTGCAAAATCCAGCAGGATCTTCCCCCTCCCAGCCTTCCCTCCTGGGTTTGAAACAGACGTTTCCTTTTCTTAATTTGTAGCAGGGAGGGGAAGCTTCAAAAGGCCGCACTGAGCTGAGACTTTCCAGCTCCCCTTCGAACCCAGATGTTTCTCCCCCAACCTCCCCCCAGCCCTCACTCCCGGTCTCGCAGCTCCACCTGCTGTTGCTATGCTCATCCCAAAGTGGGACCCAGCGAATGCATTTTCCTCTCTGGAAGAAGAATTAGATTTACTTGCTCGCCACAAGAGGTTTAAGGATTTCTGAATGAAGGTTCGTATTTTTGTTCTGCACCAGGAACAAAATGTTTCAACTTGGATCCAGCTGGAGGACAAATCCCAACTCTTGCTCCCACCAACCAAGGTCCCTCGTGGCCCTGTGGCAGCTTTTGGTGCCGGCAGCAGTTTGGTGGCTCTGAGGAAGGCTGGAGGTGAGGTGGCCCAGGGCACCCTCAGAGCCCTCAGGTGGCTGGATGCTGGCTTGGGGATTTGCCTGGGATGCAGTGACTGATTCACCGTGGGATGGAAGCCCACCCTAACCCCTTTGCTCATGGCCTCAGAAGCGGGCAGCTGCTGGCAGGGACTGGTGTAGAGGCTGGAATCTGGCCTCCTTCCCCCCCCCAAAGTACAGTCTTGTAGTTTTTAGTCAAATAAACAAATCCCACCATTTTCAGGGTGGTAGGAGTAATAATTTGTGAATAACGTGGGGTTATTATTTTCCTCTGAGAAAAGGCTGAAAGTATTTGTAGTTACGAAGTGGAAAATGTTAATAGATTTTTTTTTTTTTTTAATTTTCATTTTCTCGCAAGCCCTTCTGCCCCCAGCTGTTCAGAATGCTTCCCTGCTACACAGTGGGAGGATTTCAATAGGCTGTTAAATTCCCAATCTTTATTATTCAGAACTTGAAAATGTAATGATGGAAAGATCAGAAATGTGCCTTTTAAAATTAGCCCTCTCACCACTCTGATTCAGATTTTGAAGCTATTTAACTTCTAAACATGCAGACATGTGCTCCGAGGGCCTTTTCCACTGATACTGAGTAACTTCGTCTATGCCACTGATAAAACACATTTAAAGTTAGCCCTCTCTGTCTCTGTTTCCCATCACTAAAATGTGGCCAATACCCCCTAATCTCTGAAGGGTTTTTCAGGATAAAAAAAAAAATGGAGCTGCTTAGATACCACAATAAGGGCTCTCAGAGCATTCCCTTTGCAAGCAACAAAAAATTAGTGCATTGAACAGCTGCCACAAATTTCTCTGGACAGCTAATGGAAAACACTACGCCTTTTGACCGAGAGGAACCTGGGCGGAGGATATTCATACCAGGCTGTAGCCTGCCACTCCTCTAGCTAATGTTTGCTGTTTTTCCCTGCACCACAAAAGCTTGCCTGTCTCCCCAGCTGTGTTTTACCTCGGCTGCCCCAGCTGTTGTGGGTAACATCTGCACGCTGCTCCGCTCCTCTCTCTGCAGGCTGCCACTAGAGAGCACCCCTAGCACCTCTCCTCTGGCTGGAAGGTGGCTGCAACATTAAGGTCCTGGCCTCTGCCTAGAGGCCAAGGATGCAGAGCCCAAAAGTCTTTCCAGGTCCTAAAGCATCCGTCAGTTCTGCCAGAAGTTAAACCGAGCCCTAATCCTGCAGGAGCTTTGAAGATTTAAAAAAAAAAAAAAAAAAAAAAAAAAAAAAAAAAAAAAAAAAAAAAAG
>Ga0065711_1039203_pt1 | contig 18032 bp, 11 predicted proteins | sample Hoacrofraction12_FD_59098 | JGI IMG/M metagenome (GOLD analysis project Ga0065711, IMG submission 59098) | Hoatzin crop microbial communities from Cojedes, Venezuela - Epithelial fraction 12 v2 (version 2) | ecosystem: Host-associated > Birds > Digestive system > Esophagus > Crop | place... | reverse complement strand
TGGGCCCGAGATGCGGGGCCTGCCGGGCCTGGGCTGCGGGGCCTGCACTGCTGGGCCTGGCCTGCAGGGCCTCCGGGGCCTGGGCTGCGGCGCCTGTGCTGCAGGGCCAGGACTGCGGGGCCCGGGCTGCGGGGCCCGGGCTGCGGGGCCTGTGGGGCCTGAGCTGCAGGGCCAGGACTGCAGGGCCTGGGCTGTGGGGCCTGCACTGCTGGGCCTGGCCTGCGGAGCCTGGGCTGCGGGACCTGCGCTGTGGATCCTGGGCCCGGCCCGCGGAGCCTGGGCTGCGGGACCTGCGCTGTGGATCCTGGGCTGCTGGGCCCGGGCTGCAGCGCCTGCGGGGCCTGGGCTGCAGGGACTGGGCTGCGGGGCCCGGGCTGCGGGGCCCGGGCTGCGGGGCCTGGGCTGCTGGGCCTGGGCTGCTGGGCCCGCACTGCTGGTCCACACACCAGGCACAGGGGCTGCCGTTCTTCTGGGAGCAGGCAGCCTTGCCAGGGAGAAATGTTGCAAGAAAATCAGATGACAGCAGAAGGAATCTGGGGGAAATCAGTGAATGGCTGAAGACAGCAGTTAGATGCTTATAACCGTGGAAGATAGCTGTAACGCGTGCCGATAAAAGGCTTTACAGCTCTGAGCATTTTTATGCATTCAGTGTATTCCTCCGTGCTATCTTGACACCTTTTTCTGAAAAAACACAAAGACAGTTTTAAGATGCGTGGGGGATAATTGCTATATCCTTGCCTTTGTAAAACTATGCTCTGTTAGTGACTCCAGCCCAATTCTACACAGCGAGAAACAGAAAATTAGAAGAATTCAGGATCAGTTGCTGATCTGGCACAAACCACCAGACTCGATTTCAGGCACTTTATTATCCACTGGGTATCTGGCCCACAGAAACCTTCCAGGTTTGGTACCTGAGGATTCGTGTGATTAAACCCCTGCTCCACTGTGAAATTTCCATTAAGCGTGTCTTCTCCTTCTTGTCATGGTCACAACAGAAGTCTAATAGGGCCCCTGTCTATGTCTTAGTATGAAGTCTGTCCTCCACCAAAGACCAGGGCAGTTGCGGTACGAACACAAGAATGGTAATTTTTTTTTCCTCTGAGGAAAAAAGCAAATTTCATTGATTTCACAAATAAATTGTTTTTCCTCTGGAGAACCTGCTGAAAATTGTATGGAGGTCTGCAATGATTCCGGTGTACATGGACTGGTGGGCAGGAATGGAAGTCAAATGGGTAATGGTAACACTTTGTTGTCAGGTGAGTCTGTAACTGACCACGGGGTCAGCTCCACGTGCATTGTTGTGAGGAGACTGAGAAGAAACAAGAAAGGAGAACCCTGACTGATGGCCAGATTAATTGTGCTTCACGAAACTGGGAGGCTTGCACTGCAGAGTCTGAAAAAGCTATGCTGTCATTCTCAAAAGTGCATTTCAAGCTTTTGAGTTTCTAAGGACACATTTCCAAATATATCCCGACTTTGACAAACCAAGAGATCCCTGACTAACTTTGAAAAATAATTTCAGACAATCTCTCCTAAACTTGTAGCACCGTCAGCTCTTCATTCGTGTTCCTTCCGTAGTAATGCTAAAGACTAATGGTGATTAAACAGGTTCATTATAAAAAAACATTTCCTATCTTTTCATATATATTTCATATACAAGTGAAAACTAGAGACTGGAAAATGGAAATTGTGGTAAGGAGAGAAAAAAATGAAGAATGGTGTAAAGCAACAAGGAAGTAGGTGAGGAAACAAACCAAAAGATGACGCATGGAAGATCAAAGGATGGAAACAGACGGAACCTTGGAGGAAACGTATTTCTTCACAGGGCTCTGAACACCCGTTTTTGTTTTGCGTGTTCTCTGTTGGACAAAGATGATGAGCACAGCTGAATGTACCATTGCCAGAGAAGGTAAAAAAGTATAATTCCAAGGCATATAATATACATTATGATATAACATATATAAATGTAATTAAAATAATCCATGTATGCTTAGATATAACAAAATATATGAAGTTATTACAGTATTTTGACGTTGCTTACCATCCCACCCCACCCATTAATCTCCCTGTAGGGCAGCCAAAGTCCGACAGCAGAGTTCACCCTTCCTTTCCTGTCACGCCCTGGCACCTCGGGCACCCGAGCTGCCCTGCCACGGCGCTCCCGTCTTTCCCGGGAGGCACACGGCCCCTCTCACACCCGCTGTCATTACTGCCTACTTCTTTTTTCTCCACTGTTTCTTTCCACGGCGCTCAGACATACAGTGATGTGTAAACACTACATATTTATCTGATTATCAGTGTTTGCTATAGAGTGCAATCACGGTTTAACAGCGTGCGGTTGAGGAAACAAGCAAGAAAGGAGATAACGAGGCACCTCCATCTATGTGAACATTTCGGGGGAGTAAAAAGCAATTAAACGGGAGGTTCATCTCTCCTCTCTTCTGGACAAGTTGTAAAAGCTACGCCCCCCCCCCGCGCCTTTAACCCGTCGCGGCAGCTCCACCACCGACCGCCTGGGGGCGCTGCGCAGGCGCCGGCAAACGGCCGCTCTGGGACTTCCGCCTCGTTGGTGCTTACGGCGGCGGCCCGAGCGGTAGCGGCGGCCCGAACGGCGGCGGCGTCAGTGGCGGTCCCGGTTGCAGCGGCGGTTTCTGCCCGTTCCCCGCCGCGCCATGCCCACCGTGGAGGAGCTCTACCGCAACTACGGGATCCTGGCGGACGCCACCGAGACGGCGGGCCAGGTGCGGCGTGGCTGCGGCCTGCGAGGCCTCGCTAGGCCTCGGGCTCGAGTAACGCGGCGCCCCCGCGGGGAGTTCCGTGTGGTGAGGCGGGGCGGGCGGTGGGCCGGCGGGACGGGAGGGGCTGCTCGCCGCGCTGGACGAGCGGCTAGACCCCGGGGCTGTTCTCGGTGTGGGTTTCCTCACGATCCGGGGCGGGGGCGTGGAGGGGAGCGCCACGCGTGCGGTCCCGCAGGGAGGGGAGCAGCTCTCGTTGCTTTTGCAGCATCCTCCTCCTCTCGTCCTGTTGGCAGCCCGCCTTTTAAATGTGACACCGCGGTTATTAACTAGTTATTAGGTACATTCGGCCTGCTTGGTGCGTGAGGGCGGGGAGTTTCGCCTGGCGAGTTCAGGCCTTGAAAGACGCCGCCGGTAGCCACGCAGATCTGATACGGCGCACTTGCAGTTCCGGAGGGCTTCTGGCAGGCTCACTTGCTGAAAGGTTCCAAAAGAAACGAAACTGTTGGTGGACAGTGAAGTCTGTTATGGTTTAGTAACTGCCCGTAGCTGGGTTTTAGTGGGTTTTTTTTTTTTCTTTTTTCCTTCCGCTTAAGGCAAGAATGAAAGGTCAATCCTCCCAGCTAAAGGAGATTTTTACGTGTAAAATCCTGGCAAGATCTACAGTTTGTTTATACCGTTACTGAATTATTTGAAAAAAAGAGGATTATTTAGTATATTACTAGTACAAAATATTATAGTTAAAACTAGTTTTTGAGTTGCATTAGGCTCTCATGCTGCTGAATGGCTACTTGAAAAAGCAGTAGGTACTTTTTTTGCAGGGTGGGTTGTGTCATAATGTACATAAGTAGGAAAGTAGCTTTGCATATAACTACCAAGCAGTGGTCTTTAAACTAGATACTGCTATGCAAGATCATTTGGAAATTTCTTTAAGAGAACAGATAATCTGGTGGTTGGTTGAGGTTTTTTGGAAAAGGGGAAAAAAAAGGTTTTTTTCATTTTAATTCAAGTCTGTTCACTTTGCTTGTGTAATTATGCCCTAGTGAAACAAAGCGTCATTGCAGACAGTCGAACAAAAACATCATCTCGGAGTCAACCAAAAATTGCAACAAATAAGTTGGGAGCTATGGGGAGAGATGCAGGATAAAACAGATGCTATTATTGTGCTGTTTTACAAATATGTAGTCCATCATAATGTTTGCTGTTGTGAATAGCTTTTGTAAGATAGGAATGGCCATCTTGAGTAGAACAAACTCCAGCGTAGGTAAGAAACACAGCCTGTGACAGGGATCAATAGCAGATGTATAAAAACTTCTGAGGGTAAGTGTGGAATGATGATTCCTGATACACTCTCCCAGCTTTGCCTCTCTACAGCTTGCGGGCTTCCAGAGCCAGAGATAGTGTCTTTGTAATTGGTAGATCTTGCTAGATTGTTCTTCAGTGAACTTTTCTGATGCTTTTTTTAACTGATTATATTTCTGGCATATAAACGTTCAGTGGCAAGATGTTCCACTGCTTCATTAACCCTAGCGAAGGAGTGATCTCTTTTGAACTACTAATTTTATAATCCTGTTTCATGTCTCCAATTTTTGCATTCTTGAGAAGCTATGAGTAATTGTTCTTTATTCATCAGTTTTATCCCACTGACTATTAGCTCTTAACGACCTTATGAATGTGATCTCTCACTACAAAAAGTCGTAGTCACCCTGTCTCAAAAGAGAAACTTTGAACATGAGGAGAAGAGCAAGGGGACAACAGAAGCATGACATGAAGAGGAGTAATTTAAATGACCGGAATTATGGAGCTTGTAAAAGTGTTTCAGGAATGAAGCTGAGAACTTGAAAAAAAGGAAGCAGGCTTAAAATAAAGAGGAAGACAAACTTTCCTGCATAACACATTGTGAAACTTGTCACATGACACCATAGAGTATGAAATGGTTCAAGAACTGATCTAGAGACATTAAAAGTAAAGGTCTGGACACTGTCTCTGCCTTAGGACATTTGTGTGTGGAATGGGAAGAAATGGACATGTGGGAATGGAAGGAAATGTGCAAAACTGAAGGATGGCACTTTGTCTGTATTTGCCTGTTTTTTTTCTTGACTGTTCAATGCTGCCAGGCACAGAGTAAAACCACCTCCTGCCTGAACTGTATTTTGCATAAATGATAGGAGCAGCTAGCATGCAGTAATACAAATTCATGGAACACAAGCTACTCTATTTTGTTGCTGTGTGAGTGCTTTTTTAATATTTATTAAGTAATCTGTTCCACAAAAAAATGTTGTTCTTAATGTGCAGTCTGAGAATTGTGACTGTAATAACGTGTATTTCAGTGTTAGTTTGTGGTAGCTCATTCCTGCCTTTGCTGTTGAGTTCACCGTATTGACACAGCTGTAGAGCAAACCAGATGGGGGTGTGGATCAGCTGAAAAGCGACCATTTTTTTCCTTAGTTATTTTTCTTCCAGATCAGTGTCCCAATCCAGTTCAGAATCTGGCAACATGGAGAGCTATCAGCAAGGTGCAGGGAGTGTTTAAGGAGCGTTTAGCACTATACACATTAAAAATTATTCGTGGTCCATTCCAGTGGCACAGTGGTTGGGAGAGGTAACCTCTGCTTGAGAGACAAGAAAAGAGCAGACAGAAGGCAGAAACTCCTTGAAAAATTGTTCAAGTTCAGTGAAGGTGGTCATGTAATTTCCTGAGTCTGCCCTAATCTAATCGCAAGTGGTGTGCAAGAGCTGTTAGCCTTAGGGCCAGCAGTTTGAACAGTAACTGCCTGAACAGACACAGGAACCAGAATAACAGTAAAAAACAGTCAATAGAGGCAAATTTTACTAAACTGGCATGGTTGCATTGGTCTAGGAGATAAATTTCTTTCTTTGTATGAAGCTTGTATAATATAGTTCACTTCAGTAGCTGAAGTGAACAGGAGAGAGTAAGTCCTTTCCTTGCCTTGAGCATACCCCAAGATTTTAATATTTATGTATTCTGGTTTTCGTCTTTCAGCATAAGGATGCGTACCAGGTGATCTTGGATGGTGTGAAAGGAGGTGCCAAGGAGAAGAGACTTGCAGCCCAGTTTATTCCCAAATTCTTCAAGCATTTTCCTGAGCTAGCTGACTCAGCTATCAATGCCCAGTTGGACCTCTGTGAGGATGAAGATGTTTCTGTAAGAAAAAGAACCTTGTAGCAAGTTGATCCGTTTAATTTATGTTTTGTTATTCTTTTCTCTTTATCTTTTTTTTTTGTTAGGCTGTGTCTTTCAGGAGGGGAGGGTTGGTCTCTGAAAAACTTAAGAATACTTAGTTGTATTCCTGCAATAGAATAATCTATTGTGTAATGCTATGGGAAGATACCTCAGTTTTCATTTGTTTTTCTCACTCCCATCATTGATCAAAGGAGTAAGTCTGTAGGAAGAAACTTAGATACAGTTTATTTGATTATCTGTTATACGTTTTCCTTTCAAAAAGCACTTTGTGGTAATTGATTGTAATAAAGCCTGCTGGGAGGCAAGAAAATTTTGTTCGCGCACAAGACCCCTGGGGATGTCATTCTGAATATATATTCTTGCAGAAGTCTTGAGAGGTTTGATGCTGCTTCTGTGGTGTTGATAGAAGCAGTATCTTTGAACCATCTTTGGTTATCAGATCTTAAATGATTTGGGCAAATAATTGAAGGATTTTCATTAATGCTGGGAACAAAACCTGGAGTTATCTCTGCTCTATGCCCACCTGTAAAACTTATCATTCCTGTTAGCAAAAAAGACTCGATAATAACACAGATTCCAACCCTTTCTTTTGTTGGTCAAATGAATGATGTTGTGAACAGAGGTGCAGTTTGAACTGAGTTTTCTCCAGTGGTGCTTAGATCTAGAAAAATATATTATTTTCTTTATAAATACATGATAATAGTTGCATAGCAAATGCAAAGTTTGCACTGCCATTAAAGTCTGAAAATGGGACATCACTTGCTGAATATGATACTCCTGTGAAAAGAGTATGTGGTAATTTTCTCAAATTTGGCTGATTTTTCTGCCAAACTTTAATAGTTGAGTTGCCTGGGGTTTTTTATTTAATTGTTTGTTTGTTTGTTTTTCTTTCTCCTATACTAACAATTTTGACAGATCCGGCGACAAGCAATCAAGGAATTGCCTCAGTTTGCCACTGGAGATAATCTTCCTCGGGTAGCAGACATCCTGACCCAGCTTCTACAGTCAGGTAGGAGACATTGGTAGTTCCCTGGCTGATCTCCTTGTAAAAACGTATACAATTTTTGTTCTGTAAAAAGTTTTCTGTTTATTCATAACTTATTACAAAGTGGTCTGTCCCAGTGCCATTCATGTCCTGCTTCTGCTCTTCTCCCCACCTCCCCCCTAATATTTGCTGTGCAGTTACGCTGCTACTTCTGCTGAAAGGCTAATGATTATCCTAATGTAAGCTGAAAATCTTTCTTTTAAATATAAAATTTTTTTTCATTCAAGTTCTTGGAAAGCATCTGTAGAAAGTGGGGGTGGAGGACACCAAAACAAAAAAAACCCTCTAGTAATGGACTGCAGCAAACTGCCTTCTGAAAAAGAGTTACTGGATTTCTAATCCAGGTACTCAGGACCTTTAAAAATGCTGAAGACATTTTATTCTGTACAATGCATTTTTGGTACAAAGTATGTAATATACAGTATGTGGGGTTTTTAGTCTCAGTGAGTTAGTGTTAAATATTAGATGTTCAAATTTGTATTAAAAACGCATGATTAAGTCTGAGCTTCTCAGAAGATAATTTTTTTCTTGAGACTGACAGATTTCTCCATTTAGTTCAAGTGAAAAATTGTTTTTCCCATCTAGAAATACTGCAGATTACTTAAGAGTTTAAAAAGCAATAACTATTTATTTTACCTTAATTTAGTGCAGGTCAGGTTATTTATTCAGCTGTTCCTTAAAATGACTAAATACATTGATTAATAACTTTCCTTCAGGTTTTCAGTTCTGTCAAGTTTGTAATGTTGAAGTTTTGGCAGGGAGGCTGAAGTGGCAAATAGCTTTTTGTTTTGCTTCAAGCTTTCATAATTGTGGCTTTCTACTTCCTTTGTCTAGTAGTCATTGAAAATACAAGTTATGTTGTTTAAATGCTAAGGATAGAATACTTCTTGTGTGATATCAGAAATCTTTCTTTGTTTTTCTGCTCTCATGTTTGCATTTCAAGGATATGCATATCAGGTTTCTTTCTCTCTACAGATGATTCTGCAGAATTCAATTTGGTGAACAATGCTTTGCTCAGTATATTTAAGATGGATGCTAAAGGTAAAGGACACATTTTTCTATGAATGTCTTTTCTTAATACTTCCCAGTCTCTAGTAGGAGGAGAACAGGACTCAGTTTTATATCTTTTTAGTACATGCAAAAGTTAGAGACATACACTCATCATTTGGTTTTTACAAACGATATGAAACTTTTCAGTAATTGTGGATCTAAATTATACAGACCAGTAAAAAGAATGTGGATTCTTTCATCAAGCTACATGACAATTGTGGGTTTTTCCTCAAAAGTTAGTATAGCAGTTTTTCTAAAAAGTGTCATGGAGTCTTACAGGAAGAAAATTCTTTCTTCTGCACAGAAGGTTCAGATCTGAACTGCTAAAATAATTTTTATTACCTGATTTATTTTCCATTCAGGGACTTTGGGAGGCTTGTTCAGTCAAATCCTTCAGGGAGAGGATATTGTGAGAGAGAGAGCCATTAAGTTCCTCTCTACAAAACTGAAAACCCTGCCTGAGGAGGTGATGACAAAGGAGGTAGAAGAGTTCATATTGTCTGAATCAAAGAAGGTGAGTGTCTTATTTTAGTACAATCTTAAGTATTATTAAACCGTCCCTTATCACTGGCATTGCTTTGGAGGAATAATGTTAGGCTCTTCTCATTTTGTAAGAGTCACTTTTATTAGAATCATAGAATCATTCATGTTGGAAAGGGACTTTGGGAGATTGATCACCTCAGTGAATCACACTCAGCTGAATTCAGGTCAGATGTCTCAGTGCTTTGTCAGTTGGGTTTTGAAAACCTCTACAGATGGAGATTTCCCATACTGTCTGGGCAACCAGCTCCAATGTTTAATTGTCCTCTGATTATTTTTTTTTTTCTCCTCCTTTATCCAGTTGTAATTTCCTCCTTTATCCAGTTGTAATCTCCCATTTCAGTTTTGCGTCATTGTCTCATTCTCGCACTGTCCACCTCAGTAGAAAACCAGGCTCCTGCTCTTGGTGGCTTGCTGTTAAATATTGGAAGATTAGTGTTAGGTTGCCACACCCCCCCATGACTTTTTTTCCTTTAGGCTGAAAACGCCCAGTTCCCTTAGGTTCTCCTCGCAGATCACGTGCTCTAGACACTGATCACCTCGTTGGATGGGCTTTCTAAAGTGTAGCAACAACTTCAACATACAGGATGGCCCGACACCGGGTGCAGTATTCCAGATTTGGTCTAATGAGGGAAGCAACGGAGAATCCTCAGTCCCTTTGCTTCCCTCAGTCTGCTGCCTGTGCTCTTGTCACAGACCGGGACACTGTTCATCACCCGAGGAATGCTGCTGACACGTGTAGCCTGCTGTGCCCCAGGACTCTCAGGGCCTTCTCAGCAGAGCAGTTCCCCAGCCAGTCAGTCCCCATCATGGGCTGATGCAGGGAAGTTAGCTCAGCCCAGGTGTAGGACTTTGCTTTTGTCTTTGTTGGATTTCATGAGATTCCTGTGCATTCCCCAAGCTGAGAAAGATACAAAAAAGTATCGAAACAATCAATAATGAGTAGATAATTCATTTAATGTTTGTTCTGCCTGAAGCATATGATTTTTTAGATAAGAAATCTGTTCTTAAGATTAGAGGTCAAGAAAAATAATGTTTCCTGCGCACAGCTTCATGGCAGTTGCTTTAATTTGGAGGTTCATACAATTATACTGCATGTTTTCATGTGTTCTTTTAAACTTGTGGTTTTAAATAACTAGAAACTAAATTTAAATGCGAAATATTTGCATACTTTACATTTTCAAATCAAGTAGGTTTGACTTGGGGGTTTGCAGATTACCACCGTAGAAATATGTTTTCTGGTGTTCTGTTAAGGTGCTGGAAGATGTGACGGGTGAGGAATTTGTTCTGTTCATGAAAATATTATCTGGATTAAAAAGCTTACAGACAGTAAGTGGGAGGCAACAACTGGTGGAGTTGGTAGCTGAACAAGCAGACCTGGAACAAACGTTCAATCCATCTGATCCAGATTGTGTGGACAGACTTCTACAGTGCACTCGGCAGGCGGTGCCACTATTCTCAGTATGTATTGATTTGCTTTGCATGAGCAATGCTGTGGAAAGTTAATGGCTGTAGCTTCTCTTTGGTGTTCTCAACGATTGTGCTAGAATGGCAGCGTATCACTACTTGTACCCCTTCAGCCTCTAATGTTTTAGAATGTAGAAAAACGTCCTTAAAGCCTCTGAGTACAAAGAGCTTTTGAGTTATTCTCTGCTCCTCAACATTTTCTTTCAAATTTAAGATGTTACAAGATTCTCACATTAGGCTTATACATGTATGAGTTTGGTTATTTCAAGCCTAGTGCCAGGGAATTGTGTCACTTAAAGGCCTATTCTTGGGTTATAGGCAGTCTTTTCAGACTGTGTTGCAGACAGCCTCTGAGTTTAAGCTACCTGGAAGGGTCTCTGTGTTTTAGGAATTAGAGGGAAGTTTAATAAAGCTTTAAGGTACAGCTGTGTGGTAGGCATTTATAAGAGTGACAGAGTGATGAGGGTAGAAAAACATTTAACTTCTTCAAACTCAAAGAGTAGCCTGAATAATGTGCGGTGTTTTTTTGCAGAAAAATGTTCATTCGACAAGATTTGTTACTTACTTCTGTGAGCATGTTCTGCCAAACCTCAGTTCTTTGACTACTCCAGTGGAGGGTCTTGATATCCAGTTAGAGGTAAGCCAAAGCTAAAAGTCTTTCAAATTGTAAAAAATAAGCATCTTAGATGAAGACAACTACTTTAAAAATTGCAAACTCCTTTCTTAACTTGGGTTGGAGGAAAACTAGCTACACTAGGAAAAAATGTTTGCAGTATTCAGGCATGACTGAGCATTGCGTTTTAAAGCATGTCATTTGTCCCAAGCTTTTGAGGCAAGGCTAGAATAAATAGATTGGTGTAATCATTTTTATATTACTGTCAGTTTTTTTTAAGCACATAACATTTACTGAAATGATTGTTGCATGGCTTCTGCTAATTTAGCCTCCTAAGGGAGAGGCTTAATGTCTGTAATTTTGCTTGCCTTAATCAGTGCTGCAGCTTCAGTTACATCTCTGTGAATTTCCCTTGAAGGTGAGCTGTGCTGCAGACTTGGGAGATGGAGTTTTGTTTGTTGACTAAAGGTGCTTGTTAGGATTAGCCAGACCAACCTGTGTTTCTGTTTGAGGACATGAAAAACAGACTAGGCATGTTCCTCTTTGTATTGCTTCCTGATGTTCAGGAGGGATTTAATTCTAATAGCTGACCGCTACTGTGCCAGCTGTAATGATATGATAATCACTTTTAAGTTGAAAGTTAAGCCTTTGTGCTTTTCAGTTAACACACAAAAATCCAGCTATCCTTATGTGTAGGTTTTGAAGCTTCTTGCTGAAATGAGTTCATTTTGTGGCGATATGGAAAAGCTTGAATCGAATTTGAAGAAGCTGTTTGATAAATTACTGGTAAGACTAATTCAGTTTTTACTCATGTAAAACACTTTAAAAAAAGGATAAATAGATTAATAATTAATTAATTAATAGATAAAAATAACTTGTTCTTATGAAAACTTGCTTCTTTAAAGTGGCCATTTCAAAGATGGCTCTGTCCATGATATAAGGTCAAACATTTGCAATTCAAAGCCTTTGTAGATATGCTGTTACCTGCATAATGTTTTTAATCCAGTAAACTCATGTGGGTTTATTATTTTTTTAATTTTATAGTCATGAGAGATTCATGTTGATCTCTTTAAAGGCTATATTGGCCCTGACAGTTGTAAGCAAATCAGTGCTGTTTCAGAAGCATTGGTGCAGTACATTGTTGATTTCTGTGGTAGTGGTGCTACTGTAATATTTCTTCTGAGTCAGAGGTGTCAAGTCACATAAATGCAGGCAAACCACGTGCACCAGGACTTCATGCATCACATCAGTTTAGGGATGGGGGATACTTCTTAAATTGTCAGCATAAATAAACTCTCCAGTTCAAACACTGCAGAAGAACAGCCAGCCTGCATAAATGTGTCTCATGCATTTGTTTTTCCTTTCTGTTCATTAGGAGTATATGCCGCTTCCTCCAGAGGAAGCAGAGAATGGGGAAAATGCTGGCAATGAAGAGCCCAAGTTGCAGTTCAGTTATGTGGAGTGTTTGTTGTATAGTTTCCATCAGCTGGGTCGTAAACTTCCGGACTTCCTCACATCCAAGCTGAATGCAGAGAAATTGAAAGACTTTAAAATCAGGTAATCATTTGGAGGCAAGTGTTAAAATTCTCTTAGGAAGTGTGAATTGTCTGGATGCTAAAGAAGCACAAATCGGATTGAAGACTTATTTTGAGTAATCATTTTTCCTAAAGAGGAAAAAAATGAGATTACAGCTTCCCTTTGCTTATGCTTTTATTTTACAGGAATACGTAAAATTCATTAACAGATTGCTTTTGGATTTTGTAGGCTACAGTATTTTGCTCGAGGGTTGCAGGTGTATATTCGACAGCTTCGTCTAGCACTTCAAGGAAAAACAGGAGAAGCCTTGAAAACCGAGGAGGTAAGTATTGTTCAGGAATTCCAATTTTTCTAATTGAGCCTACTGAAATAACCATTGGCACACGTTAATGGACTGCAGTCTGTTGTAAGCATGCAAATAGGTTAAGGGAATAATACTGCTAACATCAGTTTCAACTTTTCAATCTTACCTGATGCTGCATTTTGCAAGCTGAGATGATGTTTTAGTTTCTAATGTCAGTTACTCTCTGCATCCACATATGTTTGGCTCAACCGCACTCTGCGTTTTGTTTTAAAGGGGGGGGGAAAATTACAGTGGGAAGTACACTGGAACACTAAAAGCAACTAGTTAGTGTAAAACTGCAACAAGCCTAAAAATAGTTGTAATGAAAACTCAGAAGTGTATACACCTCTCACTATTGCTACAGCAATCACTAGGAAGAACAGTGAGTTTAGTGTTACAACTTCATCAAATGCAGTTAATATAACTTAAAGCTACTAGAATAGGTGTTCAGTGATATTTCTTTTTTTACAGAACAAGATTAAAGTGGTTGCCTTGAAAATAACCAATAACATTAATGTTTTAATCAAGGTAAGTCTTCACATCATGAAGGAATAAATTCACACAGTGGAGTAGCCTATGCAGAAAAAAGGAATGGATTTGAACTAAGTTGGGTTGTTAGTCATTGTTAGCCGGCTCAGCGTTGCTGCCCGCTTTACTGTTTCTGAAGAGACGTGGATCTGCTGGTTATGCAAGCTGCTTAGTCTTTGCTGCTGTTGGGATAGGGTGTTGAGGCCCTTTTTTGCAGCACTGGTTACCTGCAGGAGCAGAAGACTGTGCTTTAGGGGTCTCTGGATTCTCACCGAGCCTTTTTTCTTGTCATTTCCCTTTCCCACAGTGGCAGGGAGGGGTAAGGAATAGCTTGAAGAGGTGCAAGGAGATGTAAAGGAGGGGGGAGGCAAGGCAAGCTGCTGTACAGAACCGTTTTCTCCAAAGAGTCTAGGAGAGATGGGCTTCAGAAAGAGACTTCCATCCAGAGGTCTTGAAGCCATTCCGATTTCTTCTACCTATCTTTTCCTCTCTTCCCTCACTTCCCATCTCTCAGCATGATAAACCAAAAACTTTGCCCACAGTATTGAGAGGCCTGTCTCTTGCCATAACAGGGATATCAGATGTCTCCCTGCAGGAGCCGTTGCAGTTCACTATAAGATGCCTGAAGTGCACAGGGGGAGAGAAGAAGCATATTGTCAGTATAAGACACTTGTTAATATAAATCTCATTTGAATTTCCTAGTAAACTATGCAAGCTAAGGCAGTTAGTTACTGTCACGTTCTCCCTCTGCCATGGGACTTCAAGAAATATTTTAAATTGTTGGAAAGTAACTGTTAATTGGAGTCTCAGTAGGTAGCTAAAATTTTGAAGTGTAATCAACATGAATTTAACTGTAGACTAAACTGTCTGATTTTGCCTCCATAGGATCTCTTCCACATTCCTCCTTCTTATAAAAGTACAGTTACACTGTCCTGGAAACCAGTACAGAAGGCGGATGCAAGGTAAGAGTTTTTCATAAAAAAAAAAAAACAGTGGTGTTAATTTTTGGGGTGTGTGTGTGTGTATATAAAATACACACCACGTGAGCGAAAAGTTTCACAGTTGAAAATAACACCCATCCTGGGTGGAGTGAAGGCTGTGGAGCGATATTTTTAGTCTTGCGTTAGGGATACAATAGACCGAATCAACGGGAGACTAGCTTACTTCCTCTTTTGAAGTATTATTCAGGGCATCTTCATCAGCTGCTTCCAGTGGTTAATCTTTGAGGTTGAACTGCTGTTCCTATACTGGTCACCACAAGGGTGTAATGATCTGTTTTTATTTTCTTCCATCAGTCAAAAAAGAGCAAGTGAAGATACAACCTCAAGTTCGCCCCCAAAGAAAGCTTCGGCAGGACCAAAAAGGGATGCCAGGCAAATATATAATCCTCCCAGTGGAAAATACAGCAGTAACCTGGGTAGTTTTTCCTATGGTAAGTTAGGCAGCTTGCAAAAACTTTGTCTAGCAACACTTGTGCTTGGGGCAGGGGGAACAAACGAGTTAAGCCAACTTACTATCACATCCTCGGGTGATCAGATTGAACTGTCACCAATTTTTGTGTGTAAAGGTCTTTCTCTAGCTGTTAATCTATTACAGTGTTTGAGTGTTACCAGCCTATAAACTGTATGTCATTTGGAAATCAGTTTTAGTAGTGTTTTAACACATGGAGTTAGTAATTGAACTATTGTGTTCTCTGTAACGACACACTGCATTCACACCCCAAATTTCCCATTGGACAGACCAGTTCCTGCCAGTGGCAGAGCTGGGCCACCTCCTGTCATACAGCTGGACCTGTGCTCAGTTCCTACTGCAGCCCCTGCTGATGTTGCAGACCTGATCCAGAACTTCTGGGAACGGCGGAGTTCACTGTGCATACACACAGGACATACGTCCTCATGCTCCCAGCGAGAGTGATTCTGTCTCTCTGCAAGTCGTATTTCTGGGCAAGATGTGAGAGCAGTTGCAGACTGGACGAACAGGCCCAACAACAGCAGCAACCCATTCCTGTGGTCTTCCCTGTCAGCCCATTGGTGCTGTCTCTCTCAAGTGAACAGCCTGTTGTGACAAATTATCGCCCGTGCCCATAGGTTGAAAAACTGATACAAAGCACTGTTTTGTATATAAGACAAAGAGAAAAGATAAAATCTTGTGCAAACTTCTTATGCAGACTTCAGGTGATGCATCTGTGTCTTTTGAGATAAGCTTAGTTCTAAAAGCTTTGAAGACAAGCTACAGTTCTAAAAATTAGGAAGCTTTCAACCAAAAATGTTTATTGCTTGCTACCATTCCTTGTTAGTGAGATTCTTAGGCCTCTGATCAGCTTTTGATTTCCGTACTCCTTAAAATAAGCACATAGTAATATAACCTGTGTTTTAAGACTGTATTTGAAGAGAAAGCGTGGAACAAGAGTTTGATGTATTTTCAAACAAATCCAAAGAAACTTTAACGAAATATTTTGTGGGTTTTTTTGCTGTGATTAAATTTGTTCTTAACAAAGGGAGAGGGAACATTTTCTACAGTGTAACAATAGATTGTGTCGGATCCATCAATGTCTGAAGATTTTTAATTGGGTATAGTTAAGATACCAGCCCAGCAAAGAAACTGAAGTATGCTGGTGATACCTAAATATTAAGGCCAGAAAAGGACAGATAGACTGACAAAGTTGTGGTTTTCCGTCATTTTATAAAATCACTAGGAGCAAGTCTGACAGACACCTCAAGATGGACATGGTGGTGTTGGACAGAAGGATGAGCTAGGTAGCTGAATGAAGTTCTTCACAGACCAGTTTCCCATTCTGGGAATTTCCATTTGGGATTGGCCCAAATACAGTTCTAAAATAATAGGACAGTTACGTATCATAGTATTGGTATGCAGAAAGACTACATTTAGTTCAGAGAGGCTTATTTTCCTGACCTCCTTTTACAATCAGTGGGGTCCGTTGTCCATCAAAGCGTAACTCGGAGAGCTCATGGTATATAAGCAGAATAGATTGAAGTCCGCCTTCAATACCTTCAATTACTGCTATTTAATTCTAATCTGTGTGCAGCATGAAACCTGTAAGAAAAGTTCTGATTTTTATTTCAGAGCAAAGAGGCGGTTTCCGGGGTGGACGAGGAAGAGGCTGGGGAGGACGTGGCAATCGCAGCCGAGGAAGAATCTACTGAGTAGACTGCTAAATCTTCCGTGGCCCTGAAGGGCCTGAGTGAAAGCGCTACTCAGCAAGTTTGCCTGGAGTATTGTTTCCTTCAAGGACTGCCTTCCACTAAGACTGACTTAAATGTTCTTTATACCTTTGTATGTATGATCTACTTTTCTAACGGACTACAACTTGTCCATAGTGAAACTACAGCTGTATTTTTGGATGCTTACAGTCAGCAGTTCTGGGTTCTTATTTTTGAAGTGTCTTCAGGATTTATTCAAAATTGGAAAAAAAGCATAGATGTTTTATCAAAAGCTACATCTTGATAGTTTGTATGTTAACCTAAAAATCAGCTACTGCATAACTGAAACTATATAATTGAGTTTATGTGTTAAGTAACGGAGGGGAAAGGCATGACAACAGAGATACGTCAGATAAGCTTAGCAGTTGAAGTAATCCTTTCCCAATCTGTCACCATATTTTGCAATATGTGGAGAAGAGTACCGTTGTTAAATTTGCTTTGATTCACTTTTTTAAATGAAATTGAATGAGATACATGCTGTTTTTTTGAAGTTTGCAACATGGGTGGAAATTTATTTTGCTTGTAGCATGAAGCAGTCCTTTTACTTGGAGATGTGGAGAATGTGGTGTTTCTTGGTTTGCACATCTTACTCTTCTCCGTGCATTGTAATGCAAAAGTGATGTTTTGCAAATGAGTTTTTAATGTTTAATATGAATATGTGCATATAGTTATGCCGTGAAATTTCAGTAAATGAACAGGAAAAATGAAACAATAAATGACTATAATTATTCCAGGAATGGGTAAAGTGATTAAGTTTCATAGTTTGGAGCTGGACCATAGCAATACCTGGCTCTTTTCTATGTTTTGTAGATTTGTGGGTTAGTTGGCACTTGAGGGCTGGGGCGGTTTTTTGTTTGTTTTGTGTTTTTGGGGGGGGGGTGTTTTTTTTAACCAATACAGTTGCATTTAAAAATATATAAATAAAATTGTATTTTAGGTAACGTTGAAAAATTCCAGGTATGTAGTTCAATTCAGGTGGAAAAGTTAACAATTCCATGCTGTCTTTTTCCATAGCAACTTGGGATTCTTATTTACTGGTGTACACCCAGAGACTACAATGTAAGAGCACAATGCTTTTTTTTTTATTATTATTCTCACCACTCAAAATTTTTACTTCTCAGGTCTTTCAACATTGTAAAGGAATTTGCAGGTAGTAAAAAGAAGTTGGGACAGAGGAAAAGAATTTTAAGAAGTGTTCCAGGGTGTGTTGGTGTAAAATAGTGTAGGCTTTAGAATAACGAAGGTTATTTCGTATCCTCCTGGTTTCGTCCAGCCGTTTGATACCCACAGACAAATGCCTGACAGTGATGTTTCCCCACCTAGTTCCATTTGTGTTTGCTTGTGAATCTGACTCAGGTGTCTTCATTAACACTCTTTGATATTTATGACTACGATCAGAAGGCCAGAGTACCAAAATGTGTCAAAGTTGGAGACATTGTCAACGCTAAATTAGAAGACTATTTTTACTTAGCTCTGGTGCAGTAGGCAGCCAGCTTTGGCCATTCCAGGACATGTGAGCTGACTTTGTATTTCTGATTACATGCCAGCAGCTAAACTCAAATTTGTCATGAAAACCAACAAACTTGGTAAAGAGCTTTCAAGGACGGTTTGTGAGATTACAATGTCACTCAGAAAACAGGCAGTAGATGGGTAATAAGCTTCCATTTGGGGGGGGGGGACACACACACGAACGACACGACAGACATTCTGGACTTGTGGCCATAATTTGTGTTTTGAGGGGATTTCAAA
>Ga0065711_1007937_pt1 | contig 18032 bp, 10 predicted proteins | sample Hoacrofraction12_FD_59098 | JGI IMG/M metagenome (GOLD analysis project Ga0065711, IMG submission 59098) | Hoatzin crop microbial communities from Cojedes, Venezuela - Epithelial fraction 12 v2 (version 2) | ecosystem: Host-associated > Birds > Digestive system > Esophagus > Crop | place... | reverse complement strand
ACTGGACACAGTACTCCAGATGGGGCCTCACTAGTGCAGAGTAGAGGGGAAGGAGAACCTCCCTCGACCTGCTGGCCACACTCCTCTTAATGCACCCCAGGATCCCATTGGCCTTCTTGGCAACCAGGGCACAGAAGAAAAGAAAAAAATGGGTTCACGAGTTTCCTATGATGCCCAAAGAAAACTGCCTTTAAAAGACAAACATTTAAGGAGACACCTTCTATGGATTCAAAGAACGTGTCTGCACAGTTAGTGACCTGGCAGCAGTTCTGAGCTCGCCAGCAGCTGTACTTGATACCAGCTCGGCGCAGGGACCAAGGAACCACGGCTGCCCAGGCAGATGTGGGACAACCGGTGTCTCGGACCGAGGAAAGGGCAGCAGTTTGTAACCCTCAGAGGGGATCTCACAGCCTTACAACAGAGGTAAAGCACAAGCCAAGGACAGGAGAATCCTATTTCCTATATATGTGAAATATATACTTCATGTATCTGATATTGCTCAAAATTTTATTGTTTTGATGGTGCTTCTTTGTTCCAATAATCAAACACAAATTCCTAAGGAACTGAAGCCTGAAGAATCTGGGATCAAAATTCAGTCACCCAAAGCTCTTGGACTTGATTAAATAGGCAAGAACTTGCCAGGATCGTGTAAGATGCGCATTCAAGCCAGTGATCACCAAAGTATTGCCCTCTCATAGCCATGTGCCAGGAGACAGCGTTGCTGTTGGTAAATAAGACCTTACATTAGCAGCTTAGAATTCTGCGGTTCCCTGATTTTTTGCTGAAATTTAGGAAAAGTAATAGTAATACTGGGTAAATCATGCATCAAAATTGTGCGAGCAGTTTCATGCTATATATGTGAAGTGTCTGCTTCTCTGGAGCCATGATCTCAGATTGGATCATTAAACAAGGAGTTGGTTTAATATCAACCAAAAAATCACAATAAACCTTGATTTTTTTCAAGATGGAAAATCTGTAGGAAACTGGATTTATCAGACCTTTCTTTATGTTCTGAAAGACCAAGAGTGAGCACAAACCCTTTTTTCCCCTTTTATAATTAATTCCAAATATCAATTTGATCTACTAACATGATTCTAATTGCCAAATTTCTGAAATAAGGTTGCCTTTTTGTTTCTAAATATCAACCAAACAGAATAATGAAAAATAAATGCCTTGATACGAGTAAAAGTGATCTGTTCAACCAGTGGGACAGCACCACAGCTTCAAAACCACTCTCCAGTTTACATCTCTCGCGTGCAATGCTGACAACAAGCGTTCTGGCTGGTTTTGTCTAAGAGGGGAGAGCTGCAACACGAAAAGTTTCTACTTTTTACTTCTGGGGTAGAAAGTGGAAGTACGTTATGATGAACAGTTTGAGATTATGGTATATATACTTATCCTGTAAACCATTATTTGTTTATTTCATTTTATTTCATAAAGAAGCAAAGGTGGGGGAACTGTAAGTGATGCGGTGCTAAGAACTCTGGCCGGCATATGCAGCAGTTGGTGCCTTTTCAAGGAACATGTTACTTTTTACCCCTGACCACTGTGTCTTGTTCTGCTAATTGTTTAGTTATTTTGAAGCAGTTTTCTTACTATCCACACACTGAAGTGATGCTGACTAATCTGAGCAATTTTGTTGGGTTTGTGTTTTGGGTGACAAATATGGTTTTTTCTCCATGTGACAACTGGACGACTCAGTGTATTAATAGAGGAAGCTGTCACAGAGGAATTACATATATAGACTTCATTTAACTTTTTAAAGTACAAGCTATACAGGTGCAATTCATCTTTTCAGCTCCTCAGGTATTAAACTGTGTGGCAAAACGGGGCTTGACTGCTTTGTCTTGACATAGTTTTGTACAGAAACTTTTCACGCTCATCAGCTATATGAACAATTATCCAAAGCCCCTAAGAAATTGCTCTAACATTGGCCCTGTGGTTTGTTCCTGCAGTGGAAAAGTCTGGACTTCAAGAACAAGCTGACCCAGATGCTAGACAAAGATGATCTCCAGGTTGAAACTGAAATTCGATAAAGAAAAGCTCCACCACGATGAGCCAAGGTCAGTATAATTGTGTAACTAACTCCACTATTTCAGCAGCTGAAGATCCCACCTGATTAACTTATTTATGGCTTTACATTAATTGAGTACCATTTATTCCAGAGGCTCCATGAAACTTTACAAACACAGCCAAGGAGGCACCAGTCCCGCATGCAGTATTCAAGGAGCTGTTTTTCATTCAGGCAGGCGAACGGCAAACTCCTGATGCGGGGCTGATCCCCGTGCCTGCAGCTCCCTGCGTTGGGTGATGAAGCTGGGTGTTAGCAGTGTCTGAGTTGGATGGGAAACTAATGAGAAACTTAAGAATAGTATAGTAATAATTCAGCCTTGCAGTCCTGTTGTATCGTATTACCATTGCTAGTACGTGGCCGTGGATTTTGTGCTGAGTTTGCAAGGCCTCAGGGCTGAGGCGCGTCAGGCTTGCTTTGTCTGAGCTGATATTGACCTGCCTGCAGCTTTGGTTCGATTTGATTTAGCTGTAACAGCAATTTTTCTTCTGCCCAGGTGGCTATGGCTGATTTCTTTTCCTTTGCTTATCATTGCAAGGGTACTGCTGTAGCTCTGCGCTCTGACGACATGGCGCAGCGTAGAGAAACACGGGGCTGGCACGACGGCCGAGGCCTTGAGAGCACTAGGGCAGAGGAATGTCGGCGGGGGGGGAAAGAGATGGGGCACAGGCTTCGCGCTGGAGCCCCCACAGTGATGAATCCACTCACTGTCCCTTCAAGAAACCAGACCTGGACAAAACTGGGTTTAGGGACAACAAAGACAACAAAGAAATCGTGTCTGGCGTGCTTAAAAGGTGCTGTGCGTAGCAAAGTCAGATGCGATGCAGAGCTGCAGAGCAATGAAGAAAGAGGAAAGGTGTAGAACAGGCTAGCAAACATGTTCAGATGAACCCGAGTGGATCTTAGCGTGAGGAAGACAGAACTATCCACACGTGAGCACCGTAGTCCTGGTGAAGACTCCAGATGCTGGTGACCTGCTGCAGCAGCCCCACCACCACCTGCAGAATGACAGCACTGACCCCAAAGCCCCAGGGAGCAGGGGGAGGGACCACAACCTCAGGAAACAGGGAACACAGGAAGAGCAATTTTAACTGCCTTACTACTAGCATCGAATTTTTTGGGTCTAGACAAAACTGCTTCTTTCTGTAATAATTAGATCTGGGCTGAGAGTGGCACTCGGAACAGACTGCAAGGATTTCAAGTATACTTTTAATAAATTCGTAGCTTCATATATAAGGTGTGTTTCCTCTTTGCCTATAAGCAAATTTTGGGTCATAACAATAACAAATACATTTTAGAACTACAAAAAAAAAGCAACTAACGGGATCAAACCCACCAGGAAAAGTTCATTCTCCTGCTGCCAGGAAGAAGATTCTGACAAAGCAGGGACAGATACTTCTATCTTCTGATGAAAAATGTCATCTGTTTTATTGTTGTTCTTGACCCTGATACTGTCCATGCTGTGGAAAAGCTGCTTGTGGGCTTTTCCTGCATGAGAACAGTGACATTTGATCTGAAATCTGCCTGGAACCGAGACTGGGGATATGCATCAGGCTGTTGGTAAATACCATTCTTCAACATTTAAATGGTGCTGAAGCCCCAGTTTGGAGACTTTAGCCAAGTGCAGCCACATCATCCCTATTAAACACACAAGAGAACACCTGAGCCCTGCCTCCAACCAAGCATTTTATAACCAAAGCACTTTTTCTTTGGTTTGAATCTAGACATCTCTACTCAAGTCAAATTCTACTCTGCTACTGCCTCCAGGTTTAACCAGAATAAAAAATGACCACTATGACAGTCGATATGACCGGACTGCAAAAATAGAAACACAGAATTTCATTCAGATGCTCATCATTATTTAATTCAGCAACCAGTGGACATTAAAATTTCATTTACCAGAACATATTTTTCTTTGGATTGGGTCCCAAATTATGTCATTCCCCGGTTATTACATTGTTTCAGTGACAACATACCCACATCATAATTATTCTTAAGGGGGTCAGCATGCACGTGGGAAACAAAGCGCTCATCGGTGGGTCCCATTCTTAGTATCCATTTGTCTCTTGGTTCCCTGAATCACTGCTGGGAAGCGTTTCCAGGGAGCTCCTGTTTTAAACCATTATGTTTCCCACCATTTATAAGCGTCTCTGAGCCAGAAATCATTCAGCGGCTGCTGCTGCTGCATCCTTCAGGGACAAAATGTTCTAAAGAGCTAATGTTGCTCTTTCATTAAGAAACCTATTCAGAACCACAGAGAGTGATTTTGACAGTGCAATTGGTAGTTGCTCTAGGGTAGGAGCTTGACAGGAGTCCTATTTTAAGCTAAATGAATGTATACTGTTTATTTAAAGAGGCAGAGTCAGTTACAGATTTTGGTGTGCATATGTAAGTATCTACCTGTGTGTCTCATGGGCTCTGCCTGTCCAGATTGCACAAAATAATTCTGTCTTGATACGGGAAAAAAATCTGTTGTTTGTGGCCAGTCCTTGCATGAAGATAAAAATATAAGGGAAGAAAGAAAAAGAAAGGAAAAAAGAAAAAGAAAGAGAAAGAGAAAAAGAAAAAAAATAAAAAGAAAGATAAAAAGAAAAAGAAAAAGGAAAAAGGAAAGAGAAAAAGAAAAAACTCCTACAAAACCAAGATCAGTCTTTTCACCCTGTGTATCTCATGTTTTTCTAGCATGACCACACATTGCTTTTTTGTATGTTTTGGTGGGTTTAAGCATGGGTGGAGAGAGAAGAGAAGGATGTTCAGTGAATAAGGGAAGGTAAAGTGAAGGGCATTAAGGTTCCAAATGACAGAACAGATTAACTGCTTGCAAAGACGAACAAGGGTATAGTTCCACATCAGGGTTCTTCTGGCAGCAAAGCTGGTTTAAAAAATTTCCTATCCTTAGCTGTGGGGCATGATGTTTTGTTTTTTGTTGAAAGATATATATAAACAAGAACATTTCACTGATCATTGCAACACAGCCCAAAAAGTTCAACCAGCACAGTCAAAGGCTGCAAACTGCTGCACTGAGGTGGAAACATGAACCGGGGTGGGAAGGGGCAGCAAATGTCTGTTGGGCTTCCTGAAGAAGAACAGGGAAGGGCAACCATCTCCAGCAAGGAAGGGTGTGGGGGGGGGTTGAACCATGGGCTAGGGAGCTGGAGGAATCTGGTTTCTGTCCCTGATCCTGCCGCACACCCCATCACCTCTGTTACTACAGCAGGAGAGAAATATTATGGAAAGTATCTCTTCGGAAGGGGGTAGTCACGTCTCATTAATGCCAGTTTCATGGAAGATGGTGTAAAAGCACAGCATTGTTATCAGTGCCTCTCATCTTTATGAGTGCCACTGCACAGGTAATTGCAGACTCTCAAAATGAGATCTCCTGGTAGTGCTACCGAGCGCATATGCTTGTGTCTTAGCAAAATGTTCTTTGTGAAGGCTTTGGAGATCAAAGGCAGTCTGGGCTTGATTGGAAACCAATTATCTACTGCTGTGTGGACCTTTGAAAACTAACAGGATTTTTATTTCCTTTATCCTTTGATCCCCAAAATGAGCAATATAAAGATAAGGAAAAGCAGAATGAAAGAACAGATGTACTGAGCTAAGAGTGAAAAGGGAAAGCAAGAATGTGCCTATAGGTTAGTTGGATAGAGTAAAAAAAAAAAAATCAGGCTGCTGGATTAGAAAACCCAAACAAGCTACAAGCATAAGCAATGTATCTTCCAGCTCAGAATCTTTGTAAGTCAGAAAATCACCTAAACACAGAGACGCAATATGGATTAACCATGGATGTCCATAGGAAGGATATTTTTTTGCTCCATATGCAACTGGAATTACAGAATTACTTGTGCAGTTGATGCTACTTAAGGTACCATTTCTGCAGCAGCGTGTTGCTGTACCTTTGATCTACTTATTGCCTAATTTCTTTAACCTTTCTCCTACTCTTCCGGGTTCGGCTTCATATTCCAGCAAGAATCCAGTGCCAACAAGTGTGCTTTACGGCTCCAGCTCCAACTTTTCATTTGAAGTGCTGTCAGCACCATGGGCCAAGGGAAGCAGCTGCAGATCCATTCCTTTCTGTAGCATTTCACCCACTTCTATGGCCCTGTTACTTTAATTTTAGTTTCACTGTCTGGGGTCAGTCCTTGTACTGAGACAATTAACACTGCGCATCTGAAATCGGATAGGGATTTAAAGCAAAGGGTGAGTGCTTGCCACCCGGTGAGAGGAGGAGAAAGGAGGGGGAGGATGAATGAGCTGGACCTTTTCCTTTTTCATCCGGCGCACATTAGTGGATCAATGACTGAAATGGATGAGGGTGCTGCTGAAGTGTCACGGCAGCGTAATGATGTAGCTGCTATTAATGGCTAGAGCTCCAGCCTGGAAATTATAGTGGAAGAAATGAAAAAAAAAAATATTTGAGGGCTCTGAACTGGTGATTTGAGGATTGTAATTTAGTGCTTGCTTCCATATTTCATAAAATGGCTACTGTGCACATTTTCAGGAGTTTGCCTGTTAGTCAAGGAAGGGATAAAGACAATAAAGCGCATTTGATCACGATTCTCCTTCCATTTCCCATCTAAGGCACGACACACAGTCAGCAATGGTGGCTCTCCTATAAATCAAGATCTATTTCATGCTTTTTAGCAGATCTTTTGCAGTGGGTAAATGTACCTTCAGCCCTCTGGCTGTCCAGATTTAGAGCCGATGTACAAAATATTATAGTTTATATGGCCTGTGAACTCAGCATATTTCAAGATCAAATTCCTATTACACTAAAATCACTGGCAAAACCATGGTTACCTTCAGGCAGCCCGGATCTATACACAGTAAAAAAAACCCACAACAACTGACCAAAGGAAACAAAAAATCCCACAGCAAAAGAACCTCATCTTGCAAAATTGTTGAAAAGGACAAATCTGCTGTTGTCAGCCAAAGCTATGACCGCTGGGCGTCTGCACCCTTCCACCAGGAGCCTGACTAATATCAGGACCCAACAGGCTTTTTTCCATATTGACTGTCTCAGGACTCCCCTTCTACAGTAATTAGACATGCCAGAGGAGAGGGCATGAGGGCTCCCTCCTCACTGAAAATGATGCAGAGGAGTGTCATCTGCTTCCGAGCCACCCAAAAGTGAATACGCAGAAGCCTGTAAGAAAGATGTCTGTAAGAGCACTGCTTCCACTCGCGCCTTTCAGCGCTAACCTAGCTTCTGCCTCTTGCTCTCAGGCTTTTCCCTTTGTCCCTGCCGAGGCTGCGGCTGCCCCTCCTGCAAGCATCCAGCATGGACTGTGTCAACCAACCAACCAGACCGCTCAGTGGCTAATAACTGGTCCTGAAAAGCAGTTCCCACCTAAAACCGACAGCGGTCAGGCCTGCCGAGGCGAGAGGAGCTCTGCCCGTTACATGCTTGCATGACACTGCTGGGGCACCCGCCAGCCTCCACTCCCGGCCCTTTCTGCCTGCCCAACTAATTGTCCACAGCTCTCTTAGTGGGTGCTTCGATGCACGCCAGAAACCTTCTTCTCTAATTTCAGACTCCTAGCTTTTTTCCTGTGCTTCCTAAATAGTGGAGGCTGTCTGGTAACACAGCTTGGGGCGAGCAAAGAGAGGAGACCATGAGGTAAACAACAGCGGATGAGCCGGCATAAATATTTCAGAAAAATGTGTCAGCATAAAAGGCTTAGCTGCAGCTCTGTCTCCTGAGGGGTCAGGTTGCAAAAGCCTCTTCCTCTCCCCCCCAGCGCCTGCCTCCCTGGCTCTCAGATGTGGACACATCCAAGTGCGCAATAAATCTCAGGGATGGGGGAAGCAGGAGAGCAAGTATTTACTTTGCGCTACTAAAACAGTTCTTATAATTCTGCCTTGTCGCTGGCTAATTAAAGGTTACGCAGCCGGTTCATCATCAGTCAAAGGCTGTAAACCCTATTCACTGCCAGGCAGTTTTGCAGCCGTTAAACCCAGCCCGCTGTATATCTGGCTGTTTTATCGTAATTGAACCGGTTTGTGTGAGCCGTGTTCCGCACGGCTGCGCGGACACTCGCCAGCGGTGGTTTATAATGGTAGTTGGCACATCAGCAGTTTGACCCTTTTCTAACAGACTGTTTCATAGAACACACTTCACTGCAACTGGTATTTATCTCAAAATCTGCATTATAGAAAAAAAAATCTGTAACACTCTACCCTAATGATCCAAAAGACGGATTCAGTGCGCCCCAGGGATTTCTGCTGCGCCAGTTCAGGAGGTTGCTCTTCCCCTCGCAGTCTCACAGTCCCCAGCTTATCCATCCCCCGAGCAGAAGCAGCAGAAGGGGATGATGCGTCTGTTGCTCGCCCACCCCGGCTGCCAGGCCAGCTACTGACCTGAATACATCTGGCATACCCAGCAGAACGGTAGCACAACCATGCTGCACTGCAGGACAGACAGCCTGAGCTTTCAGCTCTGCTGAGAAGATGGGAACATCTTTGTTCTGCTTAATTTTAATGGGAGCTGGAACTGGAGTCAGCTTGAGCAGCCTGTTAGTGCAAAATATCGTCTTTATAAAGATTGATATAGAACTTGTGAAATTACTGAAGACTGTGGGCTGTACCATGCAGCTACGCACTCCTGAAAGTCACACTGGGCCCAAATATTACGTGCAGTATAAAGAAGTATCTTTAAACCACTCAAGCCATGTGAGCTAGTGTACATGCCAGCTCGGGAACTCCTTCCACGGATGGATTCCAGCAGTGGGACTGCCCTGGAAATAAGAAGGTTGTTCACAGTCCAACTTAACTTCATCTAACATTTATGTTTTCTACATGTGCAACAATCAGGTTGCCTGGAGAAAGGGAAACGGAGCAAAATCTCGAGTTCTGGGTTCATCTGAGGGCTCACAGGTTCCTCTTGTGCCCTTGAGAGCTCAGCCAGCCTCTGTGCATCGCAGCCCCGCAGCCCCGAGACAAAAAATCCTCATTGTGTTCCTGGAAGGAAAAATGCTGCCAGTTTCTCAAGGTGCAGAGACTTTGCTGGTGGAGCGCAGAGCATTTTAGAAAAGCTTGGTAATATATTTAGTGTAAGACTTTAGAGATCAGAACACATCTAGCTGTCCAGCAGACTGTATGACCAAAATTTGAGTCCATACACAATCAGCTAAACAAGCTACTGCCCTTCCCTTGCAGAGCTTGGTTTCATTGATTGACCAGTGTCTCCAAGCTGGGTCTGATATCGAACACTTCTCACCCCTGTCTCGGGTTATACAGTTTCTTTAACCGCTGTGTGGAGGAAAATGCTGATGAGATCACCGGCTCATTGATAATTTTTCCTTCTGGCTCTGATTATGCAGAATGGTACAGCTAAAGAGGACATTAGAAAGTCAATCAAATGCTGCAAAAGATACAATAAAAGCCTATTCTAAAAATTTTTCTTTATTTATTTCTATTTTTTTTCCTTGTCTGTCTCTCTGTAAACTCACCGAATTATATTTACTTTCAAGATACATAACCAACATAATTTTAAACACCTTTGTGGGAGTTAGTCAGCTTCTTTACTTGATGCATCTTGAGAAAATATAGCCAGAATATGGATTTTCCTTATCAGGCCCACTGCTTGGAGATAAATTTTTCATATTTGGTTTTACATGCATTTTATTAATTTTTAATTAATAGTACAGACAATACTGGGCAATTATTGTTTCTTCTTTTGGCCTCTTCCACTTAGCATGGGAACTGGAACAATAAAGCTTAGCATATTCAAAAAGATTCAACAAAATTTAACCAAGAAAAAATGTTCCTTCTGACATTGAGTAACTCTCAAGGTTGGTTTCATTTCACATAGAAAATAAAAGCAAATCTAATATGTGTTATTGGAAACGATAAGGAAAAAAAGCAGAGAACCAGCACAGTGGTCCCAGCTTCTTGTCCTCTAAAGGTCAGCTGTAAGGATATGACAGTGTTAAATTTCCAGTGCAGAAGAAGCTGAACACAAAAGAAAGTATTGCAATAAGAAAGAAAGAAAAAGAAGACTTGAAGAATTCCAGGTCACTGTATTGCAGTTCTCAGAACATCCAATTACTCTGTAAATGTTGCTTTAATTAAATGTACTTAGATTGACAGCAATATTTAACGCCAATTTCATTAGAACTGAATCACTACCTGCAATATTAATTCCAGATACCACAGCAGAAGCAAACTAGGAGTAGGTCTGGATTTACATCCTGATCGAGAATTTATGGTGCAGGTCCAAAAGCATTGAGTCAAAAGGACAATATCAATTTATTACAAGGTCATACAGACCTCTACCGCCTTGATTCATGTTCTGTGCTCCCAGCTTTACAGAAGACCTGTGCAAAGGCCAACTGTTTAGTCTGAATGTCATGAAGAAGAATGAAGCAAATATGGTCACTCCTTGAAATTTCAGCTTCCCAGAGAAATCTGGTACTACATTGAACAGATATTTATCTTGGATGCTGCGGGAAGGGAAAGACATTTTGGCGGGTGGAGCAGTAGCTGAATGGGAAATCTGACATGACTACAAAAAATGGACTTATGATCTGTAGCAAATGAAGGTCTGTCAGTCCGTTGAAATGTCAGACTCTGCTAAACTGAATGGGCTTGTTTATCACTGTAATTATGTGGCCTTACAATGACAAGGTATTACATGTACATGTCCTACTCTGTGCCAGGAACTGTTCCACAGAAGCCCAGTAAATTTAATTATGAAAGGAGGAAAAAAAATCCTCTGTTTCATGATCTATCCACCCCTGCAATGATTACTCTGGGGAAATTCCCACTGAAGCCAAGCAGATGGTTCCTACCTTGTTGTACGCCCAGCTTATTTTCTTTCACGCTATGAAGTGGTTTACAAGGCCATTTTTCTCTGGAGCTGCCTTGCATTTGGCAAAGCGGGTTGTGTATGAATTCCTTTTTATTGTATATGTGAATGAATTGCTTTGTTTCCTTTTTACCCCAAATAACAAATCCCACTTTGGATTCATAGAAATAAGCACATGAATCAGACAAGTACCTAGTCCAAACATGCTTTCACCAAGATGACTCCTATTGACTTTGTCACAAGGGATCCAATAATCAGATTTAATGTCACTGAGCCACATCGTCTCTGGTGTATTTCCAGAAACACCCATATGGACCTCTTAAAGAGTTGTCTATGGACCACTGATATGTATTTGTTCTTCCGAGCAATCCTTTACTCCCTTTTTGCACAGACATGTAAGTTTGCAGCAAACTTGGACAGATGTTAGTTTGATGAGGGAGCTGCCTGCTTTCTCTGTGCCTGCTGATAACCTACATTGGTCCTGAGGGCAGGATGAAATACGGCTGTGATACTCTCCAAGGCAAATTTTGCTCCTTGTGTCAGCAGCCATTTCAAGCCCTACATGCTGTTCAAGGGATTTACGCAGGACAGAGGTGTGATATCGGCTTGTTCTCAGCAGAAAGGTAAATTTCTACTGTTTCTCCTTTCTTCTCAAAAAAAAATCCAAACTAGCGGGGCTCTCAGAAGAAATATCAGGCAGGTTTTGGACAACTGATGAACATTGATGATATCTCACAAGAAACTTTTCTTTAAGTCAAATCTTTGTAAAACTAGATGTGCCCAGATTAAAGGCTAAACCTAAATTGGCAGGTGCCTGGTCAGGGAAGGGTATATACTTTATCTGATTTGAGACTATGTAGCTCGAAGGAGTTCTTTAAAGAGAGATAAATCGTTAATCCCCACAATCAGTTCAGAGTAGCCAGAAAAGAAGATAAAGTTCCTGTGTCTTTGTGCCACATATACCTCCAGGCATCTTCTAACAGATTTCTCTGCAGTTTGAATTCAGCTCTCTGCTGCAGAGTCAGAGGCACAGAGGGAAGCTGTGTTTGAAAGCAAATTGCTGAAGTCTCTCATGAGATATAATTTAAAATGGATGTTGTTGGGGAGGAAAAAAAAAGTTATTTGCAAGCATTATGACATATTTTTTCTCTGATATCCATTAAGAGCACACACAATACCTGGATGACTTAACCTGTGACCATTATTTATTGTAACCTACTTTTTCCCTAGAGTGAATGCCTGAATTCGAATCTTCCATTTATCGCTAAGTGCACTTCTGGGAAGGGTAAACAGAACAGCAAAGGCCTGGGTCCGCGGGCAAGAAGCATATAGCAATCAAAACCAGCAAGCAGAAAAGTGGCTTTAAGCATGGTCTTTGCTCCCTGAGCCTGGACTGGCGGTCTAAGGCAGGCCCCAGTGGAAAGCAGAAGACCCCACTGCTCCGACAGTTTGCTTCAATCTTTCACGTTTTACTGCGGAATAAAGACCCCCCTTGCAGGCTTTGGGGCAAGGAATGGCTCCACGGCAGTGATTTGCCACAACATCTTTGATGCAGAACTACTGTGATGATCAAAGCAAGTTTAATCATCTCAGTGGTTTGGAAGTGTTTGCCGCCCCTCCTGCCTGCCTGCAACTGGCCAGGATGTCTCCTTCGCTTTGGACAGCAATGATGCGGGGACAACCACCAACAGCTCTGTGGCCAGTCTTCCATGTTTTCACCCTCATCCTTTAGTGGGAGGACAGTTGGGAATATGAATTAGGAGTGGGAGACCTTGCCAACTGTACCCATTGAGGGAAACGCTTCTGAGGGAAGGCTGTCCTTTCTATCTGTTCTCTGCCCCATGAAACCTCTGGAATGAGTTCAGAAGATTTTCAGAAATTTTTAGGAGCATGCGCCTGCGAACTGAGCTTGGCCTACCAGCATCGTACCAAGCTGTTGCTTCGGCTGCTGATCCCAGGCACAAAGCACAGCTGATTTTGGAGATGTGATGGTGACTCTCTGACACACAAGCATCTTCCTGTGAGCGTCTGGTCTGGCTCCACTATCATTTTCTGCTGGTCAGACAATGCAAAGCTTTCCTGTGTGAAAGCGAGTGTACTGTGTTGCTGAATCTCATGAAAACCACAGTTTTCAGTGTTAAAACAGTTGGACTTTGTAGCTAAATCTGGATGAATGCTTCTGAAGAGGAAAGCAGATCCTCTTTTAGTTGCCTGAACCATTAAGTTGTACTTAAAAGAATGATGAAAAAGTCTCACAAGTCTGGTTTAATACAAGCTGCTATTCTAGGTTTCATTCCTCCCCCAGCTGATGTTTCCTGCTCTCCAAAATGCCAGGGAAAGCGAAGGTGTTATTTAATGGGGTGTATCCGAAAGGGGAGTCCTTAAACTCTGCTATGGCATGAGGAGCGCAGGGGGCTGGGGGAGCCGCATGGCTGGTACCTGCCAAGGAGTGTGTGCCATGCACACAGCCCTGCTGAGGGAAGAGCAGAGAGGCTGCTGTTCCATAAATCTCCCTCTGCCATGTCCTAGACAAATCTAATTTAAGCTTTAGTTTTGAGGTTTTAAGTGTGGAGAAGCCGTGCCCTTGTTTTCCGCAAAAGAGGTAAGTTTCCAGCAGCTGGACCTGCCAGCCATGGAACAGTTACAATAATTGTACTCCTGAAAAATAACTTATTAATTTGACGATCAAATCGTGGATTTCTTTCAGAAAATTCTCTCTCCCATATCCAGTATCAAATGGGCAGGTGCCCATATAAACTTTCTCAGTTGCTGTCATTTGCAGCAGTTCATCCATTCCAACTCTTTCCCCCTGAAGCTCTTTTGGCCTGAAGCAACCACAGGCTCCCGGGTGTTCATTCACTGGGGCTCTCTGTTTGGCAGAGTATCAGGCTGACGCCAGGACAGCCACAGCCATGGGATTTTCTTAAGGACGTTTAGTTCCTGCCATCTGTCTGTTGGCTCAACTCTAAGAAATTTAGATTGTGTTGCCTTCCCAAAGTTGTTTTTTTCCCCCTTGGACTGCTGTCAGGATATGCAATCTGTTTCTGTGAGTGTTCCAGTGAGACAGCACTCGAGACGCAATAAAATGCCTCCGACTCTTACATGTGTTACTTTAGTTCTTAATAACAGGTGACGATAATGATGCATTACCACGCACGTCACCTGAAAGGCAATGAGTACAAAGAGGTTCCCAGCTTTTAATGGGGACTTACAGTATTTTAGGAGCAGTGTAACAACATTTTCTATGCTATTTCCTCCTTTTGACCTTTTAGACCAGGTTGTTTGGTCAAGCTGAGGTGTGGGAATGAGTGACTCACTTTTGCGCTGCCACACATCTGGACGGGGGCTTTCCACAGTGGGGCTGGTTCACTCAGCAGGGCAGGCAACGAGGAGACAGTGGGGGTAGCTGCACTGCTTCTGCGTTCCTCTGGCTTGTGTGCAGCGTAGTTGCACCCCGCTTTATTCTTCCTGTGTTTTGGGAGGAGGTGGCATTTCAGTGACGCTCGGGAACCGCTCCCCATCAGCCTGGTTTTGCCCCATGTCGTTAGACAGCCAGCTAGTCTGTAGTAACACGAACCTCAGAGCCAGTGCAGTAGGCACCTGATCCAGTTTGATGCTGGGCATATGCACATATTCCATTAAAGGTTTAAACTCAGAAGTGGTTTATGAACCATTCCCGTGAGACCAGGAAATCTCCACTAGAAGATCGGATCAGAGGATGCAAGTTGCCTTAAGTGAGCTGTTCGTATAAAATTTCTGCTTTTGTGAATCTTGGGATACATCTAAACTGAGCTATATTTTGTGGTCCTGTTTTCAGACATGACTTTTAGACTAGGGGATTCCAGCGATGGATCTGAAGGTACGACAGATTCCGTCTGTTTTGGTAGATAGATTGTGAGCCCACTAACATTTAAGATACGATTTTAGACTCTGCTTGAGGGGTCATCTAGACTTAGATTAGACCTTTTACCTTAAAAGGTTTATTTACTTTAAAGACCCTAAAAATATTACATTGATAGTGTGTTTCTGGATATAACCCATACGAAAGAGACATTTAGTTTATAGAATGAAACCATAAAAAACTAAAAACATGGGAGTGCAGCTGGTTAATATCTGTGTTCTTATCTAATTGACAGTTTTAAAAAAATACTGTCTTAGCTAGAAAATACAATCACTGCTTTAACACAACAGATATTCCCAGTCTTACTTGATTGCAGGGCTCACATTTTGTATATACAGCTGAAGTCCAACTAAATTATCTTTGTTTTTAGCTGACTGCAGTACTTCTACAGAGAATGATAATAAATCTGCAGCAGATAAAAACTGGATGTTTTCAGCTTCAATAAAAATTAGTTATTTTTTTTAAAGTGGGAGTAACAACAAAGAGGCACAAATTAGACAATGCAGGATTTAGATAAATTTAGGGTTACGACAGCTCTCTTGCCCTCAGCCAGTATAATGAATAATTTAGAGCCAAATTTAGGGGCACTCCAGGACTACAGTATTGCATTATCTAATTTCTGTTGTTACCCCGAAGTGTAAGCAGCAAGCTTATTAAATATGAATGGAGTAATCAGACAAATTCTGTGACTGTGTGCGTGAGCTTCTCGTTAATGTTTCACAAAGAAGCATCAAGAAAGACTAAATAGACTGCACTGAATTTAAAAGTAATAAATATACTCCAGAAACAAAGTAACTTAATGACCTTCCTATGAACAAAAGGGCTTAAACCAAAAGGATACTCAGAGAATCCTTACTGAAGCAGTAACTTAAGTAGATCATCTTTTGTGCATCCCTGGTCACCTCTTGATTATCATTTGCCAAAATATCATTGCCACAGCACATCCATTTATCGCTTCTTTTCAATGCTACAGTTATACGCTGGCAGTCTTGGCCACCACAGCCTATCGTGACTATTACAGCACAAGATGACTGCTGTAAACTGTAGGCTTGGCTTCTTAGTAGGACACAGAACGTACCTTCAAGCCAAGTTAGCAATTAGGGCATGATTTCGAGCATCCTTTACCTCTCACTGACTTCAAGGGATAGCACTCCTGGGATCAAGCTCTTCAGCTGTGTAAGTGAATAATGCTTCAAAGTGAACTTCTGAGCTAAAAGAAAAAAATACTTTGGCCTTTTTTCAGCTTTCCAGGAAGGAGTTTTCCACCTCTAACAGTGGAAAATATTCTTTATTTTACTTTATTTTATTTTCTATATTTGAGATTGGATGCACTGATGTTCCTTTCAGAAGTGGCACTTGAATCAGGATACCACAAGTAGCAATTCCTTTCCTCATCAGACAGTTTAAACACAGGATCAAATTAAACAAAATCTGTTTGAAGTGGAAATCCAGAATAACTTTCTAGGTGATCTTGGATTTATAGTTCTAGCAAACAGAGTCTTTTTTCTAAGCAATAATATTTTTTAATAAACTTCTCATTATCATTTCCCCATAGTGATTACTACAAAAAGCAAACTTCGTCCATCTGTCTAGACAATATCCTGACAAAGCCTGGAAGACAAAACAGCCAATGAAAGAATGTTACAAATACATGAAAACCTGGAAGAAATATCAGAAAACTGACAAGTACTCAACTCCATTTTACTTTCTTATTTCGAAGTATAAGAATTCAGAGGTGACAGGCAAAAATAAAGGCTGATCTTAGGGTTGCTCATTGTCCATGATCAATATATGGGATGGGATAACCCAGATGGAGTGGAATACTGATCTAAGTACGTGTGCTGGTCAAAATATTTATTACTTTGTTCACACAAACATGATAAATATGCAATGTCATTTTAATGATCACAGCAGAATGAAAAAGCAGAATTCTCATCATCTTTTTGATCGCCTTATTTTTAACAAGGTATCTGTAAAATCAAAGTCTTTCTTCTCTCCGCAATTTTAAGTCCAACTTCATGAAAATAAAAAGCAGACACTATCAATTTAATCTTACAGTCAGCAATTAGCATCTTTACAGACTCCAAAGCCTAAACAATTAAAAGTTGAATAATTTATGGCAAATTGAACAATTTCTGTCAACAGTATTATAACGTGCATTAGAAATATACTTCACTGCCTAGAGCTGCTTGATTATTGATTTTGGAGTTCTCATTAGCGATGCAATTGGCAGCCCCTGCCCATGGGCAGTGGCTACTTTTGTTTGTCTGTGCTTCTGAATTAATTGGAACTAATCCACGGCTACCTGTGCTTATTTAGGGTGAGATTCTGCCAATAAAAGAGGATGGAGGAGGTGTGCTACGGTTGTTCTCACTCCAGCAGGTTATCTTCCAGGCAAAATCTGCCAGAATGGCCACTGACTCCTCTGGCCAGGGAACACAGCAAACAACTCCTCGGCTCCTGTTTCATTCTTGAGACAATGGATAGCAAACACACAGCTTGGACCTTCTTATCATAAGTATTTTCTTGGGCTGGTGATGTTTACAAGCCTCTCGTAGCAAAGAAGGTGTTGAGCTAGGTAGATATTCAGGACCAGTTGCGAGCTCAGGAAGTGTGGGCTAGATGAGTGGTCGGTGAAGTGGACTGAGAACTGGCTGAATGGCAGAACTCAGAGGGTTGTCGTCAGCGGCGCTGAGTCTAGTTGGAGGGTGGTAACTAGTGATGTCCCTCAGGGGTCAGTACTGGGCCCAGCCTTGTTTAACTTCTTCATCAACCACTTGGATGAAGAGTTAGAATGTACCACCAGCAAGTTTACTGATGACACTGAACTGGGAGGAGTGGTAGATACACCGGAAGGCTGTGCTGCCATTCAGCATGACCTGGATAGGCTGGAAAGTTGGGCAGAGAAGAACCTGATGAAGTTCAACAAGGGCAAGTGCAGAGTCCTGCACCTGGGGAGGAACAACCCCATGCACCAGTACAGCCTTGGGGCGGAGCTGCTGGAGTGCAGCTCAGTGGAGAGGGACCTGAGAGTGCTGGTGGACGACAGGTTGACCATGAGCCAGCAGTGTGCCCTGGCTGCCAAGAAAGCCAATGGGATCCTGGGGTGCATCAAGAGGAGTGTGGCCAGCAGGTCGAGAGAGGTTCTCCTTCCCCTCTACACTGCCCTAGTGAGGCCTCATCTGGAGTACTGTGTCCGGTTCTGGGCTCCCCACTTCAAGAAAGATGAGGAGCTACTGGAGAGAGTCCAG
>Ga0065711_1039202_pt1 | contig 18034 bp, 10 predicted proteins | sample Hoacrofraction12_FD_59098 | JGI IMG/M metagenome (GOLD analysis project Ga0065711, IMG submission 59098) | Hoatzin crop microbial communities from Cojedes, Venezuela - Epithelial fraction 12 v2 (version 2) | ecosystem: Host-associated > Birds > Digestive system > Esophagus > Crop | place... | reverse complement strand
TCAGGTTCCTCTCTGCCCAGCTTTCCAGCCTATCCAGGTCACGCTGAATGGCAGCACAGCCTTCCGGTGTATCTACCACACCTCCCAGTTTGGTGTCATCAGCAAACTTGTTGAGGGTACATTCTAACTCTTCATCCAGGTCATTGATGAAGAAGTTGAACAAGATGGGCCCAGTACTGACCCCTGGGGGACACTGCTAGTTACCGGCCTCCAACCAGACTCAGTGCCTCTAATGACAGCCCTCTGAGTTGTGCCATTCAGCCAGTTCTCAATCCACCTCACCGACCACTCATCCAGCCCACACTTCTTGAGCTTCCCTAGGAGGATGTTATGGGAGACTGTGTCGAAAGCCTTGCTGAAGTCTAGGTAGACAACATCCACTGCTCTCCCTTCATCTACCCAGCCAGTCATGCCATCGTAGAAAGGTATCAGATTGGTCAGGCATGATTTCCCCTTGGTGAATCCATGTTGACTACTCCTGATAACCTTCTTTTCCTCCACTTGCCTGATGATGGCCTCCAGGATAAGCTGCTCCATCACCTTTCCCTGGATGGAGGTGACTTGTAAATAAAAAATATTGGGGCACAAATGTCTGCAGCTCAGTGTGAATCCAGTTCTGTTCAGATGAAACCAGTAGTTAAATAACTACATGAAGAATAAACAAATGTGGAAATAATATTACTGAAATCTAAAACAACTATCACCAGTACTAAATCTTTGTAATACTAAAAAAATACACTATTTATTTATAAATCAGTGTGACATTCTCTCCAGGAAAACAGCATTTCCTTGTGCTCCCTTCAAATTAAAATAGGTACAGTAAAAGCAGAAGGGGTTGGAAAACCAGCAGTCAGAGATGCCCTTTATAACATCTGCATAGGGGTAACAAGACAAGGGCCACTCTAAGAGCATTTCACCAAATGAAGACAAGTTTGACAGGAATATAAAAATTGATGAGTATCACAGAAAAAAAGTAAACCAGACTTTTCATTTTATCAGAATACATGAAAAAGAGACATACAATACTCAATATATTTTATATAATACATGATTAGATGACTGTAAATGGTTGGCAGTACTAAAAATATTCATTTCAAGGTACAAAAACCAGTTGCAGCTGAAGCTTTTCTTTTTGGTTTTGGATACTTAAGTAAAGCACATGTGGAAATGAAAGGCTAGCTTTACAGAGGGACTTGCACATTACTCATAAAATAGCAGAGATATGAGGGTAATTTCCTTGAATGCTTTACCAGAATTCTCATGTGCATAGATTGCTTTTCTGCCTGATTTGGAGCTGGTAATGGGTAAGACATCTCACTCTAGGATATTCAAGGATTGGACTTTATAAGTCTTATTTTGTGACACTGTCTTGACAACTTCCCAATTTCAAAATGCTTAACAATTTTTAAAGTATTTAGGATCATTTTAATTAATCATTTTGATATCATTCATTTTACAAATGCATGTAATTTTATATGTGCATTTCAAAACAGTTGGAATAACCTTAAAGTCTGAGAAAACAGATGCGACTGAAGTGTCTCTCGTGATCTAGAGATTATCTTTGCCTTAGGAATGAGGTAGGCACTCCTCAAAGCAGCTGCACTTCCCGAAGACAGATGTGGTCAGCACATGCACGCCGCTAACATAAGAACAAAGACTGCCCTGTTGGTGCAGATCTCCTGTTCCAGCTTTGCAAACATTCATGCTTCTTCACCTAGTGCGTATCAGTTACACAAACCAAGCAGACCTCTCCTACCACACACAACAGGACAGGACTTAGGGTGCATCCATGGGAGACGAGAGGTCTGTCCTCAAGTCCTTTCTTGGACAGGATTTGAATCCCAGACCCCACACTCCAGGCAGGAATCTGAACTGAGGGGCTCCTGAGCAAAAGGAGAAGCACAGTCACGTCTTCTCCCCTGGCTCACCTACACACAGCGGTGGCAGGTCACTCTGCGAGTCTAGCCTGAAAATTCAGGTTCCCCAGTTCCAAAACTAAGTGGGTTTTAATTCTTGTTTCAGCTGATATCAATTAAAACTCATGACAATCCCTATCTTCTCCAAAACTAATCCTTTGGTGAATAAGCAATTTTCTGTAAAAACAATTACTTGAGTCTATTTTTTCAGATTTAATTATCAAGCACTGTTATTTCAAGCCAGGAAAATACAAAAATTACAAACAAACAAACCAAGCAAGTATAAGAAGAGTAAACACATTAAAAATCCCCAAGTATAACTCTTCTTTTGCAACTATGAAGTCAAAGTGCACTGGAATTTTAACAGGAATGTAATTTTAAAGCATATCAACCATAATTTGCCTAGAGATGAGAAGAAACTCCTTTGATCCAGCTATTCCTTACATGTTCAGTAAATCAGTCTTGCAGATTTAGGAGAAGTATGAGCTACTGGCTCATATCAAACAGAATACCTGATGAGATGGACAACTGATTTTTTTTATACTAACTCACTCACTGATCATAGTCTGTGATGGCTGAGGTCACATTAAATAGTCCTTCTGGCATTATACTTCAAGTCCTTCTGGCATTATACTGCACTAATTTGTGGACATACAATAGTCACAGTAAGACATTGCCATGAATAGGCAACCTGCCCCAAGAGAATATTTCAAATAAAATCATCCTTCACTCTCATTTTATTAAACTAAACTTTTAAATCAGATTATTTTCTTCTTTTCATTTGACTTGTGGGTTGTTTTTTTTCATCTTTAGTTTTCCAAAATCAGTATCAGTCATTTACTACTGATAAAACTTGGAATGTATCCACAATATTAGTGTTATGCTGCATGACGCTGATTTGGCAGTGTCACTTAATGGCAGTGTATAATCAATATAGCATCAATCTGCATATCTACTATTTGCTGAAAAATTAAGACCCATTACACTTTTTAGTCTCAGGCCATAGCTTATGTAAAGTAGTCTTAGTGCGTATTACTAATCACATAGGATTTACTGTAAGCAGGAGATAAAAAAAAAGCAGAAATATGAACCAGAAAATAAAATAAAAATAGACAGACCCTACATTCAGCAGAGATAGGCTGAGCTGTATACGATACCTTTACTAGACTCAGGCGGAACAACTGTATGATGTATCAGGTAACATCATTATGTCCTCTGCTGTCATTTTAAATTTTGAGACCATGACTTTCCTGAGTTTCTTACTGTACCATGAAGATGTATTTGACAGTGACACAAATGAGCTACCACTACAGGCAGGCTCACAGACAGGCAAATTTATAAATCACTTCACCTTTCATACCTTCAAGCTGAAGACAATGATCTCAGAAAAGATCTCAGAAATGGTTATTGTGACACCCATTTCAACATGGAGTGGTCTCACAAACCACAGAAAGTCTTTATCTTGAGGAAAGAGACTCCTCTCTCTCTCTCTCTCTCTCTCCATTGAATGCAAGTAAATAAGTCCACCCCAGCTGTGCATAATCACACTGTGCTTGAGGCTCTGTGTGTGGTTTGACCATGCAGAAGGGGTGTTGCTCTGAATGACGAAATGCTGATGAGAGGGTGTACGGTCGAGGTCACCTCCCGGCTCAAGCAGAAGGCAGCATGGTGCTGAAGGGGCAGTCGTATCCCAGAACTTATTAGAAAACTTTGTCACTACTGTCATTTACATATGGCTTCAATTTTTCCTGTGAAGTTATACTTATCACCAAGGAATTATGACAATACTACTAAATTATTCCTATTCTAAGTCATCCAAAAAAATCAATTATACTGTGGCTGTTTCCTGGTTACCAGTTCCGCTAACTTGATGGTTTCTTCAAACCAATTCAGCAGCATAGATAGCTGGGAAGTAAAAAGAAAACTAAGGTCTTAAACATGAAATGCAATAGCTCTATCATGGACAGTCATCTGCAAACATTAACAAGTAAAATGACAGAATATAGTATTTATTTATTTCAAAGAGGAGAGAAACTGAAAAATCACAGACAACACTTTGATAAGAAGCCACCCAAGTTCCAGATAAAAGAATCTATTTCATATGTATTCACAGACCCTCAAAAATTTCAGTGGGAAATTTCAATTTCAATGTTTATGAACCCCATTGAACAAGAATTAAGCACTGCAGATACTTTGACGGATGGCAATATTCCTTATGTGTGTAAGGCCTGCAATGCTTTGATCTTGCCAGGCTTGTAGACTGAATTCTCTATGACTAGCAGGAGGATGCATGCGATTAGGGACTCACAGTGACAAACCTGGATTCCTTATGTCATTCTGGAAGTCAAGTTTAGCCTTATTCATAGACTGGAAACAGGTTTGTACATTCTGTCATTAATTAATGTCCAAGTCCTGATAACACACAATATATATATGTACAATATATGTGTCCCATTGTGTTCTGAATAAAAACTCTCAAATATCATGGCTATATCATACAGGAATTACTATGAAATGGCTTACCTAACCTCATCTAGCTTTCATACCAACAGTTCAAAAATGAAAGAGGAAACACCTGTGGGCCTGTTAACCTGAACAGAAATGATAGCTATTTTTAGAACTCAGTTTTAATGTGTAAATGGAATTATTGATCTTACATTCATGAGACTTGGGACTTTCAGTTTTCCATGATGTTTACCGAGTTTTCATAACAGTAATGTGCATTTTTTATAAGCTCTGAATACAACCGAGAATTGTATGTTTCCCAAAAAAGGTTCATGTGGAGCTTCCTTTCTACATCAGCAGAACACAGACTTTCAGATACATGAACATATTCTGTGCCCTCAGAACATAAAATGACTTCCCAGCACCAACTACACAATCAGTGTTTTACGTTTTGGGAACATTGCTGATCTCTGTCATGCAATTCTGGAGGTGAAAAAGTCATTCAGCTGTTTGTCATGCAGCAAATGACTAAGAGGCATATGAGGAGAAAGATGACAATAACCAATTTCAGTGAAGCATAAAAAATAAAAGCTAAACTGATACTTTTTGAATATAATACAAACAAAGGTGAAAAGTACCTTCCAGCTAGATTTGTAACAATATGCTAAGCCTCGGAAGGTTCTTTTATTTATTTACGTATTTTTATTCTCTGGAGTTGGTACAGAGTGCAAAGGAGCATGGTGTTGAAGATATCTGGACAAGATGTGAGTGAATTACTATAAGCTAGGTATCCTTAAAAAAAGCACAGCATAACCTCATCTCAAAATAGTGGTAGAGAGGCCAAGGTTCGAGCAAAGCTGAAGCACTACTACATCTAGGTAATGAGTTGGCTTTCTCAGCCATTGTTTAGGGATCTCTTCACTACTACCTGTGTGGTTTGAGACCTGTCAATCTCTGGGATCACTCAGTGCTGGTTCTGATCATTGCACAACAGACATAAATAAAATTCATACATCTAAAATCCAGTCTAAGTTTAACTGCTTTGCTGCATCTGCAGCCTTGTATATTATCCTAAGATGTGGTAAGTACCAAAGTCAGAATAAAATAGGTATTTTTTAAAAAGAAGCATAAGAAAGTGGAATCATTTTCTAGAGCAATTTTCATTTTTTACTTCTGTGGCATGCTTGCCAGGATGTTAAATTACAGTCTCCAGTAAAACTGCATAAGCATAGGGAAAAATCTATTATCTTGACCTACATGGAAAAGCCAGAAGCACAGAAATATATGTTTATTTGAATTATTATCTGAAAACGTGGCTCTGTGTTTCCCTCAGAATAAGTCCATTTGACACACTATAAAAGAGGACAACATAAAACCAATTTTGTTTCTGATTTTAAGAGCATTCCTACTTTTTTATATAGATCTAAGTAATTTTTTTATTTGAATCACCTGCTAAAATTATTATAGTACTGATTGCCTCTAACACTCGTAGCAAAGGTTCCTTTCAGGGAAAAGGCTGAAAATGTCTCCTCTGCTATGTATTTTTTTAACAATTACCTGAATTAGCAATGAAAATAACTGTGTTTTCAAACAGAGAAGTGTTTTGGTATATGATGAATCCTGCACCTTTCTTTCTCCATTTCTCAGAATGAGTATTCTGTTTCACTACTTCCTTTCTTTACAGGTTTCACTTTTCAGCTAAATTTTGTCAGCTCTTAAGTAATAAAATGCTTAACAGTTTTAAAGAAGAATTAAACCCTGCACATATCCTTTTCTATTGAAGGCACTGAACTTTAGTGTCAGTAATACACTTGAGTAAATGTTTTCCAAGAACTCTTTGGTGACTATGTCTCCTTGCAGCCAGTGTCGCACAAGGCATTTTACCAGTTGCACCCTGGCACACGTGACGTGGCCATTTTAGAAACATGTTACATACAGAATACATTTGGTCTATTACCCCCCAAAATACTTCAGAACAAAACAAAACCATTTATAGGAAGCATGGAAAATAATCAAAGAATAGACATGAAACTTTATCTAAAACCTTCTTCTTCTTCTCCTTTATAATCCAGATATGTTTTCTCTTTGCATTTGCTGCAGACACTGCACAAGGACCATTTGCATGAATGGAAACCACTCACGTGAGAGAGGATTTGCAGGGTAAAGCAAACTCTTACTATAAATAAAAATGTTAATATTACCAATTAGAGCTAAGAAACTGCAAAAGCAGTTTTCTTAGAATTTGTATCCATTAAAACTTTCATCTTTCCAGCATTCATATTTATATCCTTCCAAACTAGACCTAAATTATAGCTACAGTTACTAACGACCCTCTACAAATATTTTTCACAGAGATCTGCCTAGGATATATTGTTTGTGTTATTTAATGTTAATTTTAACAGAAAATAGGAAAACATATATTTGAAACCATAACAGTAACATTTTGCAGAATAATAAAAAAAAGCAACATTAACTGAAAAAATCAAAATAAAATCTCCTCTTTAAAACAGCTTCAGGAACCATGAGCAAATGTAGGATAAGCATTTAAATATTTTTCCTCTATGTAAAAAAATACCAGCTCCAACTAATAATTCATTTCTGTTGATCAAGAAATTGCTTTGACATTGCAAAGACAGTTGAGAATTCACAATCAAATGAGAGTCTGCAAGAGTATGCAACCTTACCTTCACCTGCATATGCCAGAATGGAGCGGGCACGCATCTGCTTCCCTTCTGTGGTTTTGCCGGAGCAGGTGTGTGAGCAGGAGGACCACGCGGACCACATGCTGAGCACACAGTCCTTTGGGCACGGAGCTTCGCAGACAACCGGGATTGGGTAGACAGCATCTCTACACAGCTGTCTGTCAACCTCTTCTCCTGGGAAAGAAAAGGCCAGTAGCAGTCTATCATTTGTTAAATTAACTTAAAATGAGCAGTCTAGTCCAGATGGGCACACAAATAAATTAGATTCTGTTCTTCTATATAAACAAGGTAAATAGATTTTTTTATTAAAATGACTTGTCTCCTCTGCCTTGATTCTAGAAGAACATGATTAAACCTAGTTTAATTTGATATTCTGCTGAAGTGAATGCCAGTCTGGGTGGTCTTTAGGCTTTCATTTTGTGATTGTATATTTGATTCCACAGAACATCCTAATGTGAATAACAGAGTATATAATACACCTATGGAAAACTGGAAATGTGTGTACGTTAATCATCTAGTCTTCATCCACGTTTGTGGGTGAAGGAGTGAGGTATCCCAGCTTCCAGCTCAGCTAGTTTTATAACCCACGATTCATCCTTTGAACTGCAGCTATGCATCACAGCATGAAAAGAGTTGCAGTAAGCTACAGTCAGTGTCTTGTTTGGTTAGAAAGATCTTAATTTGTTAGCCAAGTCTGCAACACATTACTCTTAGTGCCATGGAAGTATAAAAAGATCTATGTATTTGTATTCTGTCACATCAATGCATACATTTCATTGTAATAAAAAGATGCAGGGTGGTATAAATTGTCTACTGAAACACTAGCTAGTGTGTAAGTAGCAGGACTACTACTGTTGTTTCAGTAAGGAAATCATGGGAGCACCGTGTGTGAGATCACCTTAATCACAGAATCACAGAATGGTAGGGGTTGGAAGGGACCTCTGTGGGTCATCTAGTCCAACCCTCCTGCTGAAGCAGGGTCGCCTACAGCAGGTTGCACAGGACCTTGTCCAGGTGGGTCTTGAATATCTCCAGAGAAGGAGACTCCACAACCTCCCTGGGCAGCCTGTTCCAGTAGTCCGTCACCCTCAGAGGGGAGAAATTCTTCCTCATGTTCAGACGGAACTTCCTGTGCTTCAGTTTGAGCCCATTGCCCCTTGTCCTGTCGCTGGCCACCACTGAAAAGACTCTGGCCCCATCCTCTTGACACCCACCCGTAAGATATTTCTAGGCATTTATAAGCCTTCTCTTCTTCAGGCTGAACAAGCCCAGCTCCCTCAGCCTCTCCTCATAGGAGAGATGTTCCAGTCCCCTCATCATTCTCGTAGCCCTCCACTGGACTCTGTCCAGTAGTTCCTCGTCTCTCTTGAACTGGGGAGCCCAGAACTGGACACAGTACTCCAGATGGGGCCTCACTAGGGCAGAGTAGAGGGGAAGGAGAACCTCCCTCGACCTACTGGCCACACTCTTCTTAATGAACCCCAGGATACTATTGGCCTTCTTGGCAGCCAGGGCACACTGCTGGCTCATAGTCAACTTGTCATCCACCAGTACTTCCACGTCTCTCTCCACGGAGGTGCTCTGCAGCAGGTCCACCCCAAGCCTGTACTGATGCATGAGGTTGTTCCTCCCCAGGTGCAGGACCCTGCATTTGCCCTTGTTGAACTTCATCAGGTTCCTCTCTGCCCAACTCTCCAGCCTATCCAGGTCTCGCTGAATGGCAGCACAGCCTTCCGGTGTATCAGCCACTCCTCCCAGTTTCATGTCATCAGCAAACTTGCTGAGGGTACATTCTAACTCTTCATCCAGGCCATTGATGAAGAAGTTGAACAAGACTGGGCCCAGTACTAACCCCTGGGGGACACTACTATTTACAGGCCTCCAACTAGACTCAGCGCCGCTGATGACAACCCTCTGAGTTGTGCCATTTAGCCAGTTCTCAATCCACCTCACTGTCTACTCATCCAGCCCACACCTCCTGAGCTTCCCTAGGAGGATGTTATGGGAGATTGTGTCAAAAACCTTGCTGAAGTCGAGGTAGATAACATCCACGGCTCTCCCCTCATCTACCCAGCCAGTCATGTCCTGCTTCCTCCACACAGGATCCTGAACTCCACCATTTCATGGTCAATGCAGCCGAGGCTACCCCCAACCTTCACATCTTCAACCAGTCTCTCTTCGTTCGTCAGTACAAGTTCCAGCAGCACGCCTCTCCTCATTGGCTCCTCCACCACTTGCATCAGAAAGTTATCATCGATGCTCTGCAGGAACCTCCTGGATTGCGTGTGCCTAGCTGTGTGGTCTTCCCAGCAGATGTCAGGGTGCTTGAAGTCCCCCACAAGAACCAGGGCCTGTGACTGTGAGGCTACTTTCAGCTGCCTGTAGAAGGCCTCATCAACTTCCTCTTCTTGGTCAGGTGGCCTGTAGTACACACCCACAATAATGTCACCCATATGAGCCTGTCCCTTAATTCTAACCCTTAAGCTCTCGACTTGCTCTTCCTCCGCCCCAGGCAGAGCTCAATACATTCCAGTTGCTCCCTCACATACAGAGCAACTCCACCACCTCTCCTTGTTGGCCTGTCCTTCCTAAAGAGTGTGTAGCCATCTATGACAGCATGCCAGTCATACGAGCTGTCCCACCATGTCTCTGTAACTTTAATGAGATTATGGCCTTGCGAACGCCCACAGATCTCTAATTCTTCCTGCTTATTGCCCATGCTGCGTGCATTGGTGTACAGACATCTCAGGGAGGACCTCAAGCATGCTGGTTTCCCTGGGTGCAAGAGGATCTGCCATGTCCATGCCCACCCTTAAGGTTGTTGGTCTTCCGCTTCTCAGCTTGGGACACAGCTGAGGAACATTTGTTACTTGTCTGATTGGTCACACTTAATCCCCAGACAGATGGGATGGCTTGAGCATTGTCTTAGTTTTCTAAGGTGACATATGATTTCCTGATCAAATCAGTTAATATCCATTAAGTGAGGAATGCACAAATGACCACATTTTTTGAGGGCTGCAAGTCTCACTGACAGTGACAAAAGCCTCAGGATAAATCATCGGTTTGGAGCAGATGACAGAAAAAATTAACTAAGAAGGGAGAGATTTGGATTCACTGTTTTAGAATTATATTCTTGTTATCATACAAACCAATTACAGAAAACACTTGCAATGAAAAGCACCAGGAACTGAGCGGTAACCCAATATGTAATGTCAGTTACAAGGAACCATGAAAAAGTTGCATCTAAGAGCACACTTGACTTCTGAGGCTTTGTTAACCACGTACAATCAATGTATGGAAAGACCTAGTTCATTTGTAAACATGAAACTTTAAAAAAACAAAAAAACAAAACACTCTGAAAAGCATAACATTTCAAAACATCTGAATGCCTTTTGTGCTATATGATCCTCACTGTACTAGGGCATAAAACCTCCTGTTGAATAATGATTCATCTACTGAAATGTTATTGAGGCATATGGGATCTTGATGGGACAGAAAAGGAGTGTCTATAGCATTGCACTTGCTATGATCCTTCATGCCAACCTTTTTGCTTTAATACCCAATGTCAACAATGTAGTGTCTCATGAAGATTTGCAATGTACATAAGTCTTCAATACAACAGAACATTTTCTAGAAATATTCGTTAAATACCCTGTGATTTAATGGTAAAGACATCAGCCAGTGTTAATAAACACCACCTGGATTCTGAAAAGCTAATCCAGTGAGAACTGTGAATGCTGTCAATGAAGCCAAAGATCTACAAACACTGCTTTACCTAAGCCTCAAATTAGGCTTTTATTGCTTAATAGAATAATAATAAAATGAATCAAACATTAATCTAAACCGAAACTACATTATTGTCCTTCAAGGCTTACAGAGTCTTAAAAGCTCTCAAATCAGCACCTCTGATAAACTGAGTTCCTGAAAATAAGAGGTTCTTTAGCACTAGTGACATATTACGAGTCCCAGAACGATTAATGACCAAATTATTTATAAAAAAGGAAAAGATGAGTGCCATCTATCCAATACTGTATATCACTTTAACCAGTGTCAAATATTTTATTCCTACAGAATCTTCAGGCACAACAGAACTCCAAACATCAATCTTCCTTGGCTCTGCAAACCAGGGAAGTCCTGCAGCTCACATTTTTAAAATAACCTAAACTAGTCATAGTCATCTAAATTATGAAGACCTTTAAGATCAAGGCAGTCTCAATAGCTGTACTTTCCATATTAAAAATACAAATTTGAGCCCTGCCAAAGGCTTCATAGATCTCCCACATCAAGTTCTGCTTCCCTCACTGGACTCAATCTTTGCGTCAATTGTTCTGTCTCTTGTGTCACAGGTCATCACACTCTGACACCAGTGAAGGAGGGATTCCTGTCTGCTTCATCAGAATGGCACGTATCTGGATTGAAGGACAAGATGGAGGAGCAGACCGCAAAATTCCTTTCCAAAGAATATAAAAAAAGCTAGAAAAGATGTGAACCTTACTTTCAAATTATTCCGTCACCAGGTAAGACTCAGCGAGGTAAACTGCTGGGACATTTTCACACTTTGTAAGAAATATGACTGTTACAATAAGTACGTCATAGTGTGAACACACAATACTATATTAGGTTTATTTATTGCCTGCCAACTTAAGCTAGTGTTAACCTGAAACTCAAGCTAAAATTGGGGTCACAACGAGAAATTGTGTTAAATTAGTTCTAGTCGGAGTTTATATTTCAAATAATAAAAAAAGAAGTCTTCACTCTCTCCCCAAATCAAAGCCTTCTTTTATCCTTTGGCTTTTACAGAAAAAATATTCTAGAAATACGTAACATCCATATTAGCATTTATTTTTTGTCAACTGTCCAATTCTTATCTGATGAATTCAACAGCATAGAAAGGCAGTTGGAAGGAATGTTTTATAATGGATACTTCTTATCTTCAGGGAAATATTTTATTTAGACTAAATAGTTCCTGACATTTCACTAATGATTTTATGAAAAACCTGACCTTTGTTGCCTTCCTCTTTAAAGTGCATAGCGTAGTCAACTACCAGGAACCACTCAGCCATAGGCTGGGAACAATGCCAATATAAAGATTAAAACTACTAAGAAAAAGTCTCTTTTGAAAAAGTTTGCCATGTGTAGTCTAATATTCTATTTGAACTTTATAGGTATACATTTATGTCGCACAAGAGCTGAAGTCAGAACTCCAAAAACATGACTCAAAGGTCTCAGTCCTGCGTTACTTACACTCTGAGCAACAGAATGACAAAATGCAAAAAACAATAAGATGAAAACAGAATATGACATTTCCATCAAGAAAACTCTCCACTAGTTACCAGTTGATTTGTTCATTAAAATCCGGAATCTAGCAATAGTCCATATTCAGAAACATGCCTAAGTAGTTCAATGACATTTCTCTCATGCAACAGCTGCACGTTTTGGGCTAAATTCTCCAAATTGCACTAAAAGGAGTGACTGCATGTAGAAACTGCAGGAGGCAAAAGAGGCTTTCTTTGTCAAGGACTTCAAATGGAAAAAACAGTTTAAACCTTTGCTGAGATTTTTCACAGATTTGTATCATCAGTAAAGAGTACTGAGGAGACAGCCGTTCGAATCCACATCGCTTCCTTGAACTGTTATGCTGGATCCAGCCAGACAATCAGCAAAGCGAATCACTGTATTAATACTTCCTTATGGCTGCCTTCTCGGTGTGAAGACCTTCTAGGGTGTGTGCACACACCAGAGCTGCTACTCAACTACTGAACTATTTAACTGCTTTAAAACAAACAAACAAACAACAAAAAAAAAGAAAACCAAACCAATCAAACAAAAAACCCCAAACCCACTACTGAGTAGGCAAATTTTTACACATTAGAGAGGCAGCTTATGAATTTTATGCAGGAGGAACTGGCTAACTATTCATAAGTATCAGATTGTATTCTTATCACCATTCCTGTCTTATTATATTCACAAAGCAGATACGGTATCCATGAAAATTTGGTCTAGATGCTCAAGGCTGGGCTAGACTGTAGAAGACCTACATTCTGTGTTTAATGCGGTTGAATCATGTCACTCCTTCTTGGTTTTGTTTACTCATCTGTAAAACGTGCCTGATATTTAAGTTTCTTGTAAAATGCTTTAAGGTCTTTCCAGTGGGAAGCATTCCTAGAGGTGGTATCACCAGAGAGACATAGTAAGGAAACCCCCTTGCTTGTTGTGTATCTTTTAATACGATGCTTGCTTCAGTGCACAGTACAAAACTTGCTGTCAAATTCTGACCTGTAGTAAATGGAAAGGCAAGTGCTTAACAGAGGGCAAAATTTTTTTATAGCCTTAAAGTGAACAGCAAAATCACTGCAAGATTCAATGAGGCATGGAGAACAACTCAGAAAAAAAATCAACAGAAAATAAAAATGCTGCTGGGGTCCTATGCAATTAGGCAATGAGCTTGGTCTCAGTCCTGCATTTGGAAACCAGCTATAGTCTCTGAAAGTTTATATCAGGTTATATTTCAGCCTAAGGAAAAAATCAACAATAAAATCACAATAAATAGAATCAAATGAACAGAATGCTATGAACATTAAGATTGAACATTATTTTTTAAAAGCCTATGTAATCAGTAAAGGACAGGAATATCACACAATGCTAAAACAAATTATGCAGTTATAAAGTTCATAAAAGAAGTAATGACAGCAACTGAGCATAAATGCTAAAACTGCAAACTTCAGATTCTGTATTGCTTAGTTGAAAGAGTTCAAATTTAGTAGTATATCTGCACCTCTAAGGAAAAAAAAGCTTCAGTTATGCCAATATTTTCTTTCTGTGGTGCCTGGTAGCCATATATGATAGTCTGCTTTTAAGTACAGCAGACCACAGGAAACTACAGAGTGTCATTAGAGTGTTTTTAAACCTGCACATTTAAAATTAAGATGAAAAAATACGAAAGTATGGAAAAGACTGACAGTTCAGTGCACTGCATGATGTGGACCTACTGGTTACACATACTAGGGTATATACTGTATTGTATATATGTGACTAGATCAGTTACAGGCATCACCTTCTCGGCTGACGCCTGTCTTACCAGCTTTCTTGTCTTGCCAGTGCAGCTGAGGAGGCGGCACACAATGTGTCTTCCATCGGAAAACTGCTGGGCAGCTGAAATGCTTAGTAAGGCACCCCAGAGCTCCATTTTTAAAGCGCTCTGTGTTTGTGGGTCAAGATGGCCTTGTTATTATTCAATTGCCTTCAGTATGCAGCATGGAGGCTGCATGAAAAACACCCAGTTAGTTCACACGATGTTAAAATCTGTGAGCTATGCTGATTGCCATTTACTGTTTCCTTCCTTCCCTGTCTAGAAAAGTAATCAACAGGAAATTATTGCACTTCCTCCTGTATGGGTTGTAAAGGTTGAAATGGCCAATGAGTCTGTTCTTTGTATTGAATTCTCATGCAGTTTCCCACACGCATTCCTCTCACATGAGGACCTACACATGTCCCTATGCTGAATTCCTCATTGGTCTGCCAATGTGTTGAATGACCTCCTCAGGCTGTCTGAGGAGCCAAAGCTGCTGTGTGGACTCTGCCCATCAAGAACAAAATATGCCTCTCTATATTCAAAACTCAGTAACACCAGATCTGTGGTATGTACTCAGTCCTGGGTTTTGTATGAAGCAAACTTTAACCACTCTCTGTGCCCAAAGTTAGTAAAGCACATGCTTCTCCACTAAGACGTTTGTACATGCTACTATTTTACAATTTTAGCATTATTCTTGTAGATATACAAAGAGAGTTTGACTAGAAGAGGGGAAAATGCTTTTTTTTTAAAAAAAAAAAAAAATCCTTACAATTCTGAAGTGCCGAAATGTCTGTTTAAATTATAACTCAAGGCAGAAAATAAGCAAGAAAATACCAGTCTAAAATGTAATTGCCTCAAAATTAGAAGAAAGTCACAACCAGACTGTAATAGTATGGAAAAAGCATTGATGATTTTAACTGTCACTGTTCTAAAGAAAATACAAAAAAAAACCCAACTTCAAGAAAACCACTGAAATAAGAGAAAACATACAAACTTCTCCATATTTGGAGTTCTATACTAGACTTTCATTAGTAATAACCTTGTCTACACATTGGCCGATTAGACTAATGTAAAATAGGCAATTCTTCACATTACGGAAAAGCTATTAAAATTATCACAAAACCATTAACTTTTCAGATGCTAGGACACCTTATAGCTGCTAATAAGCAGATAGTAATCAATCACCATGATAAATTAACATTATCATTTTAATTTCTAATACTGTTGCATTTCTTTCAAATCACTAAGCATTTAACAGTCCTCAAAGTTCACCACAAAAGGAAGAATCCTGCCTGTCTAGCATGAACTGTCACAACAAGCTAACTTTTCCTTCCAATCCATGGTGCTGCAGCAGTAGTGTGGATTTTTCTTTTTTTCAGTGATCAGAAGAGGCAAAGAACTATATTGTGAACTATGCACAGGAAAAAGTGGAGGCCCATCATAACTTTCACTCATCTTCTGCCCTTTTGGATACTCAGACAATTGTGATCTGTCTTCCTCAAACCTCCTTATCTTAATTTCACTGTATCGGAACTGCTGATTGGAAAATCAGTCTCACAACATGACTGAAATTTTTTTTGGCAATTCTCTTTTTTTGTTGTTTGGCTCTGATTTTTTTTTTTTTCTCTTATACGACAGGAATTCTCTGAGGAAAGCTGTCTTTCTCATAGCACATGCCTCTAATTAAAATGCACACAGACCTGCAAAAGGCTGACCCAGAAATTCCAGCAGGGAGAACTTTGAAGTTAATCTCTGAAAACCTAATCAAATAAGCCACAGAAAGAGGAAACAATAATATTTACATGCAATTTATCATTCACCATCTTGTTTAGCCCAATAATCTTAAGAGTAGTTGGAGGAAAAAATGCAACCGCATGACTGACAGACCAATTTTTGCTGTTGAGTCGGTTCAATACTTGTATATAACATATACTTTGATAGACATTAGGAACCTTTAAATGTTTTATTAATCCCAGCAGCCTTCATAACGTCTTGACAGTGTTTATTCATATATGCTCCTGAGATAAAGGCTGTCAACGTAAGCTTTAATGTTAGTAAAATGACAATGTCCTTGAAAACAGCAGTAACACCATGTTACCTTGTATGTAATTATTTTCTGTTCTAGTTCCTGAATGACCAGCTGTCAAAAAAATCTCTCTGCATGAGGTGGGTTGATAAGTTTTCAACATTTTGAAGAACTTCTAGCCTCTCCAATTATTGAACACAAATAAACATTAACCTACAATTTATATTCTCAATATATTCTACTTCATTTGCTCTGAAGTTTTTCAACAAATATAATGTGAAAAGATGGTGTATTTTTCCCTTGTATTGTTCCTACCAAGCGAAGTTTCTGCATTCATTTCTATCGCTTAGGTGCCTAACTGGTAGCTCCAAATGTTAAATCAGTTCCTAATTCCCTAATCACATGCCTTTTTCTCAATTGCTTTTGCTAAGTAGCATTTGCATTTAATTAAGTACATCTTAATTAGTTGATGGTTAACATTCGTGAAGTCATTTTCTTCTAAGAAGCCTAAGTAGAAATGGCACTGATTTCAATGAAGACAAATACACTAGTTTCTCACATCTGTTCGTTGTGCAAAAATGTAAGACAGTTGGTCTAATAGTTTAATGATATGAAAATACTGTAGGATTGTGAATTGTTTGATTTGATGATTTGTGTGGGAAATTTTACTGTGGTGTAGGTTTCAATGTAGAATTTGAAGTGGTAACATACAGTCTATTCCTTACTAAAACAACAATTATAAATGTGATATTTTGGGCCCTTCTTCAAAAAACCATCATGAATCTCATAAATATGGATGGAATTTTTTTCAAATTAGAAACTCGCTAGCACAAGCACATATAACTTCATCTTGTTTAGATATTTACCATGACTGCACACACAGAACAGTGACATATAGAAAAGGCCACTGACTACTCCCCTTTCACTGTGCAAATACTGGAAGATATTTTTAAGATTTTTTTAAAAAAAATATTTATAAAAAGATATTTTACTTTTAAAATATAATCCTCAATTTTGAAGTGTGGTTTTGGCTTTTTTTTTAAGCAAACATTTGCAATGAAAAATGACCGGTGGTAGCATGAACAAATACATACAAAAGGAAAATAGCTGGAGCTTAGAAAGCCACCATATCCAGTGTTGCTTAAATCAAAGTTAATAGCATGTCAACATACTTAAAAAATCATGATCTTATTAAGGTTTTCTATTTCTTAATGAGACAAAACACCACATTTTACAACTTCTTGTTGATGACTATGTGCACTTTTCCTCATGTAATCACCTTATGGGAAAAGGAATTTTGACAAGCGGGAACTCCTACATTCATGCAGAAATGTAATTCTAACCATAGTACCTGAGCACTTCTGCTACTTCTCCATAACCAAACCAGTAAAGGCTACTACTATGCCTCAGCTACAGCTGAAAGAGTAACGTGTTTGCTAAACTTCCCCAAAATACAGCATATTAGCAGCTATGTACTAAAACTGCAGAAGCAGTTAAACCGGCCATGGGTGATTTACAGGAAAGCTTAAAGATGTGAAAGGCATTCTGCTACAGAGGTAAGACAGTTCTGGTTCCAAAACTTCTTCCCTGTCCTTCAGCTCATCCAAAGTTTCAGTCACGCAAATTTGAAGAAAAGTGAGGCACTGCTAAGAAACCCAGTTCAGTATTCCTTAATGCCTCAGGTAAAGGTAAGATTTTGCACCATATACAAAACAGCTAGAGGAATAATCAAAGCCAAAATAGAATCACAGAATCATAGAATGTTTTGGGTCAGAAGGGACCCCTAGAGGTCATCTAGTCCAACCCCCCCGCAGCGAGCAGGGACACCGCTAACTAGATCAGGTTGCTCAGAGCCCTGTCCAACCTGGTCTTG